>OLSB01000973.1_pt1 | contig 30917 bp, 27 predicted proteins | sample 1672071 | NCBI WGS metagenome assembly OLSB01 (sample SAMEA3136642, study PRJEB25190) | human gut metagenome | biome: human gut; feature: human-associated habitat; material: faeces | place: Austria | collected 2013 | reverse complement strand
TATTCCAGAAGTCCTGGAGGAGCTGTCCCGACTAAATTCCGACTAAATCCCGACAAATCCCCGACCTAATCCCTACTCCCTTCCGACTTCCGACCTGCTATACTTGGTATAGTGGCAGGAATGCGCTAAATTGAATACTTTTCTACATAAGGCCCGGCATTAACCGGGCTTTTTTCATTCCTGCTGCAATATGGCGGCAGGAACATTGGCTGGAGGTGAAAACACTTCCGGCCTTTTTCTTTGCCCGGTATTAGGAGGCCGGTATGCGCTGGGAGGCGTACATAGCAAAATATCCATGACACCGTTCAAATTCGCTGACTACCAAAAATTTGAACGGAGGAAAGGATATGACGAGAGTATTCATTTGGAAAAATAACAGCCCACAGGAATGGGAGGAAATCAGTTTTTCAGCGTTCAGTAAGGCACGCCGCAATGGTTGCTTTACTGGGCGCTTTTTTGTTGAAACAGTCAAAATGTTCCGTGATGAAGATGACCGCATTATCATGGAATGTTCTCGCAAAGATTTTGAAAAATACCAACAGGAGGACCGCCACAGCCGCTATCTCCAGGAACATGAGAAAAGTCGCTCTATATTCCCGGCTTCTCATGTGGGAGATCGTGACGGCACAGAGGAAGGTTATCAGGATACAGATTTGTTTGTGGATGAATCTGTTGATACTGCGGAACAAGCAATTTGTAATCTTCTTATGGCCGATCTGCACCGTGCCTTGCAGCAGCTGAGTCAGAAAGAACGCTCTTTTATCTTGGATTATTACAGCATGGAAAAGCCAAGTACACTGAAATTAGCCAAAAGATATGGCATTAGTCAACCCGCAGCTCATAAGCGTCTGAAAAAAATTGAAGAAAAAATAAAAAAGTTGGTTATAGATTTCTAAAAAAAGTGGCAGTAGCAAGTGAGAGGGAAATCCTTTCACTTGCACCTTGACAACCTCATATACGAATCATTAAGTTTGATCCTCTTTGGGCGTAATAGCCGCTACATCAGCGGTATATTTTCTGAAAGCTGCCACTCACATAACAGGCCAACCCATTTTGCTGTATAGATGATTTTGCGGTTTATCAGAAATATATCAGGCTGGAATACATCGGATGGCATCCGGTCATGGCATAACAAAGAGGGGAGCTCTCTTATAGCCATAGTCCGAGCGTGATAACAACCGTCGCAGGCCATGGGTAAGACCAAACGAAGTGGAGGTGAAATTCCTGAGAAGCAGGCCAGCCACCTGCGGCTTAATGATTACCCAAATCCCTGGGGTGTCGTGGACAAGTAAGGGATAAAACAGGCGCTAAATTGAAGGAGACTCTGTAATTTGCAGAGCCTCCTTCTTACATAATCAAATCTCAAAACATAGGAGGATGAACATGAAAGAAGATTGGATTTATAAGCGTGGGGATTTATATTATGCCAATTTGAACCCTTATTTTGGATCAGAGCAAGGCGGCACCCGTCCTGTCCTGGTTCTTCAAAACAATGTGGGGAATTTTTTCTGCCCCACCTTGATCGTAGCTCCGCTCACCAGTAAATGGATTAAGAAAAAGGAGCTGCCCACGCACTATGCACTGGAGAGCGTTCCAGAGCTTGGGCTGAAATCTGTTGTTCTGCTGGAGCAAATTAAAACGATTGATAAAAGGCGTGTTTTATCGTACATTGGGCGCGTATCTCGCGAAGAAATGAGAGCGATTGATGATGCTCTGCAAGTTAGTTTAGATATTCATATTCCGGAGGAAATGGAGGCTCCGTAAGGCCACTTACCGGATAAAGGAGGCGTTTTTATGTTTGAAGCAAGAATTGCGGAATTGAACCGCTTTAATGAACAAAATCCTGTCAGCTATGACAAAAGGACCTATACGGTCGATGAGATTCAGGACATTCTGGGTATCAGTCGTCCCACAGCATATAATCTGGTAAAACAAGGTGTATTCCACAGCGTCAGAGTCGGCGGTCATATCCGCATTTCCAAAAAGAGTTTTGATGACTGGCTGGATCACACAGATGAATGATTTGTCAAGGATGCCAATCTCCAAATCGACATCCTTAACTTTTTTTCTGCTTTCTCTTACAATGAGGCCATAGCAAGAAAAACTTTATAGAGGAGGCAAAAGCCATGCAGAAACAAAGAGTAAAGACCAGTATGTCTGTACCAGAGATGGGCAAAATGCTTGGGCTTGGTAAAGTAGAATCCTACTGGTTGGTTAAAAAGAACTATTTCAAAACAATTCAAGTGGCCGGACGAATGAGAGTTATGCTGGATAGCTTTGAAGATTGGTATGCCGGCCAGTTCCACTATAAAAAAGTGGATGGTACACCGCCCGGAGAGAAATGGCGGCATACTACGATGTCAGTACCGGAAATGGCGGATCTTTTGGGGCTGAAATCTGGCACAGCTTATGACCTTGTTAAAAGGGGCTATTTTGAGACGACCTTGATTGATCGAAGAATTCGTATCATTACCAGCAGTTTTGAAGCCTGGTATCAAAAGCAAACTCATTATGTGAAAATCTCAGAAAGGAGCAATGAAAATGGCATCTATCGTGAAGCGTAAAAGCAAATATTCTGTGGTGTATGATTACACAGATGAAAACGGAAAACGCAGACAGCGTTGGGAAACCTTCAGCACAAATGCAGAAGCAAAAAAACGAAAAAAGCAAATTGAGTATGAGCAGGACTCTGGAACCTTCTTTATTCCTACGGCAAAGACCCTGAACGATCTGCTCGATGAATATATGTCCATCTATGGTGTAAATACCTGGGCAATGTCAACATATGAAAGCCGCCGTGGTCTGGCGAGAAACTACATAACTCCTATTATCGGAGATATGTTACTATCCGACATCACTCCAAGGATGATGGATAAGTATTACCGCGATCTGCTCTCTGTGAAAACGGTAAGCGTCAACAACCGCAAACCCACAAGCGAATATCTGACCCCGCATACAGTAAGAGAAATTCACAAGCTACTTCGCAGTGCCTTTAATCAGGCGGTGCGTTGGGAACTAATCAGCCGTAACCCTGTCCTGAATGCGACACTTCCCAAAGAAGAACATAAAGAACGGGATATATGGACTGCCGAAACTCTGAGCAAGGCTATGGAAGTCTGTGATGATCCTATCCTCTCCCTTGCCTTAAATCTGGCGTTCTCCTGCTCTTTACGCATTGGCGAAATGCTGGGCCTTACCTGGGACTGTATTGATATTGCACCACAGAGCATAGAAAATGGTTCAGCTTATATATTCGTCAACAAAGAGCTGCAACGGGTTACACGAGGTGCATTGGACGATTTGAGTGACAAAGGTGTTATTAAGAAGTTTCCACCTTGCATAGCCAGTACCCATACTGCTCTGGTCCTGAAAGAGCCTAAAACCAAAACCAGTATTCGCCGTGTGTACCTGCCGAAAACAGTTGCCTATATGCTGGTAGAGAGAAAAAAAGAAATTGATGAGCTGATGGATCTGTTTGGAGATGAATACATCGACAATAACCTGGTCTTTTGCTCCAGCAATGGCCGTCCGATGGAAAGCCAGGTAATTAACCGTGCTTTCAATAAACTTATCAAAGAAAACGGACTGCCTCATGTTGTATTCCATTCTCTCCGTCACTCCAGTATCACCTACAAGCTGAAACTCAATGGTGGCGATATGAAATCCGTCCAGGGCGACTCTGGTCATGCTCAGGTAAAAATGGTTGCAGATGTCTACTCTCACATCATCGACGAGGATCGCTGCATAAACGCTCAGCGATTGGAGGAAGCATTTTACTCATCCAAGACTCCTGACCCTGTTGAAGATACAGAGCCTAAAACTGCGGATACTGCCGTCACTGAAAGTGATGAAAGTGATGCAGCGAAGATACTGGAACTGCTTAAAAATCCCGAAACTGCCGCACTGCTCAAGCAGCTGGCAAAAGCTTTATAAAGTCCCTCCCTCAGAAGAACGCCTCTCACTTTGTGAGAGGTTTTCTTCGTTTGAACCACTTTGCACAGTGACCAAACACTTTTTTTGTTAGCAAGGTTCTGAAAGCATTTTTGAGCGATGTTAGCAAATTCGCGATTTTGTTTGCAACTTCCTCTAATTTCTGCTAACAAATGTTTGCAAGTTCCTTTGGTAAAAATCGAACCTCTGACTTACCGCCTTTCTTAGCAAAAGGCCAAATCTCGTTAGCAAATGTTAGCAAACCAAGGTTTTTTGCAAAAAAGCCACAAAAGCCGCAGAAATAAGAAAAGCCGAAAACCCTGATAAATCAAAGGTTTTCGGCGTGTTTGCTGGCGTCCCTGGCGGGATTCGAACCCACGGCCTTTCGCTTAGGAGGCGAACGCTCTATCCTGCTGAGCTACAGAGACATCTATTCAATTAAAATTGGTAACGATCACTTTTCATCGTAAGGCGGCCGGTAGAGCATAACCTTAGGAGGCGGTCGCTCTATCCAGCTGAGCTACGGAAACATCTTTAAAATCTATTCAATTTTAGTCTTAAACTTACTCAATGTCAATCGCCTTTGCCCGAAAGGCGGTCGTTATAACATATTCTTAGGAGGCGGTCGCTCTATCCGGCTGAGCTATAGCGACATTTATTAAATTGTATTTGTATTACCACTTGCCTTTTTTGAAAAGGCAAGTGATAAAGTAACACCTTAGGAGGCGGTCGCTCTATCCAGCTGAGCTACGGAAACATCTTTAAAATCTATTCAATTTTAGGCTTATATTAACTCGTTGTCAATCACTTTTCCTCAAAAGGCGGTCATTATAACATATTCTTAGGAGGCGCACGCTCTATCCAGCTGAGCTACTGAGACAGGTAATTTGCTCTGCTATTTTACACTTGAATGGGAAAAATGTCAATGCACCCGGTGAAAAATGCGGAAAAACCCTTGCATTCTGCTTTTTGAGAGCCTATAATACAAAGGTTAGTGCAGAAAATGCGCCAAGATATAGAATCAGCCATGAGAAAGGGGCTTTTACCATTGCAGAACAATAAGTTGAGAAACGTTGCCATCATTGCCCACGTCGACCACGGCAAGACCACGCTGGTGGACGAAATGCTCAAGCAGGGCGGTGTATATCGGGAAAATCAGGAGACCGTGGATCGCGTCATGGACTCCAACGATCTGGAGCGTGAGCGGGGCATCACCATTCTGGCCAAGAACACGGCCATCCGCTACGGCGACACCAAAATAAACATCGTGGACACGCCGGGTCACGCCGACTTCGGCGGCGAGGTGGAGCGCATCTTGAAGATGGTCAACGGCGTCATCCTGCTGGTGGACGCCGCCGAGGGTCCCATGCCCCAGACTCGCTTTGTGCTGAGCCGCGCCTTGGAGCTGGGTCATAGGGTCATCGTGGTGGTGAACAAGATCGACCGCCCCGACCAGCGCATCCATGAGGTGATAGACGAGGTACTGGAGCTGCTGCTGGATCTGGACGCCACCGAGGAGCAGCTGGACTCTCCCATGCTGTTCTGCTCTGCCCGTCAAGGCATCGCCTCCTATTCTCCCGACGTGCCCGGCACAGACCTCAAGCCGCTGTTTGACACCATTCTGGAGTATATTCCTGCTCCGGAGGCCAACGTGGACGAGCCGTTCCAGATGCTGGTGTCCGCTATTGACTACAACGAGTTTGTGGGGCGCATCGCCATCGGCCGCATCGAGCGGGGTACGCTGAAGCAGAATCAGGAGATCGCCGTGTGCAACTACCACGATCCAGACGCTCCGGCCAAGAAGGCCAAGGCCGTGAGCCTGTATGAGTTTGAGGGACTGGGGAAGAAGCCCGTCACCGAGTCCACCGCCGGCAATATCATCGCCCTCAGCGGCATCGGCGACATCACCATCGGCGACACCATCTGCGACCCCGCTGCCGTAGAGCCGCTGCCCTTTGTGAAGATATCCGCCCCGACTATGGAGATGACGTTCTCCATCAACGATTCGCCTTTTGCCGGCCGCGAGGGTAAGTTCGTTACCTCCCGCCAGCTGCGGGAGCGCCTGTTCCGAGAAACGCTGAAGGATGTGTCTCTGCGGGTTTCCGAGATCCCCGGCGCTATGGACGCCTTTAACGTGGCGGGCCGCGGCGAGATGAGCCTGTCTATCCTCATTGAGACCATGCGCCGAGAGGGCTATGAATTCCAGGTTTCGCCCCCTCGCGTGCTGTACCAGACCATTGACGGCAAGAAGTGCGAGCCTATTGAGCGGTTGGTGGTGGACGTGCCCGGCGAGTCCGTGGGCGCGGTTATCGAGAAGATTGGCGCCCGGAAGGGCGACCTGGTGGAGATGACCCCTGTGGGCAGCCGCATGAAGGTGGAGTTCCTGGTTCCGGCCCGGGGCCTGTTCGGCTACCGCAACGAGTTCCTTACCGATACCCGGGGCGAGGGCATCATGGCCAGCGTCTTTGACAGCTATGCGCCCTATAAGGGCGATATGAACCGCCGCAACACAGGATCGCTGGTGTCCTTTGAAACCGGCGAATCCATTACCTACGGCCTGTTCAATGCCCAGGAGCGCGGCACCCTCTTTATCGGCGCCGGCGTAAAGGTGTACGAAGGCATGGTGGTGGGTGTTTCCCCCAAGCAGGAAGACATTACGGTAAATGTCTGCAAGAAAAAGCAGCAGACCAACACCCGTGCCTCCGGCTCCGACGATGCGCTGCGGCTGGTGCCGCCTCGGAAGATGAGCTTGGAGCAGTGCCTGGAGTTTTTGGCGGACGACGAGCTGCTGGAGGTCACGCCGGAGAACCTACGCATCCGCAAGACCATTCTCAACCACGAAAAGCGCATGAAAGCCACCCACGGCGGCAAGAAAAAGTAAACAAAAAGACCTGTACTTCGGTACGGGCCTTTTTTCCTGCTGCCATTGACGGATGGTAAAAATAATAGTACAATTTATAAAATTATAATAGGGAGAGTAGGTAATGACCTTAAATGAAATGAAGATCGGCAGCAGCGCTGTGATCCGTCAGGTGGGCGGTGAAGGGGCGCTGCGGTGCCGGCTGCTGGATATGGGGCTGATCCCGGGCACAAAGGTCACGCTGCAAAAGGTGGCGCCTATGGGCGACCCCATGGAGATCCGCGTGCGGGGCTATGAGCTGACGCTGCGGGTGGAGGACGGGAAAAAGATCGAGGTGGAGGAGGTCGCAGAATGATCTTTGCGCTGGCAGGCAATCAAAATTGCGGTAAAACCACGCTTTTTAATGCCCTCACCGGGTCAAACCAGCATGTGGGCAACTTCCCCGGCGTGACGGTGGATCAGAAGGTGGGGGAGATAAAGGACGGCAAAAGCGGCTCCGTGGTGGATCTGCCGGGCATATACTCCCTGCGTCCCTATACGCAGGAGGAGATCGTCACCCGTGACTTCATCCTCAAGGAAAAGCCCGACGGCATCATCAATATTGTGGACGCCACCAATATCGAGCGAAACCTCTACCTGACGCTGCAGCTTCTGGAGCTGCGGGTGCCCATGGTGCTGGCACTGAATATGATGGACGAGGTGCGTGCCAACGGCGGCACCATCGACGTGCAGGAGCTGAGCAGATGCCTGGGTATTCCGGTGGTGCCCATCAGCGCCGTGAAGGGCGAGGGCGTATCGGAACTGCTGGATCAGGCAGTGCACACCGCCCGCAGCAAAACCTTGCCCAAGGTATATGATTTCTGCGCCGGTGATTCGCCGGTGCACCGCTGCATCCATGCCGTGGTGCATATGATCCAGGATCACGCCGACAAAGCAGGCGTTCCGGCTCGTTTTGCCACCACCAAGCTCATCGAGGGCGACGAGGGCATGCTGCGGCAGCTGCAGCTGGATCAGAACGAAAAGGAGCTGCTGGAGCACTGCATCGTGCAGATGGAGAAGGAAAGCGGACTCGACCGCAATGCCGCTCTGGCGGACATGCGCTATAGCTTCATTGAGAACGTGGTGGACATCTGCGTGGTGAAGTGTCACGAGAGCAAGGAGCATCGCCGCTCCGTGCAGATGGATAAAATTCTCACGGGGAAATATACCGCGCTGCCGGTGTTTTTCGGCGTGATGTTCCTGATTTTTTATCTGACGTTCGACCTCATCGGGCAGAATCTGTCGGATTTTTTGAGCCTCGGCATCGACAAGCTGACCATGCTGGTGGATAAGGGACTCACGGCCTACGGCATCAATCCCGTGGTACATAGCCTCATCGTGGACGGCATTTTTTCGGGCGTGGGGAGCGTGCTGTCCTTTTTGCCCATCATCGTGACGCTGTTTTTCTTCCTGTCCATTCTGGAGGACACCGGCTACATGGCGCGGGTGGCCTTTGTCATGGACAGGCTCCTGCGCAAGATCGGCCTCTCCGGCCGCAGCTTCGTGCCCATGCTCATCGGCTTCGGCTGCACGGTGCCGGCCATTATGGCCACCCGCACCGTGTCTTCGGATCGTGACCGGAAAATGACCATTCTGCTGACGCCGTATATGAGCTGTTCGGCCAAGATCCCAATCTATGCTGTGTTTTCGGCGGCGTTTTTCCCGAAGCATGCGGCGCTGGTGATGATCGGCCTGTATGTGACGGGCATTCTGCTGGGCATTTTGCTGGCTCTGGTGCTGAAAGGCACCGCCTTTCGGGGGCAGCCTGTGCCGTTTGTGATGGAGCTGCCCAACTACCGGATGCCCTCGGCCAAGAGTGTGGGGCTGCTGCTGTGGGAGAAGGCACGGGATTTTCTGGAGCGTGCCTTCACGGTGATCTTTTTGGCCACAATCATCATCTGGTTCTTGCAGACCTTTGACGCAAAGCTCAACGTGGTAACGGACAGCGCCGATAGCCTTCTGGCCATGGTGGGGCAGTTTATTGCCGGCATTTTCAGACCCCTGGGCTTTAATGACTGGCGTGTGGCCACGGCACTGATCTCCGGCTTCACCGCCAAGGAAGCGGTGGTGTCCACTCTGGCGGTGCTGCTGGGGACAAATACGGCGGCGCTTGGCTCCGTACTGGGGACGCTGTTCACGCCGCTGTCGGCGCTGTCGTTCCTTGTGTTCACGCTTTTGTATACGCCGTGCATCGCGGCGGTGGCCACCATTCGGCGGGAGCTTGGCTCTGTGTGGAAGATGCTGGGCGTGGTCGTCCTGCAGTGCGGCGTTGCATGGCTGGCCGCCATGCTGGTGTACCGAATCGGGGGTCTGCTATGGGCGTGACGGATTGGATCCTGCTGGGAGCGATCCTCCTGTGCGCCGGTGCTGCGCTGGTGCATCTGCTGAAAGGGAAAAAAGGCGGCTGCTGCGGCGACTGCCAAGGCTGCAGCGGATGCGGAAAAAAGTGATTCAAAACCTCCGTTTCAGGCGGAGGTTTTGATTTTTGCGGGGGAGGACTGGCAAATGTGGACGGCGGCCGACATAGGATGCCTAAAGGGGTGGATGCTATGCTGAATCGTTTTACACAATTGCGGCGCAAGGAGGTCATCAATCTTTGCGATGGGTGCCGACTGGGCTGCGTGGGCGATGTGGAGGTGAAGCTGCCGGAGGGCGAGGTGCGGGCGCTGATCGTGTTCGGCCCCTGCCGCTTTTTCGGACTGTTCGGCAGGGGAGAGGACTATTACATACCGTGGGAATGCATACAGAAATTCGGGGACGACATCATCCTCATCGACAAGCCCTTCCGGCGTCCGGACGGCCCGCCTGACCGCAAACGAAGACGCTGGGGATAAGACGGAAAAAATGGCAGAAAATATATAAAAACTACTTGCATTTTACAATTCAATATGGTATTATATTTCAGCATTCCGCACAGCCTTGGACTTTCGGTCGGTGCCTTTTCGGTTGGCCGAGGGGAGGAAAAGGCTGGAGGGTAAAACTAAAATTCAAAGGAGAACTGAACAAAATGGCAAATCAGAACGTTGTTTCCATGAAGGCTCTGCTGGAGGCCGGCGTGCACTTCGGTCACCAGACCCGCCGCTGGAACCCCAAGATGGCTCCCTACATCTACACCGAGCGCAACGGGATCTACATCATCGACCTGCAGAAGACCGTGAAGAAGCTGGAAGAGGCTTACAACTTCGTGCGTGAGCTCAGCGAGTCCGGCCAGAGCCTGCTGTTCGTGGGCACCAAGAAGCAGGCACAGGAGGCCATCAAGGACGAGGCCCTGCGCTGCAATATGTTCTATGTCAACGCCCGCTGGCTGGGCGGCATGATGACCAACTTCAAGACCATGCGCACTCGGGTGGATCGCCTGAATCAGCTCAAGACCATGCAGGCCGACGGCACCTTCGATATGCTGCCCAAGAAGGAAGTTATCAAGCACTTGGGCGAGATCGAGAAGCTGGAGAAGTATCTGGGCGGCGTGAAGGAAATGAAGAAGCTGCCCGGCGCCCTGTTCATCGTGGACACCCGCAAGGAGCGCAATGCCATCGCCGAGGCACACCGTCTGGGCATTCCCGTTGTGGCCATCGCCGATACCAACTGCGATCCCGATGAGATCGACTATCCCATCCCCGGCAACGATGACGCCATCCGCGCCATCAAGCTGATCTCCTCCGTCATGGCCAACGCCATGATCGAAGGCCGTCAGGGCGAGCAGACCGAAGAGGCCGCCGCTCCCGCCGAGGAAGCCGCCGAATAAGCAAATTCCTTTTACCGCTGAACCAACGGGGCAGGGCGTGTCCCTGCCCCTTATTTTATGAATCATTGAACTGGAGGATATAAAAATGGCTTTTACTGCTGCTGATGTTAAGAACCTGCGCGAAATGACCGGCGTGGGCATGATGGACTGCAAGAAGGCTCTGGTGGAGACCGACGGCGATATGGACAAGGCCGTGGAGTACCTGCGTGAAAAGGGTCTGGCCAAGGCTGCCAAGAAGGCCGGCCGCATCGCCGCCGAGGGCATGAGCTATGTGTGCGTGGAGAACGGCGCCGCCGCCCTGGTGGAAGTGAACTGCGAGACCGACTTCTGCGCCAAGAGTGACGCCTTCGTGGCCTTCGTGAAGGACATTGCCAAGACTGTTCTGGAGTGCAACCCCGCCGATGTGGACGCGCTGATGAACTGCAAGTATGCCGGCAGCGACCTGACTGTCGCCGAGACCATGCCCGAGAAGGTCATGTCCATCGGTGAGAACCTGCAGATCCGCCGCTTTGTCCGCGTGGACACCAACACCTCCGTGGGTTATGTCCATGCCGGCGGCAAGATCGGCGTGCTGGTGAATCTGGCCGTGGAGGGCGGCATCGACGCCACCGAGATCGGCAAGAACGTCGCCATGCAGATCGCTGCTCTGAATCCCCGTTTCTGGGATAAGTCCCAGGTGAGCCAGGAAGTGCTGGACGAGGAGAAGAAGGTTGCTCTGGCGCTCATGGATCAGGATCCCAAGATGGCCTCCAAGCCCGCTCAGGTCAAGGAGAAGATCGTCATGGGCAAGATGAACAAGTTCTATCAGGAGAACTGCCTGCTGCAGCAGGAGTTCGTCCGCGGCGACCTGTTCACCGGCTCCGTGGAGGGTTACATTGCCGACGCTGCCAAGAAGCTGGGCGGCTCCGTGAAGTTCGTGGACGCCGTGCGTTTCGCCACCGGCGAGGGCATCGAGAAGAAGCAGGAGGACTTCGCCGCTGAGGTCGCTGCTCAGATGAACATGGGCAAGTAATTTTTGTGTAAAACACATATAAAAGGACGGTTCCTTTCGGAACCGTCCTTTTTGCGTGCAAATATAACCTGTCATTGCCAAGCCGGTGCGCCCACCGGCTGTGGCGATCCGTATCCAAAATGTGTAAAGAGAAACGGATCCCTCACGGCCGCTTTGCACCCTCGGAATGACGGCTTTTTTATGATAATTACAACTTTTCCAGCTGCTCCGGTGTGTCAATGTCAATGAGCTGGTCGGAGGGAACGTCCATCAGCAGCAGCTCCTCCTCGTGCGCCAGGATCACCGAGCGGCCGCCGTGGTCGCCGGTGAGAGCCAAAAGCTCCGGATAGAATCTGGCCGGAAAAATGCAGGGGTTGCCACGGCGGCCGTTGTGCCCCAGTCCCACGATGCGGTCGGGGTGGGCGGCGGCAAAATCAATAAGCTCCGCCACGGTCTCCTTTTGCAGCTTGGGCTGATCCGCCACCTGAAACAGCACGGCGTCGCAATCCTGCAGCGCTTGCAGGCCGATGCGGATGGATTCGCTCTGCCCGACTTCCGGATGGGGGTTCGGCATGGCGGTGAAGCCGTATTTCCGCGCCAGTTCAGCAACCTGGGGATACTGGGTCACCACCACCACCTGCGCTAGCTTGTCGTGGGGGATGGCGGACAGGGCGCACTGGATAAGGGTAGCGCCGCCATCAAATTCCGCCTGCAGCTTGTTCCCGCCGAAGCGGCGGCCGAAGCCTGCCGCCATAAGAACGCAACCGATCTTCATGTACAACACTCCTTTGCTGGTAGTATACCCAGCTTCTCTCTTTTTTGTCAATGAAATGCGTCATTATTTGCAAAATAGAATCACGCTTTCCCTTTTCAAAAGAGCATTTATATGGTACAATTCATAACAGTATTATGTTGAATCACTATATCTTTTTATAAAACATACATAAGGGAGGCTATACAATGCCAGCAACGAAAATCGGCGACAAGGTCATCCGCGTGGATGCCATTGAAAAAGCCCGGGGCGAGGCGACCTATGTCTGCGACATGACCCTGCCGGACATGCAGTACGCCTACATGGTCCGCTCCACGATCCCCAGAGGCACCATTGACGCCATCCACCTGCCGGAGATGCCGGAGGGCTACTACTTCATCTCCGCCAAGGACATCCCCGCACAGGGCAAAAACGAGCTGTGGATGATCATGAAGGACTGGCGCTGCTTTGCCGAGGATTATGTGCTGTATGTGGGTGAGACCATCGGCCTGGTGGTGGGCCCCGACCGGACTGTCCTGAAGGATCTGCGAGATCAGATCAAGATCGACTATACCGAGCAGACCCCTGCCGTGACCATTGACGACGGCATTGCCTCCGTGGGCGGCGCAATGTTCCCGGAGAAGGGCAGCAACGTTATGTGCGAGCTGTTCTGCCAGAAGGGCAGACCCATGGAGGAGGTTTTCGCCGAGGCGGACGAAATTTTCGAGGAGACCCTGACCACGCCTTATCAGGAGCATGTCCACCTGGAGACCAACAGCGCCATTGCCGACTATGAGGACGGAAAGTTCGTGTTCTACGCTTCGGCGCAGTGCCCGTTCTACATCCGCAAGTCCATCGCGGGTCTGCTGGACATCCCTTATGACGACATCATCATCCGTCAGTGCACCACCGGCGGTGCCTTCGGCGGCAAGGAGCATTTCCCGGATGTGCTCTGCGGAGCGCTGCTCATTGCGGAAAACAAGATCCGCAAGCCTATCAAGATGGTCTTTGACCGCGAGGAGGACACCCAGTTCAGCGTGAAGCGCCATCCCTCCAAGTGCATCTACAAGACCGCCGTGAAAAACGGCGAGATCATCGGCACCGAGGGCCATATCTACTACAACTGCGGCGCATACCTGTCCTCCTCCTTCGTGGTGCTGCAGCGCGGCGTGTTCCACGCCAACGGCGTTTACACCATCCCCAACACCTACTTAAAGGGCGAGGGCATCGGCACCAATACCTTCCCCACCTGCGCTTTCCGCGGGTTCGGCGCGCCCCAGACCCTGTTCTGCTTTGAGACCCATCTGACCCATCTGGCGCACCATCTGGGCGTGGATCCGCTGGCGTTCAAGATGCGGTACCTGGCCAAGAAGGGTGACGAGACCACCACCAACGGCCACATCATCGAGGATGTGAAGCTGCCGGAGATGATCGATGTCATCACGAAGGAATCTGACTACTGGAACAAGATCAAGGAATATAAGCCCGGCTGCGGACGGGGCATCGGCGTGGCACTTTATAACCACGGCGGCGCTTTCACCGGCAACGGTGAGCAGGCCATCATCAAGGCGCACGCCCGCCTCACCAAGACCGGCGACAAGGTGGAGATCTTCGTGGGCTCTACGGAAATGGGTCAGGGCTTCCGCACCACCCTGCGCAAGATCTGCGCCGCTACTCTGGGCATTTCCATGGACAATATTGAGTATAAGAATCCCGATACCTCCAAGGTGGTGGATTCCGGCCCCACTGCCGCTTCCCGGTCTACGATGGTCGTGGGCCGTCTGGTGGAGCGGGCCGCGCTGGAGATGAAGGAGCGCTGGAACGAGGGCGATTTCTCCACCGAGGTGGAGTATGAGCATCCTGAGGGCTACCCCTGGGATCAAGCCACCTTCCGAGGCGACGCGTACCTGGGCTACGGCTGGGGCGCTGTGATCGTGGAGGTGGAGGTGGACAAGCTCACCAATGAGGTGAAGACCCTTGGCGTGTGGTCCTCCCACGAGATCGGCAAGGCCATCGACGAGCTTATCGTCCACGGCCAGATCAATGGCGGCATCCTGCAGTCCCTGGGTTACGGCTCCATGGAAAAGCTGGAGAACAAGAAGGGCTATTTCAAGCAGAAGAGCATGTCCGACTATGTGATCCCCACCTCCATGGACTTCCCCAAGCAGTTCTACCACATTCAGGAAAATCCTTATCCCTGGGGCCCCTACGGAGCCAAGGGTATGGGCGAGCTGGTGTTCAACGGCGCATCTGCGGCCTATGTGGACGCGGTGGAGCGGGCCTTGAACTGCAAGTTTACTTCTATCCCCATTCCTGCTGAAGATATTGAGGAGGCGCTGAAGAATGTATAACGATGTTCGATTTACGCTGAACGGCAAGCCCATGGTCTACACCGGCAATCCCCTGCGGCGGCTGCTGGATGTGCTGCGGGAGGACTACGGCCTCACCGGCAGCAAGGAAGGCTGCGGCGAGGGCGAGTGCGGCGCCTGCTCCATCATCAAAAACGGCAAGCTGGTGACCCCCTGCATCATCCCCGTAGGCGCTATTCAAGGTGCTGAGCTGCTGACCATTGAGGGTATCCGCGACACCGAAAAGGGTAAGTGCATCATCGAGGCCTATGCCGAGGGCGGCGCCGTCCAGTGCGGCTTCTGCATCCCGGGCATGGTAATGGCCACCTATGTGCTGCTCAATGAGAACCCCGACCCCACAGAGGATGAAATCCGCCTGGGCATCAGCGGCAACCTCTGCCGCTGCACCGGCTACGACCTCATCGTGGAATCCATCCGTCTGGCCGCCGAGAAAGGAGCTGCATTATGGAAGAAGTAAAATGCTATATGCCGCAAACTCTGGCCGAAGCCCTGCAGATCCGCAAGGAGACCGGAGCGCAGCCTCTGGCCGGCGGCTCCGACCTGATGGTTGCCAACAGCCGCGGCGCGGGTATCGTGCCGGGCTTTAAGAAGCCGATTCTGATTATCTCCAACCTGCCGGAGCTGAAGGGCATCCGTCGGCTGGACGACGGCACCGTGGAGATCGGCGCCCTGTCCACCTCTTGGGAGATCCATACTTCTCCCGTGACCCATCCGCTGCTGAAGGACGCCGCTTCCCGCATGGGCGCCATCGCCCTGCGCAACAGCGCCACCATCGGCGGCAACATCGGCAACGCTTCCCCCAAGGGCGATATGCCCCAGCCGCTGATCCTGCTGGACGCGGAGGTGGTGCTGCAGAGCGTGGACGGTGAGCGGCGGATGAAGGTGGATGATTTCATCATCAAGACCAAGGTCACCGCCATTGGCGATGACGAGCTTATCACCAAGGTGGTCATCCCGCCCCAGGAGTTTACGCATATTTTCTTCCGCAAAATCGGTATGCGCCGCTCAAACGCTATTTCCAAGCTGACCCTTTCCGCTGCCGCCAATATCCGGGACGGCGTAGTGGTAGATTTTCGGGCTTCCTCCGGCGCAGCCGGCCCCAAGGTGGAGCGCAGCCGTGAAGTGGAGAGCTTGCTCATCGGCCACAAGGTGGAGGAGCTGCCGGAGCTGAAGGGCGCGTTTCTGGACGCATGGTGCAATGAGGTCATCAAGCCCCACGCCATGCCCGAATACCGCCGCAACGCCACCCGCAGAATGCTGGTGTATTTCATTGATGCTCTGGTGGCCGGCCATCCGGAAGGTCGGGTAGAATAAACAGGAGGAACTGCTATGATCTATCATCCCACAACTCCGCTGGAGGCCGTGACGCTGCGCAAGCAGAATGCTGATACCGCCGTGTATCTGGCCGGCGGCACCGACGACCTGCGCCTGAACGGCAGCGCGCAGGGCAAGGATCTTATCGACATAAACGGCTTGGGTCTGGACGATATTTTCGTGCAGGATGGCAAGCTCTACATCGGCGCCCGCTGCACCTTTAACCAGATTATCGAGAGTGACCTGGTGCCGGAGTTTATCAAGGAAGCCGCCCATTTCTGCGCGTCCTTCACTAAGCGCAACAGTGCCACCGTAGGCGGCAACATCGGCCTGCGCCGCCAGGATAGCTATCTGGCTGCGGCCTTGACGGCGGCGGACGCGGTGCTCAAGTCCATCACACCTCACGGCGAGGAGATGAAGCCCATCGGCGAGTACCTGCAGAGTGGCTGCAAGCGGCTTATCGAGTATGTGGTGCTGGACGCAGACCGCACCGGCTGGGTCAAGCGCTTCACCAACACCACCTCCAGCCACGCGGCGGTGACGGCGGCCATGTCCGAGGGGATCTATGCGCTGAGCGTGTCCGGCAGCGATTTTGCTTATGGCAATACGCCGGATCTGGCGGACTCCATGGAGTTCACCGACGATATTTCCGGCAGCGCCGATTATAAAAAGTATCTGGCGAAGATCGTGTTCACACTGGGGAGGTAAGGCAAATGGAAGTGAAATGCAGACTCAACGGTGAAAATATCCTTCTGCGCGGCGAGCCGACGGCTCGGCTGCGCGGGGTGCTGTATCATACCGGCTGCTACTCCGTGCGTGACAGCGACGACGCCGAGGGCTTTGCCGGCTCTGATACCATTATTTTTAACGGCGAACTGAAGTATTCCAATTTTATCATGCTCTATCAGGCAGAGGGTGCCGATATCAAAACGGCGGAATCCCTGCTGGTAAACGGCGAGCTGAACTATGTGCAGAAGGCCATGGTGGCCGCCGGTATCGTGCAGAGTGCCTACAATGCTCCGGCGGCGGCGCTGATTCTGACCTGGCTGCTGGAAAAGCATCCCCATCCCACCCGTGAGCAGGTCAAGGAAGTTCTCACCAGCATTTTCATCCGCGACGCCGGCTATGAGCATTACTATCTGGCGGTGAAGCTGGCCTGCGAGCTGCGGGATGAGGGCGCGTTCAAAACGGAGATCGCCCCGTCCTTCCGCCCCAATCTGGAGATCATCGGCAAGCCGGCCGGCAAGATCGACGGCGCTGCGTTGGTTTCCGGCGAGCCGGTGTTTGTGGAGGACAAGGTGCCTGCCAACGCGTGGTGCCTGCACGTTCTGCGCAGCCCCTTCGCCAGCGCCTACATCAAGTCTATCGACACCAGCGAGGCGGAAAAGCTGGACGGCGTGGCCGCCATTATCACGGCTTATAACTGTCCGGATGTGTACTATATGCAGGCCGGACAGGGCAACCCTGAACCGTCCCCCCATGACCGGCGGCTGTTTAACATGAAAGTGCGCCATGTGGGCGACCGTGTGGCGGGCATCGTAGCCCGCACGCCGGAGATCGCCGACAAGGCGGCCTCCCTCATTAAGGTGGAGTATGAGCCGACGGGTGCCGTGTTCACCGTGGAGGAGGCCATGGCCGAGGGCGCGCCGCTGGTGCATAACGGCCCTGTGCAGTATAACGCCGGCGCACCGGACGATCTGGAGGAGTACAACAAGCTCCAGGGCGATCCCCGCGAGGGCAAAGTGGTCTATCAGTTCCCCCTGCACGCCGATATTCACAAGAACATTGCTGCGTCCAACAAGGGCGGCATCGGCGACATGGAAAAGGGCTTTGCCGAGGCGGACGCCATCGTGGAGGCCACCTATCAGACCAGCCAGATCCAGCACACGCCGCTGGAGCCCCATGTGTGCTACGCCCATGTGGAGAGCGGCCGTCTGGTGCTCAACTGCGCCACCCAGGTGCCTTACCATGTGCGCCGCATCGTCAGCTGGGTGTGCGGCATTCCTGAAAATAAGATCCATGTCATTAAGGAGCGCGTGGGCGGCGGCTACGGCTCCAAGCAGGACATTCTGGTGGAGGAGCTCACCGGCTATGCCGCCTGGATCACCAAGAAGCCGGTATATTACCGCAACACCCGCGCCGAGGAATTCTACGCCAACTCCACCCGCCATCCCATGCGGGTGCATGTGAAGATGGGCGGCAAGAAGGACGGCACTATTACGGCGCTGTTCATGGAGGTCTGCGCCAATACCGGTCCCTTCGGCAACCACTGTCTGACGGTGCCTATGAATAGCTGCTCCAAGACGTTGCCGCTGTTCAAGGTGGACAATATGGCCTACGACCTGAAGGTGTTCTACACCAACACGCCGCCTGCCGGTGCCTATCAGGGCTACGGAACGCCCAAGGGTACCTACGGCATCATGATGGCCATGGCGGAGCTGGCCGATAAGCTGGGCATTGACTACCGCACCATGGTGGAAAAGAACCACGTGGAAGAGGGCTATATGCTGGAGATCCTCAAGGGTCTGGGCGAGGGGCGCGAGGGCGCTGTGGTGCCTGTCGGCTCCTGCGGTCTGGACGAGGCTATCCGGCAGGGCTGCGACATGATCGACTGGGGCAAGAAGGAAGTGTCCGACGATCCCGACTGGAAGATCGGCAAGGGCTTTGCCATGATTATGCAGGGCTCCGGCCTGCCGGGACTGGATCACGCCGAGGCCATTGCCAAGCTGGAAACCGACGGCACCGTGATTCTCAACAGCGGCGGCGCCGATCTGGGCACCGGCCTTGACACCATTTCCGCCAAGATCGTGGCGGAGGTGCTGAAGCTGCCCATGGATCGCATTACCGTGGTGTCTGGCGACACGGACTCCTGCGCTTTTGATACCGGCGCTTATGCCTCCTCCGGTACGTTCTTCAGCGGCAACGCATCTCTGGTCGCCACCAAGAAGCTGAAGGATCTCATCATCAAGGAAGCTGCCTTGCAGATGGAGGAGAAGGAGGAGGATCTGGACGTTCGGGCGCCCGGCGAGGTGTACTCCAAGGTCACCGGCGCTGTCCTGTCCTACTATGAGCTGGTGCACACCGCCACCAGCGGCGGCGGCCGAGGCCAGCCCATTGCCCACGGCAGCTTTGTCACCACGGCTTCCTCCGTGCCCTACGGCGCACATTTTGCGCAGGTGGCCGTGAATGTAAAAACGGGCGAGATCAAGGTGCAGAAGTTCTATGCTTTGCAGGACGCCGGCACGCCCATCAACCCGGAGATCGCTCTGTGCCAGATGTACGGCGCCGTGATGAAATCCATCGGTCACTCTCTGTACGAGGACATGAAGCTGGATAAGGACGGCAAGTGCATCAACGCCAACCTCACCGACTATGGTGCCCCCATGATCGACGAGGCACCGGATGATTTCAAGTCTGTGCTCATTGACGTGGACGATAAGTTCGGCCCCTTCGGCGCAAAGTCCATTTCGGAGATCGCCTGCAACGGCGCGGCGCCGGCCATCGGCATTGCCATTCATGACGCCTGCGGCGTGTGGGTGCGCAGCTGGCCCATGACTCCGGAGAAGATTTTGAAGGCTCTGGGTAAGCTCTGATTTTATAAAAAAGGCGGAGATTCGTGGGATATCTCCGCCTTTTTTATAGGAAAATGTAAAAAAAAATGTTAACCATACTGTTAAAAACACCGGTTTGGCTGAGCCAAACCGGTGTTTTATGTAATTTACAGGAAAGGGATCAGTGCAGATTCTCCCGAATGGTCTGGCACAGAGCGGTGATGCCCTGAACGATCTTCTCCTCGGGCATGCAGGAGTAGTTCAGACGCAGGGTGTTCTCGTGACCGCCGTTGGGGAAGAAGGAGCCGCCGGGAACGAAGGCGACCTTCTTTTCCAGACACTTCATCTGCAGCTCCTTGGCATCCATGTACTCAGGCAGCACCACCCAGGCGAACAGGCCGCCCTCGGGACGGGTGAAGGTGCAGGGTTCAGGCAGCTCTTTGGCCAGAGTCTCCAGCATCACGGCGCGGCGCTTCTTATAGCACTCGCGGATGGTGTCCACATGCTTATCCAGATCGAACATGTCGATCCACTTGGAGGTTTCCATCTGGCCGATGGTGGAGGCCTGCAGGGAAGCGGCCTGCTTCATGAAGTTGTACTTGGCCAGAATGGCATCGTCGGCGCAGACCCAACCCAGACGGTAGCCGGGAGCCAGAATCTTGGAGAAGGTGCCCAGATAGATGACCAGACCCTTGGTGTCCAGACTCTTCAGAGCGGGCAGATAGTTGCCTTCGAAACGCAGCTCGCCGTAGGGGTTATCCTCCACCACGGGGATCTCGTACTTGTTGACGATGTCCATAAACTTATGGCGACGATCAAGATCCCAGGTGCGGCCGGTGGGGTTCTGGAAATCGGGAATAACATAGATCATCTTCACCTTTTCGGTGGTGGCGAGGATTTTCTCCAGCTCCTCCATGATCATGCCGCCGTCGTCGGTGGGAACTTCCACAAACTTAGGCTCGCAGGCCTTGAAAGCGTTGACAGCGCCCAGATAAGAGGGGCTTTCCAGCAGCACCACGTCGCCGGGATTCAGGAACACACGGGCGGAAAAATCCAGACCCTCCTGAGAACCGGACGTGACCAGAATGTGATCGGCGTCGGTGTGGATGTTGTTCTTGGCCAGCATACGCTCGGCGATCTGCTCGCGCAGACGGGGAAAACCCTCGGTGGAAGAGTACTGCAGAGCGACGCGGCCGTTTTCCTTGAGGACGGCCATGGAGGCCTCCATCATCTGCTCCACGGGGAACAGCTCGGGAGCGGGCATACCGCCGGCAAAGGAGATGATGTCGGGCTGAGCGGTGAGCTTCAGCAGCTCACGGATCTCGGAGCCCTTCAGCAGATCCATTCTGTGTGCAAACTGTACCATAATAATTCCTCCTAAATTGCTTTTCCTAATCCTTTTTTGCAAGCTGCGGAGCAACCTCCGCATATTCTCACTTTACTTATTTAACCACATTTTGGCGTGAAAGTAAACCAAGGAAATGCCCAAAAGCCCCTTTTTGCCGAGGGATTCGGTATTTTTGGATGAATCACTAAAAATGTATGGGGTACATTTGGCATTTTGACCGCTCAAATGAAGGGGCTAATTGGCCAAAGCGGTGCATATAGTTTTCCGAAGGGGGCGAGCTACATGACGGAGAATCAAAGAGAGCGCAGCCGTGAGAGCCGGACGCGGCAGAAGTCGGAAAGACCCATGAGCAAACGGGAGCGTCGGCGGTTGATACGACTATCCGTGAGCGGGATATTGCTGGTGCTGGTGGTGGCGGTGAAGCTGCTGATGCCGGACGTGGCTGGCAGCTATCGGGACAAGATCCTGCGGCTCATGGGCGAGGACACGGACTTTGCGGAGGCATTTTCCGCCGTGGGAAAAGCCTTTTCCAAAGAGGGCGGTTTGCGGGACACCCTGCAGGATGCCTATGTGGCGGTGTTCGGCGAAAAGGAGCCGGAGGAGGCGGCGTCGCCGGCGCAGACGGCCGCGGCGGTATTTTCCGGCGTGTATACGGCGGAGAGCCTGCCGCAGCACACGGAGCTTGGGCAGAGCATTCTGGGCTTTGCCTATGCAGCGCCGCAGCAGGGAGGAGTGACCTCCGGCTTTGGCTATCGTATACATCCCATTGCGGGGGAGAACAGATTCCATTACGGCGTGGACATTGACGCCGCAAACGGGGCGGCGATCCGCGCCTTTGCCGACGGAACCGTGGGCGTGGTGGCGCAGAGCAGTCAGCTGGGAAACTACGTCACGGTGAATCACACCGACGGCTTCAGCACCCTGTATGCCCATTGCAAGTGCGTGACCGCCTCGGCGGGGCAGACCGTTCGCTGCGGAGATATTCTGGGCGAGGTGGGACAGACCGGAGCGGCCACGGGGCCGCATCTGCATTTTGAGCTGCATCACGATCAGGTTTACATAAATCCGATTTATTATGTGGCATAGCGGCGCGCGGGTGCATATATCGCCCACGGCGGTTTTGCTGGTGGCCGTGTTTGCGCTGATGGCGCCGATTGTATGCTTGGCGGCGGTGCTGCTGGCGGCCGTCTGCCACGAAATGGGGCATTACATCGCTCTGCGGCTGTGCGGCGGCAGACTGGAGGGGCTGTCCGTATCGGCCTTCGGGGCGCAGATGCGCATTCGTGACCGGAATCGTCTTTCCTACGGGCGGGAGGCTCTGTGCGTGCTGGCAGGGCCGCTGGTAAATGTCACGCTGTCATGGCTCATGAGTGTGGGTGGAAAATGGCGGGAGGAGTTCTATCTTTTTGCCGGAGCGCAGCTGGTGCTGGGGGTGTTCAACCTGCTGCCGCTGACAGCGCTGGACGGCGGGCGGCTGCTGTGGATTGGGATAGCCTGGGTGACGGATCCCTTTTTGGCGGACAAGGTGTGCCGAGTGGCAACGCTGGTGCTCCTGATGGCGCTGGCGGCGCTGGGGATCATCCTGTGGCTGCGGCATCGGGCGGGCTTTCTCCTGCTGGGAACGGCGGGGGTCGTGTGCTGCACCGTGCGGGAATTTGCTCTTGCCAATCCGGTCGGAACAGGGTAGAATAGAGGAAAACCGACAGGATGGGAGATTCTACATTGGATAAAAGATTAGAGCGCATTTTACCTCGGGTGCAGAAGCCTGCCCGCTATACCGGCGGCGAGTATAATGCGGTGAAAAAAGACCCTGCGCAGGTGGATACAAGGATCGCCTTCTGCTTTCCGGACACCTATGAGATCGGCATGTCCAATCTGGGGATGCGGATCTTATACGGCGTGATGAACAATATGGAGGGCGTGTGGTGCCAGCGGGTGTTTGCCCCTTGGGGTGACATGGAGGAGGAGATGCGCCGGGCGCAGATCCCTTTGTTTGCACTGGAGAGCGGCGAGCCTATTGCGGATTTTGACATTGTCGCCTTTTCCGTGGGCTATGAGATGGCGTTTACGGCGATCCTGAACATGCTGGACCTGGCGGGCATCCCGCTGCGCAGCGCGGAGCGCACGGATCTGACGCCGCTGGTCATTGCCGGCGGCACAGCCATGTATAACGCCGAGCCGATCGCCGACTTTGTGGACATCGTCAGCCTGGGCGAAGGGGAAGACGTGACGGTGGAGCTGATTGAGCTGCACAGAAAGGCAAGAAAAGAAGGGTGGAGTAAAGCGAAGTTCCTTCACAGGGCGGCGCAGGTGCCGGGGCTGTATGTGCCCAGCCTCTATGAGGTGGACTACAACGAAGACGGCACCGTTAGGGAGATTCGCCCTCAGGACGGTGCGCCCAAAGTCGTGCGCAAGCGCATCGTGGAGGATATGGACAAGTCCTATTACCCCGCCAAGACCATCGTTCCCTCCACGGAGATCGTGCAGGATCGGGTGACGCTGGAGCTGTTTCGGGGCTGCATTCGGGGCTGCCGGTTCTGTCAGGCCGGCTATGTGTACCGCCCTGTCCGCAACCGCAGCAAGGATCTGTGCGTGCGCTACGGCGTGGAGGCCTGCAACGACTCCGGTTATCAGGAAGTGACGCTATCCTCCCTCAGCACCAGCGACTATCCCCAGCTCACGGAGCTATGCGACGATCTGGAGGAGTTTTGCAAGGAGCGCCATGTGAATCTGTCGCTCCCCAGCCTGCGGGCGGATAATTTTTCCATGAGCCTTATGCAGCGGCTGGCCAAGGGGCGCAAGACCGGTCTGACCTTTGCGCCGGAGGCCGGCACTCAGCGCCTGCGGGACGTTATCAATAAAAATGTGACCCAAGAGGAGCTGCTGGCATCCTGCCGCACGGCTTTTGCAGGCGGCTATAACGCCGTGAAGCTGTATTTTATGCTGGGTCTGCCCACAGAAACGGACGAGGATGTGCTGGGCATTGCGGATCTGGCTGCCCGCGTCATGCACGCGTGGCGGGAGAGCGCTGCCAACAAGCAGCGGGGCGTCCGAATCACCGTGTCCACCTCGTGGTTTGTGCCCAAGCCCCACACGGCGTTTCAGTGGGAACCGCAGATCTCCAAGGAGGAATACGAGCGGCGGGTGAAGCTGCTGCGGGAGGCCATCACCACCAAGACCGTTACCTATAACTGGCACGACTCTGACACCAGCTTTCTGGAGGCTGTGCTGGCTCGGGGCGACCGGAGAATGTGCAAAGTGTTGGAGACCGCATGGCGTAAAGGCGCAAAGCTTGACGCCTGGGAGGAGTATTTCTCGCTGGAGCGATGGTTGGAGGCCTTTGACGAATGCGGACTGGATCCCCATTTTTATGCCAACCGGCAGCGGCAGAAAGACGAGATCATGCCCTGGAGCATGATCTCCAGTGGCGTGACGGAGGCGTATCTCTGGCGGGAGCTGCAGCAGGCCAAGGCGGGGGTCACCACGCCGGACTGCCGCACCCATTGCAACGGCTGCGGCGCCAACCTCATGGTAGGGGGGACGTGCCATGTCTAAACTGAGATTGTTGTTTATCAAGGAAGGTCCTGCGGCCTACATCTCCCATTTGGATCTGCTGCGCACGGTGCAGCGTGCCTTCCCCCGAACGGAGCTGGACATCAAGCACAGCAACGGCTACCACCCGCACCCCATCATCTCCATTGTGTTGCCCCTGCCTGTGGGGCAGAGCAGCCGGTGCGAGCTGCTGGACTTTGAGGTGACGCAGGACACCGACGGCAGCGGCATCGCCGAAAAGCTCAACGAAGGCATGCCCGAGGGACTGCGGGTGCTGGCGTGCTACGAGGCCAAGCGCCCCGTGCGGGAGCTGGCTGCATTGCAGGCGGAGGTTACCTTTGAATATGACAATGGCGTTCCGGAAAATGCAGCTGCCAAGCTGAAGGAATTGTTTGGCCGTGAGGAGCTTATCATTCAGAAGCGCACCAAACGAAAGGATATGGCGGACGTGAACATTGCCCCCATGATCCTGCGGGCGGAGTGGACGGAGGGGGAGAGCTGCCTGCGGTGCGTCGCGCTTGTGCAGGCACAGAACCCGGGGCTTAACCCGCAGCTCATGGAAAAGGCGGTGGAGCGGTACGCGCCGGAGCTGACGCCGGACTTCGTGCGGGTGCGGCGGATGGAGCTGCTGGACGCCGAGGGGAAAATTTTCCGGTAAAATGAAAAAACACTTGCATCCATGCGTCAAGTGTGGTATCCTATACTGGCGTAAAAAGGGCGGTCCTCTGTCGCCGGCGCTCCAATGAGTGGAGAACGCCGTGAAATGGCGGCATGAACACCTATATTTAGGAGGAATAATCCATGGATCTCATCAAGGCTCTCAACGAGAAGCAGCTGCAGGCTGAAAAGCCCCAGGTAAACGTCGGCGATACCGTCAAGGTACACGTCAAGGTCAAGGAAGGCTCCCGTGAGCGTATCCAGATCTTCGAGGGCACCGTCATTGCCAAGAAGCATGGCGGCATCGAGGAAACCATCACTGTCCGCCGCCTGTCCTACGGCGTGGGCGTGGAGAAGGTTTTCCCCGTTCACTCTCCCTCCATCGAGAAGATCGAAACCGTGCGTACCGGCTTTGTCCGCCGCGCCAAGCTGTATTACCTGCGTGACCGCGTGGGTAAGGCCGCCAAGGTCAGAGAGAAGCTGTAAAAAACCGCAGCGATCCGAAAACCGCCGACTTTTGTCGGCGGTTTTTTCTTGCGCTCTGCCGGACAGCTACTTTGCGGAAAAACTGTATAGGAAAAACAAGAGCCTTTTTGAGCGGGTGAAGACGTGGAGCGGTAATGAGGCACTGTATGGATCTATGGAAAAGCACCTCGCGCGGGACGGTTATATAGACAGGGGTGTGACAATTCACAGAAGCCGGAGTTCTGTGGGGACAATTTCCTTTTACATCGAGGACGCCGAACGGGGCATGACTATTAAAGTAAGCGACCACAATACCATCGGGCAGCAAAGAAGAACCCTCTGGCATTTGTCCAGAAAAGCGACGTGGTGTATATAGACAAAAAAGAGCCATCCCGCTTCTTCGCATGACTGGGCTTACAATATCGTTCCAGCAGCTTCTGCAGAATGGCTATATTGGTAGTATATCCTATAAAGGCAGTTCTTTCAACGTTCACGGTGTGCCATTTTCTTCCGTTGTAAAAGTTGAGGAAAATACTGGCAAAGATCAGCGCGCCCTGCGGGATGTGGCTTTGAGCGACAGGGACGTGCTGCGGGGTGTGAAAAAAGCCGGCAGACACCTTGCGATGCTTGCCGACTTTGAAGACTAACCCTAATTTTAATACAAATGCACCCCCTTTTGAAGTTAGGGGGTGCAAAATCATTTTAGGGGGTGCATTTTTAGGTCAGGGGGGTGCAAAGAGTAATCCCTAATTCTTGTGCTAACTCTTCAAGATATGTTAAGTGCCCTTTATTGGCACAGTATGTCGTTACATACCCATTTTTAGTCGCAATAATTGTTTCGGTTTCATTCGTTTTAGCATTGTGGTAAATCATTCGCTCGCCTTTTTTAAGATAGGTCTTAGTGCCTTTTTCAAGGTCATGATTATATTCTGCAAGTGCATTTTGATAATAAGCATTAAACAAACGAGTTGCCTCAACGATATCCCCTCGTCTACCAATAATCATTGCTTCTTCAAGTAGAATCAAATGATGGTTGAATTGATCAAAAAGTGTATATTCTATTCTGCGCTTTAAGATTGCATCACGACTGTTGAGAATTTCAAAAACAGGAATAACAAATTTTTTAAGACGTTCAACAATATCTTTTCCTATTTTGTAGGGATCTTTCTTCAAATCATAAAATGTATCTTTACCGTCAACAAGTGAACCAAGGCGAGTGCGTATATTACATTCATATTCATGATAGTATTTCTTTAGGGGTTTTTCTATGCTGAATTTGCGTTCAACACACTCGGGAACACGAATGCCAATGTTGACCCAAAGAATATCATATACGCCTTTTGACGGGCAGCCATTTTGGAAATTAACTACTTGCGAAATGTCGGTATCAACAAAACGATGGAGAGTGCGGCCATGTTTTCTAAAGCCTAAAGGTTTCAAATATTCATACACAATCTTTTCGATGATATCTACGGATTCGGTTGATGAAAGATTGTTTTTTCCGAATATAGGGGACATTATACAACCACCTCAATTCTATTATAGCATAAAAAGCCCTGTTTTTCAACGATTACCGCCTATAATTTAACGATTACCCTTATAAATCAACGATTATGGCTATGATTTAACGATTATCTGTATTTTAACGATTTGAAACGGAAGAAAATGAAACAGTAAGGTGTTTTACCTCTCCAAATGTACTCAAAATGCGGATTTAGGTATAAAATAACCGTCATTCCGTTGTATCAGAATGACGGTTATTCTTTGGCGCAGAAGGAGGGAGTCGAACCCTCGCGCGGGTTTTTAAGCCGCCTACTCCCTTAGCAGGGGAGCCCCTTCGGCCACTTGGGTACTTCTGCAGAAACATATGGCGCAGTTTGGCGGAGAGAGTGGGATTCGAACCCACGGATGCTTTCACATCGCCGGTTTTCAAGACCGGTGCTTTCGACCACTCAGCCATCTCTCCGTGTGTGAAAGTGCGCTCAACCCAAACGCAAGAATTATTTTACCATAGGGGGATATATTTGTCAACAAAAAACAATGGAAGAAAAGGCGTATTTTTCAAAAAAATGTGTTGACATTTGCTGGACAGGGTGGTATTATAAATAAGCTGATTCGCTTGCGAGGAGGCAAAAAGTGAATATCCGGGTGTGGCGAAGTTTGGTATCGCGCTTGAATGGGGTTCAAGAGGCCTCGAGTTCGAATCTCGACACTCGGACCACGAAAAAGTCCTGAAACTACAAGGGTTTCGGGACTTTTTCTTTTTCTGTTGCGGACCAGAAAATCGTCTGATTTCTAACAGTTTTCTAACACCATCATTCGAACTCAGCACTGGAAAAAAGGCTACCCATTTAGTCCACTATGGATTGCTTCCGAGCCACATCCAAATGCCCGTAGATATTGGCGGTCATTTTTATATCTGAATGGCCCAGCCACCTCTGCGCGACCTTTAGAGAAAAGCCGTTGGGCAACAGCAGACTAGCACAACTGTAAAAACAGATGCAGGGGAGGGCAGAATAGTGATGAGCTGCGGTGTGTTATTTAGAGTTTTCCCGGGAAGAGTCCGGCGCGGCGGGGTCTTGCTCCTCCTGCTCGCTGAGGGTCGGGATGAAAGCCCGGGCCAGCTTTCCCTTGCCCCGGTGCTTGATATAGAAATACCCAATAACGCTGAAGGTCACGGCGCCAATAAAGTTGACAAACAGATCCTCCATGGTATCATACAGGCCGATATCCAAGTAGCCGTCAAAGCCCAGGTCGTTGCCGTTGACCGCCACAGAGTGGATACCGTCTATCGTGATGGGGGTGTTGCCGTTAGTGGGATCCAGCATCACGGAGGTGATGCTCTGAACCACCGTGTCCTTTTGCATATCCAGATGGAAGAGCCGATCCATACCAAACTCGAAAAATTCCCACAGCACACCCACGGTCATGGAAAAGCAGAAAGCAGCCAAAGCCACATATATGGGGGAGAGATGAAACTTGATGCGGCTGTTTCGGTTGAGAATATCAATGAGGGCAAAGCCGGTGGCTGCGCTGAGAAAGCCTGTAGTGGTGTGGAGCATGGTGTCCCAGTTGGGGTAGGTGATGAAATAACCCTCCAGCTCGCCCAGTATTTCTGCCGCAAATATGAACAGAAGTATGATGATTTCCAGGGTGGTCGGCAGTTGGATACCGAAGTTTTGCTGGATGAAAAAAGGTAAAATAAACAAAATCAGCACCAGCAGGCAGATGAAGGCGCTCTCGTATTCGCCCCGGAGGATGGACAGAACCAGCTCTGCCACCACAATCAGCCGCAGAACTACATAAACGGCAAAAACAGCCGGCTGCTGGCGGATTGTGGCCTTGAGCCGGAGGGCCGTATCTTTAGGTTTGGGTGGTTTCTTCATGGGAACTCCTTTCATGCGGCTTACTGTGCCGCTGCTGCTTTGTTTCTTTTATGGTAACATACTGAGGAGAAAAACACAACGAAAATCGTTGTCCGGCACAGAAAAGCGGGAAAGCTTTTTGAGATCATGGGGACAGAATCCCAATAACCGTGTAAATGCCCTGCGCAGATTCATTTGAAGCAAGGGGACAGCTCAATGTGCAAGTGAATAGGGGGAGGGGCGGGATTAGAGGAATACTCGAAGAATACGATTCATACGACAGCTTCTTTGCTTGCTATCTGTTTTTATCCGATGTAAAATAATTCTGAAAAATGTGCGGGAGGCACGATATGGATCGTTCAACCGATAAAACCTATCTATTCGAGCAAATGCCCGCGTCCCAGGCGGTGCGGCGGCAGATTTTACCCGCTATCGCCAGTCAGATGGTGTTGTTGGCCTACAATCTGGCGGACACCTATTTTGTAGGACTACTGAATGACCCGCTGCAGACGGCGGCGGTATCGGTGGCATACACCATTACCGTACTGATGACGGCCATTGCCAATCTGTTTGCCGTAGGTGGGGCCAGCTGCATGGCCCGGGCCTTGGGACGGCATGAAGACACGGATGCCCGATGCATTGCGGCCATCTCCTTTTGGTGGTGTCTGCTTGCGGCGGTGCTGTTTTCCGTTGTGTTTGCTTGGCTTGCATCTCCATTGCTGCATCTGTGCGGAGCTACGTCGGAGACGTATGCGTTGGCGTTCCACTATGCCAAATGGGTAGTTATTTGGGGCGGTCCCTGCGCCATCATCAACATTTTGCTTGCAAACCTCTTGCGCGCAGAGGGCAGTGCGGGGATAGCGTCGGCAGGCGTATCTCTGGGCGGCCTTATCAACATTGCCCTGGATCCGCTATTCGTGCTGCCGCAGTTTTTGGGATTGGGAGCTCAGGGGGCGGGGCTGGCTACAGCCATCTCCAATGGCATTGGTACGTTGTTTCTGCTCTTCTGCATTTTTAACAGGCGCCGCAGCTCTGTGGTATCGCTGCGGCCCGGCAGCATGCGGTATACCGCTAAGCACATGGGCAGCATAGTGAAAATCGGCTTTCCCTCCTGTGCCCAGTATTTGCTGACCATGGTGGCAGTAGGGGCACTGATGAAGTTCATGTCCGCCTACGACACCGATGCAGTGGCTGCGCTGGGGATCGTAAAGAAGCTGGACATGCTGCCCCTGTATTTTTCCATAGGCGTTTCCGGCGGCATACTGCCGCTCCTGGCCTATAACTACGCTTCCGGCAACCGGGAGCGGCGGCATCAGGTATTTAAGCTGGGCTGCGGCGTATCGGTTGTTTTTTCGCTGGCGTGTGTGCTGACTTATGAGCTGCTGGCGCCGGTGCTGGTGGGACTATTTATTGACACACCAGCCACCGTTGCCTACGGAGCGTCCTTTCTGCGAATCATGGTGCTGGCTATGCCGATGATGGCCGTGTGCTACCCCATGATCACCCAGTTTCAGGCTATGGGACGAGTGAAGGAATCCCTGATTTGCTCCGTGCTGCGCAAGGGCGTACTGGATATCCCGCTGCTGTTTCTGCTGAATGGATTACTCCCCATGTACGGCTGTACCATGGTGCAGCCCATTGTGGATTGCGTCTCTATGTTGGCAGCTCTATGGCTTTACAGGAGGATCCTGAGGCAGGAGGGAAGGGTTCGATAAAACAGAATACGCCAGCAGAAGGGAAAAGAGAATTATAGGATGGCGGCCCCCGGGATCTGCTTTACGCGGAAGCCGGGGGTCTGCCTATGTCGGCCACTGCGTATAGACGATCTCTTGGTAGGAAAGTGCCATAAAATATGCGCGATAGTCCTGATTTTGGGACGGTGTATCCGAATAATAGGACTATGACAAAAATTTGACAAGCTTATTGAGGACATGTACAATGCAATTACAAGCAAAAAGGAGGGCGTTACGCCATGGAGTT
>OLSB01000971.1_pt1 | contig 30930 bp, 26 predicted proteins | sample 1672071 | NCBI WGS metagenome assembly OLSB01 (sample SAMEA3136642, study PRJEB25190) | human gut metagenome | biome: human gut; feature: human-associated habitat; material: faeces | place: Austria | collected 2013 | reverse complement strand
TAAATAATTTTTTATATCATCTATTTTAATATTACTAGATATTGTGATATCACTTCCTCCACTAAAATCTACTCCTAGATTCATTCCTTTAAATATTCCAACAGCTAATCCTATTGTTATGATAGATAATGTTCCTAGTAAGATATATTTTCTTTTTTTAACAAAATCAAACTTTTTTCTAGTTTTTTTCTTTTTCTTTTCAGTCATACCTATAAACAGATTTAATTTATCATTAAAGTAATTAGTATTAACAAAAAGCGATAATATACTTTTATTTAAAAATACCATGATTAAAATAGTAACAATGATATTAATGATTAACATTGTTGCAAAACCTTTGATGGAACTTTCTCCAAAAATAAATAAGATTATTGCTACAATTATGGTCGTAATATTAGCATCTATAATGCTTGATAATGATTCTTTACTTCCTAATTTAAATGCTTCTTTTAAACTCTTACCCATCTTTAATTGTTCTTTAATTCTTTCATAGCTAATAACCGAAGAATCTACTGCCATGCCCACTCCAAGTATCATTGCCGCGATTCCAGGTAAAGTTAATACTCCATTAATTAAATAAAAGATTAAAAATGATAAATATGTATAAATAAGTAAGGTTACTGAAGATATAAATCCAGAAAAACGATATATTATAATTATAAGAATAAATACTAATGCAACTCCTATGTAAGCAGCATTCATGGTCTTATTTAATGAATTTCCTCCATAAGTAGCTTCGACTGTTCTTGAAGATATTTCATTTAATTTAGTAGGCATAGCCCCTGAATTAATTAAATCAACTAAGTTTTTGGCTTCTTCTTCAGTAAAATTACCTTGAATTATAACATCACTGGCAAATGCTTGGTTTACAGTCGCCGCGGATAAACATTTTGAATTTCCTAAAGAGCCACATTTATCTTTTTCTTTGTAATATGCATCTTCTGTCTCATCAAAATCTAACCATATAACAATTTGATTATTAATCATATCTTTTACTTTATCAGTAACCGCATAAAAAGTTTCTACATCTTTAATAGGAAGCGCCACGGCTGGTCTCCCTGTTTGATCCATTGTTACTTTAACGCCACTTTTTAATACTTTTGATGTCATTAATAAATTATCATTAGTATCACGAAATGTTAAACTAGCGGTTTTAGATAAGATATTTCTAGCATCATCTTCATTCGTAATTCCTGCTAAACGAACACGAATATGATTCTCCCCTTCAATAGTAATCTCTGGTTCACTTACTCCTAAAACATCTATCCTTTTTAGTATTGTCTTATATGTTTGATACACCATATCACTTGTAACTTTACCATCTTTATCAATAGGATTTACTTCATATAAGACCTCAAAACCTCCTTGTAAATCTAATCCTTTACTTATCTTATTAAATAAAGGATTAAAATCCAAGATACAAAAGCAAGTAATTATAATAGTAATAATTGTTAAAATAATTAATGTTGGATAATTTTTTTTCATATGTTAATCTCCTTTAAAATACTTCGATCTAATTTACTAATTTTTTCTTTCAAGTATAAATCAATTTCTTGATTATCACAATGAATTATATCATTAACCATATCTGCGATTGTTAAACCTCTTGAATAAGGCCATTTTGTTTCTTTTAAATATGACCATATATCTTCTTTTTTTATATAGAAATAATTCCTGTTTCTAAGTAATCTTAGTTTAACATTTAAAGCAGGACTTAAGAATTCATATAATTTTTGTATATTAGTAATGTTATTCATAAAAACCACCCTTAACACAAGTATTATTATATAATAATTTTATTATTTTGCAAACATTTTTTGTCAAACTATAACTATTTTTAGTTATTTACTTTTTTATTTAATAATTATATGGTAAAATACAAAATAAGAAATGAGGAATGCTACATGAGTAATGATTTAAAAAGATATAATATTATGATTTCTATTAATAATAATGACAAAGAAATTGAAAATATTGATAAGATTATTAAAGACAATTATAAGAAAATAAAAGATTATAGTGACTGTAAAGATATAAAAAAGAGGTTTATCTTTGGTGTTATTTTAAGTTCTTGTTTTTTTGGATTAGCCTTTAGTGGTGAACTGATAGCCTCTATTAACCCAACTATATTTAAAATATCATTTCTGACATTAGGAAGTTTATCCTTTGCAGGAATCGTATTACCTAAATTTATTTATTTAGTTAGGAGAAATGGCTTTAAAAATGTTGATATCAATAAGTTAAATAAAAACAATAATGCACTATATGAAACAAGAAATCATTTGGTTAATATTAACAAATGGTCTAAAGAGCAATTAAAACTAGTAGAAAAAGAAAATGAACTAGAAAACCATAATATTCCTCCTATACAAAACAATTACAATAATGGAATAGTTCATGAAGATGTCAAAATATATGTAAAAAAGAGGTTTTAAACTTTATTTAAAACCTTTTATTATTATATTTTTTTTTACACTCTCGTTCAGTATAATACATTCATTTCTTTAGTCAATGCAAAATAAATTTAGCTAAAGCTAATCATTGACTAAATTCATTTCTGTATTATTTCTGCAATAGCAAAGAAAAAACAACCCAATAATCAAATCGAGTCATTTTTACAAAAATTTTGTTTCACATCATTTACAAACGTACATTTCGTGGGAAACACAAGAAAAAATCTACCCCATCTTTCCCCTTAAATCATTTAATATATTATCTATTTCCCCTGGTTTCTCATCATATAAACTAACAATAAAATTATTAACTCCTATTTTTTTATAATAAGATATTCTATCCAATTTATTTATATTCTTAGAATCTAGTATATAACTAATACAATTATTAGTTATAACTGGATAAATAGAACTATCACTCTTTAATTTATATACATTATCTTTACACAAACTACAAATCTTTTTATCACGATTAATATTCATATTCATATGACAAAACTTAGTAACCATTAACTCTATTCTACCATATACAAGCACTGAAACATTAGGCATATCTTGATAATTTTTTTGATAATTCAAAATAGTATTCTCTAACTCATCATCTTCTACTTCAGGAGACATTCCAATTAGTTTAACACCCATCTCTTGTAAATATCTAATTCCGTATGAATTAGTAATATTTAAATATATAGAACTAATTAAAAAATCACTCTTATATTTATATAAACTTCCTAAATTAGAAACAACATAGTTTAACTCTCCATAATCTAATAATTTATTAGTAACTCTAGGTACTTTATAATAAATATGATTTAGATACTGATATTTTTTATATAATGAATAATAATCTGTTACAATAATTACATCCTTATCTATTAAATACATAAGCTGTGTTTCATTTCTAACTTTAACAATTAAATAACTAGTTTTAACTGTTTTACTCCTATCATAAACAATTTCCTTCTTAATAACTTCCTTCTTATTATTGCTTCTAATATCTTCTAACTTATTACATAAAACTCTTCTCATTTCATTTAATCTTGATATGGGAATAAAAATATTATCATCCATATCAATACTTATATTATCTATCTTAAATACTGTATTACCAATCCTACATAAAGAAACTTCAATATCTTTTTTAGTGGTCGGTTTATTTATAGAAGAAGTAATAGTATCAAGGGAAACATTTACTTTATTTGCATAATCAGTTATCTCTATTTCTAACTTATTACCTAACTTAGCCTTTACTTTAAAAGAAACAGGTATCTTCTTATCCGGAGCATTATTTATTTCATTTATCAAATGACTATCTAAAGTCTTAAATACCAAACCCTTACTATTTATATTTATCTTGTTATCTAATCTTATAATACTACCCTTTTTAGCATGATTAATTAAATTATCTTTATCATCATATAAAGAATTTATTATCATCCCCTCTTTATTACTAAATCTAATACCATCATTTTGATATACATCATCATCTAGCTTAATTGTTATCTTCTTTTTATTATAAGAAATTACCTCACCCAAATGAATTCCCTGATGATTAGGCATTTTAATATTCATTACCATACTACCATATTCATTATTTAAATAACCTTTAGTAAATTCACGATTAAATAATACCTTTAAATTATTTATTGTAGTCTCATCTATCAAAGTCTCCTTATTTTGATAATAATTATCAATAATAGTTCTATATACCTTAGTAACATAATAAACATACGCTGGAGATTTCATTCTACCTTCTATCTTTAATGAAGTTACTCCTATTTTAATTAAATCCTTTATCAAATCTATTGTACATAAATCTCTCATACTAAGTAAGTAATTACCCTCTGTCTTAACTATATTATTATTCTCTAACAATTGATAAGGTAATCTACACACACCAGCACATTCACCACGATTACCACTTCTACCTCCGTGAAATTTAGAAAAATAGCATTGCCCCGAATATGATAAACATAAAGCCCCATGAATAAATACTTCTTTTTCAATATCACATTCCAATTTCTCTATTTCACCAATACTAAGTTCCCTTGCCAAAACTGCTCTTTTAACACCAATTGATTTAAGTAATTCTAATCCTTCATTATTGTGAACGTGGCATTGTGTTGAAGCATGTATCTCCAAATTAGGTAACATCTCCCTAACTAACTTAATCATCCCAATATCCTGCATTATTACAGCATCTACACCGATTTCATGCAAAAATAAAACATAATTTAAAAAATCAGTTATCTCACTTTCATAAATAATTGTATTAATAGTAACATAGATTTTAACGCCATATAAATGAGCATATTTAACTGCATCAACTAATTCTTCATTACTAAAGTTCTTAGCAAATTTTCTTGCCCCATAGTTTTTACCACTTAAATAAACAGCATCTGCATGAGCATTAATAGCCATTTTTAATGTTTCAAAGTCTCCGGCAGGAGATAATAATTCTATTTTTTTCATAACTACTTCCTTTTATATAGTAAATTGTACCATGAGATTAAATTTCTAGCAATAAATTATTTTATTTATTTTACATTTACTACACCACTATAATTCTAAAGAATAATATATGAAAGATTAAACTTGAAAAGTAATATCTTTTATGATACAATGCATACATATGAAGGAAACTTCATACAATAAAAAAAGGAACATTCAATTTTGCAATGTTGGGTGTTACCTTATCTTATTGTGGTAGCCACCTAACTTTTGTTAGGTGGACTTTTTTATATCATTTTATATAATAAAACGATTAATAAAATAATTATTACAAGCAAAAAAGTAACTATTAAATTTATAAGATAAGGGCTTCCGCTCAACAATTGAATGTCCCAATTAATTTTACCATAAAAGTTTTTTTAACTATTAACTATAATTTAACATAATAATCTTCTATTGATAACAATATAAAAAAAGATATAGCATACACAAATATAACTATATCTTTTTAATTGTTTTAAAATGTTCTTAAACTAACTCCTAGTCTTTTATCTAAAGATTTTAAAATACTATTTACTTTCTCATTAATCTCCTCTGCCGTCATAGAAACATCACCACTGTCAAGAGATAACCTTAATACAATAGATTTTTTTGTTTCAGGTATCTGTTCACCACGATATTCCTCGATAAACTCTACCTTTTTTACTTTACCTTTTATTAATTCATAAATATCATTCCAAGTAACATCCTCATTCATAATTAAAGATAAATCCTTAGTAATTAAAGGCAATTCAGGTAAATGCTCAAACTTATTTGTTCTTGAATTTAAAGGATTTAATTCATCAAAGTTAAGTTCAAATACACAAACATTACTCCTTTTTATTTTTGCTTCCATCATTGTTTTAATAGATAAAAGCCCCATAGTTCCTACCTTTTTACCATTAGAAATAATATCTAAATAAGCATTAACATCAGCCCACGTTGGTTTATCATTCTTTTCAAATAACAATTCTTCCATATGAGTATATGCACTCATATTTTCAATAACTCCCTTTACTTGATAAAATATTTCCTTAGCATCTTTAGAAACAATTGCCCCACTTACATAATTCTTGTGTATTGGAAGTGTCTCATCCAAAGAAGACTCATGATACTCACCCTTCTCAAATACTTGAGTAGCCTCAAAAATCTTAAAATCATTATAATATCTTAAATTTTTAGAAATAGATTCTAAAATTCCAGGAATAAGTGAACCTCTTAAATATGATTGTTCAGGTGATGGTGGAGTAGCTAATTTTACTAAACTACTCTTATCTAATCCAGCCGCATCTATATATTTTTCATTTACCCAAGGATAAGTTATTATCTCATTAAAACCACATCTTATAGTTAAATACTCTCTTATTCTTCTATCAAGTAAAACCTTATTTTGTAATACAGCATGTTCAAAATTAACTGGAAGAGGCTTTGCTTCAAAACTAGAAAATCCAAGTAACCTAACAATATCTCCCATTACATCATCTTTTAAACTAACATCACCTGTAGCCCTCCACGAAGGCACTTCTACATGATAAACATTATTTTTATATTCTACATTATAACCTAAAGAAGTAAGCAATTTACTTATAACATTAGCATCAATTACCTTACCCATTCTCTCATTTAAAAATTCTTGACTTACATCAATAGTAACAATATCTTCTTTCACTGGATAATTATCAGTATATGCTGTTATAATACTTTCAGGAAAAATACTTTCAAACAAACTAAGTGCTAAGTTTACACCAATATCAACTCTCTTAGTATCAAGCCCCTTTTCATATCTAATCGAAGCATCTGTTTTTTCCAAGAACCTTTTTCCTGTTTTTCTTATACTACTTGGAGTAAAGTTAGCTACTTCTAAAAGTATTTCTTTAGTACTATCTAATACTGAATCCTTCTTACCTCCACGAATACCCGCAAGTGCTAAAACACTTTTTATATCAGTTATAACAAGATCATCGGTAGTTAATTCTATCTCATTATTATCAAGTAACAATAATTTTTCATCCTTCTTAGCATTCCTTACAATTATCTTATTTCCTTCAATATGTGTTTTATCAAAAGCATGCATCGGTTGCCCCGTAGATAACATAACATAATTAGTAATATCTACGATAGCATTTATTGGCCTCAAACCACATTCTACTAATAAAGTTTGGATCCATAAAGGTGATTTCCTATTATCTACTCCCTTAATATCAATGCCTACATATCTTTGACACTTATCTTTACATTCTATTTCAATATCAAAGTTTGGTAAATCTTTATTTATTTTAACACTAGGTATTTCTTTAAGTGGTAAATCATAAATAACAGATAATTCCCTAGCAATACCATGATGACCCCACAAATCAGGACGATTAGATAATGACTTATTATCTATTTCAAAGACAATATCATCAAATCCTAAAACCTCACTAATAAGGTCGCCTGGTTTGCAACAAATTCCTTTTAAATCAACAATTTCATGTTTATCACTAGGAGGGAATAATTCTTCTAAAAACACTTCACTTGCACCACATATCATACCATATGATTGAACACCACGCATTTTAGTTTCTTTTATTTTAACAAGTTCTGCTTCACCATGCCAGTGAACTAAAGCACCGGGAAGTGATACAACAACAAGTTCATTTTCATATAAATTAGAACCTCCACATACTATCTGTACTACCTTATCACCTATATCAACCATACATATTCTAAGCAAATCTGCATTAGGATGCTTTTTCACTTCTATTATCTTACCCACGACAATATTATTATACTTATCTTTAATATTCTCTATTTTTTCTACTTCAACAGTTTTCTCCGTTAAATCATAAGCTATTTTTTGATAAGTTAAATCACTTGGTAAATCAATATATTTTTTTAACCATTTTAAAGATACTCTCATATTTTCCTCCTATTTAAATTGCTTCAAAAATCTTAAATCTGCACTTCTTAAAAGTCTTACATCATCGATTCCATATCTCATCATAACTAAGCGATCTACACCAATATTGATATAGAAACCTGTCCAAATTTCAGGATCTAATCCTGCTGATTTTAAAACATTAGGATGTATTACCCCTCCTGGCATAACTTCAATCCAACCACTTTGATGACAAACACTACAACCATGACCTCCACATACTAAACATTCCATATCTATTTCATAACCAGGTTCTGTAAAAGGGAAAAATCCTTCACGCATACGAACATTGATTTTTTTACCAAAAACTTTTTCTAATATTGTTTGAATCATAACCATTCCTGAAGAAAATGATATATTTTTATCAACGATTAAAGCTTCATATTGATAAAATGCTCTTTCATGTCTAGCATCGGTTGTTTCATTTCTATATACTCTACCAGGATAAACAAACCTTGCTGGAGCCCCATGTTTTAACAAATATCTAACAGAACCTCCAGTTAAATGAGGCCTCAAGCACAAACGCTCACTACCCTTTTTCTCCTCAGTACCTTCTAACCAATATGTATCCATTGACTGCCTAGCCGGATGGTCAGGAGCAAAATTTAAATTATCAAAAGCATATTTTTCACTGCTAATATCATCTTCACTATAAACTTCAAAACCTAAAGATAAAAATGCCTCGTTTAAATCATAACACATTTGAGTAATAGGATGTAATGCCCCTTCACTAACCTTACTACCTGGTATTGTAAGATCAAGTGGTTTATCTAAAACACTCTTAGATGCAATTAAAAATTCTTCCTTTTCCTTTATTTTTTCATTAAAAATATTCTTAATCTCAGTAGTAACAATACCAACATTCTTCTTTTCTTCATTTGCTAAAAAAGACATATTTTTAAGTACCTCAGTTAATTCACTTTTTTTACCCATTAAAGATTTAGTTATCTCTTGTAATTCTGAGATAGTCTTTGCTTCTTCTATCTTTTGTAGACCTAGATTACGTATTTTTTCTAATTTTTTTAACATAATATCCCTCCATTAAAAAAACAGTAATATCCATAAAGGACGAATTACTGTAATATCCGCGGTACCACCTTTTTTCTAGTTACCTAGCTCTTTATTAGAATTAACGCTTCATCTACGTTTTAACTCCATTATTTGAAATTCATTAAATATACTACTAAAATAGTTTTCAGCCATGACTATTCTTCTCTTCAAAGGTTATATTTAACTACTATAATAACTTCAATGTCAAAATATATACTAATTTTACTATTAAAAATATAAGTTGTCAATAAATTTAAATGTTTTTTTATTGTTTGCTAATGCGTTATAGTTCTAAAGAATATTTTTATATTTCATAATTTATTATTAATAAAATATCTTATCTTCTAAATCAATATCTTTTTCATTATCAAGAACTCCCTCAAAATCAAACGCAATTATTTTTATCATAATAGCATACTAACTAATTATTCTAACCATTAGTTACTTAGTCAAATATTTCTTTAATATTTTATTTAATTTTACTTCATTAATTGGTTTTAAAATATAATCTATCTTAGCATTCTCATATCTTTTTTCTATCCCTATCTTATTTGGTGTTAACATAATAACAACACTTATCCTATATCCTGCTATTTTTTCTATTCTTTCAAATACTTGATTGTTTAAATGATTATAATCTAAGTATTCAAACTTTTTAGAATCTGGCATCATATCATCTAATAATATTAAATCCCATGTTTTATTACTATATAATAAATCATTATACTCTTGATAATCATGTGCTACACTTACATCTATATTATAAGGTGTTAATAATCTTACCATTTCTTTTATCTTATTTCTATTATCATCTACTATAAGTACTCTTTTATCACTAGCATTAAAAATATCTATCTTACTTCTCTTTTCTTCTTTTATATTATTAATATTATTATATTCCAAAACATCCTTTTGATCTATTGAGATAGTAAATGCTACTTTATTATTACTTATTATTACATCATAACTTCCATGTAATAAAGTAATTAATTTTTCTAATATCTTATAATCTAATCCCTTTAAGTTTATTATCTTTTTACCATTTTTAATTTCTAAATATTCTTCTATTTCTTTATAATCTAAAATTAAACTTATCTTTAAACGACATAAACTTCTTACCTTTAAAGTAAATACTCTATATTCTATATTACTAATATTATAATTAGTTATTAAACTATTAAATAAATAAACTGATGCTTGTTTTATTTTTTCAGAATCTCCATATAAAATATTAGGCATATTATCTTTAATATTATCTTTAATTTTTATTTTCTTATTACCCAGTTTAGAATTAAATAAATCTTTTATTTGAGTAACCAACTCATATAAATTATAATTATTCTTAACAAGTTCATACTTACTACTTTCTATCTTAGATAAATCGATAATACCATTTATTTGGTCTACTAGTTCAACTGCCATCTTCTTCATATTATCTGTCTCTTCTATTACTTCTTCAATATTATTTTTATCTATCTTTTTATTACTTAAACTTAATAGTTTACTTAATGAATTAGTAGTACTTAAAGATAAATTATTTAAACTATTCATAGTAGCATTATTTGCTTTTTCTAGCATTTCCTTAGAATAAGTTAATTCCTTAATTGTCTTAATATCTGGGTTTTCTATAGTGTAATATAACAAAGTAGTTACTAAAGCAAAAGCCGTATTCGCAAGTAATAAACTAGGATTAATTTTTTGTATTATTCCTATAATGGTTAATAGAATAACAAAAAATATTATTGGAACATATCCGCGATTTTTTAAATTTTTAATATTCTTAATTATATAAACAAGCATAATTATTGTGTATATAGCTGATAAACTAAAAACTATATTAACACTAGGACCATAAGAATATTTCATTCCATTTTCATTAAAGAAATATATTGGCAAAAGTATTATTAAAACAATAATCATAATAGTAAACATCCAAAAAATAATATACTCTTTTTTATATCTTTTTTGATAATCAACCATTTCTTTCATATGATTATTCCTTGTAACAATAAATACATATTCAATAAAATAGCTTAACCACAGAATACACAACACAAGATATACCTTTAAAGAAATTACAAAAAGGAAAATCGACATATCCGCAGGTAATAAAGTTATATATATTTCTGCAAGTAAAGAAAAGAAAGAAACGAATAAAAGCCTTCTAAATATATTGTTCTCACTTGTATGTATCCTTGATTTAGAAAAATAAATAATTAATAACATTATAATGTATGCCAAAGATGCAACTGATAAGAATATAGTACTACTATTGTTCAATTAAAGCACCTACTTTCTATATCATTGTATCACAAAATTGTTATTTAAACTATATTTTTTTTACCAATACTTTACCTTTTACTATTTCATTTCCTATATTTTCTAACATTCTAAAATCTTGTTTATCGTTCTTGGTATATGGAATTTCTTCTATTTGTTCATAATAACTAGGTACTTCATAATCAGGTAGTTCTTCCATACATTTTTCTTCGATTTGTTTTCTAGCTATTTCAAAATCTAAATTATTATCCTTTAACACAACAAATGCCATTGGTACACTTATAGATTTTTTATCATTAACACCTACTACTACACATTCTTTAACACACTCTACCGAATTAATTACTTCTTCTATAGTATCGGGACTTATTTTAAATGCTTCTTTTTTAATAAGTCTACGATTTCGTCCTTTAGGTATAACATAACCATCATTATCAACATAACACAAATCACCAGTTTTTACCCATTGATTACCCAAAATATCAATTTCTTTAATTTTATTTGTTTCTTCTTCATTATTTAAATATTTAACAAATAAGTTATCTGCTGAAATATATAATTCACCAACACTTAAAGGTGGTAATTCTTCTCTTGTTTCAGGATTCACTACTTTAATGTTTATACCATTCATAGGTATTCCAATACTTCCTGGTTTACTTGCAAACATTGGTGATACTATTGTAGCTCCAAGACATTCATTATTTCCATAACCATTAACTATAGTTTTATTAAATAATTGTTGCATTTGAATCAATTCAGGTGCACTAATCTTATCTCCTCCAGAAACGAAAACTTTAACTCTTTCTATGCCAGAGAATATTTTTTTCATTTCATTTAATTTATGTTTTAGTTCTTTTTTTGCTTGAGATGAACTATCTTTTTCCAACATATCAATTTCTTCATTTAATTTATTTAGTTTATCATATATGAAACGATAATGCACTGGTGCAGCTAAAGCAATATCAAACTTACCTAAATCATCATATACTGTATGATCTTCCACATATGGATTCATCAATGCTTTCATGGTAAATGCTAAACTACCATATATTGAATTAGCTAAACCATAAATGATAAAAGGAGGTATTGATATATGCATAGTTGTTCCTTTATAAAAAGGTAAATCGGTATATGCCATTTTTTGTACTGCTGAATTAAAATTATATTCAGTATGAAGTATTTGTTTAGGCTTACCTGTACTACCACTTGACTGAACAATCAAAGATGGTCTATCTTTTTCAAAACTAGCTGGTTTTATCATAACATTATTAGCACTATTATTAATAAAATCATTAAATCTTATAAACCTTTTATCATTAGGTAATATTATTTTTTTTCCCTCTTTTTTATCTTTCATATTAGCTAATATTTTAACAATTGGTGATAAATAATCTTTGGGAGAACTTACTATAACCCTTTTAACGTTAGTTTCATCAATAATACTTTTAATTAAAGGTACCATGTCCTCAAAAACAATTAAAGTTTCACAATAAGTATTATTAATATATTTTATTAAATCTTTTTCTTTAGATCTTAAATCAATCCACGACATCGTTGCTCCAATTTTGCTTAGAGCTAATAAACATTGCTGTACCAAAGGCATACTTATCGTTAATATAGAAACATTATCCCCTTCAGTAACACCATGGCTAGTCAAAGCATTAGCTAATTTATCTACTGTCATAAACAATTCATTATAAGTCATATTATTCCCCATAAATTCAGTAGCATATAATTCCATATCATTTTTACTTTCATTCTTAATAAATGAATACATTGTTTGTTCTAAATCAAATTCTTTAATTGGTTTTTCTCTCCAAAAAAATTTCTTATTATTTTCCATAATTACTCCCCCATATGTAAATTTTTTTTCACTACTAATTTAGTATAACATATTTACGAAAACTAAGCAACTCTTGTTACTTAGTCAAATATTTCTTTAATATTTTATTTAATTTTACTTCATCAATTGGTTTTAAAATATAATCTATCTTTGCATTCTCATATCTTTTTTCTATCCCTATCTTATTTGGTGTTAACATAATAACAACACTTATCCTATATCCTGCTATTTTTTCTATTCTTTCAAATACTTGATTGTTTAAATGATTATAATCTAAGTATTCAAACTTTTTAGAATCTGGCATCATATCATCTAATAATATTAAATCCCATGTTTTATTACTATATAATAAATCATTATACTCTTGATAATCATGTGCTACACTTACATCTATATTATAAGGTGTTAATAATCTTACCATTTCTTTTATCTTATTTCTATTATCATCTACTATAAGTACTCTTTTATCACTAGCATTAAAAATATCTATCTTACTTCTCTTTTCTTCTTTTATATTATTAATATTATTATATTCCAAAACATCCTTTTGATCTATTGAGATAGTAAATGCTACTTTATTATTACTTATTATTACATCATAACTTCCATGTAATAAAGTAATTAATTTTTCTAATATCTTATAATCTAATCCCTTTAAGTTTATTATCTTTTTACCATTTTTAATTTCTAAATATTCTTCTATTTCTTTATAATCTAAAATTAAACTTATCTTTAAACGACATAAACTTCTTACCTTTAAAGTAAATACTCTATATTCTATATTACTAATATTATAATTAGTTATTAAACTATTAAATAAATAAACTGATGCTTGTTTTATTTTTTCAGAATCTCCATATAAAATATTAGGCATATTATCTTTAATATTATCTTTAATTTTTATTTTCTTATTACCCAGTTTAGAATTAAATAAATCTTTTATTTGAGTAACCAACTCATATAAATTATAATTATTCTTAACAAGTTCATACTTACTACTTTCTATCTTAGATAAATCGATAATACCATTTATTTGGTCTACTAGTTCAACTGCCATCTTCTTCATATTATCTGTCTCTTCTATTACTTCTTCAATATTATTTTTATCTATCTTTTTATTACTTAAACTTAATAGTTTACTTAATGAATTAGTAGTACTTAAAGATAAATTATTTAAACTATTCATAGTAGCATTATTTGCTTTTTCTAGCATTTCCTTAGAATAAGTTAATTCCTTAATAGTCTTAATATCTGGGTTTTCTATAGTAAAATACATGAATATAACCGCGATAGCATGAGATGGTACAATAAACATAAATTCATGATGGTAATACTGAACAATAGAACTTAAAATACCTAGAATAAAACAAGCAATTACAGGAATCGCTTCCATACCCTTTAATTTATTAATATTTTTTAAAATACATCCTATAATAATCATAAAACCTATTGATACAATAAAATATTGCATCAAAGTACCAATACCATATGGATATATATAAATATCATTGATTTCTATATTAACAGGCAAAACAAAAGATAATATTAATGAAATAATGTAAAAAACACTTATTACTATCTTAAACCCTTGAAATTTTCTATCATTTTCCTTAATTCCAATAAAAACAGAATAATTATAAAGAACAAAGTAATACATCCAAAATATATAATAGGCATATAATAACTTAATTAATACTTCGTATAAAAACTTGTAATTAATATTAGTACAAAGTATTATATAGTATATAGATATTTCTATTAATAGTCCTATGATCGTTGTTATAATCAATATTTTAAACATCTTATTTGCATAATTAGATAATGTTTTTTTACTAAAAAATATTAAAGTTATAATCAACAAAACAATTAAAAATGAAATTCCTACACCTAAATTCATTAACATAAAATACACCCACTTTTTATTCTTTTACTTTATTTTCTAATTAATTTCTTAACTTTAGTATCAACTAAGTTTTTTGGTACAATTTCTCTAATTGGCTCTTGCCCAATTGGATAAGATATTTTTAATAAATTATCTTTATCATATGGTGCATAATAATCTTCTTTATCATTTTTTAATTTAATAAAATCTCTTTTCCCAGTTACCTCACTTGACTCAAAAGCATCATATATCTTTATAGCATCTAAATTATATTTTCTAGTAATATTCTCTATTATTTGAGATTCATGACCTATTGCCTCATTCTTTAAAACAACTTGTCCTACTAAAGCATAATTATCATTTGTTTTATGTGCAGTAATTTCCCATTCTATAATAGGATCATCTTTATCTAATGAGTATTCAATATCAAATAAATAAATAGTATTACCTTTTTTATCTACATATGAATCAGTAGCTCTTCCTAATATGTTATAAGATTTATCTCTATTTTGAACCGCTATATCGCCTGTAACACCCCATCTAATACCTTTTTCATCATAATACCATCTTTTTTTGGTTGCCTCTTCATCATCTAAATATCTATCTGCTGAAGCAGGAGAAGATACATGTAAATTACCGCGCATACCTATTCCTAAGATATTACCATCATTATCCACTATTTTAGCCCTGATACCAGGTTCAACAGGATGCCCCGTTTCGTTTGTTTTAGTTTTATCATCCATAAAATAACTACAAATTGTACTAGAACCGTCTTCAGCAGCTCCTCCACCGATAGAAAATCTTACTTTACAACCATTCATCTTAAGCCATTCATCAATTAATTTAACATTACTTTTTGTAACAGGTTCACCGCCTGAACTTGGTCTTGTTACATTAACGAAAGCATCCTTTTTAATAAATCCTTGAGCAACACCCGCTAAATAGAAACTTGGCGCAGCGGTAATCCAATTACATTTTGAATTCATAACATCTATTCCAAAACTATTTTTGTTATATATTGGCTGAGGCACCATCGTTTTTCCTCTTGCCATTTGTAAATAACCACAAAACCTTTCTCCAGTGGCATGAGTCAAAGGTATTACTTGAAATACCCTTTCGCCAACATAATCTTTAGTATTAACTCCAATATGTAATTCTATTAAAGCATTTGCAGACATTTCTTTATATACAATACACTTTGGCACCCCTTTTGTAGTACCACTTGTATATGAATAACTAACATCTCTATCAATATCTACTGGTTTTGATATCAATTCTTCATTAATGTTTTTACCAACTTCTATTAGTTCTTGCATTCTAATAAAATTAATGTTTCTCATTTTAGCCATTTTCTTTAAGCATTCCTTTTGCTTTTCATAATCTCCAAATACTTCTTGTAATTTTTTAGGTAATTTGGATATGTCATCAAAGATATGCTTTTTCTCTTCTAATAAATAATCACTTAAACTAGTAATAATTACATTTTTCACATTACTACTTTCTAAACTATCTATAACAAATGGCAAATATGCATCTAAAATAATTAATGTTTTAGAATTTTTCTTATCTGTATAAGTATGAAAATCATTTCTTAAAAATAAGAAGTTTGGGCTATTAGATATTGTCCCCAAATTACTTGATGCCAATAAGGTTAAGATATTTTCTGTACTAACTGGCATACATAACGTAATAACATCACTTTCCTTAATACCTAATGATTTCAACCCATTAACATAAGTTTTAACATGATTTGGTAGTTCTTTAAATGTTATAATATTTCCAAAATAATCAATTGCCGGAACTTCTAAATTATGTTGGTTCCACGACATAATATTATCATAGACATTCATATTATATATTGGTATATCATTTACTATTCTTACTACTTTTGCCCAAGAAGGCAATTCTCTCACCATTTTATGTGTTGGTATTTTCTTATTATTTTCCATAATTATTCCCCCATATGTAAAGTTTTCTCTTCTCTACTAATTTAGTATAACATATTTATAAAAACTAAGCAACCCTTGTTGCTTAGTTAAATATTTTTTTAATTTTTTGTAGATTTTTATTGAAAGTGCAAAATTAATGTGCAGTTAGTTTTTAATTTTTGTGGCATTAAGCTGGATTTATGTAAAGTTTTCTGACCGTATTTAAATTTATTCCATTTCCTCTATTGGTAATGGGTCCATAGTCATCTTTCATTACTTAATTGGAATTAACTTTTTGAGTTAATTACTAATTAAGTATGATGAAATCTGTTTGCCCATTACAAATAGAAATTCTTTCGCATAAAATTAAATACTAGGCTAGTGCTAAACTTGCTATATAGTTGTTATACTTTTCGTTTGGTGTAATATATTCTATAGTACTATGTATTCTTTGATTATTATACCAACTTTCTATAAATTCAAATATAGCTAGTTTTGCTTCATTAAATGTTTCATAATTATTAACATTTACTTCTTCTTTTTTTGGCATTGAAGCTTTCCATACTTTCATTATCATAAGGATAACCTTTTTTGCTATAAGAATGTTTATTTTCTAATTTTTCTAATAGATACTCAAAATCATTTGATGTATACTGACTACCTCTATCAGAATGAAATATCTCATCTTTTTTTAATTTTAATATTTCATCATTACTAGTAGTTTCACCAGTAGATGTAGTTATAGTTCCATATTTTTTCTCCACCCAGTAATAATTGTTCTTGTAAGGCCATATTCTCTAGCAATATCACTCATTGTTTTATCTTTGTTTGTCTCACAAAGATTAACAATCATTTTTTTAAATTCTTCATTATGTTTTGCTTATTCCTTTTTCATAGACATTTTCTCCGTTTCTATCGATAATTATTATACCACTGCTTTCAAATTTTCGTGTCTATATATCTATCCTAACACCAAATGTTCTTGAAACATATATTGTTTGAGTTAATTGTTCTTGAGTTAATTTACTATTATTCCTTAATTTCTGTATCTTCGTACTAAAATCCATCTTCTTCATTTCCTTCTTTATAACTTAATTTTTACTGCTTATTATCACTAATCATTTAATTAACCAAATTTATTTAGTCTTACCTATTTTCTTATAACTCTTTTTTACTATATATTTTATATGAAATCCTATAAGATATATAATAAATAATAAATATCAAAACAATTAATATCAAAGGTAAAAAGTTATTTAATATTAAAACTATATTATTAGTTACTTGAATATTAATTTTTGAAATAAAATATATAATAACCCCTAATAAAGCAGTCAATATAACCATTTGTATTCTACCTTTTTCAGCCCCAAACTTATAAATACAAGGTATTTGAATTGCCTCAATAATACCAACACCAAATATTCCACCTAAACCAGTTAATAATATTTCTTCTATATTTAAAATAGAATTATTCATTAACATTATCATTGAAAAACTTAATATAATTCCTATTAAAGAACCAACTATAGTTGAAACAATAACCAATATATATTTAGATAAAACAACTTCTTTTTTAGTAACAGGCAAAGTTAAAATATATCTATCTACCTTATTAAATTCATCATAATTAAACGATGCAATACTAAACATTCCAAGACCTAAAGTAAGCATAACAACAAGCATATTTTCAATTCCATTTTCAAGTGATAATGACGAAATACAAAAAATCAATATATAAATAATTAAAGTTTTTTTATAACTCTTTAACTGTAACAAATCCTTTATTACTAACCCTTTAATTATACTCATTTTACTTACCCCCCTTAACATAAATTAACATTATATCTTCTATAGTAGGCTTATCAATTACAGAAATATTATATTTTTTCTTAAATTCCATCTGATTCCCTATTAAAATATCCACTTCATATCTATTCTTCTTATATTTTATATAATCTTTTTTATCAATATTTCTAAATTCTTCATCACTACATTTAACTATTCCATAATCTTCTAATAACTCATCTCTTGTTTTTGTAAATACTATCTCTCCCTCATTAATAAAAGTAACATAATCTGCAATATGCTCTAAATCAGAAGTTATATGACTAGAAACAAAAATGCCGTGCTCCTCATCTTGAATAAAATCTTGAAATATATCTAATATTTCATTCCTTGCTATAGGATCCAATCCAGATGTCGGTTCATCTAAGATTAACAATTTAGGATGATGTGAAAGTGCCACTGCAATTTTTAACTTCATCTTCATACCAGTTGAATATTCTTTAGATATTTTATCTTTTGGTAACTTAAATTCATTAATATATTTAAAATATAATTCCTCATCCCAATTTTTATATATATTTTTCATTATTTTATTTATATCTAATGGATTTAAATACTCAGACAAAAAACTATCATCAAGAACAACACCAATATCTTCTTTTATCCTTTTTTCTTCTTTTATATTATCTAAACCAAATATTTTAATTTCCCCTTCATTCTTTTTTATTATATTTAGTATCAATTTTATAGTAGTAGTCTTCCCCGCACCATTTTCTCCAATAAAACCCATTATAGTGCCCTTAGGTAATTTAATATTTATATTCTTAAGCTCAAAACCATCATATTTTTTAGATAAATCTTTAATTTCTAAAATATTTTCCATAACTCTATTCCTCCTCATATATATAATTAAATATATCTATTATTTCACTCTTATTAATATTTGAAACCTTAGCAATATTAACAATATCCTCAATATGACCCTCTATTATACTAAGTTGCTTTTCCCTTATTAATTCATTATTTCTTGGTGTTACAAAAGTCCCTTTTCCTTGTACTGTCCTTATATATGCTTCTTGCTCCAATTCATCATAAGCCTTCTTTACAGTAAGAATACTAATCCTTAAATCCTTAGCCAAGTTTCTAATAGATGGTAACATATCATTTGCCTTTAATTCATTATTTCCTATAGAATTAATTATTTGATTTTTAATTTGTTGATAAATAGGAACATCACTACTATTAGTTATGATTAAATTCAAAATATCACCTCACATGTGTTATGTATAACACTATATAACTATTTTAACATTTTGTCAATAAAAAAAGCTAGATTTACAAAATCTAACTTAATATTAGAAATAACAGCAATAACCATAACCTTATTAATTGTCATATTTTAAAACTGATTATTGTTTTTTCTTACAGGAAACTGAATCTCTGTTAAATAATCATTTTCAATTTCTTTATTCCAACAACCATCAATATAGCATTCTCTTGGATTATCTATTATTTCATAACCATTATCTTCAATATATTTTAAAACAATATTATATGAATCCCTTAAATTATCATAAGTTCCTCTATGGTAAATACATATTGCCTTTATAGGATTAGATTTCATAAATTTTATTCTTTCTGTTTCCTTTCCAACTTTTTGAACAGCCTGAGCATACCTAATCCTAATATCCTTTTCTTTATATTCTCCATCCAAATAACTTACATAACAATAATCAGGAGTTATACATTTTAAGTCTGGATTAACTTTAGCACATTCTTCACCGGCTTGTAAAACAAACTCCGATATTTTACTAAAATTAGATATAACTCCATCACAATAATAAACAGTATAACTAGGTATTTCTTTGATAAAAATTTCATTCTTCATATTATTTCCCTCCAACAAATAATTTATTTTAGAAAGCTCAATATTATAATTTATAAGATTATTTTCTATTTCTTGCTTTCTTTTCTTTAATATTTCTATCATATCATATCCATCTAATACCATTCTAATATCATTAATAGATAAACCGGTTTGTCTTAATGATATTATCTTAGAAATGTGAACTAACTGACTACTTTCATAATACCTATAACTAGTATTTTGGTCTATGAAAGCTGGTTTTAAAATTCCTTCCTTTTCATAGTATCTTAATGCTTTTATAGTAGTTTTTGACATCTTAGAAAATTCTCCTATTTTATACATATCTTGCCTCCTAATAACATTTATACTACCTACTCTAAGGGGAGAGTCAATACCTTTTTTTGTTTTTCTACTAATTTATCATTTCTCTATTTTATTAAATATTACTGTCTTTTCTTTCATTGATACTTAATACCCATAATCTCTTAAAAGTTAAAAATGAATGGTCTATCTCAAAACCTAAAATATCTCTAATCTCTTCATAAGTTAATTTATAATTTTCTCTATTGTTTTCTTTTGTATAATTCCATAAGAGTTCGTACTTACTCATACTAACATCTCTTACTTATTACTTTTAGTTATGTATTTTACCGTTATAATTATACCAATTAAATTAATTCCAATAGATAATCCAAGTAAAAAGTCAATAATTAGAAACGATTTAAATAATCTATCATCCAATAAACTATCAAGCCCATATTCTATTAAATCTCCTATTAATTCTTTAGAACCATCAAACAATGATTTTTTTAAAACTTGGAATTATTTTATCCATAATTATCTTCTCCATTACTGCTTAAAAAAACGCCAATACAAAAAATTATCAAATTAATAAGCCTGTACTAGCGCTTCCTTTTTAATTCTCTTTATTGAATAATTCTTCTACAATTAAATCTCTTGAATGTAAATTATTATTTTTACCTAATAATAAGTTTTCATAAAATTTAATTAAGAAACTATTATCTTGTTTTATATTTAAATAATTATTAAAATAATTACTTCTTACTAATGCATTTCTATAATAAACTGATTTTTCTTTGAACATAGTGTTATCTACACCATATCCAAGTGATACTAAATACTTTTCTATAAATAATGCTATAGTTCTAGTATTTCCTTCTCTAAATGGATGTATTTGCCATATGCTTGAAGAAAAGTTAGTTATATTATTAATCACATCAACTATATTCATTTCATTATAGTTTTTATTTTTTTCTAACGATATATCATAATCTAATGATTGTTCTAATAATTTACAATCACCATAAGCAACTGAATCATTATTTAAAATTTTTTCATGTTTAGAAAAATCTACTTTTCTAAATTCTCCTGCAAATTCATAGACATCTTTAAATAAATATTCATGGATATATTTTATATAGTCTACTGATAGTTTGAAATTATCTTCTTCTAATAATTGAACTATTCTTGTAGATACTAAATCACATTCAAATTCATCTTGAATTGTTTTATCTGTTTTATCTCTTTCTACATAATATTGTTTTAATTCATGTTCTACTTCATAAATTGTTTTTTCACCTGTTACATTTTCTTGTAACAGTTTTTCTAAATACTTGGATGGTTTTAAGTTATCAACTTCTTGAAGTCCAATAGCCATATCCCATTGTAACTGTTTTGCATTGTTTTTAGGTGTTTCTGTTTCTATATAATCATTTATACTTGAATCTAATTCTCTCTCAGACATCTTAGCACCTCCACTAATAATATTATAACAAATAAGTTCCTATTTGTCAGTATTATAAGCATTAAAAAGAAATTGCAAATTGCAATTTTTGCACTTTAGAAATTATTATTTGCACTTTTATGTCTATGACAAATTTACTGACAAAATGATGATTATCAGTAAGTTTGTCAAAGAAAATATTAACTTATTTTAAATTTGTGTACCCAAAATTACTTAACAGGTCTAAAACCCTTTAATGTAAACAAAAATGAGAGCTTTCGCTCTCTTCAGGGGGTCCGAAAGTTTGTTCGTATTATACCTGTGATAAAAGATTTAATCCCCTATATTTTAGGGGATTTTAATTTTTAATAATTTATAAAAGTTTACAGTGATTTATAAATCTATATAGGTAAAAATATAGGTAAATTAAAAATTATATAAATATTTGATTAATTACATTTACTTTTTGTAGAATCTATCTTTTTCCTTAATAATTCATATTTAGCTAACATTTTATTATAATCTTCCAAAGATATATTTTCTTTAGAATAACAATTACTTTTTTTATTCTTTTTAATACCGTATTCAAAATATATCGAATATTCATTAATAAAATCTATATATTTTTTTGATACCTTTTCTTCAACTAATTCGATAAATTGAACATTTCCTTTAAACTTTAAAAATAAATTATAAAAAGCAAAATAATCATTCATATTATTTAATTTAAGAATTATAGAGGTTAAATAATCATATTGAATTTTTGTTTCAAAATGTTTTGAATTGGGAACTCTTATAACTCCACCAGTAGTTATACATAAACCTGTTATTTTTTTCATATGATTTGGGCCATATAGTTTAACCTTACTTTTTTTTATATTTAGTTTATTTTTCTTAACTATACCAAATAATGAATCAATAAACTTTTGATCAATAGGTTTAGACGAACTAAATACAATATCATCAACATACACAGTCATATCTATATCATTTTTCTCAGCTAAAGAATAAATATATTCAAACATTCTATAATTAGTTAAATATGCCAAAACTGGACTAGTTGCAAGTCCTTGACCCAAACCATACTTAACATTGCCTAATTTAGGATCATCTAAAGGACAAGTACACAAACAAGTATAAATTTCAGCAATGTCTTTATCTAAGGATAAATCAAATCGAAAAAAGTTAATTATTTTTTCATAACTAATAGATGGATAAAATGCCTGCAAATCTATAGCTAATACATACATATTATCTTTATGAGATTTAACGTTAGTCGTATAAGAACGTTTTTTTAAAGAAGAATGTAAATACGAAATTGGATATTTGATTTCTTTTTTGTTTTTTTCAATAAGTGATAAAGACAATAATTTATTAATTTTTTTTAACGTTTTTTTCAACCACTTTTCACGAATATTAATTAACATTCGATATTTATCTTTGGAATAATCAGCTGGTCTTTCGTCATATATTTCTAAATTATCATCTATAGATAGATAATTATTTTTTATTTCTTCTTTAGAAAGTTTTTTCTTACATTTAGTAGTTTTTTTTAAATAGAAAAAACTATAGAATTCAGACATATTTTCTCTAATATCATCTAAATTTAGATTCGTAGGAATGTTTAAAAGATGGATAATTCCCTTCCTACTATTAAAATTATACAATCTACATTTTTTTAATTGATTTTTTACTCTATCCATAATTTTCTCCAAAATAAAACATTCTATTATTAAAATAGAATGACCCGTTCGTTACGATTTTAATAATCAAAGCAACAAGTCCGTTAAGAATTTGCTCAATTATCCATCCTACAATGATCTGCAGAATAAACAATGGAGCTTTTTTAATCCAAGAATCTTTTTTATTTTTAGTCCTTGAATTCTTTTGGCTTTTAATTTCAAGTTCTATTTTAGCACTTGCATTAACTTTTAGCTTCATATTCTTAGTCCTCCTTCTATTAATATTACTGGAGGCTCTTATCCATATAAAATGATTATTAAATGGAACAGGCCATCCAGCTATACCTATATAGTATTATATAGATACACATACTAATATTAGAGATGACATCATATTTCATACGTATATATCATAATAGAAATATAGGTATGACTATTTTACTGGATGCTCCCCAATAAAGGACAGCCTAAAAGGCTATATAATAGCACCTTGCGGTGAACAATACGATAAGCCTTGTTGCTTGAACTCATTATATCACAAATTATGAAAAACAACTATATAAATTAGTAAATTATTTCAACTCTTTTAATATCATTTAAAACACGTTGTAAAATTATATTATTTCCTTCCTTAGCGCGTTCTTTATAATCTGTTTTTATATATTCCTCATAAGAATTAAACCCATCAAAAAAATATATCAAACCCATAAGCTCAGAAAATAAGTCACAATATAAACTAATATATGATCCATAATAAATATCATTATATTTTTTTATATACTTTGCTATAGTCTTATATAATTTAAATTGATAATTATTGACGTGAAACCATTCACTATTCAATAAATGTTGAGTTGTATATGGCACGCTTGGATCGTTTTTAGTATCATCATATAAAGCACGCATCATTTTAGATATAAAACCACAAATCATATCTGATACTCTTATACCAAAGGAATCTTTTGAATCATTTGGTATAACATTTTTAAAATCAAATTTCTTTGCACTTTCCACAATCTTATTAGTACCCTCTTGATCTATAAAAACATTAGTATTTTTAATACCCAACTCATTTAAAAACAAAGAAAATCCTCTATATGTGAAATCATAATTAAAATCATAATTAATATTTGATGAATCCATCTCTTCTAAAAATAATACTATATTTGAAAATGCTTCATTCTCTAATTCTTTCAATTTAAGACTACCATTAGCTTTTATTTGACTTTTACAAAATTGTTTTAAATCACTAATTAAGTTTGTACTATTATTCAATATGTCCATAATAACATTTTTAGGTCTATAAACATTTATCATTTTTACAATACTATAAATACATGCGTATATATTAAACATTTTGCTGGAATTATAATCACACTGTAATAATAAATATTCTAATTTATCACAAGAAGAAAAATAATATAAAATATTATTATTTAATAAAAATTCAAAATAATCTTGATATAAATTTACTTCATTTACATTAAAAGAAGCCAAACCATATTTATAGTGTTTTTTCGAAACAGTTTTACTCTTTAATTCATCGGTTTCACAGTTAAATCCAAAAATATCTTTTTGTTTTTTTTCAAAATTCATATATTTTTTACGAATCTTATCATGCATATATTCTTTAAAGCCTATCCCAATACTTATATAGGAATTGAAATAATCATTATCATTTAAAGAACTTGAAGAAATCCTTCTAGAATGAAAAGATTCATCAAAATAAAAATTATACGTCATATTCATCCTCCTATAATCATAAAAAAGTATGCAACTATATAAAAAGAAGCATACTTAACTAGTTACCTTTGTGATTTAAAATATTCACTAAGTTTCTTATCAGTACAGTAAACATAACAACCTTTCATACCTCTAGTCATTAATGTTTTATATGTATTTTTAATAATCATATCAGCAATCGTGTTTGCTTCATCTTGACCTTGTTCTTTAGCAATTTTATTGATACCTTTTAATGATTGGTCTGTCTTAGCTCTCTTTGAATAATCTGTTACTATGTGACCATTTTCATATCTCATATCATCACCAATAATAACTCCGATATAATCAAATTCTAATCCTTGGCACGTATGTATACATCCTGCCTCATTAATAGATCCTTTATCAATAGCCCAAGTACTTGAATTACCTAAATTCCAACTCATTCCAAAATCATATTCAGGTATAGTTATATCATATACATCAGTTTTATTTTTACCTTCACTAATCCAATTCCAACAATAACCAGCAACTAATCTAGACTTATTATTGATATTGTTTTTTTCTTCAATTACTCTTCGTAATTCATTTGGATCATCAAATACTTTAAAATCATATTTACTATCTAAGTCAAAGTTAGCTGTTTCTCTTATTTCTAATGTATTATCTAACCATGCTAAATATCCATCAGAACCATCACATCTAAATTGACTCTTTAAATCCATTTTATATATTCCTGCATCATAATATTTTGCGTATTTCTTAATTTCATCTATTGATCCATTATCCTTTAAAGTAACTCTTTGATTTTCATCTATAAAGAAAATTGAGAACATACTAGAATTAATTATCTCTTTAATTTGATTTTCTCCTAGATTAGAGAACAAACCAGATTTCTTATTTAATCTATGTGCTTCATCTACTATTAACACATCAAAAGAATTTGGCTCACAGTCATAGAAACTTCCAGATCCTTTAAACAAATTGTTTAGTCCACTCATTTTATCAATTTTTAATTTAGCCTTAAACACTTCTCTAGGAGCACTATTTTTTGTAACATAAAAACTATTTAAACTTCTATTTAAGAATTGTTTTAATAAATTAATTGCTAATACAGATTTACCAGTACCTGGACCACCTTCTACAATTAATACACTCTTTTCATTATGTATATGAGCGTTTATACCAATTCTTAATGCTTCTTCATAAATAACTTTTTGATCATCTATTAAAACGAATTCTTTATTACCTTTTAGAACAGATGAGAATGAATCTTGTAACATTTTAGAAGGTTTAATTTTACCATTTTCAATAATATATAATCCTTCTTTATTATCTCCTTCGGTAACATATTTTTTGATAAATTCTCTAAGTTTTTCAAAATCTTTTGCTCCAAACATTGGTGCAGCATTAATATAATCTTTATATTGTTCACCATTAATAGGATCACTGTCTGTTAAATCATAATTATGTAAAAATGCACATGGGTGTAATCCAACATTTCTATCATAAACTTCTTGATTATAATTATCAATTAAACTAGCATAGCTCCAAGCTTGATAAGAAGGATGTGTTACTTCTCTTAATGCTCTTCCAGTAACAGTAGATACAACACCATCTTTGCCTGGAACTGCATCTGCATGAGTCCATTGTTTTAATTCTATAATAATAATTGAATTATTTTTATTCTTATCATATCCAGACAAAAGAAAATCTATTCTATTAGAAGTATGTGGAATATTAAACTCAATAGCAACTCCTGCATTATCTGGTATTTCATTATCAGCTAATACACCTCTCATTCTTAGCATTGATTCACGCCAAGAATTAACTTCAGATTCACCAGTACTTCTATGAAAAACTTCTTTAAATCTATTTAAAATTTTATCTGTAATTAAATTTAAATCTACATCATTAATAAAACTTGATTTAACTCCTTCATATACTAACATTATTTATCACTTCCTCATATGTATCCCTACCATATATTTTTAAACTAACATAATTTTGTAATCTATACATCAATTTAATACATTTTGCAAATTTATTATTTACATCATTTACATCATATTTATCATCATTTATATACATATATCTCATATTAGTAAAATCATTCTTAATATTATTCATGAATTTTAAAACATCATCTTGTATCTCTATGCTTAAAATAGTTTTTATATTTATTTGATCATTTTCATCAAGACATTTAAATAATTCAATAATATTATGACTATTAGATTTAATATCATCAACAGACCATCCTTCTAATACTAATAATGCTTTCAAATATAATTCACACGCAAACAAACAATTAATATAAAAAGGATTTAAATATGAAATATCGCCCTTTTTAAAAGTCATTCCGTCAACAAATCTAAAAAAGCCATTTGCTTGTTGAAAAACCTTTTTAGCTTTTCCAAGATTATAATTTGTCATACTTTGTACTCTTTCCTTTTGCTTTTTCAACTGGATATTTCTTAGCTGTCTTTTCCATTTTATCTAAAACTATTTGTTTAGGATCTACACCTAATTTATCAGCCATTAATAAACAATAATTAATAACGTCTGCTAGTTCTTCTTTAACTTCGTCTAAATCATATTCATTATTCCATTGAAAACATTCTAATAACTCACCTGCTTCAATAGAAATACTCTTAGCTAAATTTTCTGGAGAATGAAATTGATCCCAATCTCTTTCTCGAGTAAATTCAACTACTTTTTCAGTTAATTCACGCATTATAATCACCTAGCTCAATTATAACATAAAAACGGCAAAAAATGCCGTTTTATTGCACAGAATTAGGTATTTCGAAATCGATATAATAATCTTCTGGAACTTCATCATCCAAAACTATATCATAAAGTAATGTTTGATGTTTCTTCCCATCTTCTTCTGTAAATGAATCTCTTTCATTTGTGAATGTACCTAAACCAAAATATGTATATGGTAACGTAACTGTATCTTCGCTTTCCATCTTTCTAATAAATAGATGAACTTTTTTAGAATTTCTTAAGTGTTCTTTTTCACTCTCAGATACATTTGCTATGCTTTCCCATTGGAATATTTTATTATTAATAAATTTATCCTTGTAATTTAATCTTCCTTCTTCACCTTTTTTTATTCCAGCAAAGATATAAGCTATATCATCTTCATAATAAGTACCTTTTTGTAAAATACCATTTTTTAACATTATTCTAGATGCTTGTTCTTTATAATAATTTCTATATAATTTGAATAATCCAGTATATTCACCAAATTCACGATTATATCTAACAATACCATAATTTAAAGTATCTAATAAATAATCTTTAAAATCGCCTTCAGAAAGATTAGTTAAATCAATATCACTATTATCAATTATTCCTAAAGATTTAAGATTGTTATATGCATTTTCTAAAGTCTTATCAGTTATATGTTCATTAATACCTTCAATTCTCTTTAAATCAATTGTATTTTCTTTAATAGCTTGTTCTATTATTAAATATTCATCTAATCTAGCTAATGGTAACAAATCTTCCATATTGTTAATAAAATTAACTTCTTGTTCACTAAACATTGGAATAGTATCTTCTTCTATCTTCTTTAAGAAGTTATAATAAGATTTATTTTTTGATCCACCAAATGTAGATTTAATAATTCTAATTAAATCTGGCGATACATCAGAATTTAAGAAATCCATATGAGTTGGATAAGCTCCATTATTTATATAAGCTTTAAAGTTTTTATAATCTTTTTCTAAGAATACTCTTGAATTGAAGTTTGTTTTATCAATAAAGTTAACAATTTCCTCTTTTGATAAATCATCTATTTCAATTTTAACTTCTGGAATATCTAATGATTCAAAGTTTGTTCTGATCATTTCTTTTAAGTAAGCTTTTTCCATATAAGTTGTCTTACCTAATGTACCAAGAGCCATTGCTATTTGAACAGCCCTATCATAGTTATTACCAATGAAGTCTAATACTGTTACATAATCTTTACCAGGATATTTTCTTAAGCCACGTCCTAATTGTTGAATAAATACGGTTTGAGATTCTGTGGGTCTTAAGAATAAAACCATATTAACTTGTGGAATATCTACACCCTCATTTAAGATATCAACAGTACAAATAATTTCTAATAAATTATTATCCTCTTGAAGATCTTTAAACGCCTTAATTCTTACACCAGTATCATTAATACCAGTTAAAGAAATTGTATGATATCCTTCTTCATATAATTCTTCTGCCATCAACTTGCAGCTTTGAATATTAGTGCAGAAAGCAATACATTTTAATTTTTCTCCAGGCTTACGATATTTTTCTATTTGAGATTTAATAAATTCAATATTATTTTGTTCTGCTATATTTTTAGCAATTGTCATTTTATCTTTTGAACTATAATCAACAAGTTGATCTCTAATTCCATAATAATGGAAAGGAACAACTAAGTCATTATTAATTGCATCTCTAAGTCTTAATTCAAACGGAACATTTTGATCGAATAAATTAAATATATCTTGATTATCCATTCTTTCAGGTGTTGCAGTTAACCCTAAAATAAACTCTGGTTCAAAATATTCAAATATCCTTTTCCCGTTTTCAGCAACTACATGGTGAACCTCATCATAAATAATATAATCAAATTCATCTTTTTTAAATGAATCTAAATGTCTTCCTAACATATTGCTTGTAGCAAATATAAAATCAGCTTCTAACGAATTCTCATTACCTGTATAAAAGCCATATGATCTTTCAGCACCAAACACTTTAACAAATGATTCTTTTGCATCTTTTAATATTGATTCTCTGTGAACAATATATAAAAGTCTTTTGATACCATAATTACGTGCATCAAATGCAGCTAAGTAAGTTTTACCTGATCCAGTAGCACTTATAATTAAAGCCTTTTTTACACCTGTATCTCTATATCTTCTTAATTCTCTTAGTGCTTTTCTTTGCATTGAATTAGGATTAATTTTTGAATCTATTGCATTAACATAATCCATGTCCCATTTTTCAATAGCATAGTCTAATTGTAATCTATATTTTTCAATAATTTTAGAATCAAGTTCTAACGTTTTATCCCAAATCAATTCAAATTCTATTAAAGCATCATTATAAGAATTTAAATTATCTTTTGATATTAATGATACATTCCATTCGAAGTTCTTTAATAATGCAAATCTTGTAATATTTGATGAACCAACTATAAATTCGATTGAATCATCATATTCAAACAAATAACCCTTTGTATGAAATCCATTATCTCCAAAACACTCATAATCTAAATGACATTCAAAATTAT
>OLSB01000970.1_pt1 | contig 30938 bp, 26 predicted proteins | sample 1672071 | NCBI WGS metagenome assembly OLSB01 (sample SAMEA3136642, study PRJEB25190) | human gut metagenome | biome: human gut; feature: human-associated habitat; material: faeces | place: Austria | collected 2013 | reverse complement strand
CACGCCCTGATTTTACATTTTTATTGCTGTCCGACATATTCCGACGGCGTATCCTCCGCCGTTTCCGTGCCAAAGCCGTTCGTGCCGACAAAGGCGGCGGCAAGGCCGCAGAACATCACAAAGGCGATCACGAGCGCCGCGAGCACCTTTTTCGAGCGCAGCGGATTTTTCCTCCCCAGCTTCGGCTCCGTGGGAGCCTCCCCGTCCGCCGTGGGCTCGTCGAGCAGCGCTCTGTGGGCGCGTTCACCCACGTGGTCGAGGCGGTTTTCGACCTGCACCTGGCGCGCAATGAGGTTTTTGCCCGTAACCGCGTCACGGTTGAAGGGCTCTTCCGCAAGTATCTCGTCAAACAGGGCGCCGGCCTCTTCACGAAAGCCCATCGACAGCAGATGATAGGCCCTGTCCATTTTTCGCTGATAGGCGCGCTGCTCCGGAGAGCGCTCAAGCAGCTCCTCCAATATGGTCTTATCCTCCGTGGCTGACACCCCCTTTCGGAAAATTACTGTATATTTTAACATCATATGTCTTGACGGTCAATCAATTATTCGTAAACAATCTTGAAAAAATTTTTCCTGTGTATTAGAATACTCCGAAAGGAGACGATGATGAAAAAGCTTGTAATTTTTGACCTGGACGGCACTTTGCTCAACACCCTTGAGGATCTTTGCAGCTCGACGAACTTCGCCCTGAGGAGCGAAAACCTGCCCGGGCGCAGCCTTGACGAGGTGCGCCGCTTTGTGGGCAACGGCATAAGAAAGCTCATCGAGCGCGCCGTACCGGAGGGAACGGACGCAGAGCAGACAGAGCGCGTGTTTTCCGCATTCAAGACGCACTACACGGCAAACTGCGAGGTCAAGACCGCGCCCTATGAGGGCATACGCGAGTTATTGCAGAGCCTTAAAAGCCGCGGCGTACTGCTCGGCGTTGTTTCAAACAAGGCCGACGAGCCCGTCAAAAAGCTCATCGCGCACTACTTTCCCGACACCTTCGACAGCGTTGTCGGAGAGCGCGTGGGCGTAAGGAAAAAGCCCGCTCCCGACTCGGTGCTGGAGACGGTGCGGGCTCTCGGCTGCTGCATCTCCGACACGGTCTATGTCGGGGATTCCGATGTGGACAGGCACACCGCCGAAAACGCCGGCTGTGACTGTGTGCTGGTGTCGTGGGGCTTCCGCGAAAGGGCGCTGCTTGAAAGCTTCGGCGTTCCCGTCGCCGACAGCGCGTCGGAGCTGCTGGAGCTGCTGGATAATTGAGCTGTGCATCCGCCGGACGGGTGAAATGAGGTGTGATATGTATTCTGAATATGAAAGACCGGCAATAGATTTAACGGTTTACTATTACGATGAAGATTATGAACGAAGCACACCGGAGAAGGTGCTGAACAGTCTTGAGAAATACGGCTTTTTCCCGCCCGAAAAAATATACATTGACCGCATGACGAGGGGAAGATTCGTGTATTATAAGCCGCACATGCGCGAGATGTTTATAGAGGCATACAGTGAACCTGGGGTATGCAACATGTCGATGGCGGACGGAGACAGCCGCAAGGTCGAGGAGCTGTGGAAATTTGATTGGGGTTTTACTTTTATAAAAACAAAAATGCTGACCAAGGAACCGCGAAGAGGCACTCTAAAGCCATGGAATGTCCTGTCGCTGAGTATGACCTACGGGCGCTTCAGAGATCCAGAGATATATTCCAACTTTTTCTCATTTGCAAAGTCAGTAATAACAGACATTGATCCATTTTATGCGGATATCGATGATATTGCCCAGCACAACAAACTGCTCGATGAAGCCGGTGAAGACTGCTTTGAGCCGGGACGTATTCAGCAGATATATTGGGGCAACTACTTGGGCTCGGATTGCTGCGAAAAATACAATGCCGGAGACGGCAGCGGGATACCTGCTTACTCGGTCGAAAAGCTCGGCAACGGAGTATTCTTTACCTTGTCGGATAATGTCCTTGACTTCGCGTCAGAGGAATGTGTGCGCCGCAGGGAAATGCTCCGCAAGCATTTTGATTTGAAAGTGCGAACCAAAAAAAGAGGCGGGACAATAGGCTTATGACGCCGCGAGAGCCTTGAAGCTTCGCCGACACGCCGCATACGGCAATATCGGCAGACTAAACAGATAACAGAGGTATTGATATGAAAATATACAAAAAAGCAGCGGCCGCAATCGCGGCGGCGGGCATAGGCTACGCCATCGGGAACATCAATCCCGCATATGTCCTCGGGCTGCGCAAGGGCTATGATATACGCAAAAAGGGCTCCGGCAACGCGGGAGCGACGAATCTCATGCTGCTTGAGGGCAAGAAAGCAGGGGCCTTCGTCATGACCTTCGATATCAGCAAGGCGGCAGTATCGGTGGGTCTGAGCCGCAGCCTGTTCCCCAAACTCAGGTCCGCAGGTGAGCTCGCAGGCGCGGGCTGCATCTTCGGACATATGTATCCCGCGCTTATGAATTTCCGCGGCGGCAAGGGACTTGCCTGTCTCGGCGGAGTTATACTGGCCTTCGGGGTGCACGACTTCCTCCTTACACTGTTTCTCGAATCCGTGCTGCTCATGGCGACGCGCTATCTCTGTCTCGTGCCGATCACCGCGTCCGTGTTCTATCCCGTGTATCACGGCATCATGAGCGGCAACTGGGAGGGCGCCGCCATCCTCGGCACGGTCGCGCTCCCCATTTTCAAAAAGCACAGGGAAAACCTCGAGCGCATTAAAGAGGGTAAGGAGCTCAAGGTGGATTTTCTCTGGGATAAGGACAACGAGCTCGAGCGCATCGGCTGGAGCGAAATGGAATAAATGAACAGGAGCTTGGTTAATGGATAAGTCCGGCAGAAAAAAGTTCGGCGCCGACAGCATCGTGGTCGGATTTGCGCTGTTTTCAATGTTCTTCGGCGCGGGGAACGTCATATTCCCGCCGTATTTGGGCTTCGGCGCGGGAACGCAGTGGGTAAACGGCTTCCTGTTTTACTTCATCGCCGATATCGGCCTTGCGCTTTTTGCGCTTTTCACGCTGCTTAAAGTCGGTGGCAGCGAAAACATAACCGGCCGCGTTGGCAGCGTCGCTTCAAACATACTTATGAGCGCGATAATCCTCTGCATCGGCCCCATGGTGGCCATTCCGCGCACGGCGGCCACGACCTTTGAAATGAGCGTTGCGCCACTTATCAGCGGCGTCTCGCCGGTGGTTTTCTCCGTCGCATTCTTCATCGTGGTGCTTCTTCTGAGCATCAGGCAGTCGGCGGTCATCGACGTCGTGGGCAAGGTGCTCACGCCGGCGCTGCTCATAGGGCTGCTCGTGCTCATCATAAGAGGCGTCATAAGCCCCCTCGGCCACATCGTTAACCCCGGCGTCGAGCCGAGCTTTGTCATCGTAAACGGCATAAAAAGCGGCTATCAGACCATGGACGTGCTCGCGGCGCTCGCCTTTGGCATAATCATTCTCAAAAGCGCTCAGGAAAAGGGATATTCCGACAAGCGCGAGAGCTCGAAAATGATTGGCACTGCCGCCGTTGTCGCGGGAGTTCTGCTGCTGATCGTTTATTTTGGTCTGACCTATCTCGGCGCGACCTCGGCCTCGCTGTTCAGCCTGGATATAAGCCGCGCGGAGCTCGTCATCGGCATAGTGGAGCGACTTCTCGGAAAAGCGGGGCTCGTGATTTTCGCCGTCGTCGTCGCGCTCGCGTGCATGACCACCGCCGTGGCGCTCGTGTCCTCCGCGGCAAGCTTCTTTGAGAAGCTCACAAAGGGCAGGCTCTCCTACCGGGTGCTCGTCACCGTGATCTGCGTATCCTCCGCCGTGATATCCAATCTCGGCCTTGACCGCATAGTCGCCGTTGCCTCGCCCATCCTGGATATCGTATATCCCCCGACGCTTGTTCTCATCGCGCTGTCGTGGTTCGGGGACAGGCTTTCCCGCGGCGTTTACCGCTGGGCGGTCATCGGAGCGCTCATCGCCAGCGTTCTGAGCACGGTATCCCTTTACGGAGTGTCCGTCCCGATCGTTAACACACTTCCGCTGGCCTCGCTCGGCCTCGGCTGGATAGTCCCCTCGGCCGTTTTCGGCCTTGTCGCCTATGTTATCGGCAGACTTCGGAAAATGCGGAAGAAAAGCTGATAATCAAAATCAAAACACGCCTGATATGTCAGGCGTGTTTTTGCCGTTTTTTAAGGCTGCTCGCGGCCGAGGTTTTTCTGCGCCCAGAGCTTCAGGGAGTTTGCGCCGTAGCTTATTTTATCCAGCGTTTCGATTATCCTTTCAAGCTCCGGAAGCTCGGAGGCGTCGATGCACCCGTCCTCAAGGATATCGTAAATGCTGCCCTCGACCCGCTCGAGCGCGTGCAGCGAGCTCATGAGGGACACGGATATCCTGTCCAGATCGTCGCTTATAAGCCTCGGCATGCCCTCTCCGAGAGGGCACTGGGTGCTGCAGTAGTGGTTGCGCAGCTCCGGCGCTCCGTAGACCTCGGCCATGCGCAGAACGTCCTCGGGATTGGGCAGCTTCTGATCCTTTTCTATGGCAAGCAGGCGCGTGCGCTCGATGTTCACAAGGCTCTGCGCGCTCTCGCAGCTTGCCAGCCTCGGCTCATTTTCCGCGGCGGCCTTTCTCGCCGCTCTGTATATGTTATAGGCCATATCATATCCCCCCGTGCTGTACTGCTTTACAGTATATCACAGGGGGATATATTTGAACAACACCTTTTATGCGGCTATAGGCTCAGCTCACGATGTTGTAATACGCGTTTGAGGTCACGCGGTAGACGACGGCGTAGAGCAATGCAAAGACGCCGAAGCTTATCGCGGTCGTGCCTATCAGCAGGGGCAGGTTGCTGAGGTTAAAGAGCATCAGAAGCTTATGGATAAACGGGAAGGCAAAGCCCAGATGCAGCCCCGCGAAGATAAGCGGCAGGAAAAACACCGTTAAAAGCTGGGAGTTTATGCTGCTTCGTATCTCCTTTTTCGTCATGCCCACGTTCTGCATGATCTCGAAGCGGCGGCGGTCCTCATAGCCCTCGGAGATCTGCTTGTAGTAGATTATCAGAACGGCGGCGCAGATAAAGGCGATGCTGAGCATGATGCCGAGGAAGAACAGCCCGCCGTACATGCCGTAAAAATCGGCTCTGTTGGCCGCGAGCGACTCCCTTGAATAGTACCGGTAACCGCCGGACTCGCTGCACTCTGAAAGACGCTCCCCTATACGCTCGCACATCGCTATCTCCTCCTCGTCGGAAACGGAGGTGTCAAAGGCGTAGTTCCAGCTCAGGTTCGCCGGCTCATCGTCGCTGTTACTGACTGCGCCGCCGAGCTTTGCGACTGTATCCGCAAAATCGGGCACGATCACGTACACCGTGGGCGCAATGGAGGCCATGGCGCTGCCGTCGCCGATTGGAAAGCTGTCGAGCACTTTCTTCACCCTGAAGGAAACAAGGTCGTCCACGGCGAAGGTCTTATCGGTGTAGTCCATGCGATAGGCATAAATCATAGCCTCGTCGGAGCCGAGGCTCTCGTTTTTCCCGGCCATCGCGTTATATTCCGACAGCGGTATGATATAGACCTCGGCAACATAGTCGTAGGTGGTCAGGGCGGTGCTGTAGATCGAGGACGCATCGGTTTTCAGAACGCCGTCCTTGAGACTTCCCGCAAGACTTGCACAGCGGTAGTCGAGAATGTTCTTCGTCCCGGCTTCTCCGACGGCGGCGGATATCTCGCTGCGCAGCGCGGAGATGTTTTCGTCCGTCATGCTGTCAAGCCCCGAATAGGACGCGCTGATGCTGATATCCCGGGGATACCGGTCGCTAAGGGCGCCCTCCGTGCCGAAATACAGGCAGGTGGTGGAGGATATCATGACCAGCACCATGGTCGCAAGGATGCAGATGGAGGCAAGGCCCGCGCCGTTGCGCTTCATGCGGTAGACCATGGACGACACGGAGACGAAGTGGTTCTTCTTGTAGTAATAGCGCTTGTTCTTCTGCAGCAGGCGGCATATCCACACCGAGCCCGCGATGAAGATGAGATAGGTCGCGACAATGACCATTATGACCGCGATGAAGAACAGGGAAAGCGCGGTGAGAGGGGTCTTGATGCTGACGGCGATGTAGTATGCCGCCGCGAGAATAATGATGCCCGCCAGGCCGAAAAGCCAGTTGGCTCTGGGCGGCTTTTCGCCGAAGTTTTCGCTTTTGACAAGCTCCGAGGCGCTGCTCCTGCGTATCTTTATCAGAGAGTTCAGGTATATCAGCAGGAAGATGCCGCAGAAAAACATCACGGTGAATTCAAGCGCCTTGACCGAGATTCTCAGGTCAAGATCCGTATCCCCGCCCATGATGTTCACAAGGCCGAGCTCGGCGAGCTTTGAAAGCGCGATGCCCAGAAACAGGCCGCCGACAAGGGAGATGAGCGCGTTTATGAGCGCCTCCCAGGCCAGAACACGGGAGATGTTCCCCTTGTTCATGCCCAGAACGTTGTACAGGCCGAATTCCTTGTATCTGCGGCGGACGAGGAAGGAATTCGTGTAGAACAGAAACAGCAGCGAGAACACGCCCATGACGAACGAGCCGAGTCTGAGCGTCACGGACACGGAGGTCGCGCTGGGCATCAGCTCGAGGGCGGGCGAGTAGGCAAGGTGCATCAGAATGTAAAACATCGCCGTCATGCCGACGCAGGCGAGGGTATAGGGAAGATACAGCTTGCTGTTTTTGCGCATACCGCTCCATGCAAGCCTTGGATAAAAGCCGCGCTTCATTCCTTATCACCGCCCGTCGCAAGCATCGTCAGGGTGTCGGATATCTTCTGGTAAAGCTGCTGGTCGCTGCTCTGTCCGCGGTAGATCTGGTGGAACACCTCGCCGTCCTTAATAAACAGCACGCGTCCGGCGTGAGAGGCCGCCTTGACCGAGTGGGTCACCATGAGGATGGTCTGGCCCCTGCCGTTTATCTGACCGAACAGCCGCAGCAGCTCGTCGGTGGATCTGGAGTCGAGGGCGCCGGTGGGCTCGTCGGCGAGGACGATGCGGGGGTTTGTTATGAGTGCGCGGGCGACGGCGGCGCGCTGCTTCTGGCCGCCGGACACCTCATAGGGGTACTTTTTCAGCAGCTCGGATATGCCCAGCTCCTTCGCCACGGGGATGATGCGTGCGTGCATCTCGTCGTAGCTCTTTCCCGCGAGCACCAGCGGCAGGAAGATGTTGTCCTCAAGGGTGAAGGTATCGAGGAGGTTAAACTCCTGAAACACGAAGCCGAGATTGTCGCGGCGGAAGTTGGCGGCCTCGCTCTCCTTTATCTTGGTAAGCTCCCTGCCGTCAAGGGTCACGGTGCCCGAGGTGGGCTTGTCCAGCGCTGCGAGGATGTTCAGCAGCGTGGTCTTGCCGGAGCCGGATTCGCCCATGATGGCGACGTACTCGCCCTCCTCGACGCTGAAATTGACGTTCCTGAGCGCCTCGACCTTGTTTCCGCCGAAGCGGGTGGTATATATTTTTTTCAGGTTTTCAACAGTCAGTATGCTCATGTCATTGCTCCTTTCATCTTACGGACTCATTCTACGGCAAAGGGAAATGCAAAACCATCGATTAGGCTTACATTTCCCTTTTCATTTCTAACATAATTGTCACAAATCACTCGGCGGAGAGCTTATACTGACTCAGATCAATGCGTATTTCCGTGCCGAGGCCGGGCTCGGAGACGGCGCTGATGCCGTGGCCGAGGCGGCGGCATATGCTGCGGCAGAGGTACAGCCCCAGCCCGCTCGCGGTCTTATCCGTTCTGCCGTTATAGCCCGTGTAGCCCTTTTCAAATATCCTCGGCAGGTCCTCGGGCGCGATGCCTATGCCGGTGTCGCGGATGCAGAGGGTCTTGGGCTCTGCCATATATATCCTGACGCTGCCCGAGGGAGTGTACTTGAGGGCGTTGGACAATATCTGCTCGATGACGAAGCAGAGCCATTTCTCGTCGCTTATGACGGTCGCGTTTGTCGGCTCAAACTCAAGGCTTATCCTGCGGCCGATGAACTCTCCGGCGAATTTCCGCACCGACTGGCGGATGAGCGAATCGAGCTCGTGCTCCTTTATCACATAGTCGCTCGTATCCGAATCGAGCCTCAGATACGCCAGCGCCATCTCAACATACTGCTCTATCCTGCCCAGCTCCGCCAGCAGCTGCCGCGACAGGGGCGAGTCCTCGCTCTGCAGGCTCAGGCGCATGGAGGCGATGGGCGTTTTTATCTGATGCGCCCAGACGGTGTAGTAATCGGTCATATCCGCGTAGCTGCGCTCGGCCTCGGTGCGGAGCTGCGCGCTGCTCTCGGCAAGGATGCCGATTATACGCCGGTAGTCGGCGTCGTCGATGCTCCTGGCCGGAGGCAGGGCGGAGGCTTCGGCGGCGCTAACCTCGTTCAGGGCGGAGAGCTGCTTGTGCTTTGCCTTCACCCTGCCGAAGTCTATCGCCGTAAGCAGCGCGATAAGCAGCAGGCTCAGGCCGGCGGGGTATATGACCGCCAGCAGCGGCAGGTGATACAGCGCAAAGCACACCGCGAATATGGCGAAAAACCCGACGGCGGCAATTATCAGCTTAACATGCTGTTTTAAATATGCTGCAAATAGCTTCATTGCGCTACTCCACTATATATCCCACGCCGAACTTCGTCGCGATGAAGCCCGCGAGCCCCGCGGCGTCAAGCTTTTTCCGAAGTCTGCCGACGTTCACCGTCAGGGTGTTCTCGTCGACGAAGCTGTCGGTCTCCCAGAGCCGCTCCATGAGCTTTTCGCGGCTGACGACCCTGCCCTTGTTCTCCATGAGGCACAGCAGGATGCGGTATTCGTTCTTCGTGAGGGCTATCCTCTCGCCCCCGTAGGTGAGGGAGTTATCCCCCGTGTCGAGGAACGCGCCGCGGTGCTCCAGCAGCGGAGTGGCGGCGGCAAAATCATAGCTGCGGCGCAGCAGCGCCTGTATCTTCGCCATGAGCACGCTGCCGTCAAAGGGCTTGGCTATGAAATCATCCGCGCCCATGCTCATCGCCATGACGATGTTCATGTTGTCCGCGGCCGAGGATATGAAGATTATCGGCACCTTGGACAGCCTTCGTATCTCGCCGCACCAGTGATAGCCGTTAAAAAAGGGCAGCGTTATATCCAGAAGCACAAGGTGCGGCTGCACCCGCGCAAACTCACCGAGCACATCGCGGAAATCCTCCGCGCACACCGCCTCGAGATTCCACATCTCCGCCTGCGCCTTTATCGCAGCGGCGATGCCCCTGTCATCCTCAACAATCAGTATCCTGTACATTATTTCAGATCCCGTCCCGCGGCGCGCAAGCTCTCCTCCAGCAGCTCGGCGGCGTCCTCCACGCAGCCCCGGCAGCTCCGCAGCGGGACTCCGGTGTCCCTGCCCTTGAGCTCGCGGCAGTACACCGAGCCGTTTTTCGCCCTGAAGCTCTCCAGGAGCTTTGCCGCCGCCCCGGCGTTTTTGCCCTCCATGTCTGCGGGATTTTCGGGGTCGAGCGCGCCGTCTCTGTAGTTCATCGCCGCGACCGCGCCCATCAGCGCTCCGCAGTATTTGTAAGCTCCGCCTCCGTAGCGGCGCGTAAGGCTTTTCATGGCGTCAATATCCGTCTCATCGCAGAAGGCGCAGGCCACCGCCTGGGCGCAGTTGCAGCCCGTGGAATGAAATTTTGCGGCTGTTTCTTTCTTGTTCATCGCAATTCTCCCGTTATGGTGTTTATGGCGATATCATACCCCATACGCCGCCCTATGTCAAAGAAAAACGGACAGGCGCCGCCAAAGCCTTGTGATTAACTTGACAGTCTGAGCCAAACATACTATACTTTCTATATACTGACAATACGAAAATACATATGTGGAGGAAAACATGAAGGATCTAAAGCATCTGATCTACTTCGAGCATTTGCTGGACGAGGCGGCAAACGAGCTCGTGCTTCAGGCCGTCGGGGAGGGCCGGCACGCCGTGGGCTACACCTGCTACCATATGCCCGAGGTGCTGCTCAATCTTGACAACTGCTTCTCAGTCCGGCTCAGGGCGCCCCGCACGGGCAGCATGGATATCTCGACCTATTACATGACCAACTATCTGTGCGGCTATTCCAAAGCGCTGGTCGAGCGCGGCATCGAGGGCGGATACAACTTCCTGTCGGCTCTCGCCGGAGGCGAGACCTGCTCCGAGATGAACAGGACCCTCGAGCATTTTGAGCTTCTGCAGCTCGTGAAGAACGAAAAATTCTTCGTGTCCTTTATCGACGTGCCCTTCAAGGTCACGCCCCACGGCCTCAAACACTACAAAAACCAGCTTACGAAAAAGGTGCTTGAGCCGCTGCACGAAAAATACGGCACCGACATCTCCGACGAGGCCATAAGAAAGGCCGTCGCGGAGCATAACGAGATCTGCCGCATCCTCACGGAGATCGGCGAAATGCGCAAGCTGGACAATCCGCCTATCACGGGCTATGAATATCATGTTCTGTGCCTTGTGTCCTACTGCTGTCCCAAATACCTGATAAAGGATAAGCTCAGGGAAACGCTCGAGGAGGTCAAAAAGCGCAAACCCGATGAGAAAAAGCAGCACCGCGCAAGGGTGGTCGTGGTCGGCTCCGAGATCGACGATCTTGACTTCACCCGCACCGTCGAGCAGTCCGGCGCGCTCATAGTCGCCGACCGCTTCTGCTTCGGCTCCTTCCCCGGCAGGCAGGAGATAATCCTCAATGACGACGAGCCCGCTCTGGATCAGATCTGCCGCTTTTATCAGGAGACCAGCCAGTGCCCGCGCTACATGGAAAAGGAAAAGGTCCACGCCCGCTATGACTTCGTCGATAAGCTCGCAAAGGACTTCAACGCCCAGGGCATCCTATACGAGCAGATGAAATTCTGCGAGTTCTGGGGCTATGAAAGAGCCCTTGCCTCCCATGTCATGACCGAGCTTTACAACTACCCCACCGTCTGCGTGGACAGGGAGTACACGGGCAACGCCTCCGGCCAGCTCCGCACCCGAGTGCAGGCCTTTGTCGAGAGCCTTGAGATAAAGCAGATAAACAACGCTAAGGGAGGACGCTGAAATGGCAGTTAAACCGAGAAATCTGGGCCTGACCTATCAGGATAAGACCGGCGTTCGCAAAATGCGCGAATGGCGCGGCGTGAAAGACACCCTCATCGACTACGGATGGTGGTGCGTCATGTGGAAGGACATGATAAAATTCGTCCTCCGCTCTCCCGTTCAGGTCGTCAAGGGCATTTTCAAATACCGCTGGATGTTTACATACCTCACCCTGCCGCAGTTTATCGACCGCCAGCTCGAGGGTATGCGCGGCACCCAGCTCAAGGCCAGCCGCCTGCTCTATGACGTCATCATCAAGCACACCATCGACATCATAGCCGACACCTTCAACGCCGACCAGAAGCTCGGCGGCAGCAAGGCTCTGTCAGACCGCATCGTATGCTTCGACGAGCTCGTGCCGACGGAGCTCATGGCGGGCTTCCCCAACCTCATCGTCATCCCCGTTCAGACCATCCCCATCTTCCTGTCCTCCATGATAAACCAGCAGCTTCCGCCGGTGTATCTCGACGCCATCGAGAATTTCGGCGTTCCCGCGGACGTATGCCCCCTGCCCTCGGCGGAGGCCGGCGTCGCCTCGGAGGGCGACTACCCTATTTTCGGCAAGTGCTTCATCGCCTGCAATATGCCCTGCGACGGCAGCATTATGACGACGTCCTTCCAGGACCGCTATTTCAAGCTTCCCACCTACTGCCTCGGCGTTCCTCTGCGCTATAACGACGATGTGGACGCACAGGAGTACGCCGTTGAGGAGCTTAAAGGCTGCATCGCCTTTATCGAGGAGCACACGGGCGAGAAATTCGACTGGGACGCCTTCCGCGCCGCCCTCGAGAGCTACAACGAGGTCACGCGCTTCCACCTCGACCTGTGGGAGATAAACCGCACCGATTACCCGCAGGTTACCGGCGCGACCCCGTGGCTTTACCGTATGTACTCCTACCACCTGCACGGCGGCATGGATGAGCGCTTCAACAAGGCCGACCAAAAAGTCAGGCAGCTCATGCTGCGCGCATACGAAAAGCGCGAGCCCTGCGCGCTTGAAATGCGGCACAAGGCTCTTGTGTGGTCCTGCCCGGCAAACTACTACACCAACTTTGCAAACTGGCTCGAGCAGTGCTGGGGCATAGTCTCCGTCATGGACATGGAGACCCATATTTCTCAGGTCATCATCGATACCTCCACCCCTGAGACCATGCTCGAGGGCGTCGCCCTGACCTATCAGCGCGCCACCATGCGCAAGCACACAAAGGGCGGCTTCCGCAACTCCGTTGACGAGATGTGGCGCGTCGCCGAGGAATACAACGTCGATACCATCATCATGTACGACCAGATCTCCTGCAAGGGCATGGACGGCCTGCAGGGTGTCTTCGACGAGCAGGCGCGAGAGAGAAACATAAACTTCATCTGGGTGCAGCAGGACCTTATGGACCCGCGCACCATATCGCGCAGAGATATGCGCAGGCAGGTGAACAACTATATGACGAGCGTTCTGCGCGAGGAGCCCCTCGACCCGACGCTGCTCGACTTCGACGACTGCGACGCCTTTTAAGCCGCGTTTAGATCGTGCACATCGTCATCGCGCCAGCCCGACCGGCGGCTGCCGGAGAGCTATTCGCGTTGAGAATGGCGAATGTCGTTTTTGCGGTATCCCGACCGGCGGCAATGGCAGTTATCGATTTTGCGCAATTCTTTCTATATTCTGCGGAAATGGTCTTTGTATTTGGTTTTCAAAATGACAGAACAATATAAAGTCCTGTGCCCGTAGGGGCGAGCATTGCTCGTCCGGTATTGCCATACGGGCAATTCGCATTAAAAATAGCGCGCATCGTCATCGCGCCAGCCCGACCGGCGGCATTGGCAGTTATCGATTTTGCGCCATCCCTGTTATAGACTGCGGCAATATTCGATACATCTCCATTTTCTAAATGACAGCGCGATATAAACTCCCGCCTGTCGGCGGGCGGACGGCCAATGGCCGCCCCTACAATTAGGGCATCTCCATATCCTGCATCCGCCGGCTTTAAATCTCCGCATAAACCGAAAAAGCAGAGAGGAAAAACCTCTCTGCTTTTTCATGTCAATTTTTATTTGCCTCGCAGTATCTGCAGTAGATATCCTCGACGTACGCCGCGGCCTCGTGGCCCTTACCCTCCGAGATAAGGCCGATTATATGCTCCTCCTGAGCCGCGACCTCATTTACGCCCCAGAAGCTCACGCAGCACTCCCACAGCGGCTGACAGGACTCGCCGAAAGCGTTCATTATCAGCGGAAACAGCGCGTTGCCGCAAAGCTCCGTCACCAGAGTTTCAAAGCGCCGCATTTCCCGAGCGCAGGACTTCGCGCCCGCGTTTTCATCCGCAAGCCGCCGGAGCTTTTGCGACTGAGCGCGCAGAGCCTCAATATCCCCGGGCGTGTGTGAGGACGCAAGGCGGATAAGCGCACCGCCGTACACCGCGTTGCGCATTTCCACAAGGGACACTTCAAGGGCGTTGTCCAGAGCGCCGCAGTAGCGGGTGAGGGCGGCAAAGGTCTCGAAATTGCCCTCACGGGCGTAGTCGGTCACATATATGCCCCGCCGCGGCACGATGCGAACAAAGCCCATACGCTCAAGATCCTCAAGCCCGAGATGCACCATCGAGCGGCTGATGCTCAGCTTTTCCGACATTTCCCTCTCGCTGGGCAGCTTATCCCCCGCCCTCAGCTCGCCGGAGAATATTTTGCCGACGAGCTGCTGCACGAAAAGCTCCCGCAGGGTCGGGGACACGATCTTCTCCAGTTCCATCAGAGCCTCACATCCCGCTTCTGGCCGTCGTACAGTCTGTTCATAAGCGGACGCACAACATAAAATATCAGCTTATTATCAAGGTTCCACCAGTAAACGGCGATCAGCGCCGCAAAGCCGCCCGCGGCCATGAGCGCGGCTTTCCCGATTATTTTTGCAGTTTTCATCACATTACCATCCTTTGTTGTCATCAAAGTCGAGCAGGGTCGGGTCGAGAGGCTCCTCCTGCATGACGCTGGTCATGTACCGGTTGACGACCTGACGTATATCATTGCGGGTAAAGGTGCGGTAGTCGAACATATCGTTCGGCACGGTCATAACATGGATGTTCGGGTGATCCTTGGCCTGGTCGTTTATAACCCCCGTAAGCCCGAGGCCGCCCTTGCAGGTGATGTCCTCGTTCATGAGCACCATGTCGCAGTTGAACTGCTCGGCCCGCTCCCAGAACTCAAGAAGATGCTGCCAGCCGCCGGTCAGGTGGCCGCGCATGATGCCGTGCTCGTAGTTCTTCGCCGCGCCAAGCAGCGCCGCGTCGGTGCTTGAAACGTCGATGGTCACGCAGCCTTCAAAGTTATCCATCTGGGCTATCGTGAGGATGCCCCAGCAGTTATACAGCCAGTTGGCAAGATGGAAATAGAAGCAGGCCGGGCCGCCCCAGTGTATCATGCGGTGGCGGGTCTTGGGGAAGCAGTTTATCCTCTGCTCGTATGCCCGCTGTGCTATCTTCAGCGCCTTGCGCTGAGCCTTGCCGACATAGCTCAGGCGACCTCCGGAAAAGGCGTACATGACTGTGTGGAAAAGATTTGCCAGGGAAAGCCCGAAGGGCGTGTATGGCGTTTTCATGAACTCCCACTGCTCCTGCTCGGCGGCGACCTCGGCGTTGTGCTTTTTCATCATTTCGATGAATGCGGCCTCGTCGAATTTCTCGCCGGTGTTTTCCTCCACGAAGGCGATGATCTTCTTCATCTGGGAAAGGGCGTATTTATCGGTCTTCTCGTCCTCCCAGCGCATGGGCAGCGCCGCTACCATGGAGGGGATGTCGAACCTTCGCTCTATGAGCTGGCTGTTCATGGTCGAGGAGTCGCAGGGCATATTGTTGACTATGAGGCAGGCACCGTTTTTGGGGTAATCATCGTTTATCGCAACGCCGGTGCTCGTGGCCGAAAGGCGGCAGGAGTCGGCGGGCAGGCCGAAATGCTCCATCGTGTCAATATAGAATACGGGCAGATGCTGATCCATATAGGTACCGACAAGGCCCTGATACGCCTCCATGCTCATGGGCTCGAGCCCGGGGAAGCCCGCAAGGATCTCGGGGCCCATGGTCTGCTCGAAAATGACCTGCTTGTTCGCATTTGGCGTGTCGCCGAAGCGGCGGTCGCCGATCATCATGTTTGCCAGATGTCCGGTCGACGCCTTCATGATCGCGTGCATATGCGTGTGCGCGACCTGGAGCGCGGGGCCGCGGATGCCCTCCATACACTTGTCTATCCAGTGCAGGGCCGCGAGGTACGAGCCCAGCCAGCGGTACTCGAGCATGCCGCGCATGATGCGCACGGGGCTTTTTGCGACGAACGCGCCCATGATGCCCAGATTGACGAGCCACTGGGTGAAGTCATACCATGTATCCGCAAGTCCGCGCCACTCGCGGTGCTTTGCTATGCCGGTCTTGTCGTAGAAGCGGTCGCGCGAGCCCTTTTCATTCTTATAGGGATTCAGTTTTTTCCAATCCATCACTTTTTACCTCCCTGAAGCTTCTTGATCTCGAGGCTTTCCACAAAGGCCTGGAATCGGGTGCGGAGCTGTCCGGCGGAAGCGAGGGTATATTCCTTCTCGACGCCCAGACAGGGGATGCCGAAGTCGTCGTTGAACACCTGATTTGCCAGAACGCGCTCATAGCTCCAGAATTCGCAGAACTTCATCTGCTCGTACAGAACGCCGTCGGCATTGTAATCCTCGTACAGCTTCCTGACGTACTCCCTGCGCTCGGCTCCCCTGTTCATGAAGCGGGGGCACTGGCTGCTGAGCAGATAGTGGCGGGCGATAGCCTGAAGGGCGGTCTCGCCGTCTTTTACCTCGATCTCCTCCCTGCCGGGCAGGCTGCCGAAGCAGTAGCGGTCGGCCACGACGAAGGCGCCGCAGCTCTCGAGCAGCTTTGTAAACTCCGGATCGTCTATCTCGGATCCGGCCACGACCAGACGCACCCTGTACCAAGGCTCGGCGTCCGGCCTGCGCTTTTTGAGCTCCTCGAGCGTTTCCCTGAGATAGGGCAGGATAAGCTCCAGCGGGCAGACCTGCGATACGAGCTGGATGACGTGGAACTCATAGCCCGTGATGGGCGGGTTATCCAGCTTGCGCATATCGCCGATCTCGCTTATAACGCGGCACAGCTCGTTGTGGCGGTCTATCGCCTCAAGCAGCGCGTTTTCGGAAACGTCCACGCCGTAGGTGTCGTGCAGCCTGTCGAGTATGTAAAACTGCAATTGCCCGGCGTAGTGCTCAATCGCATCGGCGTCGGAAACGAAGGGCACGTCCATCATGGACAAAAAGAATTTGGGATTTTTCTTTTTCACAAGGCCGAGTATCTCAAAATGCTCGTGGCCGCGGTGCATCATCTGGCAGGTCTCGGCGCTCAGCAGCGCGGAAAGGTAGTCGTAGCCGCCCTCGATGCCGCGCTCAAGAATGCTGCGCGTGTAGGAACAGATCTTGCTGGACATATAATAGGTTCCAACGTCCGTGGCACCCGTGTTCGGGGCGCGCAGCCTCGATGCAAAGCAGCCCGGCAGGTTGAGAAGTACCTCGGGGATGAAGTAGCAGGAATAGCCCAGAGCCAGCTTCCCCTCCGCGGTCGCCTGCTGAACAAGCTCGTTATCGGCCTCCTGCAGCAGCTTCTCGAAGTAGATAAGGTGCTTCAAGTCTTTCATAATCTCCTCCTCGCAATACCATCTGGTTTAACCAGAACTCTATAATAAGATATCAGATTTTATCCTGATATGCAAGGATTTTATGAAAAAGTATTCCTATCTCCTAAATTTTGGCTTAACCACTGGCGGCCGTGGTATTGCCATACGGGCAATTCACATTAAAAACGCCTCCCCGTGTAAACAGGGAGGCATTGTTTTTACATTGCTCTGTAAATGAAAGTCACGACCTGGGCGCGGGTGCAGAGCTTTTCGGGGCGGAACTGACCGCCGCCGTAGCCCTGGGTAACGCCCGCGGAGTATGCCCACAGTATCGCGTCGTAATAAGCGTTTTGCGAAACGTCCGTGAAGGGGTTATCCGCGCTCTGCGCGGGCGAGCCCTTGTATCTCCACAGGAAGGTGACGAACTGCGCTCTCGTGCAGCCGGCGTTGGGCTCGAAAGTGCGAGCTGTTTTGCCGGTCGTGATTCCCTGCTCCACCGCCCAGAGGATGGCCTTGTAATAAGGCTTCAGGCCGCCCTCGTTTTTTACATCGGCAAATGGATTTGAGCCGCTTTCAGGCTCGGGAGAGCCGGCGGCGCGCCACAGGAAGGTCACGACCTGCGCGCGGGTGCAGGCGGCGTCGGGGCGGAAGCTGCCGTCGGCATAGCCGGTCGTAACGCCCTCGGCGACCGCCCAGTCTATGGACCCGGCATAGGGCGCGTGTGCGCCGGCGGCGTCCACATCGGAAAAGCTCAGCTTTTCGCCGCAGCGGGTGCATACGCCCTTTTCGAAGCTGTGCCCCAGAGCGGCGACGAAATCCGAGCTGACGGCATAGCCGCAGTAAACGCAGGTGCTCAGCGTGCAGCCGCGCTCGGTGCAGCTCGGCATAACGGTCTCCCGCTCGAATTCATGCACGCAGGAATACCGCGCATAAAGGCTGTGGTCGCCTGCGGTCGAGACCTCGGTATCGGGCGTGATCTTCGCCCCGCCGTCGGGCAGGGTGTACCATCCGATGAACTTCTCATGCGCTTTTTCAGGGGCCTCGGGCAGCTCGCCGTAAGGGCTGCCGAAGATCTTCTCAGCGCTCAGGAGCTCCTCGCCGCAGGACTCAAAGGTCACGGTATAGCTGTTTGCCTGCCACACCGCGTAGAGCTTCACGCTGAAATTATCCGTATACTCCGCGCCGGGGGCGTATTCCGCCGTCTCGGCGTCGGGCGCGGTGCTCCAGCCCAAAAAGCTGTAGCCGATTCTGTCCGGGCCTTCCGCGTTCAGGCTGACCGGCGTGTTATGCAGCTTCGTTTGAGCTTCCGGCGCGCTCCCGCCGCCGTTTGCGTCGTATACTATCTCATAGCTGTCGCCGTAGACGGCGAAGGGATAGCTCTTCTGCACGAAGTTGTACGAGCTGTCGGTGGCCTCGATATACAGGCTGTACCTGCCCGTGGGGAGCTCCGAAAATTTTATTGAGGAGCCCGGGCCGCTTATATCAACGGTCTTTTTCTCGGGGTCTGTCTGTACGGCCTGATAGAAATGGCCGTCCGGGTCGCGGATATCGATGTACAGCCAATTTATCGTGCTGTTTGAGCTGATCTTACCGCTGATTGAGAAGCTTTCGCCCTTCCACAGCGACTGCGGGACCGAGACTCCGCTGACGGATATCTCGCCCGCGGCGGAGCTGATGCTGCCGTAGGCAGGCACGCCGAAGCCCAGCACGTCCTCGTTGCGCGGCCGCTCGCGGCGCTCGACCATCTCGTTGTCGGTGTTGCCCTCGATGGTATATATCGTGTCACCGGTCGCGTATTCGACGATGGCGACGTGCTCAGCCTGACCGTCCCTGCCGCTGCCGTCCTCCTCCTCAAAGTCGAAGAACACAAGGTCGCCGCCCCGGGGCGTGTAGTCCGCGTTTTTCCATCGGCCCTGCTCCCTGAACCATTTCATGCCGCCGTAGGTACAGCTTGCAAAGTTGGGTATAACGCTCTGCGGCACTCCGGCGCGGCGGGCGCACCAGCTCACGAACATAGCGCACCACGGCTGCCCGTCCATGCCGTACCACTTTCCGTATTTTGTATAGTTTTCCGCCGTTTCACGGTAGCCGAGCTGTGATTCGGCTATCTTCAGCATATTCTCCCGCTGGCTCCGGCTCCCGTCGGCAAGCGCGGCCGAGGGCACGAGCCCCAGCAGCAGCACCATGGCCAGCAGCAGGCTCAGTATCTTCTTTTTCATCCCAATTCCTTTTTTATCGTGCCGTCAGACTTTTATTTTTCCGCTATGGCTCTGTAAATGAATGTGACGACCTGCGCGCGGGTGCACACGGCGTTCGGGCGGAAGGTTCCGTCCGCATAGCCGGTGGTGACGGCGCTTTCATACGCCCACAGTATAGCCTGATAGTAATTGTTCACCGTCACGTCGCTGAAAGGATTTATGCCGCTGTTGGCGGGCTTGTCCATATACCTCCACAGGAAGGTGACGAACTGCGCTCTCGTGCAGGGGCTGTTCGGCGAAAACTCCGTTTTCGTAACGCCTGAGGTGATGCCCTGCTCCACCGCCCAGAGGATGGCCTTGTAATAGGGCTTGAGCTCGCCCTCGTTTTTCACATCGTTAAAGGGATTTGTCTGGCTTGCAGGCTCGGGAGAGCCGGCGGCGCGCCAGAGGAAGGTCACGACCTGAGCGCGGGTGCACGCGGCGTCGGGACGGAAGGAGCCGTCCGAGTAGCCGGTGGTTATCTTCTCCTCCGCGGCCCAGAGTATCGCGTCGGTGTAAGGCTTGTGGGAGCCCTCGGCCTTGATGTCATTGAAGGGATTTTCCCTGCCGCAGCGGGTGCATACGCCGTTTACGAAGTGATGCCCGAGCATGGCGACATAGCTGCCAACAAAGCTCTCGCCGCAGCCGGAGCAGGTGTAGGTGGTGTAGCCGCGCTCGGAGCAGGTGGGCGCTGTGACGTCGGCGGTGTAGCTGTGAACATGGTTGTCATAGCCCTCCCAGGTCAGGGTCCCGCCGAAGTTGCTGCCGACCTTCTCGTTCCATTTCGTGCCGTTCTGAGGATATACAATGTTCGCGCTCACGCCCGCGAACGCCTTGTCCGCAACGGAGCCGTATTCTCCGGAGATCATGACATAATTAATGCTCGCGCCGGAGGGGAAGGCGTTATTCTCCAGGCACAGGCTGCGGCAGTCCAGCGACACGGATTTTATATTCACGCAGCCTCTCAGCGCGTTCTGAGCGATGCGCAGGCTTTCGGCGCGGCTGTATATGCTCACCTCGCCCAGAGCCGTGCAGCCGCTGAACGCGTCGCTCTCGATAAGGGTCTCGGCGCCGCCGTAGCTGTCGTCACCGTAGAATATCACGGCTGCGAGACTCGTGCAGCCGGAAAAGCTGCCCGACTTCAGAGTCATCAGTCCGGAGGGAAGCTCGGCGTAGGTAAGGGCCTTGCAGCCTGAGAAGACTCCCTGGCCCAGACTGCGCGTGCTCACGGGGACATGGACGCTCTTGACGGCGGTACCGCTGAATGCATAGCTGCCGACGTTCACACAGCCGTCGGGAATACCTATCTCCTCAAGCGCGGAGCAGTTTTTGAAGGCGCTGCCGCCGATGATCTGAACGCCCTCGACGCCCTCGACCACGGTGAGCGCGGAGCAGTTTTCAAAGGCACCGGCGCCGATCTTCTGAAGCTCGGCCCGGATATTGACCGACTTCAGCTTCGTCAGGCCCCTGAAGGCGTAATCGCCGATATTCTTTATCCCGGAGCCGATCTCGACCTGCTTCACTGTCCCGCGATACCCGTACCACGGGGCTTCGCCGCCGGCGGACGCCGACCAGTCGGTCATGTCGCCGCTGCCGTAAATTTTCAGCACGCCGGTATCCTCGTTAAAGCTCCAGCTCATGCTTTCGCCGCAGGTACCTCTCACGGTCACGTCCTTCCACTGCGCGTAAACGGTCATGTCGCCGGAGATCTTGGTGGTCGTGTCCACCTTGCTCCCGCCGGAGGCCGCCGTAAACCAGCCGAGGAATTTATAGCCCTCGCGGGTGGCCGTAGGCAGCGAGCTTAAAGTGCCGCTTGCGGTGACGTACATACTTGCGACGTCGCACTTTCCGCCGTTTGCGTTGAATGTCACGGTCGCAAGGCCCGGACCGCCGCCGGACTTGTTGGTTATGTACCAGTACTTGCCCAGGCTGTTTATAACGCCGTCCTGCGTTCCGCCGCGGTTGCGGGCGTTCCAGCTCTCGGAGAGCTTTATCCTGCCCGAGCTTATGCCCGGCGCGGGGTCGGCACAGTAAAAGGTGTCGGTGGCGCTGTCGTAATCGGTCAGCAAAACGGCGTGGGGCAGGTTCATGTCGTATATCTCGATGCCCTCGGGATGCTCACTGAGCAGGGTTATCAGCTGAGCTTTTTTATCCGCAAGGCTGTCGGAGGAAAAATATGCGTGGCTCACGCTCATGCCCATATAGCTGAACGAATACCTGAGTCCGGTGCCGCTGATCCACGCTTCCTCGGCGAGCGTGCTTTCGGTTATGGACTCCCAGTTTGCCTGTCCGTCGATTATCGCACGGCGGCGCAGCATCATGACCGCCGAGGCCAGCGTGCATTTGCCGCTCTCGCTCTGTTTCACGAACACGTTTGAATCGTTTATTGTCGCCGCCATCGCTTCAATTGATAGCGCGGGCAGCATCGTAATCACCAGCGCAAGCGCCAGCACAAGGCTCAACAGACGTTTTTTCATCGTTCCCTCCGTATCGTTTTTCTTCGTAACGGTTAGTAATTATATCCCAGACCCCATTTTCGTTCAAGGGATTTAAAGGAATATTTACAACTGCGGAGAAATCTTCCTGCCCGCCCCCCCACAATGCTGCGGTGTTCTGAAACGGTGCTGCCGTAGGGTCGAGCATCGCTCGTCCCGCCCGGCGGCTGCCGGAAAGCGAATCGGTTTGAGAGAGGAGATCGTCGTTTTTGCCGGTGCCCGCCCGGTGATATTGGAAATAATCTTTTGCACTCGCATTCCTAATGACATTGCGTATATCCGGGGTGGTATTTTTCCACCTCATCCGGCTCGCCGGTGCTCGGTCTTGGCAGACCGCCAATTCGCATTAAGATAGTGCGTTTCTCTATTGCGACAGCCCGATTATTTTCTGCGGAGGTTTTCGGTATTCTGCCATTGTCTGAATGACAGAGCGGTTTTTTATCGCACCCGTAGGGGCGGCCATTGGCCGTCCGCCTGTGAAAATTCGCAGCGATGTGAAACGGCACGCGAGTGCAAAATAGAATTATGCCAATCTCACCGGTCGGGCATCGGTGCGTAGCGGACGAGCAATGCTCGCCCCTACAAACTGTGGTTTATTGTAATCTCTCATTTAGTCAGTGGAGATATACCGAACACCGCCAGAGTATATAATCGGGATACCGCAACACAGACACGCACGATCTTAACGCGGGTTGCTTTCCGGCAGCCGCCGGACGGGCTGTCGCAAAAACGGCAAGCGCCACCTCAAAGCGAATTGCCCCTCCGGCAGGAGCCGGTCGGGATACCGCAATAGCGATTATTTGAAGCGCTGCAACGAAAAGAAAAAAACCCGCAGGTACCTCGGTACCTGCGGGCGGCAGCCGAAGGAGCATCACGTGCTGCTCCGTGACCTGAGCCCGGCCTGTTATGCCGGCTCGGAACGGTCAGCGGCTGCTGTTATTTTTGTTTTACTCTTTTACGGTCTCCTCGTCGGCTGCTGCCTCAGCGGGAGCCTCGACGACGGTCTCCTCTGCGGCGGGCTCTGCCGCTGCCTCTGCCGCTGCCAGAGCTGCTGCTGCGTATGCTGCCTCTTCATCCTCCGCTGCTGCTGCGGCGGCTGCTGCCGCCTTCTGCTTTGCAGCGTTCTTTGCAAGTGCGGCAAAGACCACGAACAGAACCGTGACTGCCGCCAGGATGATGATAGCGGTCATCTGGAGATTGCCGGTGTACTGCTGGACGGGGGTGAAGTCAAGCTTTGCCGTCGTCTCGCCTACATATTTGCCCGCCTCGTCAAGACGTACGGTGTAGATGTAGTCGCCGAAGTGGGTGAACAGGCCGGTTACGAGAGCCGCAACCGCGAGGACTGCGCTTGCAATGCCGCAGCCAAGGCCGGTCTTCTTGCTGCCGTTGATGGCTGCAATGAGGCCGAGGATGCCTGCGATGATGCCGAGGATGCTGGCAATGGCGACCGCTGCATAGATGCCTATGCGGACGTAAACTTCGCTCTTGATATCAGCTTCCTGATCGACCAGATACTGCTCGCCCATGTCGCAGAGAGTTACGCACTTGTCAAGATCGAGCATCTTGAAGCCGCGCTTCTCAACGACGTTGCCGTTTTCATCGACCTTGTACATGCTTGCAATAACGTCGTTGCAGAGGGTCTCATATGCTTCGGGGTTGACTGCTGCGACGCCGTCGTTCACAACGATAAGATCTTCGGGAACTGCGACGCCGAACTCGGCTGCGAGGTACTCGGGCAGAGACTTGACGGTCTGCCTGCCGCCGTAGTAGCTGAAGCAGGGCTGCATGCCCTCAAACAGAGCCATTCCGCCTTCCGCCAGGGTGATCTCGCCCTGCTCGAAAACGGAAAGCTGCTTATCGCCCTCTGCGAGTGCGGCCGCGCCCGCCGCGAGCTTATTTGCGCCGGCGGCAAGGTCCTTCTCGCCCTGTGCAAGCTGTGCCTTGCCGGCTTCAAGAGCCTTGAGGCCGTCCTCATACTGCTTGAGCTTTGCCTGGCCTTCAGCGACCATCTGCTGCATATATGCGGGGAAGTCGGTGACATCCTCGGGGATATCAAGGCCGAGCTGTGCAGCGAGAGGACGCACGACGGACATGAACCATGCCTGCGCGGTGGAGAAGCCGAACCAGTCTTTCATTCCGGGAAGTCCCGCGACGCCGTTGTCACGGAGCTCTACATACTGGTTGAGGTAAGGCATCAGGGGCTCGATCTTGCCCAGAAGCTCTTTGCCCTCATTGTATGCCTGTGTGTTGGCGTCAATCTCAGCCTGGCCCGCCGCGACCTGCTGACGGCCCGCCTCGAGTGCGGCTGCGCCTTCGTTGTAGGCCTGCTTGCCGGCGGAATACTCGCTGAGACCGTCGGTGTAGGTGCCTACGCCGGTGAGGTAGGTCTCCTCATTGGCCTTGAGCTGCTCAATGCCTTCCATTGCGACCTTGAGATTGTCTCTCGCGAACTGCGCATCGGCGTTCTTGTACTCGTTGATATTCATGATGTCCTTTACGCCGGCCACACAGGCGAAAAGACCGAATATGCACGCGAGAACCAGAACAACGCTGCAGATCATAAGTAATACTCGTTTCATATGAATCCTCCCATGTTATTTTTAAAAATATTACTTAATCACATAGTTTGTTTGTCTTTTGTCAGTGTAACATACAATGTCAAAATAGTAAAGAAGAAATGACAAATTTTTCAGAATATTTTTAACAGTTTTTTAATAATCTTGTTTTCAGTGACCAAACAGGCTGAATTTTTGCCTCAGTAACGACATTTTCTTCAATATTGTACATGGTGCTTGTTAACATATTATACATAAATATCCCCGGCAATTGTGAACAATTCGTGAACAATTGCCGGGGCATATTATTATTGTATTTCGGTCATTCTTTTTTGCTTTCTGCCGGTCTGCCGCATGCGTTCAGCTCAAGAACCCATGCTCTTTACAGATTTTCAAACCGCTTGGCATCTTTGCCGCGCAGGCAGCTGCGGAGCAGCAGGCTCAGAGCCAGCAGCAGCACCGACGCAAGCGCCATGACGAGCGCGGCGTCAACGCCGTTTTTCAGCAGCAGATAGCCGCCGAAGCACAGCGCGGCTAAAAGGCCGTAATCGAGCAGCATGCATATTATGACCGCGGCTCCGCTTTTGACCGCCTGCGCCTCCGTCGTCCAGTTGAGGTTGGGGTGGCGGATATTGGCGATGAGCCCCATCTGCGCCATGACGAGCAGGAGCAGCATGGAAAACGCCGCTGCCGTCAGCGTGATGAGCGCCCCGGGACGCAGGACATACACCGCGGCCGCCATAAGGAGGATAAGCGGGGGGATATAGATAACAAGGCTGAATCTCAGCTTCGTGCCCAGCACCTCGGCAGTGCTCACGGGCATGGAGCGGATGAGCCAGAGGCTCTTGCCCTCAAGCGACACGGAGGAGCTTGTCGGCAGGACTATGCCCGCCATAGCGGCTCCGAAAACGGCGACGATGCACATGGCGAGCTCCTCATAGCCCGCGAGCATAGCCATGATCTGCCGCACATCCTCCTTATAAATCACAAGGAACACCGCGCCGACGATGATGAACACAGCGCCCAGGCCGTTGTTTACAATGCAGGTGGAGCTGGAGAAGAAGCGCGACGCCTCGCGCTTGAACAGGGCGGAGCTCCTGGAGGAAACGCGCTGGCCTTTGTCCGTATATTTTATCTTCGCGCTGCCGCGCTTTGCGGTGGCGGTCTTTATGAAGGTGCGCGAGAGCACGGCGTATACAATTATAAAAGGTATCGCCAGCAGCGCTATCGACAGCAGCAGGTAGGTCACGCTGCCGCCGGCGGCCGCTGTGCCTATCCACCGAAGCACCGTGACGCCGCCCAGGGTATCGGCAAGACCCATGCTGCTCATCAGCACATTTTCCACGATGCTGCTGAGCTGGCTGTAGAAGTAGAAGTATGCAGCCAGGAAGGCGAGTGACAGGATCGTCTCAAACAGTGTTTTTCTGCGCATTTTGGAGGCCAGCAGACTGAGCAGCCAGCCGAAAAGCGCGGACACGGCCAGTGCGAACAGGCTGAGCGCAAGAAACACAAGGATAAAGAAGATCAGAGTCTTTGCGGAAAACGGCGCGCATTTGAACCACATTATAAGCGCCGGCACGGCAATTATGAACCCGAACAGCAGGTTCAGTCCCAGCAGGAGCAGCATACGGCTCGCCAGTATCGCCGAGGGCGGGATGGGCATGGACAGCAGCAGGTCGTTGTCCTTTGCCTCGTAAAGCTGGCTTTTCGCCGTGAACACGCTGAACACCACCATCAGGGCAAACGACAGTATGAGCGCCATCAGGAAGTACAGCCACACAAGACCCGCGGTATACAGCGGCTCGGCCAGCGCGGAGAACACCATGCCGAACATCCAGCAGAAAATGCCGATGACATACACCATCAGCAGGGCATAGAGGATGAGCTTGACCTTGCCGGGCTTTTTGCCCCTTTTCGAGCCGCCGGCAAGCCAGTTGAGTATCGAGGCCAGCTTGACCTTCATTAAAGCTTTAAACATTGTCGTCCTCCAGTTCGAGGAACACGGTCTCAAGGGAGGTATCGCCCTTGACGGTCTCCATATCGCCGCAGGTGACGAGCTTGCCGTTTTTTATTATCGCGACCTTGTCGCAGAGCTTTTCCGCGACCTCGAGCACATGGGTGGAGAAGAAAATAGCTCCGCCCTTGTCGCAGTGCTCGCGCATCATGGTCTTAAGGGTATGGGAGGCGACCGGGTCAAGGCCGACGAAGGGCTCATCCATGATGATGAGCTTCGGCTCGTGTATCCACGCCGCGATGATGGCAAGCTTCTGCTTCATGCCGTGGGAATATGCCGACACCGGCTGCGCAAGATCCTCGGTGAGGCCAAAAATATCGGCGTACCTGCGTATGCGCTCCTCGCGGTCGGCCTTGCCCACACCGTATATATCAGCCACGAAGTTCAGGTATTTCACGCCGGAAAGATAGTCGTACAGCTCCGGGTTATCGGGTATGTAGGAAATTATCTTTTTGCACTCGAGCGGTTTTTCCTTTACCGACATACCGTCGATGAAAATATCGCCGCCGTCAAACTGCAGTATCCCGCAGGCCGCCTTGATGGTCGTGGTCTTGCCCGCGCCGTTATGGCCGATGAAGGCGTAGATATCGCCAGCCGCGACCTCAAGGCTCAGGTCATCCACCACGGCCTTGCCGTCGTAGCATTTCGTAAAGTTCCGGATTTTCAGCATTATTGTTCCTCCTGTATCGGTGAAGATATCACCGTGATCTTTCTCGGCTTGCGGACGCCGTCGGGCTTTCTGCCCATGTACCTTGCCGCAAGCTCGCTCATATCCTTATAAAACGACGCATATTCCTCGTCCGACAGCATCAGCGCCATCATGGAAAAGCCCAGCATATCCCGCATGGGATCAGGATCCTCCCCCTCGAAATACCGGCTGAACTCCGCCGTAAGGCCCAGCAGTCCCTGCATCACGGCGGCCGGGCCGGGATCCTCGATGCGGTTTTTGCGCAGCCTGTAGCGCCGCTCGGTCGCACCCCGCTTTTTCTGCTCGGACTTGATCTCGATCCAGCCGTCGGTCTCAAGCGCTTTTATATGCCGGTAAAGGCTCGCGGTCGGAATATCGCTCAGCTCGGCGGATATCTCCGCCGCGGTACCGTCGCCGTGACATATCAGGTATTCGAGGATACGCAGCCTCGCCGTGTTCATCACCGTCGTGACCTCCACGACGTCCACCTCCTTGTATTATTCTCAATTATGAGAATAATCTATTATCCGTCATTTGTCAAGGGAAAATCAAAGCTCCTTCAATTCATCGATATAATCCGCAGCGTAGGAGGCGAAGCACGCCGCCGCGGGGGACATGGCCTCACGCTCCGGCAGTATTACGCAGATATCCACCTTCTCCGGCGGTTCGAGAGGGAGACAGACCGTTCCCTCGCCCAGCTCCTCGCTTATCACCCTGTTGACCAGCGAGATACCGAGCCCCGCCTTTACCATGCTCCACGCAACGAAGCTGTCGGGTGTGGAAAAGCTTATGTTGGGCTTTATGCCCCGGCTTGAAAAGCAGTGGGAGTTATCCGTCTCCCGCCCGTTGTGGATCTCGATATACGGTTCCCGCGCAAAAATCTCCGCCGAAACGCTTTTTCCTCCGGCCAGCGGGTGGTTTGAGGGCAGCAGGGCGACGAGGTCGTCATCCCTTACCCTGATGCTGCGAAAGGGCCCATCCCTGCGGCTTATGACCGCAAAATCCAGCTCCCGCTCCGCCACTTTCTCCGCCAGCTCGCAGCTCGTTCCGGAGCATATCTCGGCGCTTATCCCCGGGTACCGCTCGTGAAAGCCGCTGATGACCTTTGTCAGCCACGGATAGTATTTGACGTAGGAGGTGCCCACGGCGATACTGCCGACGTCCAGTCCGCAGAGCTTGCGCGCCGTCTGCTCATAGCGCTCGCCCCAGTAGGCAAGCTCCTTCACCGCCGGCAGCAGAGCCTCGCCCTCGCGGCTGAGGCTCACGCCCTTTCTGCCGCGCCGCAGTATGGGAAAACCCGCCGCGGTCTCCATCGCCTCCACCGCCCGGCTTATGCCCGACGGTGTATAGCCCAGCTCCTCAGCCGCCGCCGACATACTTCCGTTTTTCAATATGCTCAGCAGAATCCTGCATTTTTCAGTATCCATCTTCGCTCCTCATTTGACTAATCGTCAATCACATTTTGATTTATTCGCGCTTTACTCAAATATAAAGCAGTATTATACTCATGTCAACACCTAAGCACAGGAGGCGCAAGTCATGAGCCGCAGACAGGCGGAGCTGCTGCTGGCAGCGGTCATTCTGACCCGCAGCACGGGATATCTTTTCAGCAAGGCGGGCATTGAGAGCCTTGGCGTTTTCAATCTTCTGGCGGCGAGATTCCTGCTGGCCTTTGCCCTGCTGTCTATAATTTTTTTCAGGAGATTCAAAGGTGTGAAGCCCTGCGATGTCCTGCGGGGCGCGGTCCTCGGCGGGGTGTTCGCGCTTGTCATGGCGCTTGAGCTTACCGCGCTGAAAACGACCGACACCTCCACGGCCTCATTTCTGGAAAACACCGCGATCATATTAGTGCCGCTAATAGAGGCGCTGCTCCTGCGCAAGGCTCCTGAAAGGACCGCGCTGATAAGCGCCGCGGCGGCTATTGCGGGCGTTGCCCTACTGACGCTCGGCAGCGGGAGCTTCGGCTTCACTGCCGGCGAGCTGTACTGCCTGTGCGCCGCGCTGGTGTATGCGGCGGCAATCATAATCACCGACCGCTTTTCCCGCAGGGGTGACGGGCTCATGATGGGTATCATGCAGGTAGGCTTTATCGGCATATACTCCCTTGCCGCCTCGTTCATATTCGAAACTCCGCGTCTTCCCTCGGGCGGGACTGAGTGGGGCGTGATACTTGCGCTTGCAATAGTCTGTACCTGCGTCGGCTTCACCTTCCAGCCCGTCGCCCAGGCTCACCTCAGCAGCGAGTGCGCAGGGCTTTTCTGTGCGCTGAGCCCGGTCTTTACCTCGCTTCTGGGGGCTGCGTTCCTGAGCGAGCCTATAACGCTTCATGGCGCGTGCGGCGCGGCTCTTATACTGTTCAGCCTGTACATCCCGCATATATTCGCCCGCAAAGCAGCCGTCACATGACGGCTGCTTTTGACATTTAAGCGGACGAGCAATGCTCGCCCCTACGGCCTGTTATTCTTCGCAGAACGATCATTTGGACATTGGCAATCTCCGAAAACCTCGGCAGGACATAATCGGGCTGACGCAATAACGATACCTTATATTCTCAACGCGGATCGTCCCTCCGGCGAGGAGCAAGAGTTTATAGAATCTTTCTTGTTTGTTCATGCCTTTGTCATAAAGTTCGTGTATTATATCCTTGCAAACAGGATCGAAGCATTCGGAGGCCCATATGGACGACAACAAAGATAAGAGATCTGAAAATACCGCGGGTCATCCGGAAATCGACGGGGAATACCACTTCGTAAGACCCGAAAAGAAGCTGTACGAGGATGCGGAGTTCGTCCCGCAGGACGAGACCGACGAGATCCCGCAGTACTATGTCCCCAGCGAGAAAAAGCCGAAGGAGAAAAAGTCCGAGGCCCATAACGGCAGGATCCTTAAGCTTATCTGCGTTTGTCTCGTGTGCGCCCTTGTAGGCGGGCTCGTGGGCGGCTTCGTGTCATGGAGCGCGCTGAAAAGCCGTCTGCCCTCGGCAAGCTCAGACAAGCCGATCGTTCCATCCGTCGAGACCAAAAACGTCAGCAACGAAACGGCGACTGCGAACGATATCTACAACGTCGGCTGCCGCCAGACCGTCGGCATTTCGCTCGAGGTCACATCGGCAAATATTTTCGGCCAGACCAGCGCCAGCGCCGTTGCCGGCACGGGCTTTATCATAACCTCAGACGGCTATATCATGACGAATTACCACGTCATCGAGCCGGCTTACGAGAACAACTACAAGATCACCGTTCTTTTCAAGGACGGCACCTCATACGAAGCCTCCATCGCAGGCTTTGAGGAGGACGGCGACATTGCGGTCCTCAAGATCGACGCCGCCGACCTCAGTCCTGTTACCGTCGGCAACAGCGACAACATCGCCGTGGGCGACAGTGTTTTCGCCATTGGTCATCCGCTCGGGGAGCTGGACTTCTCCATGACAAGCGGACGCGTGAGCGCTCTTAACCGCAGCATCACAGCCGACAGGAACAGCGCTCCGATCAATATGTTCCAGTTCGACGCGGCCATAAACTCCGGCAACTCCGGAGGCCCCGTCTTCAACGAAAGCGGCGAGGTCATCGGCATCGCCACCGCCAAGGTCGGCTCCTCGGGAGTCGAGGGTCTGGGCTTCGCGATACCCATTAACGACGCCGCCGACATCGCAAACGAGCTCATAACCAAGGGCTACGTCAGCGGCAAGGCCTACCTCGGCGTGGACATCGACACCCGCTACACCTCGGTCTACGCGCAGTATTACAATCTGCCCGAGGGTGCATATGTTTACAACGTCGAATCCGGAAGCTGCGCGGAAAAGTGCGGACTGGCAGCCGGTGATATAATAACGCAGATCGGCGACAATTCCATCGGCAGCTACTCCGACCTTAACGCCGCGATAAAGCAGTTCAAGTCCGGCGAGAGCGTCGAGATCGTCGTGTACCGCACGAATGAGTATGTTACCCTGACCGTCACCTTTGACGAATCCAGGCCCAACACGGGCTCCAACGGAGTCAACGAATTCGGGCTGTCCAGCCATCCGCAGACCGGTGCGGCGAGCTGATAAACACGCTATGTTTCTTCTCCTTTAGTCCGGCGGACTCCCTACCGCCTGACATATATCCTCTCTATTTCTCCAAAACAAAAGGCCGCGGCCCAGCCGCGGTCTTTTGTTCAGTCTGTCAAAGAACTAAAAATGAATACATAGAGTGAAGCAATGGACGGGGGAGCTC
>OLSB01000968.1_pt1 | contig 31030 bp, 33 predicted proteins | sample 1672071 | NCBI WGS metagenome assembly OLSB01 (sample SAMEA3136642, study PRJEB25190) | human gut metagenome | biome: human gut; feature: human-associated habitat; material: faeces | place: Austria | collected 2013 | reverse complement strand
CTACAAACCCATTGTACCGGGCGGCGTATTCTTCCTGGTTCTGTGCCGTCTGTGAATTTTCCGCAATGCAACGCTTTGTCAGTTCGGTCACCACATCGATCTCCTCAAGCAGGCTCTCGATTTCTGTATCAATGCCTGTACAGTCTGTCAGGGTGGCTTGCATCAATCGGCAATACCAAGCTCATCAAGCGTACCAGCCTCTGAGAGAAGGTCGAGTACGCTCAGCACTTTGTTTCTTTCATTCTTTGAAAAATCAATCCATCCAAGCGGCATTTTTTTCACCCTACTTTGACTTATCTTTGCGGAAAACGAGCCAGCATAGAACGCAATTCTTCAGCTATCTCTTCTGCGCTCTCCTTAGTGATAACTTCGGACACCTTATGGCTCGTCCACGACGTTTTGTTTGCTTCGTAGACAAACTCCATGCCCAACAGTATCTTTCCATCTGTGCTTGCAATTGCAAACTTCAAATATGGTTCCATGAAATCAGAAATATATAGTGATTCCTTATCTGCAATAACCTCAGATAGCCCATCAATAAGCTCTTCCAGTTCATAAGTCAAAAGGCAGGCATCCTTGTATTCTTCCACTTCATTCTGATTAGAATATTGAATAGCAACTTCGAGCCAGTTTGCGTCGTAATCGTACCCTTTTTCCTGGGACTTATGCTCAGGATACTGATAATCATCAAACAATTTGGGTCGTAGAAATAACAGCAAAACGATTCGTCCATCACAAGCTACATTCCGTCTTTATCCCGCCCTATAGCCTTGTACAAGGAGTCATAATTCAAATCGAAGAGTTCGCCGTCATATGCATGGGTGACGCATTTCACGATTGCCTCATAATCGTTCAGAAGATTGTCTTCATCTGAGATCACAGTAAAATCTTCAAACTTGTTGAAATCAGTAACGCGGCCATCATTTCCACGAACATGAAGGCTATCTCGTTCACCTTCCCAATACTCAAGGAAAAACGCCTCATAGCACTTTCCATGAGAAAACTTTTCATTCGAAGGTCCATTATATCGAACTGTTGCGGGCTTCATTATTTTGCTCATATTCATCCTGGCACGTAGCCAATTCTATTGACTCCGATCACGCCGCGTCGCAAAACCGTAATATCAATAGTCTCATAATCTGTCTTGTTGATATCTGTTGTGCGGGCATGTGCTCTGGGAATCTCTACTCTATCTATCTGCGTTCTTGGAATAGGAATAGTCTCCACGCCAAGTTCGTTCATTACTTCTTCTGGTAATTCGTAGTTTTGCTCCACCAAGCCAAAACAAGTAAAGCCGGTATCCACGCAGAAAGAAATCAGCTTCTTCTTGCCAATATTGTAAAGCACACAGAAAGAGGTACCTATAAGACTACCCAGCAAATAACCCACAACAGGTAATTCAAATCCAAGAGACTGCCCAATAATGCCTCCAATATGTGCTCCGATAAGATACCCTCCCGAAACTACGACCGTATCGACAAATGCAGATCCCATCTGTTTTGTCGTCATCTTGCCAGCGGCAACAAGAATACTATTTTTGACCGTCTGCATTACAAGGGCAACAACTGTTCCGAGGACAGTAGGATTGATTCCTTTGAAAGCTTCGCCAAGAGCTCCGGCATCACACATTATTTTGAGAGAAGACGAAACGGAACCGCGCAGAAAACCTTCTGCTCCAGCGGATATCCCTTTTGTGCCCATCTTTTTAATCTGTTGAACATCGAGTTCCCCATGCTTAATAAGGAAATCGATTGCTTTATATATTTCAGGCGCAAGTTGAACAGCAACCGTTACCGCCGCAGCAGTATATCCGGCTTTTAATGCCTGTTTCAGCAGATACTCTGTTTTAATTGCACTCTCAACATACACGCCATGTTCTTCAGCGTTAAAAGACTTATCCTTGCTCTCCTTTGCAATTTCCTCAAGCTCTTTTCTGGATGCGCTTCTTGAGCTGATACCTTCCTCATTCTTTATTGTGTCCGTCAACTCAGTTTCCGTTTCAGCATAGGCTTCTGAGACTTCACTTCGTATTGGTTGATTTCTCAAAGCTTCTCTATGTGCTGCGGCTCTGGCGTCTGTAAGTTGATCGGAGGGAACAAGCCGTCCTTGTCCTTTATAGCTGGCATTTCCTGTTTTCGGCGTAAAACGTGCTTGAGCCTTAGCTGTTTTTTCGGCTGTGACATACGATTTTGCGCTATATGCTTTTCCAGAATCCAACTGGATATCAACAGAGTCTTTAGCTGTGCTATGTAACACCGCTGCTCTGTCAGCAGAGTCTGCTGCAACGGCATCAACATTGAAAGTGCCGGAACCCCATTCTTCAAGCATATATCCTTGGAGCTGGCCTATTCCCAGATTTCTATATTGGTGATTATTGATATTATCTTCGAGCTGCTTTATAGCTTGTTCAATGGCATCAACATATGAAGCTCCCATGTTTGCAGCAACATCAGCACCTAATATCTCAGTGGCAAATGCCCAGCCTTGCTGCACAGCACTATTCTTCTGCATTTGCGGCCTCCTTACTGATTCATAAACTTTTCGAGCCCGTCATTATAAAGATGAACTACACCATAGAACAGCATCTGGCGCTTCATCAAGTTCTTATCTCTGAACAGCTCCTCTGATTTAGCAGCCACATGGCTACCCATTTTCCCGATAGCGTCTGCACCATTCTTCAAAGCTTTCTTTGTGGCACTGAGGATAGCAAACGGCTTATGTTTTTTCTCATTTTCGACCTGCTCAGATTTCTCGCCAGTGATTTCCTCTTCTATTTCCTCGCTGATGTCCTCGTCAGTTCCTGTGATTGCTATATTATCTTTTAATGTTTTCAAAAAGTCAGGGACCGGCAGATCTGAAAGTTTTTCAAGGAAAGCATCATATCCTTCACGATTAGTGAGCGCCTTTGGCTCAACATATAAAACAGCCTGATTGCCTGCCCATCCGTATTTAACTCCGGAGTCATCAAATTTCACATCAATAACCGGAATGAGCTTGTCAGTACCTTTAACATCGCCAAGGAACAAAATTTTACCGGAGATATTGCCTGCTTTCTTGTTTCCGAGCCAAACCTTTTCTGTCCAGGAGACGATATTGATTGAATCATCTCTCGTCCCGATCACATCATTATCCATGTCATCGTGAGTCTCAACCATTTTCTTAAGCTGATTCATCAGAAGCTCGTCTTTATAGACAACGATCAGTGTTTTTTTAGTCTCAAACATATATGCCTCCTGTTTCATTCATTTGTGGGTGTGTCTTTAGGATTATGGCAATAATCGTAATACCAGCACTCATACGGATGCGAGCATTGGAAACCTGGCTCGACATCTACTTCATTCGGCTCCTTTTGCATTCGGTTCAGATCCCATATGTTATCATTAACCCATTTTGCATAGCTCTTTGCTTTTTCTGTTACATCATTAATCTCAAACGGGTCATCTTCTATAGGTCCATGAGTAACAATGAAGATTCTTCCGATATTGAGTTTGCACCTGTTCATAATGTAATACTGAAAACCAGCGTCCCGTACAAACTGATCGTAAACGTCCGGAGCGTTCTTGACTTCATAAAAATCATATCCATCACCGGTCTTCCTGAGAATATCAACAGCGCAGTAGTTGCTGTAGTAACTAAACGCTGCTTCACAGATCACAGGGGTTCCTTTTTCCAGGTGTTCTGCGGTCTTTGCAACCATTGCTTGCTTATCGGGAATGGTCGTACCCGGCCTATAGACCGTCATCTCCTCAAATTCGCCGAACATCGCCATTGCACGATCCCCAAAATCATTTCCGGCATCAAGTCTTTTCTGTATTTCCGGAGGTATGACTTTCAAATCGGGTTTATGCTTGTCCAGCCAAAGCATCTTTCGGCACTGCATCCCTCGCATGAAATCAGTTTTTGTGATACCCATTTACTGTCCTCACTTTGTAGAAGGATTAGATTTATAAAACGGACTTAGGTTAATAAAGAGTGATCTAAGTTTTTCTGGGTCATCGCAGCTCTTGAACAAATATTCAAGAAGCTCCTCCTGTCTTGCCTGCCCAAGAGTAAGGCGGTACATTGAAAGAATTTTGATCAGTCGCTCATAGGCAAGACCGTCCCGGCTAAAAGGATACATCGGAACTTGACGCTCTATTTTGATCATATCGTCAGTCTCTCGGAGACCCCAATAGGGTATTAGATCGGACGAGCCGTCAGTCTTCTCAGATTTTGCAGCTACTTCAAACATTTCATCCCAAATATCTTTAGTGAAATGAATATTGCCGTATCTCTTTGCGATATTTTGGCGGATAGCCAAGCATTCAAACCTATTGATGCGGCCTTCTCTCTGTTCCAGGTCAATGGGGTTGGACGGGAGATTCCAATGAACAATCTTCCTGCAGTAGTTATGGAAGTCAAGGCCCTCCTGCCCAATGGATGTGGTCGCCAGCACAAAAGGTCTGAACGGAGAATTAAAGGCGTTTCTGATTGTCTTCTTTCTATCTGCATTACTGTGCCTTTTTGATCGCTTCTGCTGCCTCAAGGACAAGATGGGCATATTCTTCCTTAACGTCTTCAGGAGCCCTAATAGCCACATGGCCACCGAAGCCGAAGACCCAGCTATAAAAGACCGGGCCAGTCGCGGTTGTAACAATCGCGCGGAAAGACTTCATATCATTTGCAAGAACCTTCACGTCTTTGCCAAACTTATCAATGATGGCATCCATCAGGTCATTTTCGCAGACGAGTTCTATCTGTTTTCTATCACCGTTATACATGCGGAACATAGAGTTCAGGTAGATATTCAAATCAAAGTCTTTCGGAGGCTGAACAGCATCATCGTTAAGTATGATCGGACAACGCACAATGCGGTCGACGCGGAAGTTGCCAATACCTTTGTGTTTTTCGGAGTATCCAACTACATAGTAATAATCGCCGTTCCAGATTAACTTGTAAGGGCTGAACACATACGTATAGCCATCGTATTTCAGTTTCTGCTCCTTGCGAACATTGTAGGTAAAATACTGAAACGAGACTTTCTTACTTGCGTTAATAGCATCGTTCAATGCTTCCATGATGTAGTAAATCTTCTCGTTATCAGCCTTGATGCGATTCTCAACATCAACATTCCGAATTAGCTTATCTGTGTTGTAATGGCTGGTTAGTGAACCAAGCTTTTCAACCAATGCTGCGCTCTTTTCCTTCGGAATAAAACGTGCTGATTCAACTGCGTCAATCAGAGTCTTGAGTTCTGGAAGATCAAACCGCCGTCCTATAAGGGAAAACCTTTTCTGTGTCGAAGGGACAACCTCAATTTCAACACCAAGCTCTTGAAGAACTTTGATATCATCTCCGACCGTTCCTCGAGAAGTAGAAATACCATATTCTTTTTTGAGCTGCTCCATAATTTGCGCAAGAGTCAGATAGTGTTCTTCATCCGTCTGCTCATATAAGAGCTTTGCAACATAGAAAGGCCGCAGCTTTGCTTTTATATCCATGAGTTCACCCCATCACTTTGCCATTCTTATCATTAAGAGGCTTCCGTTCTCTTTAAGCCATTTGTCCCATTTCCAATAATCCGGGAACACCCGCAACACTTCGGCGTAGAATTTATCAGAATGGTTCATCTCCTTGCGATGACAAAGCTCATGAACCACAACACTATCCAACACCTCCGGAGGTGTAAGCATCAGTAGGCAGTTGAAATTGAGATTGCCTTTGCCGCTGCAACTCCCCCACTTGGACCTCTGGTTCCGTATGGTAATCCGGCCATAGGTGACACCAACCTTCGGAGCGTAGTATTTCACTCTTTCTGGGATGACCTTGAGGGCCTGATCTGCAAGAGCCCGGATTTCATCCATGCTCAGAGGTTCGACCGAATCCGCATTCTTCTGTTGCTCTTCAATCTTGTTAAGGTGCTTTTCGATCCAGTTCTTATGCTGGAATATAAACATATTGATCTCGGCATCAGTGGCCTGCAAAGGGGCTCGGATGATAAGCCCCTCTGTATTCACTTCAAGCCCCAAAGACTTCCGGTTGCTACGGATGATTTTACAGTTCATACTCAGCTTTTCCTCAAGCTCTTATAAAGCTCCTTGGCCATCTCGTCCTGAACCTTCTGATAGAAGTCGGGATCGTTGAACAGCTTTTGGAATGCTTCGTTGTTATCCAGGAAGCACTGAGTAACAATGTCCTTGAACTTATCCGGGAAGAGAGATTCCACGAACATCTCGGTAGAATTGTCTTTTGCGTACTTCTTGAACTTCTTTACGTCAGAGTCCTTCATAAACATCTGATAGATGCCCTCAATGATAACTCTGTCGGCATCGGTAAACTTGCCCTCGAACCGCTCGTTCACCTTGTCGATGATGTTTTGCAAAGTGTCTTGCTTCTTGTTGGGCTTCTTCGGAGCAAGGGAACCACCAGGAACATAGACTGGAGGTTTCTCATCGAGCGTAATAGCTCCATTGAAGGTTTCGGTCAGAGAGGCATACTCCAGCTTGATTTTGTCTTCGATATCAACGATCTCAACACGGCCACGCGGCAAGAGCCGAATAAGGTTGTTCGTGTACTGGAACTCGTTGAAGAGCTCCTTGTCATGTAGCCGCACAAGCTGCGTGATGTACGAATACGCCCCGTTAAACTTGCGGATGTAATCCCGCACCGTGTACTGGTCGTCATCGCTAAGCTCCTTGTAGCGCTCCACAACAGGACGCAGAAGTCCGGCCAAGCGCCCAATGGATGCTTCACTTTGAGTCGGACCTCCGTGCTTTGCCATGAAATCAATAAAGGCCTGAACGTCCTCAAAGTTGTAAAGCATGAACTCAGCGATTTTTGCGCGGAGGTCGTAAACACGGTTTATGTCCGAATCGCCCATCATGGTGGTTGTCTCATAGTAAGGCAGGAATGCTTTCTTAATATCCTCTTCGGTGTTCTCGAAATCCAGCACAAAAGTGCTGTTCTTGCCGCCGGTGGTCCTATTCAAGCGGGAAAGCGTTTGGACGGCGGTAATATCCTTCAGCTTCTTGTCCACATACATGGTGTGAAGCAGCGGCTCATCAAAACCGGTCTGATATTTGTTCGCAACAACAAGGATGTTGTACTGACTGGAATGAAAAGCCTTGCGGAACTTTTTATCGGTGGTGATGTACTTGCCATCCTCATCCACATTCATAGTGGCCTCGGTGTAGGGCTTCTCGGAGGGAAGATCCTCAAGGGAAATCTCGCCGGAGAAAGCAATCATCACATCGGTTCCCTTAGTCTCTTCGGGGTGATCTTTCAGATACTGCTTGATGGCGAAGTAATAGCGTACCGCATTCGCGCGGCTGTCGGCCACGACCATTGCCTTGCCCTTGCCGCCGATCTGATACCGGCAGTTGTCAAGGAAGTTGGTCATTATCATTTCGGTTTTCTGAGTGATGGTATAGCCGTGCTTCTTGTAGTATTTGAACAGTGCCTTAGAGGTCGGGCCTTCGATCAGCTCCGGGTTATCGTCCGACACCTTGATGAGCTTGAAGGCTTCCTTGATGGTCGTATAATTCTTCAGAACATCGAGGATAAAGCCCTCCTCAATGGCCTGCCGCATGGAATAAACATGGAAGGGGCGGTGAATAATCGTTCCATCAGGGCTCTGCTCGTGAACGCCGAACAGTTCCAGGGATTCACCCTTGGGAGTCGCGGTAAAAGCGAAGAAGGACTGGTTCTCGTGCCTGCCCTGACCAATCACAGCGTTGATATACTCGTCTGTCAGATCTACATCAGATTCGTCGATACCCTCTTCCTCAGCGTAGTTCTTAACAGCTACGCCAATATCAATCAAGCTACGGCGTAGCGTCTTTGCGGATTCGCCGCTCTGTCCCTGGTGGGCCTCATCCACGATGATAGCGAACTTTCTGCCGGAGAACTTTTCAATGTCCTTGTAGGCGAAGAGGAACTTCTGAATGGTGCAGATGATGATACGCTTCTTGTCGTTCAGAGCCTCTGCAAGGTCGCGGGAATGCTTCTTATCATCAATGCACTCCAGCAGGCCGGGAACGTGCTCAAAGCTGTTAATCGTGTCCTGGAGCTGGCTGTCGAGAACAACACGGTTGGTGACGACAATAACGGAGTCAAAGACACTCTCATCCTTGTCGTTATGAAGAGACGCCAACCTATAGGCGATCCAAGCAATAGAGTTTGACTTGCCGGAACCGGCAGAGTGCTCAATCAGATAGTTTGTGCCAGCACCTTTCTCGCGCACGTCGGCAATGACCTTCCGAACCACATCATACTGATGGTAGCGTGGGAAGATCAGCTTTTCCTTAGTGACAGTCTTAGTGACACCGTTCTTTGTCACTTCTTCCTTTTCCTTCACATGGGAGATGAAGCGGTGAAGGATATCTAGAAGAGAGTCGTGCTGGAGGACCTCTTCCCAAACGTAGTATGTATCATACCCGTTTTCGTTGTTGGGGTTGCCCGCACCACCGGTCACACCGGCACCGTTGGAGCCCATGTTGAAAGGCATGAAGTAGGTGGCGTCGTCTTTGAGCCGGGTTGTCATCCATGCCTCATTCAGGTCAACGGCAAAGTAGACCAGGAAACGGTGATCAAGCCGGAAGGCAAACTCCTTGGAGCTGCGATCCTTCTTAAACTGCTTCATGGCGCACCAAACGTCCTGACCCTTGAACTGGTTTTTCAGCTCAATGGCCACAACGGGGATACCGTTCACAGAGAGCACCATGTCTATGGTGTTTGTGCTGCCGGTGGAATACTGGAACTGACGGGTGCAGCCAAGAATATTGGACTGATACAGTTCAATAAGCGTTTCGTTCAGGGCCGACTCCGGCTTAAAGTAGCAAACCTTCAGTTTGACGCCCATATCTGTGATGCCGTTGCGGAGCACATAGATCAAGCCCTGATTGGAGATTGTCTGCTCCAAGCGGGTGTAGAGCTTGTCCGGAGCTTTGTCACCGTAGTATTTGACATACTTCGCCCACTCTTTAGGCTGCGTGTTTGCGATAAACTCACAGAGCACGTCCATATAGATACAGCGCGCGACATCGTGCTGCCGGTTATGTACCCAATTCCCGTCAGCATCCTGCCCAACAAACTGCTGGTAGCCGCCTTTCTCTGAAATTAAGAAAGATTCAATATCCCGTTCAAATCGCTTTTCGCTGGTATCCATAGTAGTACCTTCCCTTCACTGTGATGGACAAATAATAATGACTGTCGCTGGCTATTTGGTCCTTCATCAGACAACAACAATATATGCAGTCTCTAATCTTAGGCAGAGATCGCGCATAGGAAATTAATCCCTTGTTCGACACGTCTCTTAACCTGAACAAGTGCAGAGAAAGCATATCTCCCAGCAGCGCCGTGCGTTCCATCACTTAACACATGGAATAGCTCAAGAATATTGGTGATATCAGCATCGGCAAAATCTGTAACGCTGTCATCAAGTCTTTTTCCGTGCATCAGATACTTGATTTTTTCCTTACGTGTGGCATTTCCTCTATCTGTCTTTGATGCGTTGGGATTAAACTGAAATACCTCAGCGTCAGGTGCTTTGAGTTCTATGAACTCAGTAAAGATTTCTCGGGCGCTTGTACAAAAATGCCGTGCAGCGTCAGGGTTTTGTGGATTAAGAGCATAAACTGCCCCTTTCCACCTGTTCATAAGGTCCTCCGAAACCAAAGACAGCTTATCGCTGATAGCAATATCTGCGATCTCATCTTCTGCCTGTTGGTCGGGTTGATCTCCAAACAGTCGGTTTGTGGCGATCAAGCTATTGGCCTGCTCTTGTTCTACTAAGTCAAGGATATGCTCCTGCTCCGGGGTGATCTCAACCCCCTCATCGTAGTAGTCAACCACTCTGCCATAGCTATTATGCATAGCCGAAACAGAAGACGTGTATTGAATGCGAGTAGTAGATGTGGCCTTCAGTTTTGAAATCTCGCGGTGAATCACCTGGCGATTGTGCTGAACCTGGGAATTGTGCTTTCTAACAGCAGAATTGTAGTTCGATATTGCCTGGTTCAACTCGCGGTTAAACTTCTTGGCCTCCGTATTATACTTACGAACAGCACTATTGTACTGATTGATCGCCTGTTGCGTCTTGCGTTCCGCTTGACGAAGCTTGGATTTCAGTTGCGATGTGCTGATATGTCGTGCCATTAAACAACCTCCTTCTTGCCAGTCACATACTCATAGATAATAGCTTTTTTATAATCATCCAATTTAGATAATTTCTTAGTTTTAATTCCAATAAGCTCATCTATTTTTGCGTGTTTATCACGTATATATTGAACTATTGAAGCCTGCGTTTCCAAGTCTGGTATCGGAAGCCATAAGTTTCTAAGGTTTTCTTGGTTCAACTTCGGTTGCGCAGAACCAGTTATATAAGGATTGATGTCAAGCCCCTCCAAAGCATAGAAGAGATAATAAAAATCTATGTCTGCTTTGGGTTTCAGGATATGTGCGTGATTATTTATCCAAGCCTTACCGTTTACCTCGTACATTAGAGGGAGATTGCGCATCCGAAGGTTAGCACCATCCTCACCGATAAGCATAACATGATCGTCGATTGTATATCCGTCGATCTTATCTATCACGCCAGAGGCACCATAGTAATCATAAAGAACATCTGCATCCTGGTTTCGCTGATCCGCTGTAATAGGTTTTCTATACTCATCGAGAATAAGGGCAACATGCTTTAAGCGCATAAGTCGAAACCCAGCGTTAATCGCACCAATCCACTCAACCCCGCTGTCCTTCATCGGAGCATTGGGATCAAGCCCCTTTGTCACAACTTCCGTGATGAGGGACTGTTTATACTGTTTTAGTTTTTCGATCTGTGCTTGCTGATTGGCAATCAGTGCATCGACCTTGCTTACCTTCGCTGCAATTTCATCAACAATCTTTCGTTGCAGTTCAACGGGTGGACATGGAATTGCAATCTTAGCAAAGTTTTCTCTTGGAAGTCTCCATCTCCCAAGATTCGCTGCACCTTGGCCAAATGCGTAGAAGACACGGTTAGAATAGTACATCTGAAACACACGCAAGAAGTATTCTGGAATCTGCGTGTTATCAGTAAGGGTAAAAACACGATAATCAGGGCTGGTAACCCCTTCGTATTGGGAAATATCGACCCATCCTGTCAGCAAGTCCATGTGGTTCATGGCAAAGTCTCCCACATTTACGATCTGATAGTGGGCATATGATGCTGCGTTTTGGCCCTCGTTGGAGGTCGTGTCTTTAATCTTGATCCCTCTTTGAGTGATAGACAATACCTGATCCGGCTCTCTTCCAATTATGTCTTTTTTGATAGTGAAGAGATTTCCGATGGCTTTAATATCAAATCGGCTATCAATGTCACCAAGCCAAGCAACACCGCTATCCTTCATTTCACGCATTGCCGAACAACTCCTTCATCAGTTCGGTTTCCTCTGCCTCCAAGCTTTTTATCTCTTCAAAGACTTCATTAGAGGGGACGGGAGCTACGAATTTATAAAACAGACGGGTGAATGGCACTTCGTAACCGATCTTATCCTTACTGCGGTCGAGATAAGCCGCAGAATTATAAGGTAAGACATTCTTCTCCATGTATTCATCGATATCTTCCTGCAAAGGAATAATCTCGTTGTCGGAGGCACCTTTTACGGGTTGCAATTTACCTTTCTTCAATATGGGTTTTCCCGCCTCATCACAAAGTGCGGTCTCTACCGTGACTTTCGTATAGCCAAAGAAGTCGTTATCACAGACCTTTGACTCAACAAAAAGTCCGTTGTCCTCGAATACCTTATCTTCAAAAGATTCATAAGCCTTGAGAATAAGGCGAATACAGTTATCATCAAGGTCAACGCGCTTATTACCGATGTTCTTTCTCCGCTTCACAAAGCATTTGGAAGCGTCGATGAGCTGCACCTTTCCAGCGCGGCGCATCTCTTTTCCTTTGGTCAGAACCCAAATATATGTAGCGATTCCTGTGTTGTAAAACAGGTCAGTGGGAAGCTGAATAATAGCGTCAACAAGATCTTCCCCAATCACATAACGACGTATCTCAGAAGTGCCGCTCCCTGCATCACCGGTAAAAAGCGAGGACCCGTTCTGAATAATCGCCATGCGTCCTGAGCCTTCCTTGAGCTTCTTTACACCATTGAGCATAAAGAGCATCTGTCCGTCAGAGATAGTAGGGAGACCGGGACCGAAGCGCCCGTCATAACCTTTCTTTGCTTCTGCTTCGACTTCGGTGCGCTCGCGCTTCCAGTCGATGCCAAAGGGTGGATTCGAAATGATATAGTCAAACTCATAGCCGGAGAACTTGTCCTGGCTCAAGGTATCGCCGTACATCATGCCAGAGGCGTTTCCGCCCTTGATAAGCATATCTGACTTGGCGATAGCGTAGGTTTCGGGGTTAAACTCCTGCCCGAAGCAGGTCAACACGGCATCCTCGCTGAGTGCTTGTAGGCGTTCAGTCAGACAGCCCAGCATCTGGGATGTACCCATAGCCATATCGTAGGCAGTCTTAGTGCAGCCGTTTTCCTTGATCTCTTCCTTTTCTGGGGAAATCAAAAGATCGGTCATAAGGTAGATAACGTCGCGGCTGGTGAAGTGAGCTCCTGCTTGCTCGTCGTAGGACTCAGAGAACTTCCGGATCAGCTCTTCAAAGATATAGCCCATATCAGCAGAGGTGATCTTCTTGGGCGACATATCTGCCTTTGCAGAGTTGAACTCCTGAATCATAACGAACAGGACACCGCCCTCCACCATCGTGCCGACAGTATTGGCAAACTCAAAGCGGGAGATAATATCGGCCACATTTGCCGAGAAGCCCTTGAGATAATCGTCGAAGTTGTCCGCAATGTTATCAGGGTCAGCAAGAAGTTTCTGGAAGTCGAACTTGCTGGTGTTGTAAAAGGCATAACCGGAAGTGCGAGTCAGAGCGCCCTCGATAAGCTGCTCATTTGCTCCGGTCGCATCCAGCTTCTTCTTCATTTCGAGAACGGCCTGCTTGGTGGGTGCAAGGGCATCGTCAAAGCGTTTGAGAACGGTCATGGGCAGAATAACCTTCCCGTACTCATGAGGCTTAAACAGGCCCACAAGATGCGTGGCACTCTCCCAAATCAGATTGGCCTTCTCCTGGATATTCGTATTGGTCTGCTTCTGAAGCTCGTTGAACTGCATATATCTCATCCTCCCAATGGTTAGTCTTCTTCGGTTATTTCCATCAGGTCCCCAATATCACAATGGAAGACCTTGCAAAGATTCATCATAACTTCCATGTTGACGGGACGATCATTATTCAGCTTGGTCATGGTGTAAGGAGAGATCCCTGCCGCCTTTGCCAGCTCACTCTTTTTCATCTGGTTGTCTTTCATGCGTCTCCACAGCTTGTCGTAACGAACCTTCATGTAGAACCTCCATACATATAGACTCGCGCCTCAGCGCCTTATTTACAGCAATACATGATGTATTATACCATGAATATTTCAATAATTCAATGTTTCTCGTAAAATTGTTCGTCCGATAGGATTGAGGTGCAAGCATATCGTAGCACCTAAATGACACTACAAAAAAAGAGGGCTGCGCCCGAAGACGCAGCCCGTGTGTTTTCAGGTATCATCGCTTTAATAAGCAGGGATACCATATCCCAGGATTTCGTAGTAGCCTACAGCATAATGGTTTTCGCGGCAGCTATCGCCAGAGTTTCCTTCGACGGTGTAAACAATGCCGTCTTCAACCCGCTCAACGATGCCAGTATGATCGGATTCGCCGTCCTGCGGGCCGGAGTTGCCCTTGTTGTCCCAATCGAAGAAGACGATCATGCCGGGCGAGGGCTCCATGGCGTTATCCGCCCACTGCCCACGCTCCCGGAACCATTGGACACCGTTGACACAGCCCGCGAACTTCGGAATAACGCCGGTGTCGATATAGCCGCATTCGTTTGCGCACCAGCTGACGAAGCAGGCGCACCACTCCACGCGGCTGCCGAAGCCGTACCATGACCAATAGGGCTCTCCGCCCACATTGCCCACCTGCGACAGCGCCACGGCAACGATTTGGTCATCCACTCCGTAGATTCCGTAAAGCACCGCTGCCCACATGCTGCTGTCCTGTGCAAGCAGTTCTGCAAGCTGCTGCTTTTGATCCTCGTTGAAGCCGTACTGCCCAGCCATCTCATCCGCCGTCTTGTGGCTGACAGTAATATAGAGCGTCGTAATCGTCTCCTGTACCTCTTCCTCAAGAATATTGCCGTTGCCGTCGTCCGTCTCCACAATGACCGTCTCGGTCTTTGTTTCCGTCCGATGGGTGATTTCGTTCATCTCCCAGAACAGGTCCTTCAGAAGCTGTTCCTTTTCCGGAGTGATCGTTGCCACCTCCTGAGGATTATCCGGATCGGAGGTCGTCTTGACGGCATAGACCGACAACACCTCCGGCCACACGGCACGGGAACCGGACATTTCAAGCGCATCGTATTCAACGGAATCCTTGATGGCATCCAGCTCGTTCTGGTAATCCATGTTGATTCCCTGAATGACCTGCCGCATTGTCTTTTCTGAGCCAGTATCCTCGCTTGAAAAGAAAATACCAAAGCAGGAGCATGCAATCAAGGCAACAAGGCAGATAACCACGACGACCACGACCGCAACCCAGCCACCGGCAGCGATAGCCGCAACCAGTGCTTTCATCGCCGCTGCGATGGCCTTGATTGCCGCCGCAACAGCTTTCGCCGCCGCGACAGCCGCTTTGTAGGCGGCTATGGCAGTCTGGCGGGCAATCTCCGCCGCTTTCTGTGCAGCCTTTGCAGCCGCTGCCGCTGCCTTTTGCGTTGCCTTCGCTGTTGCCTCTGCAGTTTTGATGGCAGCCTTGGAGGTTTTCTCCGCAGTCTTTACGGCCCTCTCCGTTGACTTTACCGTTCCCTTTGCACCGGCTTTTACGGTCTGTTTCCCGGCAGAGCGAGCAGACTGCTTGATGGTGCGTTCAGTACGCTCCGCAGATTTGATGGTCTGGTTTCGTCTGCTCCGGATGCTTGTCCGTGTGGCCTCCGTATTTTGCCGCGCTGCCTGCCGTGCAGCCTCCTCTCGCGGCGTTCTGCTTGGCGCGCCCCTACGCAGCTCCGCCTCATAGCGGCGAACCCGTTCTTCATTTTTGTGGATGCGCTTTTCATTGCGGTGCTCCCGGTGCGCCTCCTTGCCTTTTTCAATGGCTTTTTTCGTTTGGCCGGAAACCTCGTGCCAAACCTGATCGGTCACATCCTCAGCGGCATAGCGGATTTTGTCCTCCGCGTACTCGGAGGGGGAAATCTGCCCATCGTCCATCAGGTTTTCCGCCTGATCCTTGGAGCGGACGAGCGCCGTCTTCATGCGCTCGGAGGCAACCGCTGCTTTATCAAGAATCTTGATATCCTTAACGCTCTCTCTTGTTTTTATCCTGCCCAAAGCCATCGCCTCCCTTCAGAGCAGACAAGTCACACCTTTTTCGCTACGACAACGAAGCGACCGTTTGGATAGGTATATTCGCAGGTGGAAAGGGTCAAAAGCTGGTCCCCGTATTCAGCAGTAATGCCCGTGTCATAGAGCTGTCTTGCGCGGACATTCTCCATGAATTCGGCAAACTGTACTTCATCCATCATCGTGTATTCGTTGTACTTGAAGGACTCGCGGTTCGTATTGAATTTGAAAGCGGCAACGACCTCATATTTGCCGAGGCTGGAGAGCGTGTCAAAGGCAATCGTCGGATGCTCCCTGCAGAAGTCAGCATCAGCGTATTTGCAGAGGTCGGCAAACATGGAGCCATCGTTCATGTGATGGCCGTAAATCACAAGGTTGTTGCTGATCCCGGTCATACAGGCCTCGTCAATATAGGGAACGCCGTAGTCGCTGTATGATTTATCAAAGCTGCGCTTCAGATAGAAGTCCGGCTTGTTCGGGGTCTGCATGACAGGGTAATTGACATTCGTACCATCAATCCTGATCCATCCGATAAAGTCGTTGTTCTGCGCAAACAGAGCGTCATACTTTTCGTGGGCCAGCGCCGCCTCTGCTGCCGCCAGTTCTTCTGCGCTCAGGCCGGATTCCTCCGCTTCGGTGGCCTTCTGCGGCTCGTCGATTTCCGTAATCAGATTTGTCAGATCGTCAAAGGCCGCCTTGCTGTTCTTGGCATCCAGATACTGATGCGTAAACATGGCGCTGCAAAAGATCGCTGCCGCACCGAGTACGGAAACGATGATGATTCCAAGGGTTTTCTTTTTCATTTTGTATTCCTCCCAAAAGAATGGAGGACGGGGTTAATCCCGTCCTCTTGCAAATTTTCCCTCACCGGGGCGCGTGGTCATAAGCTGATAGAGCTTGGTGTTCTGCGGGAACCGATTGATGAAGGGTACCAGCGCAGAGCCGTATTTAATCAGTCCGCAGCCGGCGTCGGCATTGGTGATATAGCTCATCTGCTCATTGGAGATGTTCAGGAGCTTGGCAAGCTGGCCTCTGTCGGAGGCAGCCTGATTCAGCATAACCACAAATTCCGAGTTGGAAAGCATGGTGCTGGCCTGAACAGAATCCAGCAGATACTCTACATTCTGCGTAATTGCCGTGGGGTATGCGTTGCGCTTACGGAACTGCCGCCACGCGGAGTTAAAGAACTGCGCCGAGAACTCGTTCTCGAACACCACATGGAACTCGTCAATAAAGACATGGGTGCGCTTGCCCTTCTTCCAGTTCAGCGTCACGCGGTTGAGCATGGTGTCCGTGATCACCAGCAGACCGGTGGGCTTGAGCTGGGAACCGAGACCGTGAATGTCGAACACCACGACACGCTTGTCGAGGTCCACATTGGACTGCTTGCCGAAGATGTCCAGAGAACCGGTGGTATAGAGCTCAAGGGACAGCGCGATCTGCTTCGCTTCAGGCTCAGGCTGCTCCAGCAGCATATCGCGGAGGGTGCAGAGAGTAGGAATCGTCCCGGTGTCTGCCGCATTGCGGTACACATTGGTGATGCAGCGGTCGATGATAGACTTGTGCTGCGGGCCGACGCCCTTCTTGTCGATCTGCTCGATGAGGGACATGATGAACTCGGACTTTACAACAATGGGGTTATTTTCACCGTACCCGTCCACCATGTACATGGCATTGAGTCTGTGTCTGCCGCCGGCAGACACACGGATCACCGAGCCGAGACCTCCCATGGCTTCAATAAGCGGTGCGTATTCTCCCTCGGGGTCACAGATCAGAATGTCATCGTTGGTGTTCAGAATGAGGAAGGTAATCAGTTCCTTTGCCGAGAACGACTTACCGGAACCGGGGACACCGAGCAGAAATGCGGACTGGTTCAGGAGATTTGCCTTGTTGCACATGATGAGATTGTGGGAAATAGCATTTTCGCCGAAGTAAATGCCGCCCTTGTCCATGATCTCCTGCACCTTAAAAGGCATCAGCACCGCCAGGCTCTCCGTGGTGAGGGTTCGGAACGCGTTGATTTTCCTCGTCCCGATGGGGAGCACCGTGTTCAGTCCATCCGTCTGCTGATACTTCAGCGTCGCCATCTGGCACATGTGCTTTCTCGCTGTAGACAGCACCGTTTCCGTATCCTGATCCAGCTGCTCCTTGGTGTCTGCGGTAATTACCATTGTGACCACCGCAAACATCATGCGCTGGTCACGGGTGGTCAGATCGTCCAAAAACTCTTTGGATTCCTTGCGCTGAAGCTCCATGTCGTAGGGAACCACAGCGGAGAAATTGTTGTTCTGATTCTGCCTTCTCTGCCAGCCGGTGATGTTCGTTTCCACGCCCAGCAAGAGGCGCTCCACCTCACGGACGGCTTCATCGGTGGGAATGGGGATCACATCAACGGACAGCATGAGATTGCGGTTTAGCTCGGTCAGCTCCGAGAACATGCTGTCCTTGATATAGCTGGCGTAGTCCTTGAGGAAAAGCACTCTGGCATATTTCTCGCCCAGCTTGATATGATCCGCAGTACGCTCTATGCTGTCCGGGCAGATGTAGTCACGGAAATCATGCCCCAGACGCGCCTTCCGGTTCATATCAAACGAGAATGCCGCCTCATCACCGGGGCGATAAAAGTCGTGGAGAATGCGCAGCCGCTCAACGGCGTTCAGGGGCACACACTTAGAGCCCAGATTTGCGAAATGGGCGGTCAAATCCGCTCCGATTCTCGCAAAATATGCCCGTGCTTCCTCAATGTCCTTCTTGGCCACGGTGATGGTAATATACTTTTCCTGCGTAATGCCGTTTGCTCCCGTCGCCTTGTCCAGGAGCATGTCATTATACTCCTTGCGGTACTCATCCAGCCCATCCTGCTTCATGGGCATCAGGATGGATTCCTCAAAATCCGACCTGTTCAGTCTGTGGTTATTGATGGTGATCTTTGTGGTAGCTCCGCTGTCCAGACTGTTCAGAAGCTCTGAGTATGTCAGAAACATGCTCTCTTTATCCTCACGGCTTGCCACCAGATAGTTGATGTCCGAGAATCGGAAGGATTTGGAGAATTTATTCCCAACCTTGAAAATGCCATCCGGCCAGATGTTCTTGATCGGAATAAGGTCCTGCACTTTTCTCGGAACCTTAAACTTTTCCTTGTCCTGTGCAAGGATCGCTTTGATACTCTTAATCATTGCGCTTGTAGGCCTCCTTTTCGTGTTCATCGATTGCGTCCTTCAACGCCTCGTAGTAGATATTCACCGGCTCGAATTTGATCTGCTTGGGCTCCAGCATTTCGCTGCGGAGCCAAGCCCACACAAATTGCTCTGCGGTCATGCCGTTGTAGTTCACAAAGCCCATTGCCGCAAAGGGAGCAGCACCAAGGATGCACATCCACGAAACTGTCTCGGTTCCCACATAGGGCTTCAAAACAAAGTACAAAAGCACCGCAACGCCAACAGCCAGTAAAGAAAAAACGAACTGTCTGAGGGACAGCCCGAAAAACATGGACTCGGTATAGTTCCGAATCTCTCTATTGATTTTGACTTCCATTTTCATTCCTTTCCCGGCGCAGAGCCTCCTGAAGTTCCTCCTTGCAGACACATTCCTCTGCAAGGCAATTTACTTCTCCTTTCTTTCTGCCGCCGTAGTAGAGACAATATTTGCAATCGCAATCAGCCACGGTATATCCGCGCCATTGATTCAGTACACGCTTTGCCATACTTAGATACCCATCATCTCCTTCACAAGCCGGTCTGCCATCTTCACTGCGCCGACCAGAATGAGCATGTTGAAAATCAGCTCGCCGATGTAGCTCCACACCATAGAAGCCGGAGCTGCATTCGGATCAACAACAGGCGGGCTGGACGCAAACACAGAGAAGATGATGCAGGCCAAGACGATGATTGCACCCTCCAGGCACACCGACGCATAGCTTTTTAGGAAGCTCTTGCCGATGTTCTGCGTAGGCTCTCCGGCAAAGGCCGAAAGAGGAACCGGCGCAAGTGCGGTGTACATGTACATTTTGAAAAAGCGGCCATATACACTCAGAATCATCACGAAGGACAGCACCCAAATGAACAAGCCACCGATAAGCGTTACCGCCCACAAGGGGATAGACTCAAAGAAGCCGCAGTCCTCCACCGCTGTGATGATCTCCTGCGGCAGCACCGTTGCCTGAGGGCTTCCAAAGCCGGCAGAATTCATGATCGTACTGACCACGCCCTGGATAATCTCCAAAATTGCCATCATCAGCTCCATGCCGTAGGTAATCAATCCCTTGGCAATCGCAAAGCGAACGAACAGCTTCACTGCGTGCTCCGGCTTTTTCAGCTCGGCAAAGGAGCCGCAGGTCTTTACGACTCCCACCACAAAGAACAGAACCAGCAGAGCATAGCCGATGGCCTGCAGCGCTCCGTGGATACTGCAAATAATCGACCAGATCGAGCCGCCTTTGAATGTCTGCGGTGACTGCGTGATCAGCTGCCAAATCTCAGACAGCTTATCGTTCCATACTTCCAACGCATTTTCGAGGTTTTGAACAACCCAGTTATCCGACATTCATTACACCTCCCTTCGGGGCGGTCTTTACGACCGCCCCATTTGCGGAAACCGGATCAGCCAACAATGAGGTTGAGGATTTCCTTTGCAAAGGTGATGATGACGCCGCCGGCCAGGGTCAGGAAACCGTTGGAACGCTGGCTGGGATCGTGGGACTGGAAGCTGAGGCCGACCTGCACAATGCCCCAGCCAAGCAGGATCAGGCCTACCGCACGGATGAGGCCGAAGATAAAGTCGCTGAGGTTGTTGACGACGGTAATGGGGTCGCCTGCGGCAAAGGCGGTCATACCCATGCTCATGGTAAGCGTCAGGGCAAGGACGGCCATCACATAAATGCGGTAGCCCTTCTTGACCTTGCCGGGAATCTCCGGCTTGTTGGTGTTCTTCTTTACATTAAGCTTCTTCATTGTCTTTTTTCTCCTTTTCATCAAGTAGTTCTTCCAGCTCCTCTTCCGAGTAGAGCAAGAATTCATGTTTTTCTGCCTCCAGCTTTTCGGCGTTTTTGACAGCCTTCTTGTCGAAGCTGAACGCCATGGAAGCGATGCTCCTGGTATCCTCGCCGTGGGTATAGGCCGGTGCGGAACCGTCCGTCGTAAGCGCCACATTGGGATGATGAAGGATGTCATACTTGAGGTCCCGGATGGGGCGCTCTCCGCGTATAAAAAGAAGTGCGTACCGGTTATCCAGCATACGCACTTCGTCAGGTGTCATCAGCTCTCGTCCGGCAAGCTGATAGTTGGTGGAATAGCTTCCGTTTCTGCCGCGAGACCGTCCGTAGGTATTCGTATCGATGGTCTCCTTGCCCAGCAGCTTGGAAACATACTCGTGGGTACTTTGTTCGTTACCGCCCAGGTACAGAAACTCATCGCAGTTGCCCACAATACTTTCCCATTGCTTCTCGAACAGAGCCTTCAACTGCGCAAGGTTCTGAATGATGATGGAAACGGAAATCTCCCGGCTTCGCATGGTGGATAGAAGCTTATCAAACTCATCAGGCAGAGCGACATTGGCAAACTCGTCCATGACAAAATGCACATGCACGGGCAATCTGCCGCCGTGAACGGAGTCGGCCTGATAGTAGAGCTGCTGAAACAGCTGGGTATAAAGCATACCCACGATGAAATTGAAGGAGCTGTCGTTATCGGGAATTACAGCGAATACCGCCGTTTTCTTTTCGCCGATTTGCCCCAAATCCATTTCATCGCATTGGGTAATGCCGGCCAGCGAATCCAGATTGAACTTTTCCAAACGGGAGACAAGGGAAATCTGGATGGATTTCAGCGTCTTAGCGCTGCCGGAGTGATATGCCCGGTAATACTTGAGGGCGATATGCTCCGGGTTTCTTTCCTCCAATCTCTCAAACAGCTCATCGAGAACCGACTGATACTCCTCGTTGTCCTCCTTTACATCGCCGGCTCTGATCATCTCCATGACCATGGAGAAGTTCTGCTCATCGGGCGGAGCCTCATAATGGAGATAGCAGACAAGGGCCTTGAGCAGCATCGCTGCCGTCTGATCCCAGAACGGGTCCTGTGTCTGCGAACCTTTGGGCGTTGTGTTTTTGAAGAGGTTGGTGGTCAGCCGCTGAATATCATCATCGCTGCTGATATACACGAATGGGTTGTAGCAATGACTTTTCTCCATATCAATGAGGTCAAGGACTTTGATCTCATAGCCCTTCTCCTCCAGCAGATGGCCGGTATCCCGGAGAAGCTCACCCTTGGGGTCAAGCACAACGAAAGAAGTATTCGCATTCATAATGTTGGGCTTGGCGTAGAAGCGTGTTTTACCTGCACCGGAACCGCCGCATACCAGCACATTCAGGTTTCTGCGGTGCTTTCTTCCGTCCAGACCAATGGCGACATTCTGCGTCAGCAGCTTGTTTTCCGTCTTATCCTTGTTGGCATATTTCTTGTTGACCGAACCAGCCGCGCCCCATTTAGCTGATCCGTGCTCTTCTCGCCGTCTGTAATTGTGCTCCGTGGAGAGATAGACGCCGATGGCGATCCCGTACACCAAAAGCAAAGTGAGGACAGTTTTTACACTATCCTCACAAAGCTGTATCTGGAATGGGTTTTGCATCACCGATCCGAACTGCTGAACCAGTCCGGGCAGACCATCTTCCAGGCAAGGAGCAATCAACAGGCCGAGCCACACAACCGGAATTATGCCGCAAAGATAAAGGATCACATTCTGCTTGGAGAGCTTATCTTGCCTCACGGTCGGCTCTCCGTTTCTCTTTCTTTGTTGGGGCATCAATGACCTTCAGGATCAAATCGTTAATGTCTTCTGTGGGCTTTTCGTCCCGGAGAAGATCGTTCCGAAAATCCATCAGGCCGCTGACCATCAGACGCTGCTCAAAATTGTCCAGCGTGACGACTTTCTTTTCCTCAGCCATATTGGGGTACCTCCTTATCTTGCTTCATCCCTGCGTTCCTTGGGCTTTATGCTCTTGTCCAGCACCTTCGCCATGTCGGACGAGATCTCATTGGCCACATCTCTGATCTTGGACAGCTCGTTTCTCACACTGCGGGCATCCATCGTAGAGAAGCCTTCGGGAAGTCTGTCAAATCGAAACATATCCTTCGGCACATTGTACCGGCTGCAGAGCACATACGACACGCAGTAGGCGGTAAAGGCATGGTCGCTGCGCTTATACGCACCGCTATCCAGATGCGCGTGAGCAAGCTCCTGAGAAATGCCGCGGAAAATGTCACCGGCCTCCAGCCCAGGTCTAACATAGATTTTCTTGTCGTCGGGACGATATACCGCGCTGATGTTCTCCGGCAGCTTTTGGCTGATCTCGATGGGGCAAGGTGCATTGTGGATGATGGCTTTCAGAAGCAGCCGCTCGTCCCGCTTCATTGCGGGGCGGTCCTTGGCCTTTGCGGTCGTCTGGGAAATGTCGAACACCTTCTTGGAGTTGTAGCTGACACCCACGGTGCCGTCCTCCTTGGTATATTCCTCGCCAGGCTCCAGCAATACGATTCCGCTTTCGCCCTTTTTGATGAACACGCCGTTATTCTTCCAGTCCCTAAAATCAGAAAGCTGGGTGGCATCGGCTTTCTGGGCGGTAATCAGAACCGTATTGCCCACAGAGTAGCGGTCAAAACGCGCCTGCACATCCAGATAGGATTGGAAGAGGCCGCCGTCATTTGCCATGCGCTGTGCAGTCTCATCAATCATGGCAAAAGCACTCTCACGCTCCTGCTTCTTCTGTGCAGCCCACTCCTCCTTGTTAAAGGAAACGAAGCTCTTATCCTCCATATCCTTCTGCGCGGAGGCATTGAAAATATCATCATAGTTTGCCATGGTCATCTCTCCTTGTCTTTTTTCTTTTTCGGCACGGGCCTGTGCTCAGAGGTTCTGTTGGGTTCGTCCTTGGTTTTCTGCGCGGAGTTCGTCCTCTGTCTCTGCTCCTCCCGGATCTCCTTCATTTCCTGCCGGACAGATGGGCGGGAGCGTTCCATTGAATCAGAGATACCCCTGACGGTTTTCTCGCGCTGATTTGATGTAGGCTCGGACGGACGGGATTTCGCAGCCGGGCCTTGCGTGGGGTTTTGCGTTTGTGCCTCCTCCTTATTGGGCGCAGGGGTAAGAAGCGCATCCAGAAAGGCTTCTTCCTTGTCCTTTTCCGTAGTATTGCGGTCGGGAACGGGAATGTCCGCGTTCTTCTGTTCCTCCTGTGCCTTGACGATTTCGGTACGCGCCGAGCCGATGTCTGCGGTAGCAATGCCGAAGCGGTCAAAAATGCGGTTGATCTTGCTGGCGTCCTCTGCGCGGACAAACACATCGGTGTGGCCGTCGTTCGCCGTTTTGTCCTTCAAAACGCAATACAGGATGCCGTACTTCTTTGCCTCACGGCAGAACTTTTCAAGGTCTCTGTCGCCAATGGCAAAGACCTTGAGTTCCTTTCCGCTGCGGAGCATACTGTTGAGCCGTGTTTTCCCGCGCGTCTTTTTCTGGTCCTTCAGCACCGCATAAAGCAGCACCGCCAAACGCTCAGCGGCTTTCCCACTGATTTTTGCAGCCACCTCAACGCCGTTGAGCGTCATCCTCACGACCTGCTCGGCTGCTTCTCCTGACGAGTAACTCATTTTCCTCTTTCTCCTTTCGCTCGATTTTCTGCTGCTCGATTTGCTCAAGATTCTTACGAACCTGTTCCGACCGATCAGCGATGTCGGAGCACAGCGCGATTTCCTTTCGGCAGGCTTTCAGCTCTGCGGTCAGCTCTGCGATTCGGGCTCTCGTTGCTTCGGCACTTTGGAAATCTTCTTTTCTTATGTGCCGCTTCAGTTCATTTTTCAGTCCCGCGCGCTGCTGTGTCAGAGCTTCCACCTGTTTTTCCTTTTCGACCTTATAGCCGGCAAGGACCTCCACAGTTTCAATTCCTGTTTTGGCAAGGAAATCTGCCTGAGCAATGTATCTGTCGAGCTTTGTCACATCCTCACGCAAAAATGCCGACACCTTTTTTACAGATGTCGGCTTATGCACGATGATGTGAAGCTCATAACAGTAATATAGGTACAGGGCGTAAAGGCCGGTGGCCTTCTTTGCTTTCTCCTTGTATTGGTAATAGGGCGCTTTCGTGTCCTCCGCCACCTCGGGGAAGGGCGTCTTGCGGCGATAATTGTTCTGAATCCGCTGCTTGATGGAATCCAGCTCGTAGTATTCACCCAGCTTGTCCAAGCGGAAGTTCTTCCCGCCGTCCACGATCCTTACAATGGGATGAACTCTCGGAGAACCCTTCGGCGTTTTTGTAATCACCTCGTAGCCCATTTCCTTCATGACACGCTGGAACTCACGCTCCGTAGTCGAGGCGAGGATCGCCCTGTCAATATCCTCGCGTATTCTGCTGCGCATGGTGGGCTTGCCGTTCTTCTCGGCCAGCCATTCTCCGTAATTGGCTCTGCGGTCGGCAGGGCACTCTATCACGGAAATCTTGGCTTCCCGGCACAGCCGGTCGGAGACCTCCCGCATCCGTCTGTAATCCGCCGGTGAGTTATAGAACTTCTTGCCGTCCACATCGGAAACGGAGTTTATGACAAAGTGATTGTGATAATGCCCGGTGTTGCAGTGGGTAGCGATTACGACCTGAAAGCGATCGCCCCATAACTCTCTGGCAAGGGCGACGCCAATGCTGTGTGCCGTATCTGCGTCCACTTCATCTGCCTTAAATGACTGATAACCGTGATAGCAGGACCTGCCGCCCTCATTATGCATCAGCCGCTTTGTCTCCATGAACTCCTGCGCCGCCGTTTCCTCGCTGTGGAGATTGAGGCAGGTGACATAGGCTCTTTTCTCGGTTTTCATCTCGTCGGCAGCATATTCCACCACACCTTCGATTTCATGAAGCTCCGAGAGTCTTTCCTTGTCATGCGTTTTCTCTGGATTGCGGGCGTAATTGATGACCTTATCCACTCGCCCTTTTATGGGCCAGATTGATGTAACCGCCATTACTGATAATCGGAGGTGTACGCATCAGACACCATTTTCGTGGCGGCTCTGATTTCCTCCAATCCCTTCCGAAACTGCGGCATATCCGGCACATTGGTGGTGTTGAATCTCTTCAAGGTCTGATCCAGATTGTACCCCGCCTGCCGCATGGCCCGAAGCAGCATGGGAATATCCGCTGGCGGCGCTTCCTTGATTTCCTTATCGGCTACACTGCGGCGAACAAAGCCGCCGATGGACAGCCCTGCTTTCTTGGCTTTCTTGGAAAGCACGGACAGTTCATCCTTTGTGAAGCAAACCTCCACTCTACAATTTCTTTTTCTCAAAAATACTCATCCTTTCCGTTGGGGTTTCAGGGGCATTGCCCCAGACAAGCGGAATCTGTACGGACAGATTCGTTGCTTGTTAAGACAATGCCACGAGAACCCCATATTTCATTCTTGTTCTGTGTAGTTCAAATAGGCTTTTTCTGTTGAAACGGCAGTCCTAAATCTCACTCTTGTTCCTACGGGTCATCTGACAGACCGAAGAAAGTATCCCTGTTCATGTGGCTCCAAATTGATGCCACGGTGTATCAAGATAGCTGAAATTGGCTCCAAATTGATGCCATTAGAAGCTTTCGAGGAAATCCATGATGCTACTTTCGTTCTCATCAGATGCAGAATCCGTATCCGGCTCAAAAGGAATGTGGAGTGAAATATTACGAAGTTCTTCTGAAATAACCTTTCTCAAAAGAGCCTCAAGGGTCGAAAGCTTGTGTGCGGTATTGATTGAATCAATCACTTCTTTGTTGATCGGCCCACAGCTGCTGCTATGCAGCAGTTCCCATGCGTTTCTTTCATCCTCGATGTCCAAATTAAACCGGATGCTGATTCGCTTATAGCTCATTGTGGTGTTCCTCTCCTAAAGCTCAGCTGTGCGAGATATTCATACCCCTTCGCCGTGGCGCAGATGTCATCGTTGATGGTCACACGGGAAGCATCGTACACACCGAAGTTGCGGATCAGGCAGCTGCCGCCGCCGAGAACATACAGCCTCATCAGCTCCGGGTTGTACTCGTGCTCACGAAGTCTCTGAAAAATGCCCTCCACATAATCAGTGGCCGTGTCGGTAATGGTTTTCAGATAATCCTCCTTAATTTCTGCCGTACCAAAGCGGAACACCCTGTTGATAATCGCCTCATCCACGGTGGTGTGATGCGCACGCATGACATTCTCCCGCACGGCCAGCAGGCACTGGTGCGTACCGTATTTCTCCGTAAACATATTCCCGGAAACCGGCTTTTTGTCATTGATGAACATGATGTTCATCGTACCGTTTCCAATATCGCAGATCATGTTTACGCCCCGAAAGTCAGAAAGCCGGTCTGCCACCGCCGCAAAGCCCTGGGGAAATACATCCACGCCCACAATCTCCACATGGTAGGAAACATTTCGGAACGAGAAGTCTACGGCTTTGTTCTGCATCAGATAGTCCCTGAACTCGTCCCGCTGACCACTGACCCAAGTAAGAGGAAGACCTGCCGCAATTCTGATTTTGCCGCAGGTCATTTTTCGGATATTCAGTTCCCGCGCGATAGCTGCAAGCGCCAGCACATAGTAGTCCAAATCTTTCGTCTTATCCGCAAGGAACTCCTTGTGCCCTTCACCAATCAGGTAGAACTTGCTTTCAAAGACAAGCAGATTCTCCTTGAACACTGGCTCCTTGGCATAGGTGGAAACGCTTGCCGGGAAGCAGCAGTTTGCGGTTTTGATATTGCCGTAGCCGCTGTCGATTCCAATTATGATTACATCGTCGATCATCTTCATAGCATCACCTCCATCAGCGCTCGTGGTCCCTTTCGGGCTTATAGGGGACGGCCTTGATTTCCCCGCCGACCCGAAAGAAGTGCTCCGGATTCTGGAACTGCTTCTTATACCGTTCCAACTGTTCCTTGTTGAGGGAGCCGAAGTACGGCGTGCTGCAATCGCAGATGAAAAAGGGGCCGAAGATAATGTCCATCATCTCCCTGCCTTCTCCGTAGATGGCTCGGCAGGGCCGCATGCCGTTGTACTTGCCCTCATCGTTGCAGACGATGCAGACCTGCTCCTCAAAGGGATAATAGGGCTCAATCAGCCCACCGACCACCCTCTGCAAATCAGAAAGCTCCGTCCCGATCTCTGCCACTCTGGCAACCTTGCCCGGTTCACAGAGCACCACTTTGATTTTCTTCTCTTTCAGGGGCTCGGTCATATCCGGGTCAAAATCCACTTCCCGAAAGCCGATACTGTCGCAGAAATGGAAGGTGGATTTTTCCTCACCTACGACCTCAACCACATCCGAAACGGAAAGGGACCTGCCCCGGTATCCGTCCGGATGGTCAAGGTTGAACATCTGGTACACTTCTTCCAGGGTACCGCATTCCACCTCGCCCTCGAACACCTTATCGTAGATCTCGCTGCGAAGTTCGGCAGAGCCCTGAAAGCGCTCCAGATTTTCATAGTTCAAGAAGGCGACATTGTTCTCGTCCCGGTCCGGGTTGATCTGATAAATTGCAATCTTCATGTGCGTTCCTGCTCCTTTCTTTCTCTCATAAGTCCCACGCGGATTTTCAGCTCGTCATTTACATCTTTTCCATGGGAGGGCGGCTCGTCATAGACCTGGTATTTTCCCTGCAGCCCGCCAACAATTCCTTTCACAGCCCCTCGACCGGCGGCGTCGTTGTCCAGATGCAGATGGATTTTGCGGACAGATGGGTGCTCGTCAAGAAATCTGCTCAAGGCCACCGGCACAACATTCTCTCGTTTGGTCTGGAACACACCGGCTAAAGACAAATAGGTTTCACTTTTCCAGTCGCGCCCGGTAAGCAGCGCCAAGGTTGCAAAGCTCAGCAGATCAATGGCGGATTCAAATACATGAATGTGCTCCGCATTCGGCTTTCCCTCCAAGAAAAAAGAGAAGTGCTTGTCACTGCCGGTCAGTTCCCCTTTGTAGCTGCTGACAGTGCTGCGCAGAGCGCCATATCTTGCCTTGCCGTCCTTGTCGTATCCCATGAACACCGCACTGTGGTAATCTGCCGACTCATAGAGCAGCTTATTCTCTACACAGTGGCGGATGATGACTGGGTGAATCCCTCGACTATAAAGATATTTCTCCACCTGTTCTGTCGTTTCGGACAGCTCCGGCATCAGCAGTTCCGTGTGTTTTCGTTCCTTCTGGCGATAGAAAACGGGAGGCTTTTCCGCCTCCCGTCCGAGAATGATCTCTGCTGCCTGTGTAAAAGGAATGCCCTTCACCTTGATGAGATAGTCCAGCGCCGATCTGCCGCCAATGCCCTGTGAGAACCAGCACCACTTGCCGTTGCTGATTCGCAGGGAGTCGTGCTCTCTGGTGCAGTAAGTGTTTCCGGATACATGGACGAGCTCTTGGGGTTCATAATTGCGGAGGTAAGTCAAAAGGTCTATTTCCTTGACCTTGGCAACATCCTCCGCAGCAATATAGCGCATAGGGCATCACCTCGCTTCACGCCGGTCTCTCAGGAAATCGGCCCGGATGACCGCATTGGCTCGGCACTCGATGGTGTCCCGGATGTTGTCCATGTGGTCGGTCTCCCGCTTTTCGAAGTCCTTGAACACATCCGCAAGGGGACTGGGCGACTTCAGGAGCGCCTTGCACTGCTTATCGGACAAGTCGTATTCCTCCAGTGCCAGCACGATGTCCTCCCGTACCGTGTACTCGTAGCAGTGGTTCAGGATTTCGTCGGGCGGCTGGGAAAGCAGCCACTCCCGATACTTCTCCTGTTCTGCGAACACCTTCTTATATAAAGCGGTGTTCAGTTCTTCGTTTGTCATTTTGCTTTCCTCCTTTTATGTTTTATGAACAACACGCTTGAATTTCAGCGGACTGTTTTCGATATATTCCGTGATCAGGCGTGATTGTGCTTTGGTTTCCGGGTATGCGGTTATGGAGATGGTTTTCTTGCTCCAGTCCAAGGTATAGGTATCGGCAGCCACATTTGTTATGTGATGCGCAGCCAGAAAGTCCCGGAAATTCTGCATAGCTTCGAGATTATCCGACATGATCACATTTACATAGGTTCTGTCCTTTGACAACTTCTCGCTGAACAGGCAGGCAAGTGCACAGCCCACGCCGCCAGCAAGAGAGACGACGAGAATCGCCCAATTGTTGTTACCTGAAACAATTCTCTTTGTTAGCCAGAAATAGATAAAGTCGGACAGTACCACCGCAATCCCGGCAAGTAGCCACCGACTTCTTTGAATCAGTATTGTCTTTGTTGTGCTGAGTGCATTGTCAAGCACCTTTGCAAGGAATAGTGCACCATAGTAGATTAGGCTTCCCATATCATAAAATCACCCCTTCAATAGAAAAAGCCGCCTGATTTCTCTTGGAAACCATGCGGCTGCGTAAAGATTATTTGGTTTTGGGTCGAAATCAGATCATCCACACGGAGACAATGTATGTATCAAATACCCGCTCAAAGAGCGTCGGGATCTTTTTCATGATACCTTGCATCTCCTTCTATAATCTCATCCAGTGTTCTCGGCGTATAGTCCATATACGGCATCATGCAACCGACATTGATGAAGTTTCCGTTCGGTGTGCCATAGCCGGTGGCGTTTGCCTTTACCTCACGCCGAAGCTTTGCAATATATTCGTACTCTATGGTCCGATGGACATGACCGTAGAGCATGAATGCAGTTGGGGCAAAACCTGCACGGAAGAATGGGATCGGATAATGGCACATCACAACATGCTTGCCGCTGTCCTTGATTTCCTTCAAATCCGTGATTTCCTGAAACATGCGCCTTGTGGCGGCGCTGAATTGCTTTGGATCGTGATTGCCCCGTATCAGCACCTTATTGCCGGCAAGTGAACCAACAATGGATGGCCACTCGCTTTCTTTTGCCCAGATGAAATCGCCAAGGATGTATACTGTGTCATCGCTGCGTACTCTGGCGTTCCAATTCTCTATGAGCTTGTTATTCATCTCATTGACATCCGCAAAGGGGCGGTTATCAAACCGCAGAATATTTTCATGCCCGATATGCAGATCGGAAATATAAAAGTTTGCCAAACGCGCTCCTCCTCATTTCATCACCTTGATAATCAACTCGTTCACATCCTCTGTTGGCTTTCCGGCAGAAAGTAGCTTGTTGCGAAAAGCAAGAAGCGCTTCCCGCAACAGCCGCGCCTCGTCAGGGGACAGCTCAACAATTCGTTTCTCAGCTTTACGGCGAAGCATTTGCAGCACCTCCATTCCTTTCTGCCCCCATTGTATCCGCAAATGCGCATCATGGCAAATGTGCGAATGAAAATCTTCTGAAAAGCGAATACGGCAGCCTGTTGAAAGGCTGCCGTGGATCGACAAACTGGAAGTTGTAAATATCATTTTACATTTTTATATGAAATCACAATATGACTTGGTGCAAATAATACTGATGCAATAATCAATAGCACTGACCTACTCATAATCCCACTAAATAAGAACAACATTGAAGGAATAATAGAAAGTGCTAATGCTCTGAAAACGCTGTTTTTCTTAAAACATATAATCCAAATAGCACAATAAAGCATTACCAATATGGTATCTACAATCAGATATAGTGCAAATGCTTCGTCAGACC
>OLSB01000967.1_pt1 | contig 31045 bp, 32 predicted proteins | sample 1672071 | NCBI WGS metagenome assembly OLSB01 (sample SAMEA3136642, study PRJEB25190) | human gut metagenome | biome: human gut; feature: human-associated habitat; material: faeces | place: Austria | collected 2013 | reverse complement strand
CTTCAATTTTTTTATTTTATATATTTAGTGTGTCATATCTATTGTAAACCTATATATTTGACAATTTCCATAAATTGGGGTATAATATAAAGCAGTTGTTACCTATAAAAGGTAAAGAAGAGATTTAATATTATTTATATAAATACTATACTCTAGAGCGGAAAAAATAGTATAGTGAATTATAGGATGTTACAAAATAATATATCTAGTTAAAAATAGATATATGTATTTTTGCGTATTTCATAAAATAAAAAGCGAAATATTAAAAGAACGGATTAATAAATATTAAGAGTAACAACAAAAGTAAGATAGAAAAAATATAAACTATCAATAAAATAAAAAGGAGAGAAAAAATGACAGAAAAAAATTTTACAAATAATGAGAATGTAAATACTGAAAAAGTAAGTAAAACAACTAAAAAGGGAGGGTACAAAAGAAACTATAAGAAAAAAGAGAACAATGTGGTAGAAATGCAAGATAATAGCACATTACCAGCAAAAAAGAATAAAAGGACATCAAAAAATACTAAACCAAACGGTCAAATATTAAAAAGTGATGAAAATAGTCTAATAAAAGTAGAACATAAATCATTAACGAAAAGAGAAGAGGTTAAGTTCAAAAAGCCAAGCATAAAAATTATACCTTTAGGAGGTATAGAAGAAATTGGAAAAAATATTACAGTATTCGAATACGAAAATGATATAATAGTTGTAGACTGTGGTCTAGAATTTCCAACAGATGATATGCTTGGAATAGATTTAGTTATACCAGATGTATCTTATTTAGTAAAGAATAAAGATAGAATTAAAGGAATGGTAATAACACATGGTCATGAGGATCATATTGGCTCTATTCCTTATGTATTACAACAAGTAAATATACCAATTTATGCTACAAAATTAACAATAGGATTAATAAAAGGAAAGTTAGAAGAACATCATTTATTAAGAAGCGCAAAATTACATGAGGTAAAACAAGGACAAATAATTAAACTTGGTAAATTTAGTGTGGAATTTATAAGCAGTTGTCATAGTATACCAGACTCTGTAATGCTTGCAATAACAACACCTGCAGGAACCATACTTCATACAGGAGACTTTAAAATTGATTATACTCCAATAGATGGAAAACAAATGAATCTAGGAAGAATTGCAGAACTTGGAAATAAGGGAATATTAGCACTTATGTCTGATAGTACTAATGCAGAAAGAAAAGGATTTACAATGTCAGAAAGTTCTGTAGGAGAAGTGTTTGACAAACTATTTATGAATTGCAAAAAGAGAATAGTAGTTGCAACATTTGCATCAAATGTGCATAGAGTTCAACAAATAGTAGATTCTGCAGTTAAATATGGAAGAAAAATTGCTGTATGTGGTAGAAGTATGATTAACATGATAGAAACAGCTATGGAAATCGGATATATTGATGCACCAAAAGATACATTTATAGATATTGATTTGATAAAAAATTATAATGACGAGCAATTAGTTATAATTACAACAGGAAGTCAAGGAGAAACTATGTCTGCTTTAACAAGAATGGCAGCAGGTGAGCACAAAAAAGTAACTATAACACCAAATGATTTAGTAATAATATCTGCAAACGCAATTCCAGGAAACGAAAAATTAGTATCAAAGGTAATTGATGATCTAATGAAAATAGGAGCAGAAGTTGTTTACAGCGCTCTAGCTGATGTTCACGTTTCAGGACATGCCTGCCAAGAAGAACAGAAGTTAATATTATCTTTAGCAAGACCTAAATATTTTATTCCTGTACATGGAGAGTATAGACAATTAATAGCACATGCAGATACTGCCAAAAAGTTAGGAATACCACCTCAAAACATATTTATAACACACAATGGTAGAATACTAGAAATTAACGAAGATGAAGCGAAATTTACTACATCGGTTCCATCTGGAAAAGTTTTAGTAGATGGATTAGGTGTTGGAGACGTTGGAAATATAGTTTTAAGAGATAGACAACACTTATCACAAGATGGATTAATTGTAATTGTATTGACTATGGACTCTTCAAGCGGAGAGATAGTTTCAGGACCAGACGTAATTTCTCGTGGATTCGTATATGTTAGAGAATCAGAAAATCTAATGGAAGACGTAAAAAATGTTATAAGAGAAGAAGTTAAACAATTTGAACAAAGACATATAACAGACTGGTCTACAATAAAATCAACATTGAAAGATAGTTTAAGAGATTATATATTCCAAAAAACAAAAAGAGACCCAATGATCTTACCAATAATTATGGAAATTTAATTCGCCCATTAGGGACGCCCCTTTTTGGGCGAAAGAACAAATGTAATGCTTCTATATATGTGGCATATAAAACACTTAAAAGATAAATGAAATATAAGAAAAAAAACAATGTGATATAATTAAAGAAATAAATGAAATATAAGTTGTAGAAAATAAAGCCGATCGTATCACTAAAAGGAGTGATAATATGCCAAGAACTGCTAGAAGTTTGCTATGTGGAAATTTTCTGCATATAATTGTACAAGGGATAAATAAAGAAGAAATTTTTTATAAAAAAGAATATAAGTTAGAATATAAAAAGATTCTACAAAGAGAAACAAAAGATAAAAATATAAAGATTATAGCATATTGCATTATGAATAATCATGTACATATTTTATTTTATACAGAAAAAATTGAAGAACTATCAAAATGTATGCACAAAATTAATACTATTTATGCAATATATTATAATAAAAGAGAAAAGAGAGTAGGGTATGTATATCGAAATAGATATTATACAAAACCAATAAATGATGAAAGACATTTAGCTACTTGTATTTCATATATACACAATAATCCTGTAAAGGCAGGAATAGTAAGATATAAAAGTCAATATGAATATTCTAGTTATAGTGAATTTACAAACGAATCGAAGAGTGAAATAATTACAACTAAACCAATAATAAATATATTTGGTAGTATCAAGAATTGCAAAGATGCCATAAATGATATTAACAATAATAAGAGTAGGGAGTTTGAAATAGAAGATGATACTGACTATAATAGAGTTATAAAAAATTATAGAAAAAACAAATTTGACACAGATATGATAATAGAAAAATTGAATAGTGAATATAAAATATCTACTAGAAGAATAGCCCAAATACTTGGTGTTACAAGGTATTATGTTAGAAAAATTATTGAAAAATAAATTATAATTCGCCCAAAAAGGGACGTCCCTAATGGGCGAGAAGGAGAAGAGAGATGGATTATAAGGATTTAGCAAATTTAATATTTCCGGATGCGAAACCAATAAAATATTATGAGGAGAAATATCCTGAAAGAGATTTACCAGAAGGTGCAATGGTTGTAAGAATAGGTCCAAGCCCAACAGGAAATGTACACATAGGAACAATATATCAAGCTTTAATTGCAACAATGGTTGCAAAAAGGACAAATGGTGTATTCTTTATGAGGGTGGAAGATACAGACCAAAAGAGAGAAGTAAAAGATGGAATTAAAGATATTATAGATTCTCTAAAATACTTTGAACTTGTTCCAAATGAAGGAATGAAGACAGAAACTGAATGGTATGGAGAATATGGCCCATATAGACAATCTATGAGAAAAGAAATATATCAAGCTTATGCAAAATATATGATTGAAATGGGAAAAGCATATCCTTGTTTCTGCACACCAGAAGATGGCGAAGAAATGAGAGCAAAACAAGAAGCGGCAGGAGTTAGACCAGGATATTATGGAGTGTGGGCTAAATGTAGAAACATAACTGTTGAAGAAGCTGCTGAAAAAATTAAAAATGGAGAAAAATATATAATAAGATTTAAATCTCCAGGTAGAGAAGATAGAAAAATAAAGCACAAAGATGTAATAAAAGGTAATGTTGAAATGCCTGAAAATGACCAGGATATAGTTATAATAAAGGCTGATGGACTTCCAACATATCATTTTGCACATGTTGTGGACGACCATTTAATGCACACAACACATGTAACAAGAGGAGATGAATGGTTATCTTCTGTACCGGTGCATTTACAATTATTCCAAGAGCTAGGCTTTAAACCTCCAAAGTATGCACATACAGCGACAATATTAAAAAATGATAATGGCAACAAACGTAAAATAAGCAAAAGAAAAGACCCAGAAGCTTCTGCTGGATATTACAGAGAAATAGGAATTCCAGTAAATGCAGTTAAAGAATATTTGCTAAATATAGCAAATTCAACTTTTGAAAATTGGAGAAGAGCAAATCCAGACAAACCAATGGAAGAGTTTGATTTCCAATTAAATAAGATGAGTGTAAGTGGTGCTTTATTTGATATGGTTAAGCTATTAGATATTGGTAAAAATGTAATATCAAAAATGTCAGCAGAAGAGGTTTATGAAAAAGCATCTACTTGGGCAAAAGAATATGACGAAGAACTATTAGAATTATTAAATAACAAAGAATATTCATTAAAAGTATTAGGAATAGAAAGAGGGAAATCAAAACCTCGTAGAGATATTTCTAAATGGTCAGACGTAAAGAATTGTATAGAATATATGTATGACGATAAATTCTTTGCAAACACAGACGAATATGAATTTGACAAAATAAATGACAAAGAAGAAATTAAGAAAATTCTAGAACTATATTTAACAAAATATTTTGATTTATCAGATGACCAAACAACTTGGTTTGGAAAGATAAAGGATTTAGCAGAGGAATTAGGATATGCAAGAGAAGTAAAAGAATATAAACAAAATCCAGAAAATTGGCCAGGACATGTAGGAGATGTTAGTACAGTTTTAAGGGTTGCCTTAACAAAAAGAAGAAATACACCAGATTTATACGAAATAATGCAAGTATTAGGCAAAGACTCTGTAGAAAAAAGACTAAAACATATAAAATAATAAATGGTAAAATTAAATGACATACTTTGAAATAAAAATTACCTAAATCTTTACAAATCTAAAAAAAGGTTGTATAATAGACACATATAAAGACAAGCGATTGATAAAAGAATAGTAACAATCTAAATTTTATAAGAGAGGCTATGGTTGGTGAGAATAGCTTAAAATATTTTGTGAATCTACTTTTAGAGCTTTTAGCGAAAGCTAACCGATTGATGCTAGGTTATAAGCATTTACGAGATTAAATATTGATGGCGTAGCCATAGTATTATAAATTAAGGTGGTACCGCGAAATTAAGTCGCCCTTATAGTTTTATAAGGGTGGCTTTTGGTATTTAAAGGGGGATAATTATGATAGACATTAAATTTTTAAGAGAAAATCCTGACATAGTAAAACAAAATATAAAAAATAAGTTTCAGGATGAAAAGCTTCCGTTGGTAGATGAAGTTATAGAGCTAGATGAAAAAAATAGAAGTGTAAAATGCAAAGGCGACGAATTAAGAGCTAGTCGTAATGCTTTAAGTGACCAAATAGGAATATTTATGAGAAATGGCAAGAAAGAAGAAGCTGAAGGCATAAAGGAAAAAGTTAAGGATATAAATCAAGAATTAGTAGAGAATGAAAAATTGGAAGAAGAATATGCTAGCAAAATTAAAACAATAATGATGCAAATTCCAAACATTATTGATGCAAGCGTTCCTATTGGAAAAGACGACTCTGAAAATGTGGAAGTAGAACGCTTTGGGGAGCCAAGTGTTCCAAGTTATGAGATACCACATCATGCTGATATTATAGCAAAATTTAATGGAATAGATAAGGAATCTGCTGGACGCACAAGTGGAGTAGGATTTTATTATCTAATAGGAGATATTGCTAGATTACACGAAGCAATGCTTGCTTATGCAAGAGATTACATGATAAATAATGGATTTACTTATGCAATCCCACCATTCATGATTCGTAGTGATGTTGTTAATGGGGTTATGAGTTTTAAAGAAATGGATGAAATGATGTACAAAATAGAAGGCGAAGATTTATATTTAATTGGTACATCAGAACATTCTATGATAGGAAGATTTAAAGGACAATTAATAAAAAAAGAAGAACTTCCAATTACAATGACATCGTATTCTCCTTGTTTTAGAAAAGAAATTGGGTCTCATGGATTAGAAGAGAGAGGATTATATCGTGTACATCAATTTGAAAAACAAGAGATGATAGTTCTATGCGAGCCAGAAGAGTCTATGGATTGGTATAATAAAATGTGGAAATTAAGTGTAGATTTATTTAGAAGATTTAATATACCAGTTAGACAATTAGAATGTTGCTCTGGTGATTTAGCAGACTTGAAAGTAAAATCTTGTGATATTGAGGCTTGGAGTCCAAGGCAAAAGAAATATTTTGAGGTTTGCAGTTGCTCTACACTTGGAGATGCACAGGCAAGAAGGTTAGGAATTCGTGTTAAAGGTGAAAAAGAAAATTATTATCCACATACTTTAAACAATACTGTTGTAGCAACACCAAGGGCTTTAATAGCAATTCTTGAAAACAATTACAATGAAGACGGAAGTATTACAATTCCAGAAGTTTTATGGCCATACATGGGTGGAACAAAAGTAATTGTTCCAAAGAATTAATGAACAAAGATTAAGGAGAAAGTAATGATAATAAAAAATCCAAGATTTGAAATATCAGCTGTTAAACCAGCACAATATCCCAATAATGAATTACCACAAATTGTTTTAGTTGGAAAATCAAATGTTGGGAAATCTAGCTTTATAAATACTATGATAAATAGAAAAAAATTAGCTAGGACGAGTAGTGAACCAGGAAAAACAAGGCAAATTAACTTTTACAACATAGATGATAAATTTTATTTTGTAGATTTACCGGGATATGGCTATAGTAAAATGTCAAAATCAGAGCAGGTGAGAGTTGGAAATTTTATAGAAGAATATTTGTCAAAATCTTCTAAAATTTCGCTAATAATTTTTCTAATAGATATAAGACATGAACCAAGTCAAAATGATAGATTAATGTACAATTATATAATAAATACAAATTCACCTTGTTTAATAATCGCAAATAAAGCAGACAAAATAGCTGTTACAAAGGTAGATAATGCAGTAAACCAATTGCAACTTTCATTAAATCCTTTAAAAGATTTAAAATTTTTGCCATTTTCAGCAGAAAGAAAAATTTACAGCAAAGAGGTTTGGGATTTTTTAGAAAAGTATATATAAAAATATAGTCTACAACTGAAGATTTCTCTTTTGTAGACTATACTTTTTTATGATTTTTAATTTTTGGTAATCAAATTACGATTTTACTTTTTTTATTATTTTTAAAGCCTTTTGTCTCTCTAAAGTTATACAGTGCTCACATTTTAAGCATTTTAATTTAAAATCTATACCCACTCTTGTAAGTTCCCACTTATTACAACCACAAGGGTGATTTTTTTTTGTTTCAACGATATCACCAATATTATATTCCATATTACACCTACTTTTATAATTTAATTTAATTTATTATACAGCATAAAAAATATTTTGTCTATATAAGATAGCATGAATAAGTTACAAGAAATTTAATATAATATTTATATAAAAAGTGTATGGGAGTGTATGTAATTTATGTTGTGGGGTCAGAACAATGAAAATAAAGATAAAGATTTGATAATGAGCATAGTAAAAACAAAAATCGATTTAAATATAAATATAAAAAATTATGAGTTTGCAGAACCAGAACAAGTAGATTATTATTTGTATCAGATTAAAGCAATACAAGCAAAATTGGGATATTTAATAAAAAAAGCTAAAGAGAACAAAGTGGAATTAAATAATGTCGAAAAAATAAAATATGATGCCTAATATATTTTAAGTAATATTTGTCCACATTAGCACATATAATGTGTTAAAAAAGTAGAAGAAATTAATACTTTAGGGGGGATTTCTTTATATGGATGTAAAAATGTTACTTATATATGTAGCTTGTATAATAGGAATAATTATAATTGGAAAAATCTTTATTGTACCAATAAAGATAATTTGCAAATTAATAATAAACTCAATATTAGGCGTAATATTATTATATATAATTAATTTGGTTGGATCAATGTGGGGATTACATATTGGAATAAATGTAATAACAGCATTAATAGTTGGAATATTAGGAATCCCAGGAGCAATACTTCTAACAATACTAAAAATCTTGATATAAAAAACTTCGCCCAAGAGGGACGCCCCTTTTTGGGCGAAGTTTTTTATATAACCCTTTCTGCTTAAAAACAATAAAATTTCGCCCAAAAAGGGGCGTCCCTCTTGGGCGAAGTTTTCCTTATTCTACTGTTACAGATTTAGCTAAATTTCTAGGTTTATCTACATCTAAACCTTTGTCTTTAGAAATATAATATGACAATAATTGAAGTGGAATTACAGATAAGATAGGTGAAATTAACTCATTTGTTTCAGGAATATCTATAACATAACTAAAATTATTATTAGGTAAAACCTGATTAGAAACTATTAATGTTTTAGCACCTCTTGTAATAACCTCTTGAATATTGCTAATTGTTTTTTCTACTAAACTCTTATTCGTAATTATACCAATTACAGTTATACCGTTTTCAATAAGAGCAATAGGACCATGCTTTAATTCACCAGCAGCATAAGCCTCTGAATGAATATAAGAAATTTCTTTTAATTTTAAAGAACCTTCCAAAGCAACATTATAATCATTTCCTCTTCCTAAAAAGAACATATCTTTTTGAGTATAAACTTTATTAGCAAATTCTCTTATTTTGTCAGAACTTCCTAAAACAGCTTCAATTTTAGATGGCAAATCTAAAAGTTCTGACTTTAATTCTTCAAGTTCTTTTTTAGGATATGAATTTAATAATTCTGCAAAATATATTCCTAAAATCGTAAGTAAACATACTTGTGAAGTATAAGCTTTGGTTGAAGCAACAGCAATTTCTGGACCTGCATGTGTATAAATTGTGTAATCTGCCTCTCTAGTTATACTACTTCCAATAACATTTGATACGGCAAGAGTTCTTGCACCTTTAGATTTTGAAAGTTTTAAAGCAGCTATTGTATCTGCGGTTTCACCGGATTGACTAACAAAAATACATAAAGTTTTTTCATCTATAATAGGGTCCCTGTATCTAAATTCTGAAGCGATGTCAACTTCTGTAGGAATTTTACAAAGTTTTTCAATAACAGTTTTTCCAACAAGACCAGCGTGCATTGCAGTTCCACAAGCAACTATAAAAATCTTATTTATAGATTTTAAATAATCGCTAGAAATGTCAATATCATCAAAAGAACAGTTTTCTCCAAGTTTAAATCGAGAGCCAATAGTTTCTCTAATGGCAGTTGGTTGTTCAAATATTTCTTTTAACATATAATCTTCATAACCATTTTTTTCCGCTGAAGATGCATCCCATTCAATATTCTTAATTTCTTTATTATGAACAGTTAAATTTGCATCAAAAAAGTTAATTTTATCTCTATAAATTAAAGCAAATTCATTATCATCTAAAAGATAAAATTCTTTTGTATATTTAAGCATTCCCGGAATATCAGAAGAAATAAAATTCTCACCATTTCCTTTTCCGATTACCAAAGGGCTATCTTTTCTAACGACAATAATATTATCAGGATATAAATAAGATAAGACTTCTATTGCGTAGCTACCTTTTAAATCAGATACAGCATTTTTTGTAGCTCTTAATAATTTTTCAATAGTATTATCAGATTTATCATTTGAAAAATAATAATGTATTAAATTTGGAATAACTTCTGTATCTGTTTGAGAAAAGAAAGTGTATCCATTGTCAGTTAAAAATTTTCTTAAATCAGCATAATTTTCAATAATTCCATTATGAACAACAGCAAATGTATTGCTATTATCTGTTTGAGGATGAGCATTTTCTTTTGAAGGCTTACCATGAGTAGCCCATCTAGTATGAGCAATACCAACTGTTCCTTCTAGTTTATCTATTCCAGATAATGCTTCTAAATTTGCAACTCTACCTTTTTCTTTCATAACTACAATTTTATTATCCTCAACTGTCGAAAGACCAGCAGAGTCATAACCTCTGTATTCTAGACTTAATAATCCGTTTATCAAAATTTCTTTGGCTTTATGGTTGCCAATATAACCAACTATTCCACACATAAAAACCTCCTTTAAATTTGCGTGTACAAAATTTACCATATAGAATATGGCTTAAAGAAAGTTATTCAAAATATTTAAATTACACGTAATTAACCTCTGTTATCTAATATCACTATTAGTCTTTAGCTAAAAACTGGTGACAGTAATTATGCCAGGAAGCATCCGCCGAGTATTTCGATAAACTTCCTCCTCGTCAACAATTATAAATTGTCCAGGCGCTAAATAAAACAAACTCCTTTCTAAAATGTTAAATAATTTGAAAAACTTTAACTAATGTATAATATACACTTAATAAAAAAAAGTGTCAATAAAATATAAATACTTTATACAAAAGGAAAGGAGAAAAGAAGAGCATAGTAAGTTCAGGTAAATGGGGAAATTTCAATAATAGTTATGGTGATGCAGCAGGTTTCTCGGCTACAGTAGACTCAAGAACTACATTTGATTCTGAAAGAGTTCTTTCAACATCTTCTGATGTTACCGCTCGTCCAACAATGATAATAAAGTAATACTTTGCTTTATAATACAAGAAAGCCCTTGAGTTAAGGGCTTCTTTTTGGTATAATAAGATATGGAAAGGATGCAAGATGTTTGATATAGAAGCAGAACTTAAAAAATTGCCTAAAAAACCTGGAGTATATATAATGCACGATAAAAACGACAAGATTATATATGTTGGAAAAGCAGTTGTTTTAAAAAACAGAGTAAGGCAATATTTTAGAAAAAATAAAAAAACCAAAAGAATTCAAAACATGGTTGCACAAGTTGACCATTTTGAATATATAGTTTGCGATAATGAGGCAGAGGCTTTAATATTAGAATGTAATCTAATAAAAAAGAATATGCCTAAATTTAACGTGCTCCTAAAAGATGACAAAACATACCCTTATATAAAAATTAATGTAAAAGCAGATTATCCAGATATTTATATAACAAGAAGAATTTTAAATGATGGAGCAAAATATTTTGGCCCTTATGCAAATGCAGGCAGTGCAAAAGAAATGATAGAATTTATAAAATCAAAATATAAAATAAGACAATGTAAAAGCTTTAAATATAAAGATAGACCATGCTTGAACTATCATATAAAAAGATGTATGGCACCTTGCATGGGCTATGTCTCAAAAGAAGAGTATAGAAAACAAATAAATGAAATAATATCAATTTTAGAAGGTAAAACTGCAGAGCTACAAAAAGAACTACAAAAAGAAATGCAAGAAGCTTCCTCAAAAATGGAGTACGAAAGGGCTCAAGAGATAAGAGACAAAATATATGCAATAGAAAGAATTTCGCAAAGACAAAAAGTATCTAATATATCAGAAAATGATATTGATGTAATAGGATTAGCTAGAAAAGATGAAGAAGCCTGTATAGAGATATTTTTTATCAGAAATAGTAAAATGGTAGGCAGAAAACATTTTATCTTTAAAGGATTAGATGATGAGGAAGATGGAGAAATTATATCAAGCTTTATAAAACAATATTATATAGGAAAGCAAATTTTGCCAAACAAAATAATGATAAAAACAAATATAGAAGAGAAAGATGCAATAGAAATGTGGCTAACAGAAGTCTCTGGTAGAAAAGTAGAAATAAAGACACCACAAAAGGGAGAAAAGTTAAAATTTGTTGAGATGGCGGAAAATAATGCTCTTATTACATTGAAAAATAAAGAGAACGAGAAGAGTAATATCTTAATAGAATTAAAACAAGCTCTGGGAATGGAAAAATTACCAAGAAAAATAGAAAGCTATGATATATCAAACTTATCAGGAACAAATATGGTCGCAGGAATGTGTGTTATGCAGGACGGTATCATAAAAAAGAATTTATCAAGAAGATTTAAAGTAAAAGAGGTATATGGACAAGATGACCCAAAATGCATGAAAGAAGTTGTAAAGAGAAGATTAAGACACTCTGTAAGAATATTAAATAATGATAATAATGGATTTGGAGAGCTTCCAGATGTAATATTTGCAGATGGAGGAATAACACAAATAAGAGCGATAGAGCAGGCGATTGAAGATGTAAATGTAGATATAGAAAAAGCTGCTAAAGACAGGCAAATTGAATTGTCAGAAAAAGATAAGCTAAATATACCAGTATTTGGAATGGTAAAAAATGATAAGCACCAAACAAGAGCTCTAATGAATGATAAGAGAGAAGAAATAGAGATTTCTCAAGAACTATTAAACACAATAACAATGTTCCAAGACGCAGTTCACGACACAGCAATAGGATATCATAGAAAATTAAGAAATGAAGAAATAACAAAGTCAGCATTAGATGATATTTCTGGAATTGGAACAGTAAAAAAGGTTGAACTTTTAAAGAAATTTGGAGGTTTGAAAAACATAAAAGAAGCTTCAGTAGAAGAAATAGCGAAGGTAAAAGGAATAGGCCCAGAATTGGCAAAGAAAATAAAGGAAAAATTAATATAAAATAGATAGAATTTGATATATTTTTAGATATTTTGGAATACGAAAATTATCATAAAAATACTCTCGTAAGCATATAATTCTAATATAAAGAATATAGGGGGTTTTTATGAAGTATTCTAAAGATATAATTTTAGGAATAAATTATTCTAAATTAAATAATAAAGGACAAGCTAGGAAAAGGAATAAAAAAATATTAGCATTATTTAAAAAACATAAATTTATAGCGACAATATCAATTATATGTGGTATACTAATAGTATTAGATTATATACTTGTACATAATTTTATAATATTATTACAAACATTGTTATAAGTTAGGAAAAAGGAGATTTAGTAGTGAAACTAGCAAATAATTGGAATGATTACGAAATACTAGACATGGCAAATGGCGAAAAACTAGAAAGATGGAAAAATATAATATTAGTAAGACCAGATCCACAAATTATATGGAAAGAAAAACAATTTCCAGAAAAATGGAAAAACGTAAATGCAAAATACAATAGAAGTTCCACTGGTGGAGGATATTGGGAATATAATAAAAAACTTCCTGAAAGTTGGCAAATTAAATATAAAAATTTAACTTTTAACATAAAACCAATGGGATTTAAACATACTGGAGTATTTCCAGAGCAGGCTGTAAATTGGGACTGGATGATGAATAAAATTTCAAATATTTCTAAAGATGAACATAGAGAAGTTAAAGTTTTAAATTTATTTGCATATACAGGAGGAGCAACAGTTGCTTGTTTAGCAGCAGGAGCATCAGTATGCCATGTAGATAGCTCAAAGGGAATGGTGTCTTGGGCAAAAGAAAATGTAGAATCATCTGGCTTAAAAGATAGACATGTAAGATACATAGTTGATGATGTAATAAAATTTGTAAATAGAGAGATAAGACGAGGAAATAAATATGATGCAATAATAATGGATCCGCCATCTTATGGAAGGGGAGCAAATGGAGAGGTTTGGAAGTTTGAAGAAAACCTACCAGAGTTAATAGAATTATGCATGAAAGTTTTATCAGATAAACCAGTATTTTTCTTAATAAATTCATATACAACAGGAATATCTAGTATGGTATTAGAAAATATATTAAGAATAAATATGAAGAAAAAGTTTGAAAAAAACGGTAATATAGGCATATTTGAAAATGGAGAGATAGGACTTCCAATGACAAATTCTAGTTTAATATTACCTTGTGGAATTTATTCTAAATGGGTAAGCAAATAAAAAGTGGAGCATTGTATGAACCAATATATAGTAAAAATTAATGAAAAAGAGATAAATTTAAAAATAATATATGAAGATAATCATATAATAGTTGTAGAAAAACCTGTAAACATTCCTTCACAAGGGGACAAAACAGGTGATATTGATATGCTTACTATTATAAAACAATATATTAAAGAAAAATATAATAAACCAGGAAATGTATATTTAGGATTAGTTCATAGATTAGATAGGCCAGTTGGTGGAGTTATGATATTTGCAAAAACTTCTAAAGCAGCTGCAAGATTAAGTAACCAAGTAAGAGAAAAGGTGTTTAAGAAAAAATATTTAGTAATTGCTAATGGGAAGTTTAAAAACGATAAAGGAACACTACAAGACTATTTATTAAAAAATGAAAGAACTAATACAAGCAAAGTAGTTAAAGAAGGAACTAAAAATTCCAAATATGCTGAACTTGATTATGAAGTATTAAAATATGATGAAGAATTAAATCTATCTGTTTTAAAAGTAAATTTACATACTGGTAGACATCACCAAATAAGAGTACAACTTTCTAGCAGGGACCATAGCATATATGGTGACCAAAAATATGGGGGAAGAGGACATGGAAAACAAATTTGTTTATGGGCGTATGAACTTACAATAGAACATCCAATTACAAAAGAACAAATGACATTTCAGGACTTTCCAGAAAAAGAAAAAAGCTGGAAAATATTGGAAAATATATAAAATTCGTTAAAGACAAGCTTTTTTAATCCGAAAAATGCCCAAAAACAAAAAAGAATCGCCTAAATAGCGTTCTTCTTTGGATAGGGTTTTATTTTTTTGCGTTTTTTGGGGCAATTTTTTTATGAAAATGGCAAAAAATTATATGAAAATAAAATAAACATAAATTCATAACAAAAAAAGAGGAATTTATGACAAAAATAAAAAACTAGTCGAAAAATGTTGTATTATTAGATCAAGAAAAGAGAGGAAAGCAAAATGATAAATAAAATTTGCGAAAGCCTACTAAAAAAAATAAGAAAAGAAATGCCAGACATAGATGATGAAAGAGCAGAAATAATATTATATGGTTTGCAACTTATAGTTGGCGAAGTTCCTAAAATAATATTATTATTTGCTGTAGCAATATTATTAAAAATAGGATGGCTTGTAATATTTGCTTATGCAACAATGCTACCATATAAAATTGTTGCAGGTGGATTTCATTTAAAAACAAATCTAGGATGCATGATAGGAACCTTTGTTGTATATTTTGGAAATGTTCTTATTAGCAAATATATAGTTTTATTCACAGAAACAAAATATTTATTTACGCTTTTTACATTAATTTTTTCGATTATAATGATTTGCCTTTATGCACCAGCAGATACAATTAATTTGCCAATATTAAGACAAAAGGAAAGAAAAACTAAAAAGGTGCTATCATATATATTTGCAATTATAACTTTAATAGCATCATTATTAGTTCAAAATAATACATTATCAAACATACTACTATTTAATGTATTAATAGAGACAATTTGTATATCAAAGTTAGCATATAGAATAACAAAAAATGAATATGGTTACAAAACATATTTGAAACAAGAAGTAATATAGTTAATATTAACATTTACCGGTAATGTTATGTTATAAATGTAAAAATATAAGGAGGAAAAAATTATGTTTAAATTTATAGCAAAAATCGCAGAAAAATACGCAAAATCTACTAACACAGCATGTTTCTTATGGGGAATGTTCCATCAACCAAAGATGCCAGCTTCTTTAATAAAAAAAGACTAATTATAAAGAAATTAAAACTTAACCCCAAGAGTAATTAATTCTTGGGGTTAAGTTGTTTTTTATAAAATTATTCATTATAAATTTCTATTTGTTGCTTAAAGTATTCAGAATTTTTAGTTGTAAAGCAAGCCAAATTTTTATGCCTTTTAATTATTTTATTTACTTCCCATAATCCAAGACCAGTATTTTTAGGTTTTGTTGAATAACCTTTTTCTGATAATCTATCTAAATCAACATCTTTATTATTATACGTATTTTCTATAACCAATAATTGTCTGTTTTGCCTTAAATCATTTCTTATAGTTACATTTATAACTTTTTTATCACATTCAGAAGCAGCTTCTATGGCGTTATCCATAAGAATACCAAGAATTCTTGTGAATTCGTAAATTCCCATGTGCAAATTGTTAAAATCTATAAAAGTTTCAAGATTAATTTTAATTCCAAGACCATCTGCTTTGTAATATTTATTTGCAAGAACAGTATAAATAGCAGGATTATTAATTGAGTCAGGACTTAAAGAACTAAGATTATTTACTTGATTATAATCTTGTAATAATTGTTTATAATATTTTTTTAAACCATCCATGTCTTTAGTTGCAATGTAACCACCAATACCAGCAATAATATTAGAAAAATCATGCTTAAAAGCTCTGACATTATCATGTAATATTTGTAGAGTTTTATTATATAATTTTTCTTCTTCTAAATCAGCAGTTGTTTTCTCTAACTTCATGGTTTTTATCATACGATAGATACTTATAAAGAAATAAGCAATTAATGAAACTATATTAATAAAAACTATAAAAGAAGGTAAATTATCATTATAGTAACCTATTAAATACATTTGAATAAAAATAACTATTAATGCAAAGATAGCGTTAAACAATAAAACTTTTTTATTTTTCTTGCTAATAGAATCAAGCATATTAATGTTAAAATTAAAATGTTGTGCTAATTTATAGATGACGAAAATAAATGCATATATAGAAATATTAATAATTAATCGATATATAGGAATGCTTGCACAAACAGCGTAATTAGTAGAAAACACAAGCAAAAAAATCCTTCCAATAATTATTTCTGCAATAATAATGCATACGTTAGGCAAAAGTTCAGCAATTAAGCTTTTGAAAAAATTTATCTTAAAAATGAACATTATTATAAAAGGCATTGCGACTAAAGTAATAATATTACTATATGGATTAGGAACAAAAAATGTGCAAATAGCGCCTAATACAGTTGCAATAGATATATACAATATTTTTTGCTTCTTATTTGCTTTTATATTTAGAATAGAAGTGAAAAGCAACATAGTGACAGATACTTCTATTAACAAAAGTGGGACAGATAAAATTTTAATTAACATTTCATTTTCAGTAGTCATACTTGACCAAATATTATTCAATACTTCCATAATTATTTAAAACCTCCATAAGATTATTTTTATATTTTGGACCTATAAAGCAATGAGAATTTTTAGCATTTTTAAAGAATATAATATTATTTTTAAAATCAATTTCACTAATGTTAGATGTATTAACTATAAAAGATTTATGACATCTAACAAAATTATTTGGCAGAGATGGTACAATTGTATTAAAAGAACCATAAGTATTAATCTCTCCAGAGACAACATTAAAAATAGTTTTCATACCATCTTTTTGTATAAAATTAATGGAACTTTGATTAATCAGTGTACGCCTACTATTTATCCTTATAAAATCAGCAGAATTATTATTAATATCATCATATAAGCGTAGTACTGTATTTTCGAGTTTTGATTGAGAAAAAGGTTTTGGGATAAAATCAAAAGTCTTACATTCAAAAGCAGAAATTATATATTCAAAATGACCTGTGACAAAAATGATATAAATTGCTTTATTTTTCTTTCTAATTTTTTTGGCAATTTCTATGCCGTTTTGTTCTGTGCCTAAATCTATATCTAAAAATAAAACATCAACATCATGAGTATCGAGAAAATCAAGTAATTCATCAACATTACTAGAAGAAAATGTAACAGTTGCATCAAAATCATGTTTAAAAAGTATTTTCTCTAACATTTCTCGTAGCTTTGTAAGTAACTGAATGTTGTCATCACATAAGGCAAAGTTAATCATATATTCATCCCCTTAATAAATATAAAAATATTAATTTACTTAATTACAAAAATTTACAAAATAACCAATATTTTCCAAGCCCTAACTATAAATATATTCCAAATTAGAAATATTGTCAATATAAAAATGAAAAATATTTTAAAATGTCGAAAGTTGCAAAAACAGAGTAAATAACATAGTTCTATGGCATAAAATCATTAAAAACGATGTAAATAATTACCATTATAGATGCTAAATAATATAAAATGAAACAAATTTAATTAAAACCAAATTAATACTTTACTCGTATTTAAAATGTTCTATATTAATGATTTTTTTCATAATATTAAATAAAAATAATGTAAATATAAAATTATGAAAGGAGAATAAAACTAACATGAAGAAGATTATTGAAAAAATATCAATAATTACTATTGCAACATCATTTTTGTTGGGATTAGTTGTGGTTGGAAATATGGAAAAAAGCAATAAAACTGTCTCAACGAGCACAACAATAGATGAAACGAATATAGAAAGTTTAGATAACAAAAAAATTGGATGGGGAATAAAAAGGAATGATAATCATAAACAGCCTGATGTAGGAAGTGTAAATAGAAAAATATTAGATAAGTACCAAGGTATATATATGGGAAACAATGATAAAAAACTAATTTACTTAACGTTTGATTTAGGGTATGAAGCGGGTTATACGTCTAAAATATTAGAAGTATTAAAACAAAATGATGTAAAAGCTACATTTTTTATAACGGCGCACTATGTTAATACACAACCTGATTTGGTAAAACAAATGATAGATGAAGGACATATTGTGGGAAATCAATTTCCAACTTCCTTGATGGAACTATAAAAAAGTCATTAAAATAGCTGTTTTGTATAAAAAGATAATTAAAAAAATAATATATCAAAAAAATAAAGTGAAAAACAGCAACCCTTTTAATTTAAAAAAATATGTATAAAAATATATATAAAACAAAGATAGGATAATATTAAAAAGTATTCTATCTTTTTATATATTTACAAACAAATGAGCAGAAAATTGAATAATATTATGAACAAAAAGATTTCAAAAATTAAGTATAATAGTAAATAAAATAAGAATAATATATCGAGAAAGTTTAATATTATCAATATAACAAGTTTATCAAACAACTGAACAATTTTTTTAAAAATATAAAATTGTTCAGTTATATGAACAAAATATTGACATCTAAAAATTTGTTCATTATAATAATTATAGAGGTGAATTAGTATGAAAAAGAAAATACTAATTGCTTTAGCTATAATATTTACTATTATTGTAATACTAGTAATAGGTTGGGATTTATATGTTGAAATAGATGTAACACATAAAGGGCTAGAATTTGTAATACCAATATTTTGTAAAAGAGAAGTAATAACTTTATCTCATGGAAAATTTTTTGATGAGGAAAAATTAGAAAAATTATATTTATCAAAAGGACAAGCTAAAAGAATTTTAGAAAACATAGAGAATAACAGCAATTGGATAAAAGGAGAAATAGATGGAACAGTTGATGAAAAACTAAAACTTTTTACTAGAGAAGACATATATAATAATATTCCTTATATAGAGAATAAATATTGGATATTTACTAACAGAAGTAATGGAGTAGAAAACAAACATAGCATAGAAGAAACTATAAATAAAAGAGTATATTATGCAATTTCGTTTGGAGTGTTTGATGTAGACAATAACATTTTATATTATTACCAATATGATAAATAAAACATGTACAAAATTAATGTTAGATAGTATGATAATCATCTAAATAATAAAGAGGTGAGTAATCGTTTTGCAAAATAACTAAAGGTTTAAAATAAATCTTTAGTTATTTTTTTATAACTTTATTCATAGTATTAAAAAAAAGTTTGGAGGCAGGTTATATGGACAAACAAAGAATAACAGTAAAAGAATACTATGGAAAAGAAAATTTGAAAGATATTTATAATCAGATACTAAAAGAAAAATTTATAAAAGATAATGAAGATAAAATACAGAAAGGATGAAAAATAATGAAAAAGATTAGATATAAGGTTGCTAAATATATGAGATTATCAAGAGATGATGGAGATGACAGAGAAAGTGAAAGTATAGAGAATCAGAGAGATATTATTGATAACTATATAAAGGAACATGAGGATTTGGAAATAGTTAGGGAATATGCAGATGATGGATTTACGGGAACAAATTTTAATAGACCAGGATTTCAAAAAATGTTGGAAGATATAGAAAAAGGAAAAATAGATTGTATTATAACAAAAGATTTATCAAGATTTGGAAGAGATCATATAGATACAGGATATTATTTAGAAAGATATTTCCCTTCAAATGGAATTAGGTATATAGCAATTCGGAGATAATGTAGATACACTCCGTTCAGATGGACTTCAGTTTTTAACATTTAAATTAAGCTTTAATGACTATTACGCACAAGATATTTCTAATAAAATAAAGAGTGTAAAAAGTAGGAAAATTCAAAAGGGAGAATTTCAAGGTGGTATAGCGCCATATGGATATAAGAAAGATAAAAAAATAAAAAATCATTTAATCATAGATGAATATGCTGCTAGTATTGTAAGAGATATCTTTGATATGTATGTAAACAAAGGTATGTCAACAATAAAAATAGCAGACAAATTAAATGAAAAAGAAATTTTACCACCAGCAGTATATTTAGATATTCCTACATTTAGAAATAGAAAAAGTAGTAATCCGAAAGGTAAATATATATGGCTTAGAAATCAAATAAACTGCATTTTAAGAAATGAAGTGTATATAGGTAATGTAGTAGGGGGAAAGTTTAAAAAAGTTAGTCATAAAATTGCTAAAGTTAAAAAAACAAAAAAAGAAGAATATATTATAGTAGAAAATATGCATGAACCAATAATTGACATTTATACATGGAATAAAGCACAAGAAAAACTAAATGCTAGAAATGTTTCAAGAGAAAGAAAATATGATCACCCATTAAAGGGTTTAATGTATTGCAAAGAGTGTGGATCAATTGCAACATTAAGATGTAGAACAGAACAAAGAAAATCGGGTAAAATATGGAGAGCAGACTACTTTGTGTGTTCAAATAGAAATAGCTATAGGCTATTATGTGAATGCAAACAAATAAAAGCAAGCTTAATTGAAGATGAAGTAAAAAGAATATTAAGCAATGAGTTAGAAAATATAAAATATTCAGATAAAGAGCTAAAACAAATTTATAATGATGCACAAATTAACTTAAAAGAAGAAAAATGCAAATTGGATAAATGTTTAGATAATCTAAAACAGAAACTAGAATTACAAAATAGAATGCTCATAGAACTATATGAAGATAAAGTAAATCAATTAATAAAATTAGAAGACTTTGAAAGAATGTATAAGCAAAAAAACGAGGAGAAAAAAGAAACTATTAAGAAAATAAAAAGTGCAGAAGCGGAAATAAAGCAAATAGAAGAAAGCGTAAATGATGTTGATATTAATAAGGTAAGGGAAAGCGCCAATAAAATCTTGAGTTTAGATAATATAACAAAAGAGACGTATCAAAAGCTAATTGAAAGAATAGAATTTGATAAAGAAAGGAATATATTTATAAAATTTAAGTTTGCTAAAAGCACCGAAAAATAAGCTAATATTACTATTGGCTAATATTTTAATCAATACTTGCCTTAGTGTTAGTTAAATACATACAGTGAACCATAAAAGTATGCCGACATGTAGTTTAGATACAATAAAAAAAGAAGTAATGGATTTGCATTCAGCAATATATGATAAATTTGGTTATGAAATGAAATTCATAAGACCACCAAAGGGTGAATATAGTGAGAGGACAGTTGCATATACAAATACATTAGGTTATACAAGTGTAATGTGGTCTTTTGCATACGATGACTGGGATGAAGCAAAGCAAGGAAGAGAAAACTATGGCAAAAAGAAAATATTAGATAATTTGCATAATGGAGAAGTAATGCTATTACATGCAACTTCTAAAGATAACTCAAATATATTAGATGAAGTAATAAAAGAAATAAAAAATCAAGGTTATGAATTTAGAAATATAGATTCTTTTGAACGTTAAAAATAAAATGCTGTAGTCACAGACAATAAATAGACTACAGCATATAAAAGCTAAAGGAGATTTTGTAATGAGAAAAAAGAATAAAAAAGAAAGAATATTGGATAGAATTTTGGAAGTACCAAAAGAAATATCAACAAATGAACCCAAAATAACAGTAGCAGGTTTTAAACAAATGTTAATAGAAAATTATAAAGTGATATTGGAATATCAAGACATTTATATAAGAATAAAAACATATATTGGAATAATAAATATAAATGGATTTAATTTAAAATTAAGTGAAATGACTGCTGACGACATAATGGTTACAGGAGATATAGAAACAATAGATTTTGAAAAAATAGAAGACTAAAGAAAGGAGTTTCGTATAATATTATACGAGGATCTAAAATGCTTTTAAAAATTCTGTTAAAATATTTATTAGGGTATGTTAATATTAAAATTGAAGGATATTTCGTAGAAAAATTTATAAATAAATGTGTAAATAATAAGATATTTCTATGGAATACAAAAAGGAAGAAATCTACAATAGTTTATACAAATGTGGGAATAAAAGATTTTAAAAGATTAACTAAAATTTCAAAGGAAACTAATTGTAAGGTCAAGATATTAAATAAGAAAGGATTACCTTTCTTATTACATAAATATAAAAAAAGAAAAATATTTTTAATAATAATTGCAGTAATATTGATAATATTATTCATTTTATCTAAATTTATTTGGAATATAAAAATAGAAGGGTTAGACAAGATAAATCAAAGTGAAATTAGTACGTTATTAACAGAAAAGGGATTAAAAATAGGAAAACTTAAAAGTAAGATAGATAAACAAAAAATAATAAATGAAATAAGGTTAGAAAGAGGAGATATAGCCTGGATTGGAATAGCTGTAGAGGGAACTAATGTAACTGTAAAAATAGTAGAATCAGATGCAAAACCAGAAGTTATAAATGAAGAAGATTATTGTAATATTACAGCAGTCAAAAATGCACAGATAGTAAAAATAAGTGCTCAAAATGGTATTCCCGTAGTAAAAGAAGGAGATATTGTAACAAAAGGAGATATATTAATAGCGGGTTGGATAGAAGGAAAATATACAGGAACAAGATATGTGCATGCAGAAGGTGAAGTCCAAGCGAAAGTATGGTATACAGAAAAAGAGAAAATCTCACTAAACCAAACAGTAGAGAGGGATACAGGAAATTCAGAGAAAAAATATAAAATAAAATTTAATAATTTTACAATAAATTTGTACAAAACCCTTTCAAAATTTGAAAAATATGATACAATAGAAACGGACAATAAGATACAAATATTTTCTAATTTTTATCTACCAATTGAATTAATAAAAATAACAAACATGGAAAAAGCTGAAGAAGAAATTACTTACGGAGAAGAGGAAGCAAAGCAGATTGGAATAGAAAAAGCTTCAAAAAGAATAGAAGAACAATTGCCAGATACGGAAAAAGTGTTACAAAAGTACACAAATGCTTACGCAAACAATGGTTACATTGAAGCAGAAGTTACTTATGAGGTATTAGAAAATATTGGGACAAAAGAGAAAATAGTATTTTGAAAGGAAGATATATATGGAAGAAAGAAGTCTTAAGGTTTATTCTGATAAAAAGTTTTTTACGAGAATAACAAATACTATAACAAAGTTGCTAATACCAACAAAAATAGGAATTAATGGAATGTTAATTTCTATTAAAAGAAACAATGTGTTAAAAGCTTATGATGCTTATGTGGAAAGTCAAACTGACTCAAATCCTGAAAAGCAGGATGAGGCAGAAAAGAAATATGAGACAACATTTTCATTATATTTGGAATCAATAGATAAACACATAATGGATAATGTTTATAAAAAAGTTAAAAATGGTACAGCAACAGGATTTGAAAAGGAAGCTCTATCAAAATATTATATGGTAGTACACTTAAAAGATGAGGAATATTTAGAATATAAATACAGAAAACAAATATTCTTAATACAATTAGATTATGATACAGTAAAAGAATTAAATAAAGAAAAATTATTAAAAAAATATGAACATTTTTATTCAAGTAGAATGGAAGCTTTGTATAAAAGATTATTAAAGAATTATTCTATAAAATTATCAAATAATCTTTCTCAAAGCGAAAAGAACGAAATTTATGACAAAATATTTTCAACAGTAGAAGAATATATTACAGACATTTTGCCAATTAAAATGAAAGAAGAGCCAGAAAATAAAATCTATCAAGATATATTGAATGATTATAAAAATTTTGAAAGATTTACAGTAGGAAAGCTAGATCAAAACGATATTATAGAAAAAAATATGATATTATTAGGAATTAGTAGAAAACTATTTACACATAGTTTACCTTTAGTTGTAGCAGAACAATGTTATGAAAAATTATTAATGGACACAAGAACATTAATAATGGATACAAAAATAAATAGAAAACAAGAGAAAGCATATTGCTTACTAATAAATCTAATAGATGATTATAATTTAAAACTATTATCTAGTAAAATTTATTGGGACAAGCCTTTCGAGAGAGAAAACTATAAAAAGTTTTGGGAAGAATATAAAAAGATTAGTTTACTAAAAGAAAAAAATTATATGGAATATTCTAAACAAAAAGAAATATTATTTTTAAAAAGAGAACTTAAAGAAGTATATAAAAATGTAAATAGATATTGCAGGATTATAAAATTCTATAAGAGAAAATTAGTAACATTAGGAGCAATGAGAAAGTTAAAAAATTCTTATATATCAAGTGGAAATTATACAAAAGATGGAGCTGGAGAAGTCTTAAAAAAAGAAAAAGTAATAATATAATAAAGAGGTAATATTTTGAAACACTATACACAAATAGAATTCTGGGATATTCAAGAAAATAATGAATATATAGAACTAATAGAAAAAGTAGTAGAGACTTGTTTTAAAGAAGAAAATTTGACAAAAACAAATTTATACTTAAATGTTATTTTAACAAACCCAGAAACTATAAGAAAAACAAATAAACAATATAGAAATATTGATAAAGAGACAGATGTGTTATCTTTTCCAATGTTTGAAAAAAATGAAATTGAAGAAAGAATTAATAAAAGCTTAAAGATAAATGAACCTATAGAAGATGTATTAGGAGACATAATGATATCTATTCCAAGGGTAATAGAACAAGCAAAAGAATATGGTCATAGTACTACTAGAGAATTAGCGTATATGGTAGTTCACGGCTTTTATCACGTAATGGGGTATGACCATATAAAAGAAGAAGATAAAGTAATTATGAGACCAAAAGAAGAATATATTTTAAATAAATTAAATATTACAAGGTAAATATATTAAACAATTAAGATGCAATAGGGGAAGTTATATGAAAAAAGATGAACATAAATTAAACAATGATAATTTTATAGAAGCTTGGAAAAACGCAACAAATGGAATAATTTATTCAGCTACTACACAGAGGAATATAAGAATACAATTAGTTTTAGCAGTAATTGTAATGGTGTTAAGTTTATTTTATGGATTAGAAACAACAGAATTTTTATGTTTGGGATTTGCTATTTTTATGGTTATATTTGCAGAACTTATAAATACAGCAATAGAAACAGTAGTAGATTTATTTGTAGATGTGTATCATCCAAAAGCTAAAATTGCAAAAGATGTTGCAGCAGGAGCTGTAGTACTTGCTGCATGTAATGCATTAGTAGTAGGATACTTTATATTCTTTAAAGAAGAAAACATGAAAGCAATTAGCGAGAGCTTATTTAATAATATGGTTAAATCTCCAATGCATTTAGCATTTGTGGCAATGTTGTTAGTTGTAATAGCTGTAATTGCAGTGAAAGCAGGATGTTCTAAAAAGAAAGAAAGAGGACAACTAATAAAGAATGGATTTGTACCAAGTGGTCAGGCTGCTATTGCTTTTGCGGCACTTACTGCTATATGGATAGTTAGTAAAGACATAGTAGTAGTTACTTTAGCACTAGCACTTGCAATAATGGTAGTAGGCAATAGAGTGTACAGTAATGAAAGAACAAAAGCAGAAGTTGTTTTTGGAATATGTATGGGAATATTAATAGTACTTCTTGTATATGGGTTAACAATATTTAAAATACAATAACATATAATTATTAAAAAACTAATGATAATAAAATAGAAAAACATAATTAAAAAGGAGTTAAAAATGAAAAAAGGAACAAAGATATTCGTAATAATATTAATTATTACTATACTAGCAGCAGGAGGATTTTTTGCATACAAAATATATAAAGAAAAGAAGGGAAAACAAGTAATTTCATTGGAAACTGATGTAATAAAAGAAGAAGAACCTAAAAAGTCAGTTCAAATATATAAAGGTGAAGATAGACCTATAGCTGTTATGATAGATAACCATAAAGGAGCTTTACCTCAAGGTGGATTAAATGATGCGTATATGGTATATGAAATAATTGTTGAAGGAAAAGAAAGCAGATTAATGGCATTATTCAAAGGAAAATCTGTAGAAAAGATAGGACCGGTTAGAAGTTCGAGACATTATTTCTTAGATTACGCTTTAGAAAATGATGCAATATATGTTCACTATGGATGGAGTCCTCAAGCACAAAGTGATATATCAAGCTTGAAAGTAAATAATATAAATGGAATATCAGAAAGCACAAAATCTTTTTGGAGAGTTAAAGATAAAAATGCACCACATAATGTTGCAACAAGCACTGAAAAGATTTTAGAAATTGCAAAACGCAAAAACTACAGAACTACTTCTACCAAAAAGAGTGTACTAAACTATGTAACAGATGATGTTAATTTAGAAGACGGACAAAAAGCAGATTCAGTAGTTATACCATATTCAGAAGCAAATGTAGTAAAATACATATACAATAACGAAACTAAAAGATATCAAAGATATTCAAAAGGTGTAGAAGAAACAGATTGGTCAACAGGCGAGAAAACTACAACTAAAAATATTATAATAACATTTGCAAAAAATACAGTTTTAAATGATGGAGAAAATAAGGATAGACAAAATTTATACAATATAGGAACATTAGATGGATATTATATAACAAATGGCAGGGCAATAAAAATAACTTGTGAAAAATCCACAAGAGATGCACAAACTGTGTATAAAGATTTGGAAGGAAATGAGATAAAAGTAAATGATGGAAATACTTTTGTGCAAATTTGCCCAATAAATGCAAATGTTAAAATTGAAGGAACTGAACTAGAGACAGAAAGTACAGCAGTTGAATAATATTATGAAGATAAATATAATGTGAATTAAATAACCCCAATTATTAGACGGAAAGTTTAATAATTGGGATTTCATATTAATATTTTTCGAACTTATATTCCTTATCTAAATTTTTGTTTATATAAAGACTGCTAATTAATTTAAGCTCTTTTTTTGACTCTACTGATACACTAAAAGAAAAAAGCTTTTTTGCAGGTGCTGAAACTATATATTTTAAAGCATTAAAAGTATCTTGACAAATTTTAATTGCAGATTTATCTAAAAATGCACAATCAGTACATAAATATCCATTGTTTGATATGCTAAAATATCCTATATTATCTTTTTTCTTACATAAAGAACATTTATCAAGACTAGGACAAAATCCTAATAATACCATTAAGCGCAATTCAAACACAGATAAAATAAAATCTTTATCCGTGTCAGTTTCCGAAATTAAATATAAAGTATTAAGCAAAAGTTGTAATATATTATAAGTATATTGATTTTCATAAGTAACATCAGAAACTAATCTTGTAATAAAAGCTGCATAATTTAATTTTTCTAAATCTGTACGAATGTTGTAAAAAATCTCAATTGCTTCACAAGAATTGATATTATAAGAATTTACTCCTTTATAGATTACTAAATCACTAAAACTTAAAAATTGAGTTCCAGCTAAAAGTAAACTTTTAGGCTTTCTGGCTCCTTTAGCAGCACAACCAATTTTTCCGATATCTGGAGTCAAGATAGAAACCATTTTATCAAAATCTCCCATATTACTTTCTAATAGTACAATTCCCTTTGTTTTTATTATTCCCATAAAATCCTTCTTCTATTTGTATATTTTAGAGTTGTTTTTTATTTCTACCGTTAAATTCTTGAGAATTTGTTTGCAAATTCTCATTTTTAAGATTTAAGTTATCATTAATATTGTTAGAACTATCAGAGGACAACTTCTTTTCAAGACTTTCAACCTCAACTAATTCTAAAAATGTGTTTATATTTCCAGTGTTTTTAAAAGTATTCCAAGCTAATTTTTTTATCATAAAAAATTCATCTCCTATTGTTTTATCTTTTGCAGAATTGAATAATTTATGCTTACAAAAATTGTAAGTTATTACACATTAAACGATGAAAGTGTATAAATTATTGCAATTTAAATTTTTTTATTAATGAATTATCATTTAACCAATCTTCTTTTACTTTAACCCATAATTTTAAATTGACTTTTATATCAAGCATTTTTTCTAAATCTTCTCTTGCATAAGTACCAATTTTCTTAAGCATTTGACCATTTTTACCTATGATTATTCCTTTATGAGAATTTTTTAAACAATATATGGTTGCTGATATATCATAAATTGGAGCATTTAATTGAGTCTTTCTAGACTTCATTTTTTCAACTTCTACATAAATTCCATGTGGAACTTCATCATTTAATAATTTCAAAGTTTTTTCTCTAATTGTTTCTTCTGCAAGTTGCCTTAATGTTTGGTCAGTATATTCATCTGTATTATAATATGCTGGACCAGGCTTTAAGTTTAATTCTATTTCATCTAATAAAACATCTAAATTTTTGCCTTTTGTAACAGAAACAGGTATTACTGAAATAAAATTATATTCTTTAGAATATAGTGAGATTAGCTTTGCAATTTGGGCTTTATCTACCAAATCTATCTTATTTATGATAAGAATACACTTCTTTTTAGATTCAATTATTTTATCTAAAATTAATCTATCACCTTTTCCAATTTCTGAAGAAGTAGCATCAATTACAAAAAGTATTATATCAACATCTAGAGAAGCTCCAAAGGCAGTTTCTACCATTATATCTCCAAGTTTTGTTTTTGGCTTATGTATTCCTGGAGTATCTACAAAAATTATTTGTGCATTTGGGCGGTTAACAATTGCTCTTATTGCAGTTCTTGTTGTTTGAGTTTTATTTGCAACAGCAGCCACTTTTTCTCCAACTAAAGCATTGATGATGCTAGATTTTCCAACATTAGTTCTTCCAAGCATTGAAACAAAACCAGATTTAAAATTATTATTATTTAAATTTTCCATATATTTCTCCAATTAGTATGTATATTATTATAATTATTAATTAGTGATTTTTTTGTAGAAAACGGTAAGTAAAATTAATTTTTTTACGTTCATATTCGACAAAAAGCTTTATTTGTATTGAATTATATAATAAATTTTGCAAAGTGTCAAAATTTATGCTATACTATCAAGGAATTAAAAATGAGAGGTAAGGCTTTATGTATTTAATTGTAGGATTAGGAAACCCAGAACCAGAATATTCAAAAACAAGGCATAATATGGGGTTTGATGTAATAAATAAATTATCAAAAAAATTTAATATAGAAGTACAAAAAGAAAAGTATAATTCACTATATGGAACTGGAATAATTGAAGATGAAAAAGTAATCTTATTAAAACCTCAAACATATATGAACTTAAGTGGAGAAGCAGTAAAACCATTTATGGATTTTTATAAAGTAAAACCAGAAAACATAATTGTTATTTATGATGACATTGATATAGAGACCGGAACAATTAAAATAAGAAAAAAAGGTGGAGCAGGAACTCATAATGGAATGAAATCTGTAGTACATGAGCTAAATACAGAAGAATTTCCAAGAATAAGAGTAGGAACAGGAAGTAAAGAAAAAATATTCAATCTAATTAATTATGTAATAACAAGAGTTGATGATGACGAATATGTCAAACTAGAGAATGGAATAGTTAAAGCAGCACAAGCTGTTGAAGAAATATTGAAAATAGGAATAGACAATGCTATGAATAAATTAAATTAATACATATAGGAGAATACATGAAAGAGATTATAATTGATAAAAACAAAGGGAAGAATAAACTAGTAGCTTTATTAGAAGACGGGAGATTATTAGAAAAATGTGAAGATACAAAGCAGGATAAAGCATCAGAAGGAAACATATATTGTGGAATCGTAAGAAATATATTGCCTGGTATGCAATCAGCTTTTATAGACATTGGAAAAAATAAAAATGCATTTATATATATAAAAGATATAATTCCAAAAGTTAGTAATCAAACGGGAAATAAGCAAGAAGAGTTGTCAAAATATAATATTGGTGATTATCTAAAACCAAATAATAGCATATTAGTACAAGTAAAGAAAGAAGAAGAAGGAAAAAAAGGCGCAAAGGTATCTAAAAATATTAGTTTAACAGGCAGACTTTGTGTTTTAATGATAAACGTAGATTTTATAACAGTATCTCAAAAAATTGAGAATGAAGAAGAAAGAAAGAGACTAAAACAAATAGCTAGCCATATTTTATCAAAGTATAAAGAAAAATATGGAGTGATTTTAAGGACGGGAGCGTTAGGAAAAAAAGAAAAAGAAATACAAGAAGATATAGAAGAATTAATAACATTATGGAAAAAGATAGAAAGAACATATAAAAATATATCAGTAAATAGAGAACCTAAATTAATATTCAAAAATGAAAGTGATACAACAAAATTCTTAATAAGTGTTTTAGAAACAGATATCTCAAGAATAACAACAAATGAAAAAGAAGTTTTTAATTCTGTAAAAATATATTTAGAACAGATAAATAAAAATGACATTGAACTAGTACTTGATACTAAACGAGAATATATGCAAATATTTGGATTAGAACAACAAATTGAAGGGATTGAAAAACGAAAGATTTGGTTAAAGTGTGGAGGATTTATTACAATAGATAAAACAGAAGCATTAACGGCAATAGATGTTAATTCAGGGAAATATATTGGAAACAAAAGCTCTAACAAAGAGAATGTTGTTCAAAAAGTAAATATGGAAGCAACTATTGAAATAGCCAAACAGTTAAGGCTAAAGAATATTAGCGGAATAATAGTAATAGATTATATTGATATGGAAAAAGATGAAGAGAGAGAAGAAATTATAAATTTATTAGAAAAAGAATTAAAAAATGATAGAAGTAAAACTCAAATAATAGGATTTACAAAATTGGACTTATTAGAAATGACAGTTAGTGTAAAATATTTGTAGGCAAAATATAAAAAATGTCTACAAATTTTTTATT
>OLSB01000965.1_pt1 | contig 31055 bp, 24 predicted proteins | sample 1672071 | NCBI WGS metagenome assembly OLSB01 (sample SAMEA3136642, study PRJEB25190) | human gut metagenome | biome: human gut; feature: human-associated habitat; material: faeces | place: Austria | collected 2013 | reverse complement strand
CTACGAGGAGGGGAAGGACGTGCTGCACGATGTTTCCGTCGTTTTTGAGGCGGGCAAGGCGTATGCCGTCGTCGGCGGCAGCGGCTGCGGAAAATCGACCCTCCTGCATCTGCTCTCGGCAAGCTGTACCGGCTATTGCGGTACGATTCACTTTGACGACACCGAGCTGCGGGAGATTGCGCCGGAGTCCCTCTACGAGCAGATTTCGGTCATTCAGCAGAACGTGTTCGTTTTTGACGCGTCGTTACGGGACAACATTACGATGTTCCGCGATTTCCCGCACGACGCGGTGGACTCCGCCATCGAGCGAGCGCACCTGAACGCACTTGTGGAGGAGCGCGGAGAGGGCTATCGCTGCGGCGAGGGCGGTAAGGGGCTGTCCGGCGGCGAAAAGCAGCGCGTTTCCGTTGCGCGGAGCCTTTTGAAGCGGTCGAGCGTGCTTTTGGCGGACGAAATGACGGCGGCGCTTGACGCAAAGACTGCGCACGAGGTCACGAGCGACCTTCTGTCGCTGGACGGCATCACGCGCATCGTCGTGACGCACGGCTTGGAGGAGGCGCTGCTGCGCAGCTACGACGGGATCATCGTTTTGAAGGACGGACGCATCGCCGAGCAGGGGCGCTTTGACGAGCTGATGGCGCAAAGGGGCTACTTCTACGCTCTGTTCACCGTGGCGCAATAGCGGTTGTCGCAGTATAAAAGTCATTCCCGCCGCGGGGACGATCCTTGGACCGTTCCTGCGGCGGGAATGCTGTTTTCGGCGGGGTTATTCCACGGATTTGAGGGATTCCGCCATCGGGACACGATTGATCTTCCGCACCAGCAGCAGGCACACCAGCCCGCCGAGCACGATCGTAATACCGAACGCCAGCGCATAGCTCAGCGGCGCGACGTGGATATTGAACGATACAAGATCAATGCGGATCTCGGAGATCACATAATGGTGCAGCGCCTTGCCTGCGGGGATACCGACCAGCGCACCGAGCACGGTCAGCAGGATGATTTCGCGGAACACGTAGGTCAGCGTCTCGGACGTGTAGAAGCCCAGCACCTTGACCGTTGCGATCTCGCGGATACGCTCGGTGATGGAGATGTTGCAGAGATTGAACAGCACCACCAGCGCCAGCGCACAGGCGGAGATCACCACCAGCGCGACGATCGCATCCAGACTTTTCATGGTATTATCGACCATTTCCCGCAGCGCGTCGGTCACCGTGACCGCAGCCACGCGGCTTGCGTCGGAGAGCCTCGCGCCGAGCGCATAGGGGTCGTCGTCCGATTGGACGAAGGCGGTGGCGTATTCGCAGTCCTCCCCGAAGAGGCTCTCGTAGGTCTCGGCGGTGACAAACGCGTAATGGTACACATAGTTGTCGCAGATGTCGGTCACGGGGACCTCGACGGTCCTTGCGTCCGAGACGCGGAGGGAGAGCGTATCGCCGACCTTCAGCCCCTGACTGTCCGCAAGGTGGCGGTCAATGACCGCGCCCGACTGCGGGTAGGCGATTTGGCGGTCGCCGTCGTGCAGACTGATGAGCGAGGTGATGTCGGCGTCGCTCGTCGCGAGTATGGTTACATTGCTGATGTCCCGCCCGCCGTATGCCTCAAAGCTTCCGGAGTGGGCAAAGACGCAGTGCTGCATCTCGGGGAATTGCTCCCGAAATGCCGTCTGCTTTGCCTCGTCCATCGGCACGGAGAAGGTCACGGCGATGTCGTAATGCGTGACGCCCTCGAATTGGTCGTCAACGACCGTGGAGATCGTGTCGCGCAGACCCAGCCCCGTGATGATGAGCGCCGTGCAGCCGCCGATGCCCAGCAGCATCATAATCAGCCGCTTTTTGTAGCGGACGATATTGCGGATCGAAACCTTGTACAGGAACGAGAAGCGGTTCCACAGGAAGGGAACGCGCTCCAAAAGAATGCGCTTGCCTGCCTTTGGGGTCTTCGGGCGCATCAGCGCTGCCGGCATACGGCGCAGCTCCGAGCGACAGGTCAGATAGGTCACGCCCATCGAGCATGCCATTGCCGCCAGCAGGGAAATCACGGCGAGCAGCGGCTTAAAGACATATTGCAGCGGCGCAAAGTCATACAGGATGGAGTAGCCGCCCCAAATGACCAGCGGGAACAGCCATGTCCCCACCGCGAAGCCGAAGATACAGCCCAGGAGGGCGGCGCTGCCGGAGTAAGCCATATAGCGCCCCGCGATCCGCCCGTCGCTGTAGCCCAGCGCCTTGAGCGTGCCGATCTGTGTGCGCTGCTCGTCGATCATGCGCGTCATGGTGGTCATGCACACCAGCGCAGCCACCGCAAAGAAAAACAGCGGGAAAACCTTGGCGACCTGATCGACGATCGAGGTGTCGTTGCGGAAGGAGACGTAGCCGCTGTTGGTGCTGCGGTCGAGCAGGTAGACCGAGGGGTGCTCTAACTTTTCCACCTCGACCTGTGCGTCGTCAAGCTGCTTTTTCGCGTCGTTCAGCTCCGCCTCGGCTTCCGCAAAGCGCTCCTGTGCCTCGGCATAGCCCGCGTCGTATTCCGCCTGCCCGTCGGCAAGCTGCTGCTGTGCCGAGGCGACCGCAGCCTTGCCGTCCGCAAGCTCCCTTTCACCGTCGGCGATCGCCTGCCGTCCTGCGTCCAGCTTTGCCTTGCTCTCGTCTAAGAGCGCCTGCTGCTCTGAAAGCGCTGCCTCGGCTTCGGTACGCTTCTGATTCAGCTCTGCCTGCGCGCTGTCGATCTGTGCCAGCCCGTCGACGAGCTGCAAATAGCCCTGATATGCCTCGGTTTCTTCGAATTTCCGCAGCTCCAGCTCCGCCGCGTCGTACAGCTCCTTGCACAGCAGATATTCCGCCGAGCCCTCCTCGGCTTGTGCCAGCCGCTCGGAAAGCTGATTTGCCTTGCTCTCCAGCGCCTCGTGCTGGACTAAAATGCCGCTGTCGTTGATCTGCGCCATGGCGTCGTCCAACGGCTTGCGGTTTTCGTCGATGGTCGCCTGTGCAGCGGCGAGCTGTGCCTCTGTGTCCGCCTTCGCCGTCGTGAAGGCAGCCAAGCCGTCGTCATACTGCTTCTGCCCAGCCTCCAGCTCTGCCTTGCTCTGCTCGATCGTTTTCTCTGCCTCGGCGAGCTGTGTCCGCGATGCACTGAGCTGTGCCGCGCCGTTTTCCAGCGCCTGCTTTGCCTCTGCCAGCTCCTCCTCCGCTGCCGCACGCTCGGAGCGGTAGGTCGCCTCGCCCTTGTCGTATTCCGCCTGCGCGTCGGCAAGCTGCGCCCGCGCCTCGTCGACAATGCTGTCGTAGCGGAGCTGTGCCCGCGCCTCCAGCAGCTCCTGCAGCGGGGCGGACATGGCGTTCGCGGCATCGCCGTACGCGTCGGAGTACAGCTCCGTCCCTGCCGTATCCGTCAGGGTCAGATAGATTTCCGTGAAATAATCCGGCGCGAAGCTCTCTGCGGGCAGCAGGACAAAGCCGTTCAGCGACCCGCCGCCGAGGGAGGTCGTGCCGCGGTCAACGCCGAGGTAGAGCGGGCTTTCGCACAGCCCCACCACGGTCAGCTCCTCCACCGTAAAGGCGTCGGCGGGCGCGGTTTTCGTAACGCGCAGCGTCGCGCCGAGATCCTCCTCGGAGAAGCGGTCCGCGTCGGCGAGACATTCGCCCGCCCTCTCCGGCATCCGCCCGCCGATGAGCTTCGGCATGTTGACCTGCTGCGGGAGCGTCAGCGCCTTGAGCGTCAGCTCCCGTTCGTCCGCCTCGGCGGTGAAGTCCGCGCTGAAGCCGCCCTCCGCCGCAGCAACGCCCGCCTGCTCGGAAAAAGCGGTCACGTCCTCGGCGGTCAAGCCGAGCGTGCTGATCAGGCGGTAATCGTAAAAATTCGTCTCGCGCAGATAGCCTTCGCCGGTGCGCATCATGGACGGCTGCGCCGCCTTCAAGCCCGCGAAAAAGCCGATGCCGAGCGCAACGATCGCCAGGATTGCCAAATAGCGCCCCAGCGACATCCGAATCTGCCGAAGGTTGCTTTTGCGCCAAGCGCTGCCGGTCACCATTCGATGTCCTCCACGGGCGTGACCGTTTCGTTGCGCTCCACGCTCTGCACGCCGCCGTTGCGGAAGCGGACCACGCGGTCTGCCATCGCCGTCAGCGCGGAGTTGTGGGTGATGATGACGACGGTCATGCCGTTGTCCCGACTTTGCCGCTGCAAAAGGGCGAGAATCTGTTTGCCCGTGGCGTAATCCAATGCACCGGTCGGCTCATCGCACAGCAGGAGCTGCGGACGCTTTGCCAGTGCGCGGGCGATGGCAACGCGCTGCTGCTCGCCGCCGGAGAGCTGCGCGGGAAAATTCTTCATTCTCTCTCCCAGCCCGACCTCCTTCAGCACCTGCGCCGGCGGCAGCGGGTCCTTGACGATCTGCGAGGCAAGCTCCACGTTTTCCAGCGCCGTCAGGTTGGGGATGAGGTTGTAAAACTGGAACACAAAGCCCACATCACGCCGACGGTACTCGGCAAGCTGTCTTGCGTGAAAGGCGGATACCTCACGGTCGCCCAGCCATACCTTGCCCGAGGTCAGTGTGTCCATGCCGCCGAGAATGTTCAAGAGAGTCGTTTTTCCGGCGCCGGACGGTCCGACGATGACGCAGATCTCGCCGCGCCCGATCGTGAAGCTGACGTTTTGCAGCGCACGCACGGCAACCTCGCCGCTGCCGTAGCTTTTTTCGACATTTTCGAAGCGGATAAAGTCCATGTTCGTTACTCCCGATACTACTCAATTTTATACTGATTCTTGATTAAATATTTAATCAAGAATCCCATGTGCTACGCACACTCGCATCGTGCGAACGCACGATGCGCCGTCTCATGCAGAATCTGACGCGCCTTTGGCGCTATAAAAAGCTTTTCAAGCTTTTTAACAGATTCTAGTATTATTTTTTATAGTATACCGACTTTCCGCGCCGTCCGCAAGAGCGACGCTTCCGCTCGCGGCAGAATTTACGAAAAATTAAAAATCCGACCCGCCGAAGCAGGTCGGACAATTTGAATCAGGTTTGTGCCGCGCCGTCCACGGAGACGACCGCGCCCGTAACGTAGCTTGCAAGGTCGCTTGCAAGGAAGAGGAACACATTCGCCACCTCCTGCGGCTCACCGACGCGACGCAGCGGGATCGGCGCGGAGATCCGTTCCACCATCTCCTTCGGCAGCGCGGCGACCATATCGGTGCGGGTCACGCCGGGCGCAACGGCATTGACGCGGATCCCCGCCGGACCCAGCTCCCGCGCGAGGCTCTTGGTCAGACCGTTCACGGCAAACTTGCTGGCGGGATAGCCGACGCCGGCGGGCTGACCGTACAGGCTGACCATCGAGCTGGTGTTGATAATGCACCCGTGCCCCGCGGCACGCATGATCGGCTCGACCGCCTTACAGCCGTTGAATACGGCGGTCACGTTCAGGTCCATGATCTTTTTGAAGTCCTCGGGACGGTATTCCGCCAGCGGCTCGCGTGCGGAGATGCCCGCATTGTTGACCATGATGTCCACCGTGCCGAACGCCTCGCGCACCGTCTCTACCGCCTGCCGCACGGTGTCGAAATCGGTCAGATCGGGCGCAAGCCCCATGACACGCCACGCGGCGTTTTCCGATTTCAGCGCGGCAAGCGCCTTATCGACCGTCTCCTTTCGGCTGCCGAACAGGGCGACGGCTGCGCCGTTTTGCAAAAAGGTTCTGACGATTGCCAGACCGATGCCCCGCGTTCCGCCGGTTACGATTGCTGTTTTCCCTTGAAGCATGACCAAACCTCCTTGTATTTTTCACAAATGCAGAAGAATTGCCTACATAGACAGTATACCGCATTTCCCGCCCGCCCGCAAGAGGAAGGAGACGAAATCGCGGGACATTACTTGCCGGTCAAGGATTGCTTTGCGGTGTTGAGGGAAGCAATCAGAATGCGGCGAATCGTACCGCATTCCGTATAAAGTTTCGATACGGATTCTTTGTTCAACACATTTGCTTTTACGAACAGCTCAAGCCAATATTCTGTCTCATAACACTCCTTCAATGCAATTTGCAGTTTTGCAATAAAATCCGCCTTGCCGTGAGCGTAATTCGCTTCACGAATATTGGCACCGATCGAGGTTCCGGAGCGCTCCAACTGATTAACCAGTGAGTAATGCCCTTTGATCATATCACATAGTTTGACTATATTGACTGCAAACTCGGTGGAGAGTACCCTTAATTTTGACTCAGCCATGCAAGCACCACCCTTTCTATTTCACATTGTACAGCAATGCGAATAAAAAGTGAAGTGAAATATTCGGCAAAAACCGAATGTGAAATCGTTTCTCGCAGACTCGAAACAGTGAAATACTGCGCCTTCGTCGCAGTGTGAAATGAAATAAATCCACCCATGTCCGCAGACATTTCACGTGCCGGAGGCAGATTTCACGCCCGCAGGGTATTTCACAAATCCCATAAGGGATTTATTTCGTTGAAAAAAGAGCATTGCAGAAGCAATGCTCTTTTTTCTGGAGCAGGGTACGGGAATCGAACCCGTTTCGATATGCCAGAAAACCCTTTATTTTCAATGCTTTCACAAATCCGTAAGCATTTTCGTAAGCATTTTCCGACCTTTCACGATTTCCGATACATCGACTGATACCGCTTAACACCCTCCGCTTTGTCAATCTGCCGCTTGTGCAGATACTCATACACTGCCGCCATAGCCTCCGGCACGGTTCCGCCCTGCCGACGGATGCGCTCGATCAGCTCGACGGCAGCGCCGTGCAGCAACTGCATATGCGTCATTTCCTCCTCGCTCAGCCGCGCGAACAGCACCGCCAGATCCGGCTCGGTGTCCCGGTACTCCAGCGCCAGCTTCGCGTAGTCGCAAGCGTCCTGCAGCTCGTCGTCGATGCGCTCCATAAGCAATGTCATTACGTTCATTGTCAACCCTCCCGAATGTAGGCGTACAGGCTGTCCAGCTCGCGCCGCCCGACCTTGATGGTGATCCCGACCAGCGGAATCTTGATCGGCAGCGTTTCCGTCCCAAGGTAGGGAACCGCTGCCTGATACAACGCGTCCACGTCAACCTCGCCGCTGTCCTTGTCGTATACGCCGAGCGCCGAAATCATCGGATGCTCCGCATACTTTTCTATCATCTGCGGCAGCTTTGCCGCCAGAAGCCCGCCGCCGCCACCGACGAGCACCTTGTCCCAGCCGCTCAAGCTCGGAACAACCTCTCGGTCGATGAACTTTGCAAGGCCGGACTGCATCATTTCAATTTTCATCGTAAACCTCCTAAGTGTCGGGGCGGCTACTGCCGCCCCTTTTTGGCCTTAGTTGCAGCAGCACCCGCCGCACTTCGGGAGCGGATTGTAGAGCGTCTGCGCTGTGGTGCCCGTGCCGGTGGTGATGTCGGCGACCATCTTCGGATAAAAGGTCGCGTTCGCATACGTCACGATGCTGTTATCACCGCAGCAGCGGCGTTCCGCCTCCTGCGCGACCGCACTCATGCACTCCTGCTTGACCGCCGCGACATCCTGCCGCACCAGAACAAAGCTGTCCTCGGTGCGCTGGTTGTGGACTGCCTGCTGGCCGATCGTGCTGCGAATGTCCTTGAGCTGACCGTCGATGTACTTGTACATCTCCAGCATCTTCTGATCGCCGTAGGTGTTCGCGTCACGCAGGGCGATTTCGGATTGCAGCTTTGCAATCTGCTCTTGCTGCCCCAGCTCATACCGGCTGACCGGCATATTCTCGCTGCAAGTCGCCGCAGCACGTCCACCGAACAGGCCAAGCCCGCCGTTCAGCAAGCTCAGAGCCGCGCCGCCGATGCCGAAGCCCAGCGCCGTACCCGCTACGCCCTTCGAGGCATAGCTCTTCTCAACTTCTACCATGTGTGTATCCTCCGTAAAATTATTTAAGGTGGCCACCTCATGGCTTCAGCATACCGTGTTTCTCCTCCTGCTGTGACTCATTTGTGCATCACTTCTGCCCATAGAAAAATGCCGCCCCGAGAGGCGGCATCGTTCAATGCAGAATTCGTTTTGAAGTTTTCTCCATCCGGTTCAGAATCTCCGGAATCCTCCGCTGCACCGTAGCCCGGCCGAGATATAGCTCCGCTGCAACGTCAACCTGCGGTCGCCGCTCCACAAAATAGAGCTGCGCGATCCTCTCATTCTCCGCGCCGACGTTTGCCTGGCGAATCACCCGCTGCATTTCTGCCGTTGTCAGCCCGCCGAGAGCAGGGGGGAGGGAAAATCTCGCCTGTGGGCTCATTTCTTCCCGTCCTCCTTCGGCTTGTCCATCAGCGCGATCTGCGCGACCTTCTGCCGCACGGCGTAGGAATACTCCGTCGTCCGCAGCCAGTTCCAGATGGTTGTTTTGTTCCAAGCGCTCGACTTCTTCCCATCCGCCGTCAGACGGTATTCCGGCGCTGCTTCCAGATACGCCGCATACACCGACGGGTTGATCTCTGCCTTGCGGAAGAACGCAATGCGCCAGTCGTCGTCACGATACACCGCAAATGCGTCCCACTTCTCCTGATCGGAAAGTGGCATTTTCGCAATTGCGCGGATTCTCTGTGCGTCGGAAACCTGTTTTGCGTCGCCGATCGGCTCCAGCTTTCCAACGCCATCCACAACGGTCAGCGCCTTGTCCTTGCCGATGTACTCCGTCAGCTCGTCGTATCGGTCCGTGTCGCCGCGCATCGTCGTAGAGAACGATCCGTAAGCCTCCAGCACCGCCTTCTTCTGCGCGTCTGTCCATCCCTTGTGGGAAACATAATTGTCGAAGTGCGACATCTTGACGTTTGCCGAAGCGTCCATTTCGTTCAGATCGTCCCGGTATGCCTTTGCTTGGAACACCTCAGAGGCAGGCAGCTTCGCGTCGAACGCCAAATCCAGCAGCTTGTTCTCGCCCTTCTGGTAAACATAGCCGGTCTTGGATTCCGCCTTGGCATACAGCGTCGCCGTTTGGATAACGCTCTGTACCGCCTTTGCCTTTTCCTCGTCCGTCATTTCGTTGTAGGTCTGCGATTTGAACAGATCGGTCAGCATCGCTGTGATCGCCGTCCCGCGCGTGATGGAATACTCCTCGTACTGCTCGGCGGTGAAGCGCACCGTGACCTTCTTCCCGCTCTTGTCCCTGTAGGAATAGGACTTGTCGCCCCAGCGCGGCACGACGTTGATTTCGCTGAGCGTGGGGTCTGCCTGCGTCAGCTCGTAAAGGTATTGCAGCTCGTCCACGACTGGATTCTGCGCCTCCTCGGAGTAGTACGCCGGATTGAAGAACGCGTTGAAAATGCGCTCCGCCGTGTCGCCCTTTTCCACCGTGCGCCCCAGCTCGTCCACCATGACCGCTTGATTGTAATCCCAGCCGGGGATTCCCTGTGACCATTTGCCGAGGACGCGCTGCATAATGTCGGGCATCCACGATTCTTCGTCGATGTAGGTGTAGGTCGTTTCCTTGTTCGCCGCCTGCTCCGCCTGCCGGATCATGGAGTTGGAAAGCCCCTGCGTCAGATAGCCGAACACGTTGGTAATGACCATATCCGTCAGCGGCGAATCCGACCATTTGATCGTGTCGATGGAATTGTTCAGACCGGAAAGCATCGACGTTTTAATCATCGGGTCAGTGATGTACAGCAGCGCCTCAATGAAACCGGGATCGTTGTTGCGCTCGGAAATGTCGTAGATATTCGCGCCGATCAAAAACGGCACGGACGACGGTGCCAGCCACGAAATGTCATACCATTTCCCGCCGATTTTGATGGAATAGTCCTGCTTGCCTGCCAGCTCGTCGAGCGTTTTCTCCTTGTCGTCGTCGCCGCCCGCGCCGCGGATTAGCCCGTTCGCCGCCGCGAGGAAACCCGCGTAGAGAAGCCCCGTGCCGGTCAGTGTTTTTGACGCCGCTTCCACAATGTCATTGCCGCTGATGTCAAACCCGGATGTCTTTCCGATGATATCTGCGAACATATTAAGCACACCGAGCGGGGAGAACTGCTCGATTCTCACGCCAATATTCGCCGGTGTCTTGCGGAATGCAAACAGACCACGGGAAAACACCTGCGCTCTGCCCCAGTTGCGGTCAAATCCGCTGAACCATGTGGACACCGCATTCGTGTCGCGGAAGGTCGCCTCCTGCGCCTGCTGGATGGCATAAGCCCGCGCACGGTTCATCAGCTCCGCATCGACATTTTCAAACGTGCTGCTCTTGACCCCGTTTGCGCGAAGGTAGCCGGAAAGCGCCTGTGCATAGGCAAACCGCCCGAAGATCGCGTCGCCCTGCTCCATTGCAAAGCTCGTTACCTTGTCATATCCGCGCAGCAGCGCCATCCCTGTTTCCGCAGATTTCCGGATCGCCTTTGCTGCGGCGTTGCTGTCCTCTTTCGTGCCCCACTGCCCGTTGAGCTTCCAGATTTGGCGCTTCGCCTCGATTTCTCTTGCGTACTGCCCGCGCAGATTCTCCTTGAACTTCGTGTCGCCGAGAATTTCGTCCTTGAACTGCGTGTAGTCCTTCCATGCCTGCCCGAAAAGCATCGGGTCAGCAACAGAAGCAGGGGTAAGCGGGGAAGTGCGCTCGTATTCCGAAACCTTGCCGTCGGTTGCCCGGTTCAAAGCCTTGGAAATTCCGTAAACCGGTGCTTCGACCAGCGCCTTCACGCGGTTCTTTGCGGTGTACAGCAGCGCTGCTCCCGTGTTGGAAGCGATGTTCCGAATCTGCGTTTTGAAATTGCCGAGCATATTCAGATACCGCAGCGCCGTCCACTTGTCGTAGAGCGTCGAAGGGATCTGGTCCGCGACGTATTTCTGAATGTCGGAAATGACGGCATCCCGCGCCTTGTCGGTCGTCGCCTCCCGATACGCCTGCCACATCTCTTCCGGAACGACAATTTCCGATATGGAACCGACGGCGTTTTTCTGCTTGTTTACCGCAGCGTCTTTCGCCCGTTCTGCCCGGTCGGCATCACGGAACGCTTCGCGGATTTCCTTTCGCCTTGCCATTCGGTCGGCTTTCGCCTGCGCATTTTCTGCCCGCGTGTCGTTGATGTTTTGAATTGCCTGCTGCAAGCAGAGCATCCGACCCTCCGGCGTGAGCTGCTTCACGAGCCGCGCCGCCTGTAGCGCCCGGCCAGTGTTGCGCAACAGATCAACCATAGCCGTGTAGAGCTGCCCATACTGCGCCGCTGTCATGTCGCTGTCACCGGCGACGCTCAGAAGGTGAGCGCCCCGCGCAACGAGCGCTTCGGAAACACTCCCACGCTCGACCGCCGAGACGAATTTGACTACCGCAGAGGGAATGTCCCGTTCAACCAGTGCCTTCGCGTCGGTTGACAGCTTATCCAAACTCCGCACGCTATCGGAAAGCTCGCCGGAAACGATCAAATCCTGTACCGTGTTCAGCCTGCTGTCCGGCACGAGCTTCGATTCCATAATGTGCGCCGCTGCCGTGCTGACCCGCGTTTGCCCGTCCATGCTCTTCGGCACATCCACCACCCGCGCCGGATTCTCGCCCGGCTCGATGGTGCCGTATTCGATGGCTGCACTGCTGTACGGGTCAAAGCCTTTTCGCGCTGCACCGACGGAGTTTTCTCCCACGGGGTTGACAGCCGCGCCATCCTGTGATATACTATCAACAGACCGGTCTAATGAGCTAATAATGGGATGGGATTGATTTCCCTGCCCAGGTACTGCCACGGACCGGTTGTTTTTTATTCCCCAATGGTAGATTTGGCTCGCGTTGCCCTGCGCAGAATCGCGGACAGCGATTCTAACACCGACAATGTCGCCACCAATCTGTACCGGCGTGTAGAAATAGTTCCAGCGGTAGATTTGTGGATTCCCCTCATAGTCCGGCGTGCTGTAGAGATACCTCGCGTTATTGAAAATCTCTTCCGATTGGTACAGCATATTGGACTTCGCTTCTGTCAGTCGGTCTGTTACTTCACGGATTGCCGCGTCATAAATACGGGCTTCCAGAACGCCGCCGTCCACTTCAAATTCATAAGTGTTCGGTCGAAGGGTTTGCAGGAATGCCCGCAGCTGCCGTTTCAGTTCCCCGATTTTCTCTTTCAGGAGCGCGTTGCGTTCCTGTTTTTTTACGCCCCGAAGGTCAGGATAGTGCTCCGCAACGTCCTCGCGGCTTTCGATTTGTACGACCTCGCCGTCCGCGACCATCTGGTCGTGGAGCGCCTGCGTCATCTGCTTCTGCGTGTCGGTATCGCCGTATTCGACCATGCGGAAATTCCCATCGTCTGTAATGTCAACACGGGGCGCGGGCTGCGCTTCCATCCCCGCAGATGCTTGCGCCTGATCAGAAACGTCAGCGCCCTGTGCGTTCACATCTGCTGTTTGCGCGGGTGCTTCCGTCTGCTGCGGATGCTCTGCCCGCCAGCGCTCCACCTGAAGGCTCGCCGCCTCCGGCGTAAAGCGCGACGCGTTTGCCGCCCACCAGATACTGAGCTGCTGCATGATCTGCCGCGTCTGCTCGGCGTAGGTTCCGGCGAACGGCTTGTTGCGGATTTCCTCCAGCGCCGTCTTTGCCTCCGGATGCACCATGATCGCGTCCGCGCTCTCCTGTGTCGGGGGCAGCGTTTTCCAGTTGATCTCCGCCTCGCCGTATTTCGCCGTGCTTCTTGCCATCCGGTACGACATTTCCGCCTCCCGGAAGGTCTGATTCGCCGCGACGTTGTTGTTCCCGGCCCTTGCGACCGGAACGCCCAGCACGTCCTGTAGCACCGCCGCACCCTTCTCGGTGTTCAGCCGCAGCTTCTGAATGTCGGCATTGCGCACGTTCTCGCCGTTCCAGACACGATAAAGCACCTCCGCCGCCGCACTCGCGCGTTCCTTACTCCATGCTTCGGTTCCTTCGGTGTAGTTCCGCTCGAAGCGCTCCGTGCGAAGTCGCTTTGCCGCCTCCTGTGCCATCTGCGCGACCTGCTCGGCATCCTCTGCCGTAAAGGCGCCCTTGTTGATGCGATCGACTGTCGCCTGATCTGCCCCGGCCTCTTGCAGCATCGCGCGGAATTCCTGCCCGGTCAGGAATTTTTTGTTATCCAGTGCCGCCGCGACCTTTTCGCCCATCGCATGAACAGGGCTGCTCTCATCAAAGCTCAGCGCCGCCAACGCAAATTGCGCCTGCGCCGCCTTGATCTGCTCCACCTCGGCCCGCTCATTTTTGAGCGTCGAACCGGCAGTCGCAAGGTTCGTCGCGCCGGTCAGAAGCAGGGTCGAGAGCGTCGTGTCCACGAATTCCTCCCAGCCCGGCGCTTCGTAATCCCGACCGGTCAGCATCGTCACAAACAGCGGCTCAAGGTAATTCTGAACGTTTTCTTCCAGCACCTCACTTGCAATGTTCGCGCCGAATTTCACCGCCCAGCGCCCGAATGCGTTGGTAATTTTCCCGGCAATTTGCTCGCCAACAACCTCCGGGAGCACGCCCTTCAGACCGGGAACGCCGCCCGCGAGGGTCTGTAGGAAGCCCTCCGCGCCGCCGACCAGCGCGCCGTAGCCGAGTGCCTGCCCTTCGGTCATGCCCTGCCGCAGGCCCTCCTGATACGCCCCCGCGCCGCTGGTCGCAAACGTCACCGCCGCGCCAACTGCCGGGTTGCCGGTCGCTATCGACGCAGCCATGGCCGGAAGCATCTGCCCGAAGCTTGACGATGCGTTGATAACGCCCCGCCCGAACCAGTTGGAATTCTCTGCGCGGATTGCCGTTTCATATTCCCACGGCAGGGTGGAAAGCTCCTCCCCCGTGAACAAGGATTCCACATTTCGCACCGTATTGCGCAAGCCTCTCTGCATCGGGTTCCATAGGTAGTCGATCAGGAAGAAATTGTCCTCCTCTGCATCCGCCGAGCCGTGCCGGTAGTCCAGCGTCGGCTTGAGCGTGTCAAGGAAAGCCATCGCAGACGCTTCGCCCTCGGTCGCCCAAAGGTAGTTAAAGATATGCCTCTCGTCGGCAGTCATGTAGTCGTAGCTTTCCAGACTGTCCTGCTCGCCGTTATAGCTTGCGTAGTGCTTCTTGATGGAATCCTTCCGACCCTGCATCCCATTGATATAGCCATAGATGGGGTTTTGCATCATCTCGTCAGACGAAATACTGGCGTGATGAGCTATGAACTCTTGCCAATCGGACGCCCCGTGCGGGTTGTGCTTGTAAACGTCCGGCAGCGGACGGGATTTCTCCTCAAAATCCTCATTATTCTTAAGCGAGTAATACTTATAATAATCCGCAGCCGCCGAAAAATCGGAAAGCGCCCTTTGCCGCTGTTCTGCTTGCTTCCTCCGCTGTGTGGCTTTTGCAAGCTCATATTCCAGACGCGAAAGCTCCTCATCGTCCGCCGTTTCGCTGACCCATTCGTTTCCGACGCGGCGCCCTTTCGGAATTCGCGCCTGCTTCAGCTGCTCCTTCAGCGCCTGCTCCTGCTGCATGGCCGACTCCAGCTCTGTCAAAACGTCCTGCCCGCGCTGCTCCAACGAATATACCGCCTCCGCAGCCTTCGCCCGCTCCTCTGTGGAGGAAAGAGTACGCCGCGCCGTCTCGATCTGCCCGTCCAGAGCCTGCATCTGCTGCACAAGCGCATTTCTTGCCTGCCATTCGCTATCCGGCATTGCCTTGAGCTGCTGCTCCAGCTCCGCCCGCTGCTGTTCCAGCCGCGCGATCTCGCGGTTTCCGCGCTCTACGCCGCTGCGGGAGCCCTCGGCAATCTCCTTCGCATTCTTCGCCGTAATCCCCAGTCTGCCCGCGTTGGAAAAGCTGTCAATCACGTCTGTGATCTTCTGCTGCACCGCCTCGCGCTGCTGCCTGTCCTGTTCAAGCGTCAGCCCGCCGTTCGGCACGGGGACAGTCTTGCCCGTCAGCGGATTCGTCATGCCGAGCTGCCCGCTCTTTAGATACGACCCGACCCCGTTCAGATAGCTTTCGTACCGGGAAAACTCATCCTGCCACTGCTTGCGCTCCTGCGGGGTAAACAGCGCGGCGTTTTGCTCCATGTACCGTTTCGTCGCCGAAAGCCGGGAGGAAAGTGCCTGCTGCTTGCGCTGCAGATCCGTCTTGGCCTCGTCGGTCACGACCCTGCTGCCCTGCATCAGCCCGCGCACGTCCTTGTCAAAGCTCGTCAGCCCGCTTGACAGCGCCGAGTAGCCGGAGCCCCAGATCGCGGAGTTCTTGTCCGTCGCGCGTCCGTAGCCGTTGCCGAAGTAGCCGTCATAGGTCTTGAGCTGTGCCTCATACTCGTCCAGCTCTGCCGTATACTTCTGCAAATCCTCCGCCGTAAAGCTGTCCTTGTAATAGTCGAAGTATTTTCGCTCGTTTGCAATCGCGTCCAGCATCGCCCGCGTCTTCTGCCGGTACTGCGGGTCGATGGCGTTTGCCGTATGCTTATTTTTGAAATAATGCGTCAGACCGCCCGTCAGCGTGTGCGCGTCCTTCCGCAGCGCGTCCATCCCGCTTTTCCGGTACACCTCTTCATTTGAGGCTGTCGGACGAATCCCCTGCGTTTCCCATAAATACCGCTGCCACGACCGCGAGCTGCCGCTCTGTCCGCTCTGCCGCTGCGCGCTTCTCCGCTGATATTCCGCGAAGCCGTTGTCATTGCCGGGGCGCGAAGCGCCCGCGGAATTCCCCGCGGTGCCTTGCTGCTCCTGCTCTGCCTTGAATCGCTCCCCACCGTTGCTCATAAGCCCTCCTTAGTTCAGCCGCGCATCTCGTTCCTTGGAAACAATACCTCCGTGCTGCCGCCCCGGCGTTGCTCCCCCGCCGTAGCCGCTCGGCGCACCTGTGCTGTCATAGGGATTGCCAAGCCCCGCCCAGATGTAGTCCCACTGACCTTCCGTCACGCCGCCGTAAAGGTTGATTTTGGCAAGCGCCCCTGCCGTGTCGCCCTGCAGCGCCAGATCGCGCAGCGCATCGATATCCTTCATCGTAAGCGTGCTGCCGCCACCGGAGCCACCAGAGCCGCCAGATCCACCGGAACCGCCGCCCGAGCCGCGATAGCTCGCCGCGCTGCCGAGATTGGAAAGATACCCCAGCGCCCATTCGTTGATCTGCGCCTGCTGTGCCTTCAAGGCCTCGTCCTGCCGCACCGCCTCCTGATACAGCGCCTGCGCCCGCTGGTAGTCGTTGCTTGCCGCTGCCTCCCGCAGCGCCGCCTCATACTGCTGCTTGTAGGTCGTCCGCTGCTGCTCAATGCCTGCCAGCGCCGCCTGCTGTGCCGTCCGGATCGCCGTCACGTCGCTCTGGAGCTGGTTGCTGCGAGCCAGTGCCGCCTGTCCCTGTGCGCCGCTGGAAAGACCGTAGGCATTCTGTGCCTCAGCCCATGCCTTTTGCGCCTGCTGCGATTCCACCGCTGCGCGGGTCATGTCCTGCTGCGCCGCTTCCTCCGCCTTCTTCGCCTGTGCGTCGAGGGCCTCATTGTACCCGGCGTATTCCTGCTCCAGCCCTGCCTGCTGCGCCTTCAGATTTGCGTCGTACATCTGCCGCAGATACTCGCTCAGATCCGTAACCTGCCCCGGCTGTGTGATGATCTCCCGATACGCGCCGTAAATGCTGCTCGGGTCGTTCGGATTTACCTTCCCCAAAAGGTCGGAGACGTAATTGCTCCCGCCGGGGAGATACGATTCGTAAAGGTGGGTTTGGTCATAGCCCAGCCCCTGCCCCTGAATCTTCGCGTTTCGCGCCCGCTCATATTCCGCCGCCGCGCCGTAGTTTCCGGCAGCTACCGCCTCGTTGATCTTCGCCTGGTAGTCCGTGTTCGCGTCATAGCTTGCCGGAGCGCTCTGCTGCGATGGGCTGCTGACCGGCGAGGCAGAAGCAATGCTTGTCTGCGGTGCGACCGGCTGCGTGGTCAGGCTCGGCGCTCCCGGCTGCGGCACGACCGCGTCCAGCGTTCTCCGCTCCTTGTTCTGCGAGGCGTTGTTCCCGTCCTTTGCGGTCTCGTTCGGGTCATTGATCAGTTTTCCCTTGTTTGCCATCGTTTGTCACCTCTCAAAATCCGTAGTAAAGCGGAATGCTCTCAAACTGCGCCGGGCAGGAATTGCCCAGCTTTTGCAGCATCTCCTGAAACTTCTGCTCAAAGAAATCCGCCAGCACGTCGTTTTCTCCCAGCAAAAGGCGGCTTGCAAGGCCGTAGGGGAGGGCGCCCTGCGCCACCGCGTCGTCGAGATCGAGCGCGTCGTCCAGCGACGTGATCTCTACGCAGATGCCGCGCTTGCCGTTCTCCCCGCCGCGGAAGGTGTCCGAGCGCGAGAAGCACTCGTGCCGCAGCACATTGATCAGATTCACGCTCCGCAGCTGATATTCCTTCGTATCCGCCGTCTGTGTCGCGCCGCTCGATTCGTTCTGCTCATCCATCAGATGGATTGCCATGTCAAAAACCTGTTGTCCAGTCGTCATCTCGTCATCTCCTTATCTTCCGCGCCGCAGGCGCTCCTATCCAAGGCTCCCTTGTGTAAAGGGAGCTGTCAGCCAACAGGCTGACTGAGGGATTGCCCACCCGCAGCGGCTCCATTTATTTCGCATCGCTCGTAAACCTTACTCTCTGGTCAACGGACAGCACCGTCACCGCCCCGTCCGTGCTCTCCGGGATCTCCGGCACGGTCGTCTCCGCTCCTCCGTCGCAGCGGATGAGGAGCTTGTAAAACACAAACTTCTTGACCTTGATTTTCAGCCGCCGCGCCCGCGGCACCTCGTAGGTTTCAAACGTGAAGTCGGCAAAATCCGTCTCGTCGAACAGACCGGTCACGGCGTTCTCCACCGGCTTCTCGGCGTAGCTCGGTCTCCGGTCGCTCCGCGCCGTCAGCCATGCTCGCACGCGCCGCCCCGGCTTCAGTGTCACCCAAATATACGAGCTGTATTTCCGCGTGTTGCTCCGCCCGAAGTCCATGTGCCCGCTCTCCCAGAGGCAGGAGATCGGTCTGCGCTCATATCCTGTGACGGAAAGCCCTCCGTCCGTGCTCCCGATTTGCGGGATATAGTCATACGTGTGCAATTCAGACAGCTCATACAGACCGTAAACGCCGTTTTCGTCGTCCGAGCCGGCCCGCATTGCCAGAATCATCCTCCCGCCATGCCGTCCCACGGCAAAGACGCTGTAAAAGCCTGTATATTTGAACCAAACGTCCTGTTCATATGCGTTGACCAGCACCGTCCCGGCGTCGTCGTTCAAAAAGCAGTAGAACCGGTGTCGCAAATCATCGTCATAGAGGTAAATTTTCGACGCGTTTGCCTCGCGGGCGCTGAATTGCACCGGCGCAGAAGCCAGTCTGGCATAGCGCTCGTCCTGATAATAGCTCGCCGTCTGCTTCCAGTCGTACAGACTGCCCTCGCAGAACGTCCGCGGGAAGTTCTGCACCACACTGACCTGCCCTACAGCGTCCGAGCCGAGCGAACGGTGCATTGCCCTTATGTAAAAGCCCGCCGTGACCGTCCCGTCCGGCAGCGTCAGCGTGTCGTATGCCACCGCATAGCAGCCATCGGGTTTAAACGCCATCAATCGCCCGTAGTGCCGCTGCAGCGCCGTCACCGGGGAAGAAGCATCCCCGACTTTAACCTCGTTCAGCGCCGCAAAATAAGCGCCTGTGACCTCGCCCGAGAGCGTCGGCTCACTGTAGTAAATAATGTTGCTCTCGCCGCTGTAAACAAAGAGCCGCGAATCCGTTGCGCCGTTGAACTTTTCAGAGTAGGTGCAGCGCTCGATCCTCCGGCGGTTGTTCTCTCGCGGATTCTGATAGGTGATCTCCACGTTGTTCACGCCCTTTGCCGGTGCCGTCGCCAGCTCTGCCGCGTAGGTGTTCGCCGTCTCGGTGCTGACCTCCGTCCACGTCACCGCCGCGCCGTCCACCGTTACGGACAGAATCAGCGTCTCCCCCTCCTGCCGCTCAATCTTCTCCGGAAGCACGAACCGCTTGCTTGTCCCGTCTGCGGAATACTGCGCCCGCCGCTGGTTCGTCAGCAGATTCACGCGCTCGAGCGTTGTACCGCCGCCGCTCGGTGCCGCGCCGGTTACGACCAGCGGGACATACCCTACGACCTCAGAGAATACAAGTTCGCCCGGTTGCCACCAGTAAAGATATATCCCCGTCGCAAGATAGTATCTGGTCCCAAACGCAAAAAATCGCGGGGCGGTTTTTAGCAGATCATTCCCAACCGTGTTTAGGGCAACGCTTCCCAGACCATTCCACGCGGTTGCTCCTGTTATCCGATAGTAGACACGGTTGCCGAACACGGCGAATTCAAAGGCCTCGTCGGAATAATACGCGCAGCATTTTAGCCCCCCCGCCGTGTGTCCGTCGATAAAATACGGCACAATGCCCGGCCTCGTTTTCAGGTGAAAGCTCTCCGTCACCTGAAAGTTCTCCATCTCCGGCGAAACGCCGTTTTTCATCTGCGTGTCGCCGTCCGGCGCTTCATAAAGCCCCAGAAATTTAGAATAGTTCACGTCGGTCTGCTTGACCGACCCTCGAATACTTGCCATTTTCTACCTCCTACGCAAACAAATAGCTTGCCGTCGGCTTCCCGCCGCGCATCACATCGTCGTAGCTTTCCGCCCGCTCGTCCTCCTCGCTGTAGTCCTCAAACACATGCTGTGTGATGGCCGGCATCGTCCGCATCACGGAGAAATACCGCAGCGCGTCGGGCAAGTGCGTGATCTCGTGCGGCTCCTTGGCGCAGTCGGTCGGGTTTGTGTTGTCGTGCTGCAAGGCGGGAATAAAATCAATCAGCCCCTTGCAGTCCTCAAAGATGATCAGCCCCGGCTTTCCGTCCGGCATCGGCTTTAGCAGCTCCTTGAGAGCCAGCCAGCCCTGCACGCGGCTGTTTGAGGCCTTCACGATCCCGACGCCGTTCTGCATAAAAATCTCGGCGGCAGTCTTGCCGGAGTCGTTGCGCCGGTTCCACATATCCGGCGGCGCAATGGTGAATTGGATTCGTTCTCTTGCCGTCGTCGCCGCGTTCATCGCCTCCGCCGCGCCGGACACGATCAGGTCCTTTTCCGCAAACTCGCGATACACCCAGCACCTGCCGGAAAAGTCGATCGCCACCCAGAGGCAGGCGAACATATCAAGACCGTAGTCAAACGCCCGATACTTTGCCCACTCGTCCGGAACCCGGAACGGGGCGCACGTGTGCCAGCCCCGCCGGAATTCCGGGAAGTACGACCCGCCCAGCGCGTCCCAGTCGCCGTATCGGTGCGCGTTGCGGATGTCCTCCGGCAGCAGCTCCAGCGCCCGCACATAGTCGGGGTTTGCCTCCATCAGGTCAACGTTGCCCTCGACGGTCGCCTTGATAAAGGTGTAGTCCTCCGGGTCTTCGCCCGGATTGAACCTCCCGTCCACAAACAGCCGCTTCACCCAGTGATGCCCCACGCCGCCGGGGTTGCACGTCAGATAGAACCGCTTCGGAATCTCGTTGACACCGCGAAGGCAAGCGCCCATGCCGCGAAATTCCTGCTCTGTGAATTGCGTCGCCTCTTCCATAAAGATCCAGTCGTATTCCTGACCCTGGTATTTGCCCGCGACTGCCGCGCCGTAGCCCGGCATGTTGCCGAACTTGATGGTCGAGCCGTTGAGAAAGTAGATGATGTTCAGCGTTGCGTTGTAGGTCGCCAAGCCCTGCGGCAGCATCGCCAGCATCGGCTCAATGATGGAGTTGCGCAAATCCTCATATTCTCGCCGGATGAACAGGATCTTAATGCCGGGGTATTGCAGCGCCCCGCCCAAGCCCTTGCGCATCGAGCACCATGTCTTGCCGCCGCCTCGCGCACCGCCGAACGCGGTATACTTCGATCGCGACGCAAAAAACCGCTTCTGCGCCTCCGAATTCGGTCTGCCCAAATCGATCTGTAGTTGACTGCTCTTCGGCTTCACCTTCTGCTTCGCCAACCAACATCACATCCTTCCTTCCCTTGTGCGCAGGGGTCGATGCCCACATCTGCCCGCCGCTGGCACTTCAATTATCGTTCCGCCGCTGCCTTTGCGGTGGAGCACAGTGTGCATTGTGTCGGCGCATCTCCAAAGCCCGGCAGGCATTTCCCGCAGACCCAGCGCCCGCTGGCTTTGTAAATGACCTTCGACGGCGCAATGACTTTGCCGCACGCCGCGCAGCGCACCTCGTGCTTCTCCTCGTCGTACACCAGCGCCGCGAATTCATATTCCCGTATCATGTTCCGTTCCCTCCTCATACGGCAGCGCGTTGACGCACTCCATCAGCCGGTCTGCGTCTCCGTTGCCGCCGAGCCCCTTGTGATACAGATCGTGCCAGTGGTGGATGCTCCTGCGCTCCTCGAATGTGGCATAGCCCTGACACACCAGCTCCTTGCCGCGCTCCTCAATCACATACAGCATCAGATACCGGAGCGCCTTGGTCACGTTGTCGCTTTTGTCCTCCTGCGCGTCCTTTCGGCTGTCCTTATGCTTGCGCCAATACAGCACATACGCCCCGATCGCCGTCAGCCCCGCGCCGAGGACCGTCCCCCCGGCGGCAATCAGCGCCGTGGTAATTGCGTCACTCAAGAGCATCCACCCCCTGCTGCGGCATGGGGACGCCGTTAAACGCCCACATTCCGATATAAGATGCGCAAAACTCATTGATGTCGGAGTAAGCGGTCGCCGTCATGTCGTAGTTGCCGTAGTAGATCGGCTCATGCCCGCGAAACAGCTCCAAGTATCCTGCGTCGTGCGCCAAGTCATCCCGCAGCGCGACGTAATGCCCCCACTCGTGACAGAGCGCGATCAGCATCCGCCGATCGGTAGCATCCCTGATGCGGATCTCATGCAGTGCGGGGATGATCTCGCCGTCCTCGGGATTGCCCGGGACAAATTTAATATCGTAGGCGTCCGTCAGCTCGGCGTAGGCATCCTCGCCAATCAGCTCCGCAAACCGTGCCAGCACCTGAGGTCGCTCGACCGTCGGCGGGAGCAGGTTAATCAGCGTACCGCCGGCGAAAAACAGGATCAGGCAGATGGTAAAGATGGTCAAAAACACTCTTTTTGCTCTCATCGTCAACACTCCTCCTTACTGTTTATTTATAAAATACTCACGCCAAATATTGTTAGTATCAACGCAGTACACTTTATCACATAGTGGTGACGCGGCGAGCGCTCGATATTTGGCAGTAAAATCGAGTGTTTCGCTTTGAACTACATTGCAGGTTATAGCATCCAATACTAATAATTGTGTGCCACTGAAACAAACAATCTTATCGTCGTCAGTAATTATGGTTGTTGCGGTGTTGCTCATAGCATGCGTTGCTGTGGCTATTTGTGTCCCATTAGCATCATACACCACAAACACGAGCCCGTTGCTGCTATCAGTAATGACGGCATGTTCTGCATTTGTCGAAAGCCATTGGGAGGAACCATTGATCGGTTTTTCAATATAAGTCCCGTTTTCCAAATCCACAAAATACAAGTATTTGGAGGTGAGTACAGTTCCAAAATAACAAAATACCGAATTCCCAACGAAACCAGCGTTCATCGTGTCTTGATTTTTCCTTTGTGGAATCGTAATCTCCTTTATAAAAGTAAGTGTGGTAGTTGTCGAATCGAAAACATACAAGGATGACCCAGTAAACGGCAGCCATACAACAGTGTTATTATGGGCAAATATGGTCCCTATTCCAAGCACCGCATATCCGCTCGGGAAAGCGCCGGCTCCTTTTACAACCCCCGAGGGCGAAACGTCATAAAAAATACCGGTTGCATTTCCAGCATAATGTCCAGATGCAATAATCGTTTCGTTACTAATCCATGCTACATTCCAAGCGCCATAACCGGAAATTTCTGAACCCACAACCGCCGTCCCAACCAAAACATACGGATTCACGGATAAATCGTAGACGTATAACGTGTATTTGTATACAAATGCTGCGTACTTACCATCCGGAGAAATTACAATGTATCCATCGGTAGCAATATTTTGCGTTCTCCCTGAATCTTGCAAGTATAACGCCTTTATAAATTTTGCGAAATAATCTTGGTCGGATACAACAGGGGTTATCCCCTCGTCTCCGCTGAAATCCGCCTCCTTATACCATCCATCTAATTTGTATCCGACTTTTGTAATTGTTGGCGCAGTTGGCAGTAACCCATATCCGACTTTTTCTGATTCCACCTTTTCTTCGCCATCATAAAAGCCGATATTATATAATTGCCTATACAAAATATTATTTGATTTTTCACTCTCGATAAATTTTTCTCCCTTCGCCGTCACCTGTATATTTGCGGTGTCCGGGATTAAATCTCTTGATGACAAATCAACCGATATAGCCTGTGTATCTCCAAAATGCGAACCATTAAGATAGACCCCAAAAGATGATACAAAATCGCCGTTTCCGGCAGGATTTTCGATATTAAGTACCGTCCCGGAAACGGTTATACTTGGCGCGTGCAACTGAGGCTGTTCCCCGCCGCCGCCCGACGGTATCGTCTGTGTAACGGAAATGTTGTCCTCGCAATATTTTCCCTTGGTTTGGAGGGTTTTTGTCCCGTCCTCGGTCATGGACGCTATCTCGTTGCCCTTATACTTGATCGATACGCTCATGACACACCTCCGTCATAGGTAGGCAAATCAACAACAGCCCACTCACCATTTACAACACGCAGACACTTCCCATTGTCTGCATTAGTGACTTCCGGCAGCCATTGCTTATTCACGCCGTTAACAATAAATTCTTCGTCATCCCCGTAATAGCGAAGTGATGTCGTTTTCTCTCCCGGGGAATCAAATTGATTCCATTCAACGATGATACACGGCTCATCCCCGCAGTACTTATCTTCCACTTGGCGGTAACGGAAGAACTGTCCATTGTCCCATTCATACGTCGTGTCAGTGATCGTGACGATGTGCTCTATGCAAGTCCCTTCACCAACGACATCGCGCACACGATATGTGCCGGAAGGCACACGATACTTTGTTGCGTCCTGCACATCAGCCATGCCCGCCCAGGCAACTACACTGTTTGCGCCGCTGGTTTCATAAAGCTCGGTCGCATCGAGGGTTCCGGCCGCATAAAGTTCATCTAATGCCTCTTCGACGTTGGAAGCCCGTCCCATTTCTGTCATACTATTTTGAAACGAGATGTCCTTTGCTTCATGCCTCTTCCACCGCGGGAACACCCTTTGACCGACCAGCGTGAGCTGTAAGAATTTATCGTAGTCTCCTCCTGCCACCTTATCGCTGTATTCCGGCAGCAGCCTATCCTTCCCGTCACCGAATTCAAGCAAACTCTCCTCTGTTGACAGATAGAAAACATTAGTTGCCGTCGCTCCCGGGGCAGTTGCAGTGTAGACGCTGCAATACAAATACGGATCGGAGTTAATCTGCTTTATCAGCACGACGCGCCCCGTATCACTCGGCACGTCAAGGATGCTCACATCATACGCTTCAAGGTTGTCCTTGTCGGCGATGTGGTATCGCCCCGCCGATACGCGATATTTCGGCGCGGGACGTGTGGCGCCCTCCGTTTCCGTCTGCGCTGCTGCCATCGTCGCCCACTGCTCCACGCTTGTTGCCCCGCTCGTCGTGTAGTCAGCGGTCATATCAAGCGGATTGCCGACCGCCAACGTATCCAGCGCCGTTGCGACGCTGTCTGCTGTTTCTGCTCCGATTTTCCCACCGTATATAACAGCATCGGCATTTATATTCCCTGACGCATATTCCCAGTTGTTTGATTGGCTCGATGCATCATAAGACAGTGTCACCCTCATATAATAGCCGTTCGCATCGGCTCGGAAGAAGACGGCTCGCAAATCGGGAACAAAAGTCGCCAACGGCAATATTGAGTACATTCGGCGCTTGTCCGTGACCTGCAACAGCACCTGCTTCTTAGCGTCATATGCAGCGGCAATCTCGGCAAATGTGGCGCTGCTCGTAATGCTCGGATTTATTGTCCCTGCGAGTGCCGCGCTAAAGACGGCAACGTCGTTTTCGGCATTCAGCGCCTCCAGCGCTTCCTTGACATTCGCCGCGCCGGAAATCGCTCCGGCGTAGTCAATGCTTGCAGCGTCCAGCGTCACATCGGCGTCCAGCGTTTTACCTGCGACCTTCCGCGTTTTCGGGACGGCCTTGCTAACCCCATCGGCAAGATTGTCCAACAGCTCTTGCGCCGTCTTCTTCGACAGATCCGGCGCAAGAGCCGGGATCTCCCCCGCATCGATCGTAATATCCGAATTCAGCTCCTTCCCGTTGACCCTCCGCGTCTCCGGCACGGCTCCAAGCGCATCCAGCGTGATCGCGCCGTCCAGCGCCGGGATCAGCACCTCGTTCAGAAACCTCTTAATGTCCTCCGGCGCCTTGTCGAATTTGGCCTTCAATTCGTCTGCGGTCAGACCGTTCACCGCGTTTGGCCGCGTGTCCAGCTTTGAGATGTTGTCCACAGCCGTTGTCATTTTCGGTAAGCTCATTTACGTCCCTCCATTGGCGATTGCCCGTTGCAGTGCGCCGTTGCCGGCGCCGGGGCGAATCGGTAAGTCTTCCGGAGCCTGCTCCGGCTGCATCGGCGCCATCTGCGCCATCTGTGCCATGGTCTGCTGCTGCTTTGCCCAGTCCAGCAGCTCCTGCCGCTTGGAAACGTACCCGCTCGGCACGCGCTCCAGATACTCCACCAGCCCAATCTTGCCCTGCATCAGCAGATTGTCCAGCGTCTGCATCGATGCGATCTCCGACCAGTACGACGACGCGCCGACGTCCGTCCGTACTGCCGTCGGGAAGTCCTTCAGCGTAGAGAAGTCAAACTCCTGCATAAACGTCATGTCTTCCATCGGAATCCCGAACGGCTGCTCCATCGCGTTCTCCAAGCCCTTTATCTCCACGACCCGCGTGCCGTAGAACGCCCGCATCTGGTCAAGGTAGATTTTGCACAGATCCTCGATGGATTGATAAAGATTCTGCTTCGTTAGCTCCAAGGGCGTGTTCGCCGCTCGCTGCAATGCAACGATAGCTGACGTATTGTCGGGCCTTGCATCGCCCATCGCAACATCGGATGCCCCCAGGAAATTCTGCGTGTAGTCGATCGCCAGCTCGATAAACTGTGCAATCTGCGGCGAAATCTGCGCCGGGTCCATAATCTTCGCAATGTTCGTCACGTCGCCGCCGTTGACGGCAATCGCCGCGCCGACGCGCGAATCCCACCCGCCGGGCAGCCGTGTTTTGTCGTAAATGATTTTCGGGTAAGCCGTCGTCATCAGGGAGATCATCGTCATTGCAAACAGGCGGTTGATGAACACCTGATTCGGGATCAGCCCCGTAATGGAGGCCTGTCCGTGCATGGAATCCTGAATGTAGTCCCAGCACAGCCACGTCACCGGATACAGCGTCAGCTTGGTGTCCGTGTCCTTGGAGATCACCACGTCGTGAGTGCATTCGAATTTGTGGATGCGCTTGGTCTCCCGGTCGCGCCACAGATACAGCAGCGTCGTCACGCGCCGGTCGTTCAGACTGTCCATCTCGGAATAGAAGCTGTCCTCGTCCGGCTTGATGGTTTCGATCTCTGCCTCCGAGCAGCCGTTTTCCTCTGCCATCCACTGCACATCCTCCAGCGGCAGGCGACGGGAGAAGATGATATACGGCTGGCTCTGCACGTCGCGGGAATTCGGATTGCCAAAGTGGACGCGCGTGTTTTCGATGATCTCCGTCACAATCTCGCCGGGCACGTCCTGCCCGTTTTGAACGTCCGTGTCAAAGTAGGTGTAGGTGCAGCTGTCGCCGTCCACCGCTGCGTTTCTTGCGTACACCCGCAGCAGCGCTGGGATCTTGTTCCGCTCGAACACCATGGAAAGCTGGTCGTTCACCATCGCCGCGATCCGCTCAAGCTCCAGCTTGCTGCGATCCTTCGTCGCCACCAGCGGCGTCACGCGCGCGGCGATATTGTCGCTTGTGATCGTCGCCACCTGGAACATCGTAACGCGTTTCATGAAATTAAACACCGGTGTCGGCAGCCCGTTTGCCTGCACGCCGGACCACTGATCCCCCACGAAGAACTTCTCGTTCTCCTGCACCGTGTCGTAAAGCCCGAGCTGCTGCTTGAACTCCACGCCGCGGTTATATTTCTTCCAGACGGATTCTACCGTCGGCTTCTTATTCTTCGTCATCGTCCGTCACCTCCGGTTTCCGCTGCCTGCCGTGGTAGGACAGGATGTTATATACGCCCGCATTGAACGCGTCGATCTGCTCCTTTGCCTTACGGGCGGCGGAATCGTCCGGCAAAATCGCCTCGTCCACCTGCTTGTGCAGCGTTTCAACCTCTTTGCGCAGCGCAACGACCTCCTCCCGCAACACGTCCAGCTCGGTCGATTCCTCCAGCCTTCCGATGCGGTCGTCATAGCCCGTTTCCAGCTCCAGCAGCTGCTGCGTCATGTCGGCGTTCTGCCGCCGCTGCACCAGCTCCAGCCTGTTCAGCTTCCCCGCGAGATAGACAATTGCCAGAAGCAGCAGCCCCATCACGCATAAAAGAATGTTGATTGCCATAATTCACCTCATTTGGAAATAGCCCCGGATTGCTCCGGGGCTATCAGATTTAAGAGTTCTTCGCTTCCGCAACGCCGGACTGGAACATGCCGTTCTTCTTCGCTGCCGCGCGAACGGTCGCGCCGGCGGCAATGGTCGGCTTGCTATCAGCGTTGTAGACCAGCGCGTGCTTGCTGTAGCGCGGGTCGCCGCCGTCGGTGGTATACACGATCGTCGCGCCGGAGGTCGTGCTGGCCATCGTCGCCACGTTCGACGCGAAGGTGATGGTCGGGGTCGCGACCGCCGTGCCGCTCTTGACCTTGAGTGCGATACCCTCAGCCTTCGTGCCGCGCACGAACGCGTCGTAAATGACGCGCATCTCGACCACGTCGCCGTCAATGCCGCGCTGCTCGGTCAGCACGCGCAGCTTCTGGAGCTTCACGGGGCTGATGGCAGCGCCCTTGTAGACCTCCATGAGATACACGCCGGTCGGCATCCAGGAGGGCGGGACACACTTGACCGCGACCTTGCCGAACAGCGTGCCGACGGTCTTTTTGCCCAGCGCCTTGATGAGCAGCGCGTCTGCCTTCTGGAACTCGTCGGAAAGCAGGAACAGCTTGTAGTACGTGGACGGCACGTAGAAGAAGCGGCCTTCCTCGGGAACGCCGGCATCGTCCATCGCGATATCCATGCCGAGCATCGTCTCGATGATGTTGCTCTTGGTCGGAGCGGCGGTCATTTCCTCCACCACACCGGCACCGTCCGCCCACTTCTGGATACGGTACTTGTCGATCATCGGGGTGTAGACCTGCCGCCACTGCTCCTTCAGGGTCTGGCCGGCCTGCTTCTGGTTGTACTGTTCCTTCTGGTTGCCTTCGTCGATCGACCACGTGGACGACTTGTCCTGCGTCATGACGAACTCCTGTTCGTAGTCGTCCAGCTCGTTGACGGTGCCGAAGCGGTTGTCGCCGCTGCGCACGTAGTCGTTGACCGGCGCAAGGCCGTTGTGGGAAACCGTCACGGATTTCACGCCGTGGAATTCGACGTCCAGCTCCTTCGAGAAGCAAGCCTCCGTCACGGAATCATGTGCGAAGCGCTTTTCAATGCCCTTCGCGTAGTTGTGCTTCAGATTGATAACTGCCATAAATCATTCTCCTTCGTCTTATCCCGCCGCAGCGGGTACAAGCAAAGGGCATGGCATCAGTCGTCCGAGAGAAGCGCCGCCAGCAGCGGGTCGCGCTTGCCCGACACACTGCCGGAGCTTTTCTGGCTGCCGGTCGTGCGCCGTTTGTTGCTGGCCTTCTGCTTGTCGGCTTCGATCTGCTTGCGCAGCGCAGCATTGTCCGCTTCCAGCTTTCGCCGCTGCATCTTCTCATAGGCGCGGGTCAGGTTCCCCGTCGCCTTGAGGTCGTCGCAGAGCTCTTTGAGCAGCGCCTCGTCGACCTTCACGTCCGGGTATTCCTTCTGGAAAGCCTCAAGGTCAGCCTGTGCCTTCCGCTTGCCCTCGTCCTGCTCGGTCTGCCGCTGCGCATTGGCAGCTAACTGCCGTTCCAGACGAGCCGCGCGGATTTTCTCCCGCGCAAGGTCTGCGCTGTCGCCCTTGCCGATCAGTTCGCTGACCCGCAGATCGTCCAGCACATCGCCCAAGCTGGTCTTGCCCGCTTCCTTCAGATAGGCCGTCAGCTCCTCGATCTGCGCTTCATGCTCGGTTTTGAACGCCCGCAGTGCATCCGCTTCCTCGCGCAAGGCATGAAGCGCTTCTTTCGTGCGGTCGTAATCCATGCCCTTTTGTGCATACTGGATGACTTCGTCCCTGGTCAGCTCCTTAGTCTCGCCGAGCCACTTCACGGGGAATTTCTCTCCGTCGTCCGCAGCACCGTCATCGTCCTGCGGCTCTCCGTCGTCGGCCTCGCCGTCCTCGTCGCCGTCCTCGTCAGCGCCGTCGTCCTCTGCGCTGTCGTCCGTTTCGTCCTCCCCGTCGTCCGGCTCGTCGCCGTCTTCCGGGTCGTCCGTGTCTTCCAATTCTTCGGTCTCAGACAAGTCAATGTCCTTCTCGTTGTCGTCAGCTACGTAAAACATACGTTCTCCTTCCCCCGCTATGGTCGGCGGGTGATAAATTCAACAGGTATGGTCGCCTGTTATTTCCTAAGTTCCCTTCGCGTGTTATTCCGTCTTGCATTCCGGCAGACCGGCAACGCTCGTCAGCAGACTTACCACTCCGGCAAGGCCCGCAGCCGACACCACCGTCAGCCAATTGACCTCAGAGATCAGCGCACTCGCGCCGATCACGCCGACCGCCGTCTGCGCCACAGTCTTGATTGCACGCACACCGGCAGCCTTGAGCCATTTCTTCCAGTTCTTCATGACATTCCCTCCTTCCATTACGCCAGCCCGGTCGCCAGTGCGAACCGGTGCAGCATCGTGACCATCTGCTCACGGGTGACGTGAGCCTCCCACGCGTAGTTGACCGAGCCGTCGGGCAGCGTGCCGATGCCGTTGACGATGCCGTTTGCAATCGCCCACGCCCGCGCCTGCTCGCTCCATTTGCCCGCGTCGTTATCCTCGAGCGCTTTTTCATGAGCCCGCAGCAGACGTTCAAATTCGGCCTGCAGCGCGTCCTCGGCGTTGCCCTCCGGCGCGATATACTCAACGCTGAAATAATCGCAGATGCCGTGGCAGATTTCCTCGCCGATCTCCGTTGTATGCGCAATGATCCAGTCAGAGACGGTCGGATTGTCGTGGAAATCCGTCTCAATGTACGCCACCGGAGCCTTCGGAACGCGCACCTCGTAAAGCGAAGGATAGGCCCGCGTGAAGTCCGGCGCACCGGGTGTAATCGGCCCGAGCCGCGCCAGAATCGCCTTTGCCGCTCTCTGGCCTTCCCCGCCGTCTGCGTAGTAGAAAATCCGCGTGCCGCTGACCTTTCCGTTAAAACCGTTGCTGTGGATCGGCGCATGCAGCTCCGCTCCCATCGCATCCGACGCGGCGCACTTCTCCGCCATCGTCGCATACTGCAAGAGGCCGACCTCAAAGCCGCACCGTTCCAGCGCCGCCTTCGCCGCCAGCGCGATCCTGCCGCACTGCACGTCCTCCGACGTACCGCCCGTCGCGTAGGTGTTGCGCGTCTGGTCGCTCGGGCTTAAAAATACCTTGTGTTTCATGCTCCCTATCCTTTCCGGCTTTCGCCTGTCGTTTTTGCAAGCCGCCTATTTGTGAGACCCCGGACGGCAGGGGACGATCAAAAGCCGGGACGTGACGGGCTTGCACCGCCGCGGCCATAACCTCGCCGCTCCCTTTGCGCCCCATATGTCGCCGGATTTTCACCGGCACGGATTGTTGCATCCCGGACGCTCGGCCGTCTCGCAGCTCTCAAAAGCGCCATCTGTCGTGGGGCGTATAAGAAAGGAGGCTCTGCAACCCGCACACCGGATTCGAACCGGTCGCCCTTCGGCTCTGCCAAAGCCGCACCACTGCTGCGGGAGGTTTTATTATTTTTTCGCCGCCCTCTTTGCAAGACCCTGCCGCCTGTTTTTCCGCTACCCCTGTCTCAGCAGGGGAGAGGGGCAGGATGGGGACAGGATGGGGATGTGGCATATCTCTATACCCGAGCGCAGAACGCACCCCCTGTTTTTCCGCTAC
>OLSB01000949.1_pt1 | contig 31501 bp, 26 predicted proteins | sample 1672071 | NCBI WGS metagenome assembly OLSB01 (sample SAMEA3136642, study PRJEB25190) | human gut metagenome | biome: human gut; feature: human-associated habitat; material: faeces | place: Austria | collected 2013 | reverse complement strand
GGTGTCATGGGCGGCCTGAACAGCGAAATTAAAGATACGACCACCCAGCTGTTGTTCGAGAGCGCCAAGTTTGCCCGCGACAACATCCGTAAGACCGCTCGTGGCCTGGGCCAGAACACCGACGCTTCCAGCCACTACGAGAAGGGCATTTCCGAGTATACCACCGAGCTTGGCATGGCCCGTGCCCTGCATTTGATCCAGGAGCTGGGATGCGGCGAAGTCACTTCCACCCACTTTGACTGCTCGGCCGGTGCGCCGCGTGAAGGTAAGCATTTCACCGCCAGGATCAGCGGCATCAACGCGATTTTGGGTATCACCGTTCCCACAGACGCCATTCTCGACATTCTGAACCGCCTGCAGTTTGAGGTCAAGCTCGAAGCCGACGGCGACACGATGCAGGTCGTTGCGCCCCGCTGGCGCGAGGATATCGAGGTCGGTGAGCCTGACCTGGCCGAGGAAGTCATCCGCGAGTACGGCTATGACCATATCGTGCCCACCTTCCTGAAAGCCGCCACCGTCACCAGCGGCGGCCTGACCGCCGAGCAAAGAGCTCAGGCCAAAGCCAAGCGTACCATGTGCGCCCAGGGCTTCTACGAGGCTGAGACGCTGGCTTTCTACGCTGACGCTGACCTGGATATGCTGCACATTGCCGCCGATGCCCCGGAGCGCAATGTCATCCGCATTCTGAACCCGATTTCCTCCCACCTGACCATCATGCGCCCACTGCTGGCACCGTCCCTGCTGAATGTCGTTGTCGACAACCTGCGCAAAGGTAACGCCGAGGGCCGCCTGTTCGAGCTGTCCAACATCTATATCCCGAAACAGCAGCCTTTGACCGAGCTGCCCGAGGAGCGCCTGCACCTGGGCTTTGCCGCCTGGGGCAAGGACGAGGACTTCTTCGCCGTCAAAGGTGCCGTCGAGAGCTTTGGCACTGCGTTCGGCGTTGAACTGAGCGTCGAGCGCGCCACCGATGTTGCCTGGCTGCACCCCGGCATTGCCGCTTATATCCTGTGCAAGGGGGAGCGCGTCGGCGTGTTCGGCAAACTGGCTAACGATGTGACCAGCGAATTGAAACTGCCTAAGGACAGCCGCGCCAATCTGAACATCTACCTCGGCGAGATCGACTGGGTCGCCTTCCACGCACTGGTGCCTGCCGCTGTCCATTACCAGCCCATCCCCGAGTTCGCTCCGATTCAGCGTGACCTGGCCCTCGTCGCACCGGAAAGCATGGAGTGCGGCACCCTCGTCACCGAGATGCAGCGTGCCTGCAAGCAGCTGACCAGGGTCGAGCTGTTCGACATCTACCGTGGTGAAAAACTCGGCGCTGACAAAAAGAGCATGGCGTTCAGCCTGTTCTTCCAACCCGGCGATAAGGCCCTGACCCCCGATGAGGTTGACCGCTTCGTCAAGAAGATTCTCGGCAACCTCAAGTTCAAGCTGGGCATCGAGATCCGCGAGTAATCCTGTATCATACAAACCGCTCTGTGCCGCTTGGCGCAGGGCGTTTTTTCGCGGAATTTTGCTTGCATTTTTTCTGGTTCCGTCGTATAGTAAATAGAGACTATCCAGACCGTCACAGGAGAATGATTATGGCAAAAATACACCGCAATGACGCGCCGCTGTACCAGGGCCAGCCCGCGAATCCATACAGCACCGCCACTCTGCCGGAAATTTCCGCCCAGAAGAACGCGGCTGAATTTTACGACCAGGACCACGATGAGGAATTTACCGAGCGCGAGGAGAAAAAGCACCCCAAAAAGCACGCCCAGAAGAACGCGGAGGCCCGCAAGAAAAAGCGAGGCGATCTGGTCTATACGATTGCCATGGTCGTGTTCGCGGTGATTTTCCTGGTCAGCGGCGGGCTGCTGGTCAAGCGCTTTATCGATGATAAAAAGACCGAGAGCGAGTTTGCCGACCTGCAATCGATGATCGATACCTCCGCCACGCCGGAACCGGCCGCAGCAGGGGAGAACGTCAACGCCAACGGTGCCAAGTTTGCCGCGCTGAAAGATAAGAACGCTGACTTCATCGGCTGGATTTCCATTGACGGCACAACGCTGGACTTCCCGGTCATGTACGCGCCCGACAACAAGGATTTCTACCTGCGCCATGACTTCAACAAGCAGTACAGCGTCTACGGCGTGCCGTACCTGGACGAAAAGACCACGCTGGGTGCCAACGCCGAAAGCGAGAACCTTATCATCTACGGCCACAACATGAAGACCGGCACGATCTTCGGCTGCCTGACCGAGTACAAAAAGGCCGCCTACTACCAGGAGCACCCCTACATTGAGTTCGACACACTTTACGGTGACGCAAAATATGAGGTGTTTGCCGCCTTCGCCATCGACGTGGTGAACGATACGTCCTTCGTCTACAACCAGTATGTGGACATGGACGAGAATACCTACAACGCCTATGTGGATGAGGTCCTTTCCCGCAGCGATGTGGACAGCGGCATCCGCCCCAGCTACGGCGAGCAGCTGCTGACCCTCTCCACCTGCGAATACTCGACTGACAACGGCCGCTATGTCGTCGTGGCGCGGCGCGTCAACTCCTGATTTTCATAAGTTTTACAGAATAATACTTAAAAATCTTTTGTGGCAAGCACCAAACGCAGGTAAAATTGCGTTTGGTACTTGCTATTCTTTGTCGGATGTGCTATCCTAATAAATGCGCGATAACTTTTGATTCGTTCTTATATGGTGTAAGAAACCGGAAAGGGAGAATGCGCGCAGCGGGCGGCCGTAGCCCTTGACGGCCGTCCGCTTTTGTTTTTGCAGCGCGTACAAAGGCGCAAAAAATGCACAAAAGTATAGACAAATTGCGCAAGAAAGCATATACTATATAAGTATTTTGATTTTACGCGCTAAAGTATATCAAAACACAGTTACAGTAAGGGAGGATACCTGCTATGTGTGGAATCGTAGGCTTCACCGGTGCGGCGCAGGCCGCGCCCATTCTGCTGGATGGCCTGGCGAAACTGGAATACCGCGGCTATGACTCTGCCGGTCTGGCCGTGCAGAACGCTGCCGGTAAAATCGAGGTCGTCAAGGCCAAGGGCCGCCTGAAGGTTCTGAGCGAAATGACCGACGGCGGCAGCGCGGTCTCCGGCAGCTGCGGCATCGGCCATACCCGCTGGGCTACTCACGGCGAACCGTCCGTCATCAACGCCCACCCGCACTATTCCCGTGACCAGAAAATCGCTGTCGTACACAACGGCATCATTGAAAACTACCTGGAAATTAAAGAGCGCCTGCTGAACAAAGGCTTCACCTTCGTCTCCCAGACCGACACCGAGGTTGTGGCCCAGCTGCTGGACTACTATTACACCGGCGAGTCCGCCGGCAACGCGCTGGATGCCATCACCCGCATGATGGTCCATGTGCGCGGCTCCTACGCGCTGGGCGTGCTGTTTGCCGATGAACCCGGCGTCATCTACGCCGTGCGCAAGGACAGCCCCCTCATCGTCGGCAAGTGCGGGGACGGTGCCATCATCGCCTCCGATGTGCCCGCGCTGCTCAAGTACACCCGCACGGTCTACTACATTGACAATCTGGAAATCGCCCGCATGACACCGGATTCCATCGACTTCTTCAATATCGACAAGGAGCCCATCACCCGCGAGTCCACTACCATCGAATGGGATGCCGAAGCAGCCGAAAAGGGTGGCTACGAGCATTTCATGATGAAGGAAATCTACGAGCAGCCCGCCGCTGTACGCGACACGATCTCGCCTCGCCTGAAGGACGGCCAGATCGATTTGTCTGAACTGGCACTGGACGAGGCTGCCATCCAGAATGTACGCCGCCTCTACATCATCGGCTGCGGCTCGGCTTACCATGTCGGCATGGCCGCGCGCTATGTGTTTGAGAGCCTGGCCCGCATCCCGGTCGAGGTTGACGTCGCCAGCGAGTTCCGCTACCGTAACCCGGTGCTGGAGTCGGATTCCCTCGCCATGGTCATCAGCCAGAGCGGCGAGACCGCCGACACGCTGGCCGCCCTGCGCCTGTGCAAGGAGCGCGGCGTGCGCACCATCGGCATCGTCAACGTTGTCGGTTCCAGCATCGCCCGCGAGGCTGACGCCACCATGTACACCTGGGCTGGGCCTGAAATTTCCGTTGCCACCACCAAGGCGTATAGCACCCAGCTGGCGGCCTGCTATCTGCTGGCTACCGAGTTTGCCCGCGTGCGCGGCACCCTGGCTGACGGCCAGTATGAGCACCTTGTCACCGAACTGGAAGCCCTGCCCGAGAAAATCGAGAAAACGCTTGCCGATAAGGAGCGTATCCAGTGGTTTGCCAGCAAGTACGCCAACGCCAAGGACGCCTTCTTCATCGGCCGCGGGCTGGACTATGCTGTTGCGCTGGAAGGCAGCCTGAAATTTAAGGAAATCAGTTATATCCACTCCGAGGCATTTGCTGCGGGTGAGATGAAGCACGGCCCGATTTCCCTGGTCGAGAACGGCACGCTGGTCGTCGGCATCCTGACCCAGCCGGATCTGTTCGAGAAGTGCGTCTCCAACATGGTCGAGGTCAAGAGCCGCGGAGCATTCCTGATGGGCCTGACCACCTACGGCAATTACAGCATTGAGGACACGGCGGGCTTTACAGTCTACGTGCCCAAGACTGACCCCCACTTTGCCACCAGCCTGTCGGTCATTCCGTTGCAGCTGCTGGCCTACTATGTCAGCTGCGCCAAGGGCCTGGACGTTGATAAACCCCGCAACCTGGCCAAGAGCGTGACGGTCGAATAAGTAAATTCGTCTGTTTTACCAAAATTTTCTGCCTAATTTTATACAACATTAGCCCCATTTGCCCGCCGAAAAGTAGGACAGATGGGGTTCTTTTGTGCTATAATAAATAAGTATAGCGATTTTATCGGGCCCCTCAAACAGGGGACACCCAGAATATAGAGTTTATGGTAGAGGAAAAACAGATGCAACAAGATGTAAACAAACAAATCATAAAGGGTCTGCCGCGCCGCATTGCCTTGATGCTGCTGGACTGCTGCCTGATCGTTGTCTGCTACTGGCTGGCGGTCATGCTGCGCTTCGACAGCGGCGACGCCTACCGCCGCGTGGAAATTCTGCGCGCCATGGCCCCCATGCTTTTGTACGTGCTGCCCATCTACATGATCGTGTTCTGGTTTGGCGGCCTGTATGAGATCATGTGGGAGTACGCCGGTATGCGCGACCTGGCCCGCCTGACCTGCCTATCCGGGTTGGCAACAGGGCTGATCATGCTGTTTGATTTGATTTACCATAACCGCCCTATTTCCGGCGCGGTGCTGATTTTCGGTGCAGTGTTCAACACGGCGGCCATCTCGGGCGTTCGCTTTCTCTGGCGGTTGATACGCACCGTGCAGACGGCCAAAGCTACCAAGCCGGAGGACAACACGCCACTGCTCATCGTCGGTGCGGGCAACGCCGGTGCTTGGGCTGTCAACCTGTGCAAGAACAAGAACCAGAGCTTCGGCAACCCGGTCTGCATAGTGGACGACGACCTGACCAAAAAAGACCTGCGCGTGCAGGGCGTACCGGTGCGGGGTACGATTTCCGATATTCCCGAGTTGGTGCGCAAGTACCACATTATGGAAATCGTCATCGCCATCACCACCGTGAAAGGCGACCGTTTGAGCGAAATCATCAACCTGTGCAATTCCACCCACTGCCGCGTGCGGATGATCAGTGACCCCCAGGCCGTGGACGAGAACGGCAACCCGGTGGCCGCAGGTTTCCGCGAACTGAACACGGCAGACTTCCTCTCCCGCGACGAAATTCAGCTGAACAACGCCCAGATTTCCGAGTACCTGCATGACAAAGTCGTGCTGGTCACGGGCGGCGGCGGTTCCATCGGCAGTGAGCTTTGCCGCCAGATCATGCGCTACCAGCCCCAGCGGCTGCTGATTTTTGATATCTACGAGAACTGTGCCTATGAGCTGGAAACCGAGCTGAAAAACAAGTACGGTGCCGATGCCCCCATCATCACCTTGATTGGTTCCATTCGTGACAAAGCGCGCCTGGACGAAGTATTTGAAACCTACCATCCGTCGGTCGTGTTCCATGCAGCCGCCCACAAGCATGTGCCGCTTATGGAAATCAGCCCCGCTGAGGCCGTCAAGAACAACGTGTTCGGCACGAAAAACCTGCTGACTTCTGCCGCTGAACACGGCGTTGAGCGCTTCGTCCAGCTTTCTACCGATAAGGCCGTCAACCCCACCAACGTCATGGGCTGCACCAAACGCCTGTGCGAAATGCTCATCCAGACCTTCTCACGCGGTACAACGATGACCTGTGTGGCCGTCCGCTTCGGTAACGTGCTGGGCAGCCACGGCAGCGTTATCCCACTGTTTGAGGAGCAAATCAAGCGCGGCGGTCCGGTCACCATCACCCACCCGGACATTGTGCGCTACTTTATGACCATCACCGAGGCTGCACAGCTCGTTTTGCAGGCGGGCGGCCTTGCCAAGGGCGGCAGTATCTACGTGCTGGACATGGGCGAACCGGTCAAAATTATGGATCTCGCCAACCGACTGATTCGCTTCTACGGGTATGAGCCGGGCGTGAATATGCAGGTCAAAATCACCGGCCTGCGCCCCGGCGAGAAACTGTACGAGGAACTGCTCATGGACGCCGAGCGGGACAAGATGGGGAAAACGGCCCACAACAAAATTTTTATCGCACCGCCCATGCAGATCGATTTGGAAAAATTCTACACCAATCTGCAGAAGCTCAAGGACTCCGCCAAGCACAACGATGATGAAGTCGTCGACGTGCTGCAGGAGATGGTCCCGACCTACCATCCCAACCGCCGCGTGCGCGCAGACCACACCGTTGTAGCCGCCACCGGCAACACGGCGCTTTTCTCCAAGGAGGAAGTCGCCCGCAAATTGCAGGAAAGCGAACATAAGGAGGGCTGACCCCATGTACGAGCGTTATATCAAGCGTCTGCTGGACATTATCCTCTCACTGGCCGCCACGATTATTTTGGCTATCCCCATGGGTATTGTGGCGCTCTGGATCAAAATTGACTCGCCGGGCCCAGTGTTTTTCAAGCAGCGCCGCGTCGGCAAGGACAAGACCCACTTCAATATTTTAAAGTTCCGCACGATGCGCGGTGACACGCCCCATGACGTGCCCACCCATCTTTTGAAGAATGCCGACAGCTACATCACCAAGAGCGGCGCTTTCCTGCGCAAGACGAGCCTGGACGAACTTCCCCAAATCTACAACATCCTGGCCGGGCAGATGAGCGTCATCGGCCCGCGGCCGGCGCTGTACAACCAGTATGATTTGATTGAAGCCCGCGACAAGGTCCACGCCAACGATGTGCGCCCCGGCCTGACCGGTCTTGCACAGGTCAACGGCCGCGACGAGCTGCCCATCGATATAAAGGCACGCTACGACGGTGAATACGCCGCCCATGTAACCTTCTGGCAGGATGTGAAAATCTTCTTTCACAGCATCACCTACGTGTTTGAACGGCGTGGCGTTGTCGAGGGCGGCACCGGTGCGATGAACCAGACAAAAGAGGAAAATCCGTCAAAATGACGGACGCTGTACCCGCCGCAAACATAGCGGTGGGTACATTTTTTGTGCTGATTTGAAAAATGTACAAGAAAATCTTGCGATTTTAGTGAAAATATGTTGCAAAAGCCAACTGAATTGTGTAAAATATACATTATGAAGTTTTGGTTTTCGGGCAGATTACCAAACGGCAATTTTGCCAAACACCCATAGCCCGCACTGCACACCGGTGCAGACTGTCTAAATAACAGCAAAAGGGGAGTCACATATTATGGCAAACAGGGTATTCCAGAATGTGGTCTACCAGATGAAAGACGCAGTGGATCGTGTTGTCGGCGTCATTGATGAGACCGGCACCGTCATTTCCTGCTCTGAACTGGGGCAGATCGGCGAAGTGCGTGAGGGCGTTGCAGCCGTGCGTCAGACTGCCGGGGATGCTTTTGTGCGTGATGGCTATGCCTATCACCAGTTCTCCAACGCAAAGCACAACGACTATGCTGTCTTTGTCGAGGGCACCGACACCACGGCTGAGCAGTTCGCCGCTATGCTGTCCATCAGCCTGCAAAGCATCAAGCAGTATCACGACGAAAAATTCGATAAGACGAACTTCATCAAGAACGTCGTGCTCGACAACATCCTGCCCGGCGATATCTACGCCAAGGCGCGGGAACTGCACTTCGTCTCCGACGTGCAGCGTGTTGTGCTGCTGATTCGCGTGACCTCCGGCAACGATATTTCCGCCTACGATGTCGTCAGCGGCCTTTTCCCGGACAAACAAAAAGACTTCGTCTTTAACATCAGCGAGACGGACACCGTCCTTGTCAAGGAAATCAAGCCCGACAACAACACCCGCGATATGGAAAAGCTGGCGGCCTCCATCGTCGACACTTTGCAGGGCGACCACTATATCAAGGCGGTCGTCGGCATCGGCACACCCATCGGCAACATCAAAGACCTGGCCTCCAGCTTCAAGGAAGCACAGATTGCTATGGAAGTCGGCAAGGTGTTCGACACCGAGCGCCAGGTCATCAGCTATGACCATCTGGGCATTGCCCGCCTGATCTATCAGCTGCCCACGACGCTCTGCGAGGCTTTCCTGCGCGAGGTATTCAAGCAGGAGAGCATTGACTCCCTCGATGCCGAGACGCTGTTCACCATCCAGCGCTTCTTTGAAAACAACCTGAATGTCTCCGAGACGAGCCGCGGGCTGTTCGTCCATCGCAACACGCTGGTCTACCGTCTGGAGAAGATTCGCAAGCTGACCGGCTTGGATCTGCGCAACTTTGACGACGCTATCGTTTTCAAGGTAGCCCTGATGGTCAAGAAATATCTGTCTGCCAACCCGGCCAAGTATTGATTTTAATAAAACTTTCACAGATAGAAACAGCGCTGCGCAACGATGCGGCGCTGTTTTTGCTATTTTTGTCATTTCCTGTCACTTGACCGGGCGCGGCAATCATGGTATTCTATTATATGTATGACTGTAACCATAACAGCAAGAGCCGCGCGGCGGCAGGAGAACCCCGAATGATCGAATTTGAACACGTTTATAAAACCTATGAGACGCACAACGACGAGAACGTTGCGCTCGAGGATATCAATATCCATATCGAAGAGGGCGAGTTTGTCTTTATCCTGGGACATTCCGGTGCGGGCAAATCCACTTTTTTAAAGCTCATCCAGATGGAAGAAAAGCCCACGAAGGGAAAGGTCTTTATCAACGGCCAGGACCTGACCCGTATTCGTCGGCGCAAGGTACCCTATCTGCGCCGCCAGATGGGCGTTGTGTTCCAGGACTTCCGCCTGATTCCGACGATGACGGTCTACGAGAACGTTGCTTTTGCCATGCGCGTGACGAATATCTCGACTAAGAAGATTCGGGACCGTGTACCGTTCGCGCTCTCCCTTGTCGGTTTGGAAGATAAGATGGATCGTCTGCCAGATGAACTCTCCGGCGGCGAGCAGCAGCGTGTGGCCGTTGCCCGCGCCCTGGCCCACGGCCCCAAGCTCATCATTGCAGACGAGCCCACGGGCAACATCGACCCGGAAATGTCCATGGACATTATGCAGCTGTTCGAGGCTATCAACAAGGTCAACATCACCGTTGTCGTCGTCACCCACGAGCACGAACTGGTCCACAAGCTGGCCCGCAAGTACGGCAACCGCGTCATTACGCTGGCCAACGGCATGGTCGCGTCCGACACGGCCCACCCGGAGGCCGCCCGCCGCTACGCCGCTGCCATGGCCGAGCGCGAAGCCGACGAGTACGATGACTACGACGAGGATTGATTTTTAACAAAGAGGGGACACCATGCGTTTTTCCAGCTTTACCTATCTGGTCGGCCAGGGACTGCACAACCTGCGGGCCAATCGGCTGATGACTTTTGCCTCTATGGGTGTGCTGACCGTCTGCATGCTGCTGATTGGTGCGGCCTACCTACTGGGCGTCAACATTGACGCCATGGTGGCGTACATCGGCGACCAGAACGAGACTGTCGTCTATATGGACGACAACGCCACCGACGAGCAGATTGCCGCTGCAGACGCCGCCATCCGCAGCACCCCCCATGTGGTGGGCGTGACCTATATGTCGCCCCAGGACGTGCTTGCCACCTACGGCGACATGCTGGCTGACTACACGAACCTGCAGCAGGTTTTCGAGAATGACAACCCGTTCACCCCGAACTACCGCGTCGCGGTGGACAGCCCCGATGATATCGAGAGCGTCTCGGCCCAACTGCTGCAAATCGATGGCGTTGCCAGTGTCAATGCGCCGCTGGCTATGGCCGATACCTTCACGTCCCTGCAGCGGGTCATCAATTACGCCTGCTACGGCATCGTGGCGGTGTTGGCCATCGTCTCCATCGTCGTCATCAACAACACCATCAAAATCACTGTCTTTAACCGCCGCAAGGAGATCGGTATTATGAAGCTGGTGGGTGCCACCAACGGCTTCATCCGCTTTCCATTCTTTGTCGAGGGCGTGACCTCCGGCCTGATTTCGGCAGGTATCGCCTCCGGCATCGTCTGCGGTGCATACTATGCGCTCTGCCGCTGGTATGCCGAGAATCCGTCCAACCTCTCCCAGATGTTCGGCGGCTCCCTCGTGCCGCTGGAACAGGTGTGGTATTACATTGTAGGCGGCTTTGTCGTGCTGGGCTTTGTGCTCTGCGGCCTTGGCACTGCAACCAGCATCCGCAAGCATCTGAACGTATAACAGGGGATACCGGAAAGTCAAGATACCATGAAACATTTTTCGCACGGAAAAAAGTTTATCTCGCTGCTGCTCAGTGTCGCCGTCGCCATGACCATGACACTGTCCACCGTCATGACGCCGTTGGCCGCAACCACCAGCGTCAACGACCTTCGTCAGAAATTGCAGGAATTACAGACGAAGCAGGATGAACTCGACAAGCAGCTCAAAAACGCCCAGAGCAACAAGGCCGACGCCGAGGCACAAAAGGCGCAGCTGGAACAGCAGCGTGAACTTATACTGAGCCAGATCAACAACCTGGCCCAACAAATCGGTGACCTGGACAGTGAGATCGTCAACAAGCAGGACGAGATTGACCAGAAGCAGCAGGAGGTTGACCAGAAGCAGGCCGAGTACGACCAGCGCTGGGAGGATTTCAAGGGCCGCATGAAAGCCATGCAGCGCCTCAACGACGGCGGCTCTATCGCGCTGCTTTCCAGCGCCACCAACCTGTACCAGCTGCTGACCTTTGCCAACACGCTGGAGCAGATCGTCGCCAAGGACGAACAAATCTGCCAGCAGCTTGAGGACGAGCACAACGAACTGGAACAGCAGAAAGCTGACCTTGAGCAGGCAAAAGCCGACCTTGAGGCCACACAGGCCGATTTGGAATCCCAGCGCACCGCCCTGAACGGCAAGACCAGCGAGCTGGCCCAGAATATCTCCCAGACCGACGCCAGCATTTCGGCAGCAGACGCGGAGATCGAAGCCAACAAAGCTGCGCTGATCGAGGCTAACAAGGCTGTAGATAAGGCCGCTGCCGAGCTGGACGCCGCGCTGAACGCCGCGAACCAGGCCTACGGCAATGCGTCCATCCAGTGCTCGCTGGATTTTGGTCGCCCGCTGGCTACCTATAAGTACGTTTCCTGCTATTTCGGCGGCAACGGCCACCGCGGCACCGACTATGCCGCACCGGGCGGCACCGAAATTTACGCCGTTTCCGGCGGCGTTGTCACCGCCGCGGCCTACCATTACAGCTGGGGCTACTATGTCCAGGTCTACCATGGCAAGGACGACAACGGCAACACCTACTCGACGTTGTACGCTCACATGAATAGCGCCCCTGTTGTCAGCGTGGGGCAAAATGTTTCCAAGGGACAGGTTCTGGGCTATGTTGGTTCCACCGGCAATTCCACGGGCAACCACCTGCACTTGGAGATGAAGGTCAATAACGTCCTGGTCAATGTCATGAATTATCTCTCTTAAACGAAAGGGGAGTTTGCTATGAAACCGCAGAAGCATAAGACCTCCGTGCGCATTTTTTGCCTGGTGGTCGCCGTTCTGATGGTGCTGAGCCTTTTCTCTACGGTAATTTTCTCGCTTGCCTACGGGGCATAAAACGCAAAAACAGTAAGGAGCCATCAGACCCATGAGCAAAAAAATCAGTCTTGGCGTGGCCGCCACGATTGCCATTATCGCAATGGCCGTCACCTTCTCGCTGACGATGGTCGTATCGATGAAAATGTTCAACACCACCGTTTCCAGTGTCAAAAATAAGGAGCGTCAATACAACAAGCTCTCCGAAATCGACCGCTTCGTCCGTTCGGAAGAATTCTTCACCATCGATGAGGATACGCTGAACGACCGCCTGGCTGCCGGTTATATGAACGGCATCAACGATAAGTACGCCGTCTACTACACCGCCAAGGAGTACAGCGAAAAGCAGGCCGTCGAAAAAGGCACCCTAACCGGCATCGGCGTGGCCGTCGTCAATGACGCCTCCTCCGGCTACGCCCGCATTATCCGCCTGTATGATAACTCACCTGCGGCCGAGGCTGGTATGCAGGTCGGCGGCTTTATCACCGCCATCAATGATGAGTCCACTCGCAATATCACGTCCAGCGCACGCTTGACCTCCAAACTGCTGGGCGAAGAGGGCACGACCACCGCCGTCACCTACCTGACGCCCGACCGCCAGGAGCAGCAGTTCAACCTCGTACACTCTAACTACAAGACGCCTTCGATTTACGCCGCCCAGATGGTCGCGGATACCTGCGGCTATATCCGCATCGATTCCTTCTCTGCCGGCACAGCCAGTGAGTTTAAATCCGCTGTGGACGATTTGCTGCAGCAGGGTGCGACTGCGTTTGTCTTTGACCTGCGTGACAACACCGGCGAGAACTTGAACGCAGCCCTGGTCGCCGCTGATTATTGTGTGCCCTCCGGTGATATTGCCAAAAAGCAGGACAAGGACGGCACCGTGACTACGCTGCGTATGTCCGACGAAGATGAAATCACCGTCCCGATGGTCTGTCTGGTCAACGGCAGCACGGCGGGCAGTGCAGAGCTGTTTGCCAACGCCCTGCGCAAGATGGGCGGCGCGACCATCGTCGGCACCAAGACTGCCGGCAAGGGCGTTGTGATGAGCGATGCCCAGAGCTTTTCCGACGGCTCTGCCGCCTATATCACAGTCGGCCTGCTACTGGACAATGAAGACCAAACTTGGAACGGCGAGGGCCTGAGCCCGGATATTGATGCCTCGCTGTCCGTCGACGAGCAGAATGCCTACTACGATTACACCCTCAACACTGACCCGCAGATCAACAAGGCCGTCAACGCGGCCATGACGCTGACCGGCCAGAATTGAACCTCTTGACCATGGGGAAAGGAAGTCCGCCGTGCCCACACTGACCGATTTGTCTACCATCCGTGACCTGTGCGCACGGTACGATTTTGCCCTGTCCAAGGGCTTTGGCCAGAACTTTATCATCAACCCCGGCATCTGCCCTCGCATCGCCGAGGCCGCCGGTATCGGCCCCGGCTGGGGTGCGCTGGAAGTCGGCCCCGGCATCGGTGTATTGACCGAACAGCTCTGCAAGCGTGCGGATAAGGTCGTCTCCATTGAGGTCGACAAACGTCTGCCGCCCCTGCTGGAAGAGACGATGGCTGATTACGACAACTTCAAGCTCGTCTTAAACGATGTGCTGAAGGTCAACTTGAAAGCTCTGCTGGCGGAAGAGTTTGGCGATAAGCCGGTGGCTGTCTGCGCCAACCTGCCGTACTACATCACCAGCCCGATTTTAATGCGCCTGCTGGAAGAAAAGCTGCCCATCCGCAACATTACCGTCATGGTGCAAAAGGAGGCCGCACAGCGCCTGTGTGCTGCCCCTGGCACGCGGGACGCGGGTGCCATCAGCTACGCCGTGGCCTATTACGCTGAGCCGAAACTGCTGTTCAGCGTTCAGCCCGGCAGCTTTTACCCGGCCCCCAAAGTGACCAGCGCCGTCATCCGCCTGGATGTGCGCGAGAAGCCCGCCGTACAGGTACCCAACGGCGACGAGGCCGCCTTCTTCGCCCTCATCCGTGCGGCCTTCTCCCAGCGCCGCAAGACTGCCGCCAACGCCATTGCCAACGGCCTGCACCTGCCCAAAGCCCAGGTCATAGCTGCTTTGCAAGCTGCTAATCTCGACGAGCGCGCCCGCCCTGAGCAGCTGACACTGGAAGATTATTGTGCATTGCAGACAGCAATGATGCAGGAATAACGATTAAGCCATTGACAAACAGGGCTTATTTGTGTTAAACTAAATAAGTTCCCGCTAGTATAGCACAATTGGCAGTGCAGCTGATTTGTAATCAGCAGGTTGTAGGTTCGAGTCCTATTACTAGCTCCAAAGGAGTGTGTACTTACATTGTAAAGTATGGTTGTAAAGGATAGAATAATCGCGTAGAATCAACAAAACTACAGATTGTTCCATAGTTTACAGATAATCCTTTACAGATTTTGTACACGCCGAAAATGAAAGACCTCACGCTGTATATTTATTCAGCGTGGGGTCTTTTGTTTTAGACTAAAAAACCATTGGCTCATGCCTTAATGAACGTTGAATTTATAGTCGGATGAGTTTGTCCTCGGTGAGTTTCTGATAAGCACCAAGGAGCTTTTGATGGCTTTCATTAAGTTCTTTATATTCTTGCTTTATATGCTGATTTTCGTTTGCTAGACGACGTGAACGGTTTTGAGCTTTTTTCAGAGCCTCTTTTAGAATTTCCTGCTCTCGCAAAAGTTCCTCAATGCTTTTTGTGTCACTTCTGTTTTGCTTAGGAGCAAATTCCGGAAATTTTTTCAAATGCTCGCTAATTGCTGGATTGTTCAACGTAACGCGGCTTACACCACTTTCTCTACTAATCGAAGACCTATTAACGGTTTGATGCGTGTCTATGAGGTAGTTGTACGCATCATCTATTCGTCTTAATGTTTCTTGACGCATACTTTCTTGGTACGCTTTGATTCCGGAACGAGTATCTTTAGTTTCATTATTCATACTGAATAGTCTCCTTTTACTTCATGAAAGATTGCTTTCTATTCTAGCAAGACATTTTTTGTATAGACGAATCATTTCCTCATTGTGCGTAAGAACTTTACTGTCCCCATGCCTCTTAATTATTTGTTGGTTTCGTTTTGATAGTAAATCAATCGCGGCTGAGAAAAAATCTCTGCATGCAGGGTCTGGGGAGAATGATTCGCAAGCGATACATTTTTCGAATTGTGGTTTGCAATTATCATTACGACATATACCGTATCCGGGAATGATTCTTGTATTCGGTTCGTCAAGAAGACGACTATACTTGAATGACGGAACCTGTAGGCATGTTACTTTTTTCTGTTCCCCAAATAGTGGTATCTGCTTTGTAATGTCGGCAAGATGTTTAGCCTCGTCTTTTTTGGCTGGATAGCCATATCCCAAGGTTTGGTCCAGTGAGGAGTGATTACATTCTACCATTGTTTCTGTTGCAGAGATTATATTTCCCTGTAAACGTTCACACACATTTATGTGGCGTAGGTCGTGAGAGGTGATTTTAGTGGCATTACCATCAGAATCAACAATGTTGTTAGAGGTGCAGAGTTTAGATAGATAATCATTAAAGTCGTTTGTAGTGATAATGCGTGGAAGTTTTGGGTGTACAAACAGATATCCTTGGTATTGTGGCTTTAGATGTTCTTGCATTGATAATGCATAGTCATGTTGTTGCATCAGTAATTTATAGTAGATGCTTTCGCACACTCCATTTGCAAGAAAGCTGTATTGGTGGAATACTGGAACATGATATGCAGTTTCCTTAGCAGTTGGAACCGAAATGGTAAATACATTTTCCTCTGGATATGAGATGCAATCAAGTGACATTGCAATGACCTCGGATATCCGGTGCGTTCGCAAACGGAGTGTAAAGTACATTACCCGATACCCAAGAGGAATATCGTTGCACAGATTAAAGAACAGACGGTCTACTTGTTTGATGACTTGATTTTCCGGCGCACGTTTTGGAGAATATGAATTTTTCCAACGGAGGCCAAGGGGCAAAGTTGATGGAATAATTAGTACCCCAAGAGCCTCTCCTGTTTCGGCAAGAACTTGCAAAGTTTGAAGATAACGGTTACGATGCCAAACCTCAAATTGGATTGTTTTTAAGTATTTATAGAAACTAAAAAAGAATGCCTGATTGAGCTGAGCAATCGAAAAATTTTTGCTTTCAAAGTAGTCAAAAACAAAACATGCATCGTGAATTCTGCCTGAACAGGTCGAAAGTGTAGCACCTGCGGAAAGCATATTAAGAATCGAAGCTTTTAAGATTTCAACTTCCAACTTCGGATACTGATTTGGAAAATATAATGTTCCGCTCTTGCTTGAAGAAGCCAAGAAAATGTTCCAAGTGTTACCATCAAATGAATTGCTTGAATATAATGTAAGAAGCCTCTCGTAAGATTTCTTTGCAGCATCTGGAATTCCAATTGGAATTTTAAATTCGCCAATTACTTGTAGTGCAGCAGAACTCATATAGCTACACCTCCCTTTTGGACAATCCGTTCAGGACAGGTTCTACAATCTTTCCCTTTACAGATTTTGTCTGAAGAACATGTCCCAACCATAACCATGTTATTCTGTTTCTCCGACCCGATACTGCTTGAAGAAAGCACGGATTTTTCCAAAGTCTCTTTGTAAAATGAATTGTACTTGCGTGCCTCGTCCGTAGGATAACACTGGTTGTAGGACTGACTTGCAACTACTGGGGAGTTACCCAAAAATGAAGACACCTCCTCAGCACTCTTTCCGCTTGCAAAGAGCGCTCGGCCTATTTCGGCACGAATGCTTCTAAGAGATTCTCTGTCAATGATGCCATCCTCGTCCCTAATATTTGCTTTTGAAAGCATATTGCAGATAAAGTATTGCAAACCGCTGCCGTTAAGAACCCTTGGTGGCAGATGGGTTCCAGTTCTTCTATTCAGTTCTTGATAGACGAGAAGATATGGCTTGTTAAGTTGGGAACGCAGGTCCTTTGTTTGATTGATAAATTCCTTGATTTCCATTGCGAGTTCATCTGGAATTTGGCACTCATTATAAACGGGTAGGCCATTTTCAATGCGGTATTTATAGGTCTTTTTCAAGAAGTAGCGTATGACATAATGACCTTGTGTATAGACCAATGAATCCGTTGTCAATGTATCAAATGTTCCATCTCGCATCCCCGTAGCGAAAGCTATTTTGATTCCAACCGAATAAACTGGTGGTGCAGTAGAAACCTCTTTGATAATACATTCTTTCGCGGCTTTTGATATTGGCGTTGTGTGAATTGACTCCCCTACAGGGAGCTTTAGTTTATAAAAAGCAGATGCAGGGTTTGTTGGTTCGATGCCTGTGATATATGCATAAAATTTTCCGAGAAGGAGAATCCGCTTCTTTATTGTTGTGTAAGCAAATTCAGAGGACTGAATCAGATATGAAAGTAGAATTTTTACATCGGAGGAAGTCAAGGATACGATGGATTCAATATAAATATCTAAGTCATTGAACATAATCGAAAAAAGCTGCCGAAAAATTCCACTGACAAGGGATGCTTTTTCTATGTTTAAATTTTTGCTTCCGAATTTAGCATAGTTTAAACAAAATTCCTTACACTCTTTTCGCAGTTGGAAGCCTCCGATAAAGACGAGCTCTGTGGAATAAAGAGTATTTGCATTTCGAAAATAAAGAGTATACGTGCCCTTGTCTGAAAGCATTTCTTGTTCATTTCCTGCTATCAACTGCTCCTCATAATAAGGAACACGGTCTTCGAGTTGCTCCAATAATGCATAGAAAAACTTTCTCGCGTTTCCCTGATATGGAACGGTTTTTATATAATTTTTAAGAAGCAAAAACGGATATACTCGTTGACGTGTGTGAACCATTCGTTCAGCAATTCTTGTGAAAAAGCATATGGCAAGTTTGGGATAACAAATTCGAATGATATCAAGCGCATTCAGATAACCGACCTCTTCAAATATAGCAAGAACAGTAGTCCTATCTTCCGATGCTAATGCTTCTTGTAAATTTTCAATTACCGATAATACATTTGTGGCTTCGGCTAAATGAGTTTTGCCTCTAAGACAAATATCCAAGGGCTCATCATTTAATGTGTAAGAAATCACGTTTCCGATAGATGAAGTATATTTTACGCAAAATTGGCTACTCGATGCGTACTTGGACCGCTTCAGCTTTAATGGCCCGTAAAATTGAAAATGTATATCTTTGTAGATTTTTGAAATTTCGGAAACAATAGAAAGACGGCGATATTTCTTCTCAGGGCAGGAGCCAAACACTTTCGTGAATGTTTCTGCAAACGGCGTATCGCACTGCTTCATTATTTCCGCACAATGGTACTGAAACAATTCCGACGTACTTTCGTAATATATTGAATCAAGAAGTATAAGTAAATTAAAGGTGTTGGTTCTTGATTGAACATCGCTAAACGTATGCCGCCAAATGAATACATCCTCAATATCCTTAAGCACGGAATTCAAATTATCAGCATTTCCAAAATCAACCCGGCATAAACGCTTCCCAAGGTGGATAACATTTCCGTCAATAGAGACAGCCCAATAGAATCCACTGGTATCGATAATTTCTATCGCTCTGCTCATACACGCTCCACCTCCGTACTAATTAGATTTCCATTTTTCTCAACGATTGAATCAAAATCAGAATATAGCTCTTTTATCAGCGGAGATATTTCGTGGATACGATTGATAAGGTCGTAGTGCTTCAACGAATCGAGCGATTTCCAGTCCATCAGATTACAGAAATCAACATCACTAAAGGTCGGAATTCCGTTTCGTCTGCAATCAAGTTGATATGTCCGAAGGGCTGCTGCAAAGGTACTCCGACCTGCATGGGTATGAAGCGCTTCAATATTCCAACCATATTTCTTGTTTACCTCAACTCTTGCAGATTCGAGTGCTGCGCGATACGCTTGGTATGTTACAGGCTTTCCATTTCGTCCAATGAAGAAGGCGTTACTATTCGTTTTGATATTTCCACGTACATCGATTAAATACTGCCGCATATCTTCAATTAAAGTTGCAGGAATATAAGACGTGTGGATTTTTCCTGTTTTGCTTTTTGTAGGCGTTACTGTACCGTTATAAAGGTCTACGGAATCCATCGTAAACGACAACACTCCTCCAACACGATGTCCTACATAGACAGTGTCGAGAAATATGCAGCGGTAGACCAACGGAAGTGCGGCTGCAATAGCATTGATTTGCTCGGCACTGTACCATTTTACATAGGTTGATTTTGGCGTATCTTTTTGGTTGGGTCTAAACATATAGCTTAGATAAGGAATCATTGTAAGATGCTCTTTTGCATCTAATACATGAGCCTTTTTATGACCCTTTGTTGGTGCAAGCATCATTAACTGTGAGCGAGTATAAAGGCTCTCGTCCATCTTGTAACCTCTAAGCGAGAGGTTATCGTACAACTTAGACAAAACTTCAATATAGTCTTGAATAGCAGAGTAACTACAAGGCGCTCCTTTTCCTGCATATGGGAGGCTATCAATATAAAGTTCCTGTAAAAAATCCTGAATGTCTGACATCTTGACATCCATGACTTCTAAACCATGTTCGTCAAGATAATTCAAATAGATGCACAAGTAGTAGACAGAAGTTGTTAAAGGCTTTTCTTTGCTTATTTGCAATAAAACTAAATGACGGTTTATTTCAGTACAGGGAATGTCATCATCAACAATCAAGTTCATAGGTTGCCAAGAATCATTGTTAGTTCCATGTGGATATAGAGCTTTTTTCACTTTGAATCGCATTCGCTATTACGCTCCTTTTTACTCCGACCTCCGCGATTCCGAAGAATATAGTCACGAAGGCTATCTTTAGATATCCAGTACCGTGTGCCAATTTTATAGTAAGTCAGTTCTTGGTATTCAAGGCAGAGCTTGTATACCATTGCTTTCGTACAGTGCAGAATTTTGGCAACATCGGCTGCTTTCAATTCAGTGGGCTGCATATCGTAGGTTTTCAAAAATTCGGTCATGATTTAAGTCTCCTTTCAAATTTAAAACGGGTTTCAGTTGAATCCATTTATATTGTAGCTCAATATTGTAATCTATAATAGGGCAAACATAGGGATAACATTTTGCTTTTTGCAAAAAATATAGGGTAAACATAGGGATAACATTTAGATTTTTGAGCTTTTCCTATTAAAATTCATTGCACAAACCACCAACATAAAATATAATTGTGATAGATAAGATGGCTGACTGATAAGGGTGTGTTGCAATGGGATTGTACTATTCGACAGATTTTGTCCTGCGTTGGTATAAAGCAGATGATTCTCTGCTGGAGCAGGACCACGGACGGACACAATATACCGTTATAGACACTGATAAACTGGTAGCTTTACGCGAACAGGACACCTCATCTGCGTCTATCAGAACATGGCTTGAAACTAACGGTGTTCCTCCAGATGGGCACCGCCCTCCCTATGATGGAACTATGCCGGATGAACTTCTATCCGGCATGGAAGTTGGTATAACTAATGCACGAGCTGTATCCAGAGCCTATGCCGTTCTGGATGATGATTCCGTTATGGAATCCGGTACATTTTTAGCTTTAAGTGAACTTCGCAAACTGTTTGTGCCGCAGGAAACGAGAGAACAGCATACGCAACGGATACTTGATATAGAAAGCAGGATGCCAAGGTTCCTTGCTGAAAAATATAAGTACACAGATGAATGCCTACGAGTGCTTATGGGCCGTGCGCCGTTGCAAAGTAATTATTTAGCAACCGGGTATCTTCTCTCCTGCATATGGGCTGATATTGAAGAAGGCATTCCGGATGAGTTGGTAAAGAAATTAGAATATACCAGCCGCGAATATAAGAGTGAAAATCGCAAACGAAAAGGAGATACTATATCAGTAAATATTCCGTGGTATGTAAATCCTGCCGCGAAAGAGTATATTGCTAAGCAATTTACTTCCCTAGCGGAAGGAATCATAGACAGTCTAAAATACTATCGCAGGAAAGGGCTGGATGGCGCTCCCGGAATCGATACATATCCCGGTGCATGGAAAACGGCTATTTCCAAATACGAATCCATAACCGAAGGCCCTCGTTGGAGAACCGCAGAGGATGTACTTTCCGATATAACACGCAATCCAAATAAGTACATACGTCTTGCTGTGGATGACTATGTAAATATAAAACTTCGCGATTTAACGTACAACTATGATAGTGAAAAGAAAAAGCGGCAGTTAGTATCTCCGACTATCAATACACTTTTATATGCGGCAATTGTCAATGAGCAGGTCGGTCATGTACAATACCGCAAATGCTTGCTCTGTGACAACTATTTCCAGTTGAGCAACCACAAAACACGGATGTATTGTGATGTACATATGGGGCCGTCAGCAAAATACTATCGCAAACGAATGGAAGAACTCCGAAAAAAACAGCAAGAGGCCACAGATGAGGCGTACCCTAAAGAAAGTGAATAAAAGGGACAAAATCAAGTCATTTAATAAGAAGGGAAAAATATTATGTCGGACCTTTATAGAGGTGTGTTTGAAGAAAGCTTTCAAGAGGGGCTTCGCATAGGAATGATACAAGTATTGTTTTGGGCAGTGAAAGAAGGACATATTACTGTTGAAGAAGCCGCTGAAGAAAGCGAAATGACCGTTAGGGAATTTAGGGAAATCTTGGAAAATCCTCCAGCGTGGGTCACACAAGACCGCTGATATTGACAAATTTCAAGCCGTTCTTCGGACATGAAGAACGGCTTTTTTGTGCAATAACGATAGTTCTCAGCAAAAACTTTGTCTATTGTTCTAATACCCAAAACGCTCAAAGTCCAATTTATGGGTATTGTAAAATGGTAGAATGGTATTAGGAAAACAAAAAGCCCTATTTTTGATATAAAAATCTCTTTTGGCGGAGGGAATCAATGGAGCAGCAAAGAAAATGCCGTAACCGTTATGTCGATATTGGTCCGCTGCGGGAATATGATGTGAATGTCATCAAGAACGCTCTTGCTATGTATGCAGATTGTGCTGAATCTGCCATCGAAAATGCAGTTGGAATTGAGCGTATGAATATTGCGACTGAAAGACTGGCGGCATTGGATATGGTAGGTAAGTTGAGTAAACCGTTACCGGATTACGAATGAAGGAGGAAAATACTATGGCAAATGATTATGGTTACTTTGGTTCTGGCAGTACAGGTTATGCTCATTATAAGCAAGCCTTTGACCGTAACTTTGGTGGTTCTAGTGGCGGCGGTGGAGGACACAGACCTCCGCAGCGGAATAATTGTAATAACAATGGTGGTGGTGATAATTCTGGTTGTGGAATTCTGTTGCTAATTGCAGTTGTTGTAGCAGTTGCATGGATTATACTGCTTAGTATGTGACAATGGAGAAATCAAGTATGGATAATCAGCAGAAATACTTATCAGGTGAAAAGGATGCTACGCTTTTCTTTGACACATTCTTTTCTATGTGTCACAAATTCAAAATTGACTACGCGAAAGCAGACCCAAAAGAAAAGGCATTCATTGATGAAATGACGCGGTACAACTATGAATTGCAAAAGGCCAAAAGAGACGGTCTTAGTACCGAAAAAATCAAGAAGCCATTTCCGATTGAGGATGCAGCAAATAATTCAACCAATTTTCCCACGGAATAAAGGTTTGAGGTGGCAGACAGCTTTATAAAATGATATAATATTTAGTAATAGGTTGAGCCAAACCAATTCGCACAAAGGCGAAAAGGAGCGCTCCTTTTCCATTCCATGCCTTGGCATGGAATGATAAGCTCCGTTCGCCTGTCGTGAAAATTGAGAACTGCGAACGGAGAATAATAATGTCGAACAAAATTGCCTTTGACGCGCTGTGGGATGAATCCCCAATTGATGTCACCCCGGAAGTGAACTTTATTTGGAGCATCGCCAACAAACTGCGCGGCTCCTATATGCCGGATAAGTACGGCGATGTCATTATCCCGATGACGATTCTGCGCCGCTTGGAGTGCGCCTTGGAGCCGCACAAGGAAGCGGTTTTGGCCAAATTTGCAGAAAATCCGAACTATCCGCCGAAGGCAATGTACCGCATTTCCGGATATCAGTTCTATAACACCTCGCCCTACACGCTGAAAGAACTGTGCAACGAGCCGGACAACATCAAATCCAATTTCAAAGTGTACATTCAAGGCTTCTCCGCTGAAGTGCAGGAAATCTTCAATGGACTTGAAATGTTCAGCCATATCGACAAGATGGATAAGGACGGATGTCTGTTCAGCGTGGTGCAGGCATTTGCCGACTTGGATTTGGACCCCAAGACCTACGACAGCATCAAGATGGGCTATATCTTTGAGCATCTGATTGGCAAGTTCTATCAGAATGTGGATGCCGGTCAGTTTTACACGGGCCGCGATATTATCAAGTGCCTTGTTGCTGTCCTTATCAGCGAGGGCTGTGACGATATTTTCGACGATGGCAAGGTTGTCACTGTCTGTGACCAAGCCTGCGGAACGGGCGGTATGCTTAGCACGGCGTACAGTTTTATCAAGCACTACAATCCCAGCGCCGATGTGCGCTTGTTCGGGCAGGAGTTTATGCCCCAGTCTTATGCTGTCGGTCTGGCCGAGATGATGATTAAGGACCAGAATACTGAAAACTTCCGCAACGCGGATACTTTCAAAGAGGATTGCTTCCCCAACATCAAAATGCGCTTTGTGCTGGAAAACCCGCCTTTTGGGACCCCGTGGGCCGGAAAAGATGCCAAGGCCGGACAGGAAGATGCCGTCCGCAATGAGTTCAAGCGCGGCAAGGATGGACGCTGGGGTGCAGGTCTGCCGAGCGGTGGCGACTCCCAGTTGATTTTTATGCAGTCTGCCATTGATAAGATGGACGACAAGGTGGGTCGCGCTGCGATTATCGAGAACGGCAGTCCTCTGTTTACGGGCGGCACAGCATCCGGCGAGAGCCAGATTCGCCGCTGGATTCTGGAACAGGATTTGCTGGAAGCCATTATCGCGCTGCCCACCGACCTGTTTTACAACACGGGTATCGCCACCTATGTCTGGATTTTGTCCAAGAACAAGCGCCCGGAACGCAAGGGCTATGTGCAGTTGATTGATGCCACCAGCATTTTCCACAAGCTGCGCAAGGCCGCAGGCAATAAGAAAAACGAACTGTTGCCGGAGGACCGCGACAGAATCGTTAAGCTGTACACGGCGTTTGAAGAGAACGAATACTGCAAAATCTTTAGGAACGAAGAGTTTATGTACCGCGAGTATACGGTCATGCAGCCGCTGCAGCGCAGCTATGCCATTACGGAGGAACGTATTGACCAGATGTTGGCGGACGGTACGCTGAATTCCGTATATGACCCGGCCAAGGTCGATGAACTGGAAGAACAGGGCTCGCAGATTTCCGTCAAGGACAAAATGAAACTGGACAAGCTGTATGAGCAGAAGCCTGTCTATGAGGCTATTATTTCTGCCTTGCAGGGCACAGTTTCGGATGAAGTCTATCTTTCCCCGGAAGCGTTTATGCCGGTATTGCGCAAGGCACTGGCAAAAGTGACCGATGATAAAAAGCTGCTGGACAAAATTGCGGATGGCTTGTCCGTGATGGATAAGAACGCAGAAATCCAGCGGGATAAGCACGGCGAAATTCTCTACGATAAAGATTCCAAAGATACCGAGCGTGTGTCTTACGAGGAATCCATTGATGATTACATGGCGCGGGAAGTTTTGCCCCATGTGCCGGATGCAAAGGCGTTCTGGGAAGAAAAGGCGGATGCTAAGAAGCCCGTTATCAAGACGGGTGCGGAGATTCCGTTCACGCAGTATTTCTACAAGTACGAGCAGCCTGTACCCAGTGAGGAACTGGCAAAGCAGTTTATGGAACTGGAACAGTCTGTTAGCCAGCGCATTGCGAAGCTGTTCGGGTAAGGTGGTGGAACTATGCGTGAAATGAAAGACAGCGGAATTGAGTGGATTGGACTTACTCCATCAATGTGGGCAAATCGCCGAATAAAGTATGTAATTAAAAGCCGGGATAGCGGTTTGTGGGGACAAGATGTAAAATGCGAAGAAAATGGTACAATATGCCTTAGAATTGCAGATTTTGATTATTCAAAGGGTATATTTAAGGACACTCCGGTTGATGCGCTAACATACAGAAAGTACCCATCTTATGTTGTTGATAAGTGTCACTTGAAAAAAGGTGACATTCTTATAGAAAAATCGGGTGGTGGTGAAAAAACTCCAGTTGGGCGTACGGTTCTATTTGACAAACCATATATTGCACTGTTTGCTAATTTCATGGATAGAATTCGCGTTAATACAAGTGTTGTTATGCCGCAATATTTACAATACTGGTTTAGAGCGTTCTACTCTTGTAAAATGTCGCCCTATTATATAAATCAAACAACTGGAATTCAGAACATAAACCTTTCGCGTCTTTTGACAAAGGAAAAAGTATTTTATCCATCCTTAAAAGACCAAAAAGCTATTGTGTCTTTTTTGGATATAAAATGTTCCGAAATTGATGCCATCTCTGCTGACATTCAGAAAGAAATTGAAACATTAGAGCAGTACAAGCGTTCCGTCATTACTGAGGCTGTTACCAAGGGACTGAACCCGGATGTGGAAATGAAGGATAGCGGAGCTGAATGGATTGGGAGAGTCCCAAACAACTGGAATTTGGGTCGAATTGGTGGCTTCTATTCTTTAAGAAATGAAAAAGTGAGTGACAAAGATTACCCACCGCTTTCGGTGACAATGAAAGGAATTTTACCGCAGCTCGAAACAGCAGCAAAAACTAATGATGGCGATAATCGTAAGTTAGTAAGAAAAGGTGACTTCGCAATCAACAGTCGTTCTGACAGAAGAGGTTCTTGCGGTATTTCAAAATACGATGGCTCTGTGTCTTTAATCAATACTGTTCTTACACCACGGGGGAAAATGTCTGCCGCCTATTATGATTGGGTGTTTCATTGTACAAGATTTTCGGATGAATTCTATCGACAAGGACATGGCATTGTGGACGACCTTTGGACAACGGGCTGGCAAGAAATGAAAAAAATCATTATTCCAGTTCCCCCCTTCCTTGAGCAAAATGAAATTGCAGATTATTTATCATCAAAATGTTCAGATATTGATTCTGTTATTTCGCAAAAGAATCAGCAGTTGGAGACTCTTTCAAACTATAAAAAAATTCTTATCTACGAATATGTCACTGGAAAAAAGGAGGTGCTCATATAAAACAATATGTTAGAATATGAATTTATCTTGGGAGACACGGGCAATACCAATAGCACTTTTACAGATGAGGAAAAGGATATAGCTCACATAATAGTGACAACCATTGAACAAATGTACTTGCAATTGGAAATAAAATTTCCGAATGTGAAAATTCAAATTAGGAAGTATCCGGCTGATTCTGCAACGCCAATGTTTTGTCTGGCAAAAAATAATCCTCCTGCAAAAGTGGACTTCATTAACATTGCGATTGATAGTTTTGGCTATTGGTGTCAAGCTATCTTTCAATTGGGGCACGAAATGACTCATGCGGCAGTCCACTATAATTCGCCACGGAATACAAAGAGCACACCGTGGATTGAAGAAACAATTAGTGAATCGATGTCGCTTTTCTTTTTGAATTTATTCGCTGATGCTTGGAATACGATTGAAAAATTTAAAAACACACCACAATATTCAACGAATGTGAGAACATATTTGCATAATCAGCTTTCAAAAAGCGGTAGCGGAAAGCTATCTATGTGTCGAGGCTACAACGAATTAAAACAAATCGATACTGACAGCCAAACTTATCGCGAACAACGCAAAAATGAGATGCACAAACTGTATAAACTGCTTAATTCCGAAAACATTAAGGGACTTTTGCTATACAGATGGTATCTGCAAAGTGACCCATTACTGTTGAATACCGCAAAATATCGAGAGGCATTTCCTCATAATACAGCAGTTTCTTATTTGTGTGACTTGCAGGATAGTATATTTTTTCAAGAGGATTCTGAAGCCTACTAAGGAGGTGGTTTCGTGAAAATTATCGGAACAGAGCGCGACTATCAGCGTTATATCATCGACTATTTAATTGATAATAACGGCTACATAGAGCGCAAATGCAAAACGAATTATGACCGCACCACAGCAATGGACCGCGAACTACTGTTCCGCTTTCTGAGCACGACACAGCCGGACACAATGGCGGCACTGCGGAAAATCTACAACGGGCAGACCGAGGAAACCATCGTCAAGTTCATACTCCAGAGCATCGATAACAAGGGCAGCAGCCTTATCGAAACACTGAAATCCGGCATTGAGATTTCCAATATGCATCTGAACCTGCTGTACGGCAAGCCCGCCACCGATTACAACATCGACCTCGTCGCCAAGTACAATGCCAACATTTTCTCCATCATGGAGGAAGTCTGGATTAACGATGACCAGCGCATCGACCTTGTTGTGTTCCTCAACGGCTTTGCCATTGCGACCTTTGAGCTGAAATGCCAGAGCGCAGGTCAGAACTACCGCATGGCAATCAAGCAGTATTCTGAGGACCGTGACCCGAAGAACCGTCTGTTCCTGTTCAAAGCGGGCGCTCTGGTCAACTTTGCCATGGACCTCGACACCTGCTATATGACCACCAAGCTGGACGGTCTTGGCACACGCTTTATCCCGTTCAACCGTGGACGCGGAGAAGGTGTCAACACCGGGGAAGGCAACCCCTTGGATGACGGCGTGGACGATTATCCGATGCATTATATGTGGGATGATATTCTGCGCCGTGACAGTCTGATTGAACTGATTACCAAGTTCGTATTCATACAGCGTGAACAGGTCGTGGACGAACTGACAGGGAAAAAGTCCGTCAAAGAAAAGCTGATTTTCCCGCGCTACCATCAGCGCGACGCCGTCCGTCAACTTTTGGCGGATGCCGAGTACAACGGCACACAGCTTAATTACCTGATTGAACATTCCGCAGGTTCCGGCAAAACAAACACCATCGCATGGCTGGCGCATCGGCTGGTTTCCCTACACGATACGCAAAACCAAATCGTTTACGACAGCGTTCTGGTCATTACAGACCGTGTGGTGGTAGACCGCCAGCTGCAGGACGCAATCAAGGGTATCGACCATAAGAGTGGACTTGTCTGCACCATTGATGACAAAAAGACCTCTGCCGACCTTGCCGATGCACTGAAAGGCAACTACAAAATCATTGTCACCACGATTCAGAAATTCCTCTATGTGGATTTCTGGAAGCTTGCGCAGAATCAGAACAACAAGACCTTTGCCATTATCATTGACGAAGCCCATTCGTCTACGTCCGGCAAGGATATGATTGCGGTTAAAAATACGCTGGGGCAGAACGAGGGTCCTGAAGAAGCCGATGCGCAGGATGCTATCGAGAACGAAATCCAGCGCCACGGCAAAACCCCCAATGTGTCGGTCTTTGCCTTTACTGCCACGCCCAAGCCGATGACGCTGCGCCTATTTGGTCGTGAAAGCATTGATGCAGACGGGCATCCCGTGTATCAGCCGTTCCACCTGTACAGCATGAAGCAGGCCATCGAGGAGGGGTATATCCTTGATGTGCTGCAAAATTATATCGAATACAAGACCTACTACAAGCTGAACAAGACCATCGAAGACGACCCGGAGATGAAGACGATTGCCGCCAAGCGGCAGATTGCACGCTATATTGATTTGTTTGATGACAATATCAATCAGCGCGTCAATATCATTGTCGAGCATTTCCGTTCCACTGTTATGCAGGAACTCGGCGGGCAGGCAAAAGCAATGGTTATCACGGCATCCCGCGAGGCGGCAGTGAAGTATCGTCAGGCGTTCGAGGATTATGTCACCCGGCATAATTACAAGGATGTAAAAGCGCTAGTGGCGTTCTCCGGCAAAGTGAAAATTGAAAATACCGAATACACCGAGCCGAGTATGAACGGCTTTGCTGAGGATAAGCTGCCGAAGGTGTTTGACGGGGACGAGTATAACGTTCTGCTGGTGGCAAATAAGTATCAGGTCGGTTTCGACCAGCCGAAGCTCTGCGCCATGTATGTGCTGAAAAAGCTGCGTGGTGTAAATGCGGTGCAGACGCTTTCCCGCTTGAACCGTGTATGCCCGCCCTTTGACAAAAAGGTCGTGGTCATGGACTTTGTGAACCATGCAGAGGAAATGGAAGAAGCCTTTGCACCGTTCTACACCACAACGGTGCTGTCCAACACAGCTACAATTGCCCAGCTCCGCGAACTGGAAAATAAGATTGACGGTTACAATGTTCTGGATGACCGCGATGTGGATACGGTTGCGAGCATCGTCTACAACCCGAAAGGGAAGCGCACCACAGCCAAAGAGGACCGTCTGGTTTACCAGTGCATCCAGCGTGCTGTGAATGTGCTGAAAAATCAGTTCAACGAGGACCACCAGCGTGCTTTTACCAAAAACTGCCGTGGGTTTGTACGCCTGTATGAGTTCCTGTCGATGGCCTCCAGCTTTGGCGACCCGGAACTGCACAAGAAATATGTGTTCGTTAATCTGCTGTTGACCTATTTGGTCGTTGGCAACAGCGGCGGCATCAGCTTGAAAGATAAGATTCAAGCAACGAATTTTGTGCAGGAAAGTCAGGGCGATAAGGGCAACAAGCAGCGCCACGCCAGCGCACCGAACGTAAAGTTGAGCGGGGCCGATGTTGGTCTGACCGTGGATGAGGTAAAGCACCTGTCGGAAATTATTGACGAGGTGAACTCCCGCGCAGGCAAGGGCTATGATAGCAGCGCCATGACGAAAGTTATGCTGCAAATCAAAGACTTGCTGCTGCACTCAGAAAAGTTGAAGACCTCTGCTAAGAACAACACCGAACAGGACTTCGAGTTCAGCTTCTACGACAATACAGATGACGCGCTGATTGAGGGACTTTCCCAGAATCAGGATTTCTTCAGCCTGCTGCTGAGTAATGACGACATCAAGCACCGTGTGTTGGGCGTGTTCCTGCATGAGGTTTACAAAGAACTGAGGGAACAGCAGTAATAAAAGAGGAGCCGCCAAGCGAGTAAAATCGTTTGGCGACTTTTTGTAAAAAATATGCGAGATTCTGTAGAAAAACAGGCTGACATATGCTACAATCAAACCAACGAAGAAGTGTATCTGTAATGCTTCTTTTTGCCATGCCATCTTCCACAACCAGTATCCGAAAGCCACTGCAAACGTTTTTTGCTATGGTCTTTTATTAAAAAATTCAAAAATCAAAAAGGCGGTGCAATTATGACTCTCGAAGACATCCAGAACGAATTTGAAGGTTTATATGATAGCAAAACTTTTCTATCATTGGCAAACTTCATTGGAAGCAATGGTGAGCGGGACGATGCCGGAGAATTTCAAGATGATTACGCAACACAAACTGCGGTGGCACTGGTTCGTCTTATTCACGGCGCTTTAAAGGACACCATTAAGTCTCCAGCTTTGGGTGGCTCAATCTATATCCGCTATTCGCGGGGCATTGCAGAAACTGTATTTGACCAACTCTATGTGGATTACGAAACGGTTCCGGACAACTTCGTACAATACTATGACCGTTGCGGAGAGTCTTTTCTGCTGTTCTATGCAGGAGATACTATAAATGATAAACGCCACTACATGGATAATGAAGAATTAAGTTTCGAAGAAACAGTAGATGAAATGTTAGAAACTTGGAAAGACGTAATGCGTAAACTATATAACTTGTTTGGCAAGTTGAACGTGCAAGTGAGAGAAATGCCTGCTGATGGACCAGAGGATTGAATGGCAGAGACTTCCGATTCTGTGACCGAATAAAATTAAGTTGTGGATGAGGTTGCAAATCGATTTTGCTTGAGTTACAATTAGGATGTTGAATGAATTCGTAATATTCTTACATGTATGGTTTACATTTTGATACTTTACTGAATTCTATACACTCCCAAACGATTGTGAAAAATAAAGATGCAATGTACAGTGCAATATAGAACAAACCTTATTGTGACGCTGTTCATGAATAAGGCTCTATGTTGCACACATTCCATAAGAGTTTTTCACGCAATCCAGAGCGCTCCTTGTATAAATATGCAAGGAGCGCTTTTGTTTATAATAGCCCCTATGGTTGAACCATAGGGGCTATTTTTCTACAGCCGAATCAATTTGTTCTCTCGCAGCTTTTGGTTATCGCCCAAGACACATGCGTACTCATAATTAAGCTTCCGGCCGACAGGGCTTACCAGTGGGGCAACTCCAGACTGGACTATTGGCGTATCGCCAGGAGTCCTGTATTAAAATGTTCCATTACAAACAAAAGACTCGCAGCAGCGGGATACTTCAGCATCCTCAACTACTACGAGTCCTTGTACTTATGCGGTTGAACCGCCGTGTACCGGTCGGTACGCACGGTGGTGTGAGAGGTC
>OLSB01000948.1_pt1 | contig 31503 bp, 34 predicted proteins | sample 1672071 | NCBI WGS metagenome assembly OLSB01 (sample SAMEA3136642, study PRJEB25190) | human gut metagenome | biome: human gut; feature: human-associated habitat; material: faeces | place: Austria | collected 2013 | reverse complement strand
AGCTGATATTGAGAAAATGACCATGGAAAAAACCAAAGACGGGAAAAATCTGAAAGTGTATGCCCTGTTTACGGAACCAGCAGAAGGTGAATCGGTATCTCAGGTCATTACATATCCATATGCTGTGGCGCATACTGAACTTACCACATTGCCTGACACCATAGAACTGGTGGTGAAATATGCAGAATGAAAGCATAAACTGATATGAGAAAAATAAAAGTCTCCCGGGGACGGGCATGGAAATGCCCTACTCGGGAGTTTTTCTGTCTGCAAAAGCGTCATCAGAAGGAACAGCTCATTGACAAATGTAATAAAATGTATTAAAATGACATAAACTGTAAAATAGGAGGTGCGGTTTACGACGGGGAAAAGAGTGATAAATATAAAAGGAGCATGCTGCGGATGTGGCGCAACATTTATTGCTGTGTCTCTGGCAGAAGCATTGGCATTGTATTCTGACAGCGTAGCATATCTGGAAGGCGCATGCCATGATAATTGCCATTCCATTCCTTTTTACGAACTTTCGCTGGACAGAAATATATGGCCCGGCAGATTCAACGACTTTTATGATTTGAAAAAACACGGTCTCCCGGTGAATAGCCGGGTGAATTATTTTCGCGGCGTCAACTGGGTTGTGAGCACAGGCGGAAAAAAAGAACCGGGAAAAGAGATACACCCTGAAGAAATAGCAGGCGAATACGTTATCTGTGACAACGCTCCTGATGCAGTAAGGTCCGACCTGACCATATGTGTGATAGATGTGATGCCGGCAAAAGTTCTGGCTTCCGCAGAGATTGTATCAAAATTGAAGGAAGAGTCCGGGGATCATATACGCTGGATTATGAACAAGACGCGGGGACGAAATTCAATTTCAGATGCGGAGAAGTTTCTTGGTGTAAAGGCAGACTGGAGTCTTTGCGCTGCAGATGAAGAAGCTGTATATGATGCACAGTTTAAAGGAGAACCGGTTACGGCAATGAGTCTGGAGGAGATGAGAAAGGGATCCTCATATGGATTTGCCTGTACACTCAACGAAATTGCCATGTATATATTAACCCTTTATCCTGTGGATTAGAAACGTGACATCACACTAACTACACATTACTTCCAGCTATTTACTGTTTATTTTAATGTCAAAATGTAGTATAATTATGGTGTATTTGTTGAAGAAAAGTACAAAGAGGAGGAAAACATGATTAGATTTGAACATGTGACCAAAACTTATCGTACCAATATAGGGTTAGATGACGTAAGCGTTGATATAGAAAAAGGTGATTTCGTATTCCTTGTAGGCCCCAGCGGGGCAGGAAAATCGACTTTTATTAAACTTATACTTAAAGAAATTGATGCAGACAAGGGTAACATATTTGTGAACGGAAAAGACGTAACCAAGATGAGCAACCGGGAAATTCCCGAACTGAGGCGAAAAGTGGGAACTGTATTTCAGGACTTCCGTCTCCTGCCTAAAAAAACGGTATTTGAAAATGTTGCCTTTGCCATGGAGGTTCTGCACAAAAGCAAAAGGCAGATCCGCAAGCAGGTTCCCCAGGTTCTCAGCCTTGTGGGAATAACTGACAAGGCTCATAAATATCCGGACGAGCTTTCTGCAGGGGAACAGCAGAGAGTGGCCATAGCCAGGGCAATCATAAACACCCCTATGGTGCTGATTGCAGATGAGCCTACAGGAAATCTCGATCCGAAAACTGCAGACGAGATTATGGATCTCCTGGAGCAGATAAATCTGAGAGGAACCACCATAGTAATGGTTACTCATGCAAAAGATATAGTTGACAGAATGAAAAAGAGGGTAATTGCCATCGATAAGGGCAGAATTGTCCGCGACAGAGAAGGTATTTACAATATCAGAGAGGAGGCGGGCGCAGATGAATAGTCTGATGTACAACATCAAACAGGGTTTCACTCAAATCTTCCGAAACAGGGGGATGAGCCTGGCTTCAATCTTTTCAATAGTGGCTATGCTGTTTATTTTAGGCATATTCTTCTCCATAATGGTTAACCTGAATCTCTTTACGGAAGTCGTAAAGCAGGACTATGATCAGGTGGAGGTATATCTTGAAGACCAGGTCACCGATGAACAGTGCAGGAACATTATTGAAAATATAAAATCACACGAAGGTGTCGAGAGTGTCTCATACAGAAGCAAAGAAGAAGCGCTTCAGATAATGAAAGAAAGATGGGGAAAAAGCGGATATCTCCTCAATTCTCTGGGAGAAAACCCTCTTCCGGCATCCCTTCTCATCAGCGTTAAATCCATAGATCAGGCATCTGCAGTGTCGGAGTACGCAGGTACTTTAGAAGGAGTGGAGGATATACAATACTACCGTGACACTGTGGAGAAACTTACCAGCGTAACGGACTTCCTTCAGATAGGAGCACTGGTGGTAATGACATTCCTTATTGTCGTATCGGTAGTAGTGGTTTCAAACACCATAAAGCTTACCGTCTTTGCCAGAGCACGTGAAATACGCATTATGAAGTATGTAGGGGCCACCAACTGGTTTATCAGAGGGCCTTTTATGGCAGAGGGCATTATTATAGGCTCTCTGGCGGCGGTGGTTGCTACCGGACTTATGACTCTGCTTTACGGCAGGGTGTCGGCATCCATCGGAAGTCAGGTGCTGGCCATTGCATCATGTCCGCTTATCTCAACCGGGTATATGGCTGTCAACATGCTAATAATATTCCTGGCTTTGGGAGTGAGCATAGGCGCATGGGGCAGCATCATATCCATGAGAAAATTCCTGGACGTGTAGAGGAGGCGAAAAATGAAAAAAAAGAGTATATGTCTGATTCTGATTTTTATTCTGGCTTTTACTTTCTCCATGGCAGGTGCTACATATGCAGATACAGAAGACGATTTAAAAGGTGAACTTGCAGAAGTAAACGAACAGAAGGACGAGGTAAGCGCAAGACTTACAGAGGTCAAAAAACAGATAGATGAACTTCAGCCTCAGGTAGACAGCCTTAATTCAGAAGTGTCCGAGGCAGGAAGAAAAATAGCAGAAACCGAAGAAGCTATATCCCGGAAGAAAGAGGAGATGGCCAATCGTGAGGACGGACTCAACGAAAGGCTTCGCGTAATGTATAAAAACGGTTCCATAGGCTTCATTGATGTGCTTCTGGGATCCGGAAGCATTTCCGAGTTCATTTCTAATCTCGAAATGATTCAGAAAATATACAGAAATGATATGGAAGTTCTTGAGACTCTGGAAAAAGAGCAGCAGGAGCTGGAAAAAATACAAAAAGAGCTTAAAGAAGAAAAGGTAGTTCTGGATAGCAAAAAGGCCGAGCTGGACAGCCGTATGGCTGAAATAAATGCTTTGAAGGCTGAACTGGAGGCTCAGGAGGACAGGCTTCTGGAGGAAGCAGAGGCTCTTTACAGCAAAATCAGCAGCATGACTAATCCAGACAGTGAATACGTGGGAGGAGTGTTTGTATGGCCTGCTCCGGCCAGCCATTATCTCACATCTGAATTCGGCTGGAGACTTCATCCTGTATATAACACCTGGAAATACCATTCTGGCATAGATATCGGGGCTTCATACGGAACGAATGTTTTAGCCGCGGCATCAGGAACCGTAATATTGTCAGAATATTACGGCGGATACGGTGAATGCATAATGATAGACCATGGAGGCGGCATTACAACGTTATACGGACATATGTCCCAGAGACTTGTCTCTGTCGGTCAGACAGTAAGCGCCGGTCAAGTTATAGGAAAAGTAGGAAGCACAGGAGTATCCACAGGCGCCCATCTGCATTTTGAAGTAAGTGAAAACGGCACTTTAGTAGATCCCATGGGTTATTTGAGCTAGAGTAAAAAAATATGAATTTAAATCCCTTTATTATAGAACTTTTGAGAAAAAGAGGAATAACCACAGAAGAAGATATCTGTGAATTTCTCTCGGATAAACCGCAGAAAACTTATGATCCATTCCTGCTTGCCGATATGGAAGCAGGGGTGGATTTGATTTTGTCTGAAACAAAAAAGAATGCCAGAATATGCATATACGGAGACTATGATGCCGATGGAATAACGTCAGCGTCCCTGATGCTCAGTATACTGGCCCATCTTACCCGAAAGGGAAACCTTAGCTATTACATACCATCCAGATTCGAAGAAGGGTACGGACTCAACAAGGAGGCCATAGAAAATATTGCTGACGCAGGGTGCGACCTTCTGATAACCGTAGACTGCGGCAGTGTGTCATACGATGAAGTAGAGTACGCAAAATCTCTGGGACTTAAAGTACTTGTGACAGATCATCACAATATTGCAGATGTGATGGCCGACTGCCTGCTCATAAATCCCAAGAGGCCGGACTGTACATATCCATTCAGGGAACTTTCAGGGTGCGGAGTGGCATTTAAAGTGGCTCAGGCCATACAGAAAAAAGCCGGGCTGCCCAAGCATATCCTTACCGAGGTGCTGGATCTGGCAGCAATAGGAACAGTGGGAGATGTAATGCCTCTCATAGATGAAAACAGGACCATTGTAAAATATGGTCTTAAAGTAATAAACATGGGGACCAGACCGGGACTGAAGCAGCTCATGGAGGGAGCCTCACTGAAAGTAGGGAATATCACATCGGAAAATATCAGCTTTGTGATAGTTCCTCATCTTAATGCGTCCGGAAGAATAAAAGATGCCTCTCAAGCTGTGGAACTCCTTACCGGAAATTGCAGCCAGTCAAGGCTGAACGAGATAGTGGACGATATTCTACAGAAAAATATAACAAGAAGACACCTGCAGTCAGAGCTTTTTGATATATGTTCATCGCTCATTGATCCTGAGGAACCGGAAGATATAATAATTCTGGAAGCAGACAGCTGTTACGAGGGTATAGCCGGTATTGTAGCAGGAAAAATCAAAGAAAGATATTACCGGCCTGCCATAATTCTCACCCCTACAGGCGCAGAGGGAGAGCTTTATAAAGGAACCGGAAGAAGCGTGGAAGGTATAAATTTATATAATCTTTTAAAGACTCAGGAAAACTTGTTTGAAAAATTCGGAGGGCATGGCGGCGCCTGCGGTTTTTCTCTGAAAAAGGAGAATCTGGAGGCATTACGCGCAGGTCTTGTATATGAAACCGAAAAACTTGCCGCCGAAAACAAAGAAGTTTTCAGGCGTGTGTATCCTGTAGATATGGAAGCGGATGCTGGAGATATGAATATTGAACTTGCAGAGCAGATTGATATGCTGGCACCCTTTGGAAACAAAAATCCAAAACCTCTTATTCGCATTGTAAATGCAGAAATAAAGGATGTAAAATATATGGGAAGCGAGATGCAGCATGTCAGATTTTCTGCAGCCGGGCGAAAAGCAGAAAGACTGCAGTGTACTCTTTTTAATCGCGGCGGCGAGTATGATTTTGACCATATGGATAAAGTTGATATTATAGGAAAACTTGACTGCCGCATATGGCAGGGTGTAAAGAGACTCCAGTTTCTCGCCGAGGAAATAGAAATTGACGAAAAAGTCGGCCAATGATATAATTTTATCAAGAAAGGAGTACTCAGATATGTCCTACCAATCAAAATTCAAAAGAGACGATATAGATGAACTTTTTGAAGCAGTACTCACCCTGAGAGATCAGGAGGATTGCTATAGATTTTTTGAAGACATATGCACTGTCAACGAAATACATGCTATAGCCCAGCGCCTGCAGGTGGCAAAACTTCTATCCGAGAAGAAAACCTACACGGAAATAGAAGCCATAACCAAGGCTTCAACAGCTACCATAAGCAGAATAAACAAGTGTCTGGTTTACGGAGCCGACGGCTATAAGAGAGTTCTGGAGAGACTGGAAGAAAAAAAATGAGGAATAATTTTGAAATCTTCCTCTGCCGGTTTCCCGAAGGAAAGGCAGGAAAATCAAAAAAAGAAGGGGAAGCCCTGTTAAAAAGAGCTGCTCTCGTTTATGGTGTGCCTAAAGATGTTCTGGAAGAGACAAAAGTGCTTCGTGCTCCTTCGGGCAAACCGTATTTTGATAATCTTGATATTCATTTCAGCATAAGCCACAGCGGGGACTTATGGGCATGCCTCATGGGACCTCAACGCTGCGGGCTTGATATTCAGTATATAAAGCCTTGCAATTGCCATAAGATTGCCAGGCGTTTTTTTTCTTCGCCTGAGGCTCTTTATGTTGAAAAAGAGGGCCTTCAGGGTTTTTTTGAGCTATGGACCATGAGGGAGGCTGCAGGAAAATATACCGGAGAAGGCTTCTTTAACGGAAACTATCCGCTGGTTTCCGGAAAGGGAATTTTATTGGATAGTATTGACACAGGTAAGGAAAAGGTAAAGCTTCTGACAGCAGATATAGGAGAAGGAATCAAATGTTCTTTCTGCTTGCCTGAAGATTGCCGGTGTGAGATAAGAATAAGGGAGGAATGGATTTATGAGAATTACTTTTCTGTCTGATAACAAAACAGAAAACCCGGCATGTGTGGCTGAGTGGGGACTTTCTATTCTGATAGAGAGCTGTGGACATAAGGTGCTTTTTGATACAGGAGCATCATCTATTTTTGCCGGAAACGCTGCTTCCATGGGTATAAGGCTGGATGACGTGGAAGCTGCAGTTATAAGCCACGGCCATTATGACCATACCGAAGGTTTGCCGTATTTCTGCATGGAAAATGATCATGCACGGATTTACATGCATAAAAACGCCATAAGTGAAGCATATGGTATAGATTCGTCAGGAATGATAGAGGACGATAATTGCGGTATAAGGTGGAGCAATAAATTTATTGAGAATATAAGAGACAGGATTGTATTTACTCATGACAATTTTCGAATAAATAATTCTATGATTCTGGTCGGAGACATAGAGCCGCTTAAGGATTACCCCATGACAGACCGGTTTTACCGCCCTGTGATTAACAGGGAAGATAAATACATACCGGATAATATGAATCATGAGCAGATTCTCATAGCTGAAGAGGAAACGGGCATACATATCTTTTCGGGATGCAGCCACACAGGTGTTATGGCTGCCGTGGAGCGGGCAAAAGAACTTTTCCCGGGAAAGAATATACGCAGCCTTGTTGCCGGAATGCATCTGTACCCTGTTGAGGGAAAAGAGAAAGAAAAAATTGTTGAGAGTCTGTGCAGTCTGGGCATAGACTACATTGTTCCTGTCCATTGCAGCGGTATGGAAGCAATTATGATGTTTAAAGAAAAGCTGGGAGACAGATGTATAACGGCCTCAGCAGGAGATATTTATGAATTCTGAAAAATGCAGAACTGCAGCATTGAGATATGCCGGAATGTATGTAAAAACCCGCGGGCAGACGGAGGATTATCTCAGGCGCAAGGGATTTGACAAAGAGGAAACAGAAGATGCTCTGAATATGCTGGAGGAGTACGGTTACATTGATGATGCGTCCTACTGTAGAAATTATTACGTGGAAGCCTGCCGCAAGGGTAGAGGGCATCGCCGGATAATACAGGAACTGGAAAGAAAGAAGATAAAAAGAAAGGATTCGGAAGCTGTGCTGGCAGAATTTCTCTCAGAAGAAAATCCTGAATACAGACAGCTGATGAATGAAATCCTTACAGAAAAACAGCGCGCATTGAAAACGGCAGTGAGAATGCTTAATGAGGCTCGTGCAGAAGGCAGAGAGACAGACAACAACTTTATGGCAAAGGTAGCCAGAAGGCTTTATGGTCTCGGCTTCGGCAGTGAGACTATATACAGCGTAATGGGAGCAGTTATGAAAGAGAGCAGAAAAACAAATGACAGATAATAACCAGTTTCAGAGAACAGAAATGTTAATAGGTGAAGAAGCCCTTGAAAGACTTAAAAAATCTGCTGTGCTTGTTTTCGGTCTCGGAGGAGTGGGAAGCTATGTATGCGAGGCGCTGGTACGAGCCGGAGTAGGAAAGCTGGAAATAGTAGATAAAGATGTAGTTGATATTACCAACATAAATCGTCAGCTTATAGCTCTCCACAGCACAATAGGGAGAGACAAGGCAGATGTGGAGGCCGAAAGACTTATGGATATCAATCCATCTCTTGATCTTACAGCAAGAAAATGCTTCTACCTTCCGGAGAACTCTGACGAATTTGATTTTGGAAAATTTGACTATGTGGTGGATGCCATAGATAATGTCACAGCTAAACTTGATATAATTGAAAAATCAAAGAAAGCAGGAACAAAGGTGATTTCATCCATGGGGACAGGAAACAAACTTGATCCGTCAGCCTTCAGAATTGCCGATATTGAAGACACAAAGATATGCCCTTTGGCAAGGATTATGCGCAAGGAACTTCGAAAAAGAGGGATAAATGGAGTAAAAGTTCTTTACTCACAGGAAGAACCAAAGGGAAACGGCGGGCGAACTCCAGCCAGCATCAGTTTTGTGCCTTCAGTGGCAGGCCTCCTCATCGCCAAAACGGTAATAGACGATTTATATGTTCTTTAGATGCCTCAGGTCTATAGGAGCCGAGGCTTCTTTTTCTATGTAGTCGAGAAGAGCATCAGCATCTGAAAAAACACCGTAAATATTCCGACAGGCGGGTTTCATAAATTTTTCCTTCACGGCATGCTGAAGCATCTTTTGAAGGTCATCGTAATATCCAAAGGCATTGAATACGGCGACAGGTTTGTTAAGCCGATTCAGCTGCTTAAGAGTGAGAATTTCAAAGAATTCTTCCAGAGTGCCTATTCCGCCGGGCACCATGATAAAGGCATCGGAATGGGTTTCCATGATTTCTTTCCTTTGTCTCATATTGTCTGTAAAAATAAATTCGGAGCAGTCCCTGCAAAGAATTCCCGGTTTATCAAAGAACTTCGGAGCAACCCCGAGGGTAAAGTTCCCCTGACCGGAAACGCCTCTGAATACAGCACCCATCAATCCCTGCATGCCTCCGCCAAAGACAAGGCCGTGCCCGCGGACTGCTATTTTTTTGCCAAGCTCCTCTGCCGACAGCAGATATTTTTTGTCAAGCTCATTGCTGCTTGCGCCATATATGCATATGTTCATATATACCTCCGTATTGTATTATATTATATCTACATGGAATAAAACTTGTCAATGTGGTAGAATATTCTTATGAAAAAGAGAATAAAACTTCTGCTTGTATGCATCGTTGTTCTTGCTGTCTTTGCAGCTTCGCCTATGGGCTCTTATGCCATGAGCCTGGGAGTGATGAAAGGCTATAGCATCTACAATGAAAGAAACAGCTTTTTAAACGAGAAAAAAATTGAAATACAAATGCCCTCCGGAGACGGATGGTATCCCTTTGTAATGACCTTTAATGCCGATGACGGATTCAGCGCATATGTAGGCTGCGACAGAGAACTGACTATAATGTATAACTTCCCTTCTTTTGACCTGAAGAAGGGCTGCAGCAGGCTTTATGATGCTAGCAGCGCTTTCTACAACAGCTTTTACGGCGCTTATGCAGTAAACGGAAGATTCGGGTTCGATCAGGAGGGAAATCCGCTGCCACAGGAGACCGCCCTTGTTCCGGAATATGATTTTACAAAGCTGGTTCTCAGGGATCTGGGAATGCCCGGGCAAAAACAGGTGTTTGACTGGCGTATTCAGGAAATAAGCGCTGAAGGCGACATGGCCGGCTTTGACAGCTGGATAAGAATAGATGCCCGGCTGACAGTCAACGGAGTACTTCATCAGCCTAAGGAATATCTCAGAAATTATATTCAGTACGGAAAACCGGGATATCCGGCATTAGAGGAGTTTGCCCCTGTAGAAATGAAAGGCAGAATTTACGGCAGATATTTTGAAGAGGAAGACTGCAGCGTTTTTTTCTATATAGTGACATCTGATACAGAGGTTATGGAGATGTGTGACAGAGATATATTAAGAAAAAGCAAAGTGGTTGTGAAATCAAAATAAAGAAGAAGATAAAAAGAACCAAATAAAAAACAGAGAGCCGAAGCTCTCTGCTTTTTATTTGCAGTTGGTCTCTATTCAACATTTGACATAGAACACTATGCCGCCGTCGCCGGAATGCAGTTCTTTAGACCTGCAGAGTTTCGATTTACTTGAGGCCTTCTTCCAGCTTTGCCAGAGAATCCAGAAGCTCCTGAGGCATGTGATCGAATTTCGAATACCATTCTTTTATGCCTTTGAGTTCGTTGTTCCATGTTTCTTTATCAACTGTAAGAATTTCTGAAATCTGTTCATCTGTTATATCCAGACCGGTAAGATCCAGATCCTCTTTTGCAGGAACATAGCCCAGAGGAGTTTCTACTGCCCCTGCCTTACCGTCGCAGCGGTCAAGTGCCCACAGGAGAGCACGGAGATTGTCTCCGAAGCCCGGCCATATGAAATGACCTTCGTCATCTTTTCTGAACCAGTTGACATTGAAAATTTTTGGCGGATTTGTCAGCTTTTGCCCCATGTCTATCCAGTGCTGGAAATAGTCGGCCATGTGGTATCCGCAGAATGGAAGCATAGCCATTGGATCATAGCGGACTACGCCTACTGCACCGTTGGCGGCAGCAGTAGTCTCTGAGGACATCTTTGAGCCCATAAACACTCCATGGTTCCAGTCTCTTGACTGGCAGATGAGAGGTTCGGATTTAGCACGACGTCCGCCGAAGATTATCGCACTTATAGGAACTCCTTCACCGGTGAAAAATTCCGGTGCTATGGATGGGCAGTTTTCTGCCGGTGCAGTAAATCTTGAGTTAGGATGAGCGCCCTTTTCGGAGGAGGTTTCACCGTTCCACGGGCGACCCTGCCAGTCTTCTCCGTTAACAGGAGCAGGCTGATCCAAACCTTCCCACCATACGGTATTGTCATCCAGATTTCTGCATACGTTGGTATATATGGTGTTCTTTTTTGTTGTCATCAGGGCATTGTTGTTGGATTTGCTGTTGGTACCCGGTGCGACACCGAAGAAACCGTTTTCAGGGTTTACAGCATATAATCTGCCGTCTTTTCCAACACGAAGCCATGCGATGTCATCACCTATTGTATATACTTTGTAGCCCTTTTTCCGGAGGTGTTCAGGCGGAATGAGCATTGCAAGGTTTGTTTTGCCGCAGGCGCTTGGGAAAGCGGCACTGACATATCTCTTCTGACCGTCAGGGCTTTCGATGCACAGGATAAGCATGTGCTCTGCCATCCAGCCTTCTTCCTTGCCCAGCCACGAACCTATACGCAGTGCAAGGCATTTTTTGCCCAGCAGAACATTTCCGCCATAAGCGGAGTTGATGCTCCATATGGTATTGTCTTCAGGGAAGTGGGCTATGTATTTGTTTTCGGCATCTATCTGGGCTTTGGAGTGGAGGCACTTTACAAAATCGGCGCCTTTGTTCAGTTCTTCGATTACCACATCACCTACACGTGTCATGATATGCATTGACAGCACAACATATATCGAGTCGGTAAGCTCGATACCGATTTTGGCAAATTCGGTTCCCGGAACTCCCATGGAAAACGGGATGGCGTACATTGTACGACCCTTCATTGAGTCCTTGAAGAGAGGACGCATTTTAGCGTACATCTCATCCTTCTGAACCCAGTTGTTGGTAGGACCTGCATCTTTCTGGTATGTGGTGCAGATTACAGTTCTTTTTTCATCTCTTGCTACATCCTTGGGATGGGTTCTGTAATAATAGCAGCCGGGAAGCTTTTCCTGGTTGAGGCGAATCATTTCGCCGGTATCACAGGCCTCCTGGCGGATTGCTTCAAGTTGTTCTTCACTGCCGTCAATCCATACCACCTGGTCGGGATTTGTAAGTTTGGCACATTCATTTACCCATTGAAGGACTTTTGGATTCTTAATCTCGATCATTTCTCTTCCTCTCCGTCGATTTTTAAGATATTTTTTCCGCCCTTGCATATGCAATCAGAGCGGCAAGTAACTTATTTAACTGCCGTTTCAAGAGCCAGTTTCATCATGTCGGTGAATGCCTTGGTGCGATCTTCCACGCTGCTTTTGGCACCGGTCACAAAGTTATCGCTTATGGAAATTATGGAAAGGGCATTTACATCATTATATGCAGCATTCATATATAGTGCGGCCGTTTCCATTTCTACTGCCATGACTCCCATTTTAGACCATTTTTTCCACCAGTCACCGAATTCATAGAAAACATCGCAGGTTACAACATTGCCGGCTTTAAACCTTATGCCGGTCGCCTTGGAGGCCTCATAGGCTTTTTCAACAAGTTCCCACGAAGCGCAAGGTGAAAACTGTCCGGGAATGTCAAAAGCATGCTGATAATTGGAATCTGTGGAAGCGGCAAGTGCCAGGACTACATCACCCAGATTGAGTTTGTCGGAGAAAGCACCTGCAGTACCTATTCTGATAAGATTTTTTACATCGTATTGAGTTATGAGCTCCCATGAATAGATTCCCATGGATGGCATTCCCATGCCGGTTCCCTGTACTGATACAGGTACACCCTTATATGTTCCGGTGAACCCGTACATGTTGCGGATATCCGTATATTTCACGGCTCCTTCAAGGAAATTTTCCGCAATAAATTCCGCACGCAGCGGATCTCCGGGCAGAAGCACGGTTTCTGCTATCTGACCTTTGGAGGCTGCTATATGTAGAGACATATTATTTCTTCCTTTCGTCACATTTACCTATATTTTAACACCGGAAAAAGCTATTATCAAGCACAAAGAAAAAAACCATGGGAGACACATCCATGGTTTTTGTTTGCTCATGCTGTGCATTTAACTTATGCACGGGTGGGGACGGGTGAGACTTATTTTGCTGCTTTGGCAGCGTTGAATCTTTTTGTTAATCTGGAAACTTTTCTGGAAGCAGCGTTCTTGGAAATGGTATTCTTTGCTGCAGCCTGTTTAAGCTTCTTTTCTGCAAGTCTTAACTTTTCTTCTGCCAATTCAAGGTTACCCTCTTCAAGAGCTCTGTCAAAGTTCTTCAGAACAGCCTTAAGATGATTCTTAATTCTTCTGTTTCTTGCAGTCTTTTTGTCGATAACTCTGATTCTTTTCTTTGCGGATTTGATGTTTGCCATAATTTTTACCCCACTTTTCTTAAATTTCAGCTATAAATTCGCATGTGATATTATATACTAAAAACCTTGCGGCTGCAAGGTTTTTTTGAAACAACAGATATATGCATCAGTCCATCTTATGTATTTCGTCAAAGAGCCGCTGCATGCGCATATCAAGATTTGCGCTGGCTTCTGCACAGGCCTTCAGTTCAAAGTTTGTCTGAGGAGGCAGATCCTTTTCTTTTTTGTATCTGAGCTGGTGCTCGAGGCTTGCCCAGAAATCCATAGCAACAGTACGTATCTGGACTTCAACAGGTATGTTTTCACATCCGTCCAGAAGAAATACAGGAACCGACAGAACCAGATGAAGGCTTCTGTAGCCGTTGGGTTTAGGATTCTGTATGTAATCTTTTTTTGTTATCAGACGGATGTCATTCTGTTCCATGAGCATGTCAGCAATGGCGTATACATCATCGATAAAGTTACATACAACTCTGATACCTGCAATATCCATTATATTTTCTCTGGCAGATTCTATTGAAACTTCTTTGCCATAGCGGATAAGTTTTTCCTCGATACTCTCAGGAGATTTGAGGCGGCGCTCCATATGGTGAATGGGATTGTAGTCGTGACGAACGGCAAAATCCTCACTTAAAATTTCGATCTTTGTTCTGACTTCTTTGATGGCAGCTCTGTAGGAATGCCTGAAAGTCTCGAAACCCTGCTCTTTGGCAAGGCGGCATAAATCCGGCACTTGAATATACCCCCAAATATTTATTTACATGTTAATTATACTCGATTATAATTTAAAAAGAAAGGACTTTCACATGAAAAACACATTGCTTGGAAAAACAGGAATAGAAGTAAGCCGCGTGGGAATGGGTGTTTTGCCTGTAGGTCCCAACCAGCTGGCTCTCCCTGTAGAAGAGGGAGCAGAAATAATAAGATACGCTCTCGAGAAGGGAATAAACTTTTTCGATACAGCACAATATTACAGGACATATCCCTACATGAGCCGTGCTTTCAGATCCTCAGCCAAAGAACCGGTGATATGCTCAAAATGCCTTTACGGAGACTATGATTCCATGAAAAAAGCTGTGGAAGAGGCCAGACGTAATCTTAATCGTGATTGTATAGACATTTTTCTGCTTCACGAGGTCAGAAGCGGGGACTTTAAATTGAGAGAGGGTGCGTGGGAGTATCTGACGGAGGCCAGAGACAGAGGCATTGTCAGAGCCATAGGCGTATCCACACATAATTCCGATGTTACGGAGGAGATGGCAGATGTGAGGGAATGTGATGTGGTGTTTTCTCTGATAAATTATGCCGGATTGGGTATCCGGAAAGGAGACGGACCCGGCCATGTGCAGGATATGGAAAAAGCAATAGCAAAGTGCAGAGCAGCCGGAAAAGGAACCTTTTCCATGAAGGCTTTCGGAGGAGGTAACCTTACGGGAGAGTATCAGAAAGCGCTGAATTACGTTTTTTCGCTGAAGCAGATAGATTCAGTGATGATAGGTTTCGGAAGCATCGCCGACGTGGATGACCTGCTGCTTTATGAGAGCGGCAAGATGCCACCTGATTACAATCCGGATGTTTCCAAAAAAAAGATGATAATAGAACAGAGTGATTGCGAAGGATGCGGCACGTGCATGAAGGCGTGCCAGTCCCGGGCAATTTTTTATAATGAAAGAGGGCTGGCGCAGATACGGCAGGAACTGTGCCTTACCTGCGGATATTGCGCCGCCGCATGCCCTGTAAGGGCAATAATAATGTACTGAAATGTTACAGCCCGTAATATGCGGAAAGAAGCAATGCGGTAACGGGAATCACACCGACAGAAATAAGAGTGGTAAGAGCAATGGCTTCTGCTGACAGAAGGGAATTCTTCTTTTCCATGAGGGCCAGAGCAGAAGTGACAACAGCAGTCGGAAAAGCTGCCGCAAATACTGCCGTAACTTTTACCTCGTCAGTTAAAGGCAGCCAGTTTACCAAAAGGAATACCAGAGCCGGGACCACAGTCATCTTGAGGATGGACATGAGAACCAGGCTCTTGTTTTTTATTATTCTTCCGATATTGCTTTCTCCCAGCTGCATACCTACCACCAGCATGGAAAGAGGAACCGTAATATCGCCCACAAGTTCAACGCTGTCAAAGATAAGTTTAGGCAGATGAAGGCCCGCAAAGAGCATGACAATGCTCACCACTGACAGAATGGTCGAAGGATTGCAGAAAGTTTTGAGGAGCCTTTTGGCGTCAAAACTTCCGTGGCCGGAGTTCATATTGAGGATGAAAGGCCCTGCCGAATACATATACAGCGTAAGGCAGATGTTGTGAAGTATCATAAGATACAGGATATCTCCGCCAAAAATAGCTTTGGTGATAGGAAATCCCATGAAGCCGCTGTTGATAGTTGAGAAGGCAAATATGTATACGCCCAGATCCTCCGGAGGCTGTACTTTAAGTATTTTTTTACATAAAAACCATCCCAGTAAAAATGAAACCGCGAAAAATGATATTCCGCAGATGAAGATCTGCAGAGTAGAAGCCGCTGTTTCAGGGTTAAATTCTTTAGAAGTTATGGAAGCCAGGATCATGCAGGGTGTAGTAACCATCAGCAGAAGATCCACAAAGTATTTGGTGGCTTCTGAGGGCAGGACCTTGAGTTTGTTTAAAAAGAATCCTACCGCCATGATTAGAAATATTGCTGAAATTTTAGAAATTATAATAGCCATAGCCACATTATAGCACCGCCCTTGAAAAAAGTCATGATTAAAATGAAGGGCGGCAGAAATTATTTTGTCATTTTTTCCTGTTTTACTTTATGATCGATTACGTGGCGGGAAGCCAGTTCAGACTTGATGTCGTCCAGCGTGATGCCCATTTCAATCATAAGAACCATCACATGATATACAAGATCTGAAATCTCGTAGACGGTTTCGGCCTTGTCCTCGTCTTTGGCGGCAATGATTACCTCTGTGGATTCTTCCCCTACCTTTTTTAAAATCTTATCCAGACCTTTTTCGAAGAGATATGTGGTGTAGGAGCCTTCCTTGGGCTCTACGCGCCTGCCTTCGATAAGCTGCATAAGGCCTTCCATGGTGAAGCCCGCATTTTCTGGATTCAGATATACCAGATCATTAAAGCAGGAGTCGGTTCCCAGGTGGCATGCAGGGCCGTCTTTCATAACGGTTACAACCAGTGCATCTCGGTCGCAGTCGGCGGTTATGCTGTAGATGTGCTGGTAGTTTCCTGATGTATCACCCTTAAGCCACAGCTGGCTGCGAGAGCGGCTCCAGAAGCATGTAAGCCCCTTTTCCATGGAAATTTCCAGGCTCTCTTTGTTCATGTAAGCAAGAGTGAGAACCTTTTTGCTTTCAAAATCCACTACGATAGCGGGAATAAGACCTTTTTCATCAAATTTAAGCTGGTCAACAGTTACCATTGTTCTAACCTCCTTACAGGAATTCCCTGCAGAATTACCTGACATTTATATTGTTTTCTTTTAGTTTTTCTTTTAGCTGAGGAATTTTAACTTCACCAAAATGGAATATGGATGCGGCAAGACCGGCATCAACTTCCGGAATGGTTTTAAAGAGCTTTATAAAATCGTCAGCGGAACCTGCACCTCCGGAAGCTATTACCGGGACGGGTGAGATATCACATACTGCTCGGAGCATTTCCAGGTCAAACCCCTTTTTTACTCCGTCAGTGTCTATGCTGTTTAGGACTATTTCTCCTGCACCCAGTTCTATCCCCTTTTTGATCCACTGTATGGCGTCCATTCCGGTATTTTCACGACCGCCTTTAGCAAAAACGCAGTAGTGCCCATCCACCCTTTTGGCATCTACCGACAGAACCACACACTGACTCCCGTATTTTTCAGCAGCCGCAGAAATGAGGGAAGGGTTTTTGATGGCGCCGGAGTTTACGCTGACTTTATCGGCGCCGCACTTAAGGACTCGGTCAAAATCTTCAACTGTGTTTATTCCTCCTCCGACGGTGAGAGGAATAAATATGGTTGAAGCCACCTGCGTCAGGATATCAGTAAAAAGGGCGCGTCCTTCCGCAGAAGCGGTTATATCGTAAAAGACCAGTTCGTCTGCACCGTTGTCGGAATAATATTTTGCAAGCTCCACAGGAGAAGAGACATCTGAAAGCCCCTGAAAGTTGACTCCCTTTACTACACGCCCGTTTTTTACATCAAGGCAGGGAATAATTCTTTTGGTTATCATGACTGCTCTCCTTTCTCTGCAACCTGCGCAGGAGTCCTCCGGGAAGCTTCCTTTATTGCCATGGAAAGATTCAGAGTGCCGGTGTATAAAGCCTTCCCGAGAATGGCTCCATAAAGATCCATTTCTGCCAGCGCCTGTATATCTTCTATGGTTGACACGCCTCCGGAGGCCGTTATATCTATGTTGAACTTGTCCGAAAGATGACGATAAAGCTGAAGATTTGTTCCTTTCATGGCGCCATCCCTTGAGATATCCGTGCATATTATGGTTCTTACTCCTATATCTTTCATGGAACGACAGAAATCATCGCATGTGATGGCAGTTGTTTCGGTCCAGCCTTTGATGGCTACAAAACCATTGCGTATGTCGATTCCTACTGCTATGGCATCGCTGCCGAATTCTCTGACTGCTTTTTGTGCAAACCCCGGTTCGGTTATGGCTGCGGTGCCTAAAATAAGCCTGTCTACGCCTGCATTGCGATAGGCATCTATGGTTTTGAGAGAACGGATACCGCCGCCAAGCTCTGTAAACATTCCTGTTTCCTTTATGATTTCCTTGATGACGTTCATGTTGGGAGTAGTTCCGAATCTTGCTCCCTCGAGATCCACAAGGTGAAGGTATTCGGCCCCTTGCTGTGAGAAGCGGTTTGCAAATTCGGGAGGATTATCGCTGTATATGGTCATCTGGTTGTAATCTCCCTTGAGGAGGCGTACTGCACACCCGTTATATATGTCAATTGCAGGGAATATTTTCATAATATGGAATTCCTTTCGTTATTATTTACAGACTGCAGAAGGATTTTAAAATAGAAAGTCCTGCAGATCCGCTTTTTTCAGGGTGAAACTGACATCCAAAGATATTGTCTTTTTGCACTGCTGCAGTCAGCAGCTTTCCGTATTCGGTGCATGCTGTCACATATTGACTGCAGTCTGAAGCAAAAAAGGAATGAACGAAATAAACGCAGTCTCCTTCATTTACATTGCTGAAAATAGGGCTTTTGTCTGCTGGATTTTCATGCCCTCTTTTTTGAGGAAAAATCAGATGGTTCCACCCTATGTGAGGTATTTTATATTCATCGGGAACGATTCCTTTCATGGAGAGAACCCGTCCGGGAATCAGACCGAGACCCTTATGAAGTCCGTATTCTTCACTTTCGTCGAAAAGAAGCTGCATACCGAGGCAGATACCCATTAAAGGCTTGCCCTGACGGGCCTGTGAAATCACAACTTTGTGAAGATCGTTTTGCTTCAGCTTTGAAGCAGCATCTGCGAAGGCTCCTACTCCCGGAAGAATGATTTTATCTGCTTTTTCAAGAACCGCAGCATCACCGGTAATGGTGACTTCTGCTCCTATGGCTTTCAGAGAGCTCTGAAGTGAAAAGAGATTTCCTACGCCGTAATCTACAATAGCAATCATGTTAAAGAACTCCTTTCGTCGAAGGAATGCGGCCCTCCTGAGAAGCATCATGCGAAACAGCCTGTTTCATGGTACGGCCAAAGGCCTTGAAGGCGCCCTCGATAATGTGGTGTGAATTAGTGCCTGCCAGCTGTCTGAGGTGAAGGGTCATTCCCGCCTTTCTTGTGAAAGCAAGAAAAAATTCCTCAGTGAGTTCGGTGTCAAAGGTTCCCACCTTTTCGGCAGGAATGCTCAGTTCATAACTCAGATAACTTCTTCCGGAGATATCTGCTGCACAAAGTATGAGAGCTTCATCCATAGGAAGTATGATATTTCCATAGCGTGTGATGCCTGACATGTTGCCCAGAGCCTGGGAAAAAGCCATGCCTAGGCATATTCCGATGTCTTCGGTGCTGTGATGAAAGTCGACATTCAGATCGCCCTTGCATGTCACTTCCAGATCAAAGTTTCCGTGACGGGCAAAAAGAGTAAGCATGTGATCGAGAAAACCTATGCCGGTATCCACAAATGCGGTGCCCTTGCCGTCCAGATCAAGTTTCAGAGTGATCTGGGTTTCTGCAGTGTTGCGCAGTATTTCAGCAGTTCTGTTTTTTAAAGTGCTCATAAAGAAACCTCCTCTGATATTTTTCTGATTTCGTTTAAAAGGATATCCATCTCTTCAGGAGTTCCTATGGTGATTCGATTGTAATTACGGATTCTTTCTTTATTAAAATGTCTTATGAGAATTCCTCGGCGTTTAAGTTCATTGTACAAGAATTCTCCGTCTATCAGTTTTGAACATACGAAAATAAAATTTGCTTTTGATGGTACAACTTCAAAACCCATACTCTCCAGTGCAGAAACGCACATGCTGCGTGTCTTCTGAATTTCAGCACAGTTATCCATAAAATATTCACCGGATTTTATGGCGGCTATTCCTGCTGCCATGGTAAGACGATTGATATTGTACGGATTGGTTGAAAATCTGATTCGTTCAAGGTCATCAATGAGGGGAGAGGATGCTGCGGCAAAACCCAGCCTTGCTCCGGCCATGGAACGCGATTTGCTGAAAGTCTGCACTACCAGCAAATTATCGTAGTTTCGAATAAGCGGCAGAGCAGATTCAGCGCCGAAGTCCACGTAGGCTTCATCAATGAGAACAACCTTGTCCGGGTTAGCCAGAAGGATTTTTTCAATATCTTCCGTGGTCAGAGGTATTCCTGTGGGAGCATTGGGATTGGCTATGCATATGAGGCCTCCGCTGAAAGGAAGGCTGCAATAATCCTCAATATTTATGGAAAAGTCCTCCTGAAGAGGAATGATCTCCGCGCTGATTCCGTGCAGATCGGCAAATACCTGATAAAAACCGTAAGTTATATCAGGGAAAAAAACCTTTCTGCCTCCGCCTCCTGCAAAAGCAAGGAAGGCAAAGTTAAGAATATCATCTGACCCATTGGATATAAAAATGTTTCTGATGTCTGTAGCTTTCATAGAAGCCAGAGCTTCCTTCAGCTGACGGCAGTCGGGATCCGGGTAAAGCCGCAGATTCTGCACCTCTTCATTACTCAGGGCAGCCGCTACTTCCGGTGAAGGCGGATAGGGTGACTCGTTGGTATTTAGTTTGATATATTTCATTCCCTGAGGCTGCTCACCCGGAGTATAGGCTTCCAGTGAAGCAAGGTCGGGGTTAAAGAAAATGCTCATATCTTAATCTCCTGTTGCTTTATTTGTCCATACTGCGTACTGTAACACTGCGAGCGTGAGCCGAAAGTCCTTCGGTTTCCGCAAAGCAGGCCACATCTGACGAAACTTTGTCCAGCGCTTCTTTGGTATAATAGCAGTACTGATATTTTTTTACGAAATCGTCCACAGAAAGGGGACTTGAAAATCTTGCGGTTCCTCCTGTAGGAAGAGTATGGTTGGGGCCTGCAAAATAGTCTCCCAGTGCCTCCGGACAATTTCTGCCTAAAAATACGGAACCGGCATGGCGGATCTGATCCAGGTAATCAAAAGGATTGTCTACACAAAGTTCAAGATGCTCCGGAGCCAGCTCGTTGGCGATGTCTATAACCGTATCAAGGGTATCTGCTACAATAATTTTGCCGTAGTCATCGATGGAAGCTCTTGCAATTTCTCTTCTGGGAAGGAGAGGGATCTGCCGCTCAAGCTCCAGACTCACGGCTTCTGCCAGAGCCATTGAATCTGTAACCAGCACAGCGCAGGCCATTTTGTCATGTTCTGCCTGGCTGAGCATGTCCGCAGCCACATATTCCGGATTGCAGCCGCTGTCAGCAGCTACAAGAATTTCGCTGGGACCGGCAATCATATCTATGGCCACTCTTCCGAAAACCTGTTTTTTTGCCTCGGCCACATATGCATTTCCCGGTCCGGTGATTTTGTCAACTCTGGGTACAGTCTGAGTTCCGAAAGCCAGAGCCCCTATTGCCTGGGCGCCTCCTGTCTTAAAAATGCGGGTTACACCTGATATACGGGCCGCAGCCAATATGGCAGGATTTACTTTGCCTTCACTGGATGGAGTAACCATTATTATTTCTTCAACGCCGGCAATCTTTGCAGGGATGGCATTCATAAGCACAGTGGAAGGATAAGCGGCTGTGCCTCCCGGTACGTAGATTCCCACTTTGTCCAGGGGAACTATTTTCTGTCCGGTTATTACACCCGGACGAAGACGGGAGTTATTTATGAAACTGGTTCTGACCTGCTTTGAGTGAAACTCCCTTATGTTTTCTGCAGCTCTCTGCAGAATCTCAATAAGGCGGGAGCCTGACCGGAGAAAAGCTTCTTCGATTTCTTCCTCGGTAACCTCCAGGTTAAAATTGTCCTTGGAGATTCCGTCAAACCTTTGGCAATAGTCCAGAACTGCATCGTCTCCCCTTTTTTTTACATCTTGGAGAATGTCGCTGACCGTACCTGATACATCTATTGATTCATCAGGCCTTGCGAATATCTCACTGTTTGGAACTTCTCCGTATCTCATTATTTTAATCATTGCTGATGTTCCTCCGTACATTTCTTACGATATTTTCAATTTCTCTGTTTTTGAATTTAAAACTTACTTTATTGGAAATAAGTCGTGCGCTTATGGGAACTATGTTTTCGATGACTTCAAGGTTGTTTTCTCTCAGCGTTGTTCCCGTTTCTACTATATCAACTATAACATCTGAAAGACCGAGGATAGGAGCCAGTTCTATTGAGCCCTGAAGTTTTATGATGTCAATGTCTCTGCACTGACTTGAGTAATAATCCATGGCAATATTGCAGAATTTGGTTGCAACACGCAGGGTTCTTCCGGTGTTATCCCTGAAATCTTTCGGACCTGCTACAGCCATTCTGCATTTTCCCATATTAAGATCCAGAAGTTCGTAAACATCGGGGCTGTATTCCAGAAGAATATCTTTGCCGGCAACACCTATATCTGCGGCGCCTCGCTCCACATAGATTGCAACGTCAGAGGGTTTTACCCAGAAATAGCGTATTGCGGCCTCCTGGTTTTCAAAGATCAGCTTTCTGCTGTCTTCTCTGATTTCGCTGCAGGGAAATCCTGAGGCTTCAAAGATGTCATATAACTTTTCGCCAAGACGCCCTTTTGGAAGAGCAACATTTATGATTTTTTTCCCTTTGCTGTTTTCTGATGTCATCTTAAACCTCCTTTAAGATACCTTTATCAATGCGGAACAACAGGCGGTACCTTAGCTTGTCAGGAATTTTGCGCTGGCACCGGACTTTGAAACCCTGTTCCGTAAGGTGTCTTACAGCGTCCATCACATCACCAGGCTCAGATGTGTCATCATATAGCAGGAGCGCATCGATGTCATAATTCTCCGAAGAAGATTCGTAATCCTCCAGCAGGTCGAGATAGATGGCAAAGCCTATGGCGCCGGCTTTTTTCCCCATTTTTTCCATAAGCTCGTCGTATTGTCCTCCGGACAGAACACCGGTAGGAATTCCTTCCACATAACCGCGAAACAAAATGCCGTTATAGTAGTTCATATCGTTGACTATGGAAAAATCCAGGCGAACATTATCAAAGCCCTGACGATCGAGGATGTCACATATTACCTCAAGCTGATGAAGGGCAGCGTCCATGGTAGAATTTAAGCTGATGGATTCCAGAGTTTTCAGGACACAATCCATAGAGCCATAGGTGGTGGCCAGGGTAATGGCCGTTTCTCTCAGTTCCTCTCTGATTTTAAGGCTGTCAAAAAGCGCCGTGATACCGTGTGCATTTTTTTCACGCAGGAGTGAAAGAAACTTTTCTTCATGTTTCGGTCTGAGATTAAGTTCTTCCAGCAAGCCGCGTATAATTCCCATGTGCGAAAGATCCAGTATATAATTGTCACTTAGGATTTCCAGACTTTCTGCGGCAAGAATAAGGACCTCGCTGATATGGTAAAGATCTAAATCCCCCATACATTCGAGGCCCATCTGCATAAGTTCCTTATAAGTCTTGGTACTTTTTGAGGTGCGGTATATGTTTTCATTGTAATATACCTTTTGTATAGTTTCACCGGCATCTCTGTAGTTTTTTACGATAGACAATGTGACATCCGGCTTGAGAGCCAGGAGTTTGCCGTTGGTATCGGTGAAAGTTATTATATTGTCACCTGACAGAAAATCCTTATTGGAGACATACAGATCGTATTCCTCGAACTTATTCATCTTGTAATGGACAAACCCGTACTGCTCATACAGATGTCGCAGATTGAGGATGTTACGGTCTTCTTTTTTAAGGTTGATCTGGCTGTTAAATTTCATTGAAAATGCCTTTCTCTTTTATGAGTTGTGTATGATTTTTTGCCTGACATCATCAGGCATCAGCGTTTACCGGCAGAATGACATGATGCCGGAACAAAAGCATATTAACACGATAACACATTAAAGCGATAAAGTAAAGGATATTTTTGACTTTTTTCTTTAATTTTTACCTTAAAGAAGAAAGGTATAATGGCAAATAAGGCGGGTATTCTTGCAAAATTCAGGATATCCCTTGACAATTGCGGTTTTTAATATATAATTTTATATACAGTTGTGTTTAGTATTTCTAAACTTTGAGTTTATTATTGTGAAACGGCGCGGCTGTCATCACTTGAAAAGATATGTGAACAACGAAGAAAACAGCCTTAAAAACAAAACAGGAGAGGCACAGGATGGATATAGGCGGAAAAATAAGAGAAATACGTATATTCAACGGTCTTACGCAGGAAGAACTGGCAGACAGGTGTGAACTTTCCAAAGGCTTTATTTCGCAGCTTGAAAATAATCTCACATCGCCTTCGATTTCCACCTTGGAGGATATTCTGCAGTGCCTGGGAATGAGCATCAGTGAATTCTTTGCCCTTGATAAACAGCCTGTTCAGATTGTTTTCGGCAAAGATGACTACTTTGAAAAAATAGATGACCAGCTGAAAAATAAGACTGAGTGGATAATTCCCACAGCGCAGAAAAATATGATGGAGCCCATAAGGCTCACATTAAGTGCAGGGGGACAGACATATCCGGACAATCCTCATGAAGGTGAAGAATTCGGGTATGTTTTAAAAGGTGAAATAACGATAATAATAGGAAATGAAAAGCACAGAGCCGGGCCCGGAGAGTCTTTTTACTATACACCTGACAAAAAACATTACATTATATCAAAGAAGGGAGCGGAAATTCTGTGGGTAAGCACCCCGCCGAGTTTCTAAATGAGGCAGATGGCTTTAATAGAACTTGTTGACATTTCAAAATCATTTGACGGTGAGCTTGTGCTGGACGAGTTTAACCTCAAAATAAAAGAGAATGAATTCATTACGCTCCTGGGGCCGTCCGGATGCGGAAAGACTACAACCTTACGGATATTGGGAGGCTTTGAGACACCGGATACAGGCAGAGTGATGTTTCAGGGAGAAGATATAACCGATCTTGCTCCAAACAAAAGACAGATAAATACGGTTTTCCAGAAATATGCGCTGTTCCCCAATATGAATATTGCCGAAAACATAGCTTTCGGCCTGAAAATCAGCGGCAAAAGCAAGGAATATATAAAAGATAAGGTGAAGTATGCTCTGAAACTGGTAAATCTCAGCGGATACGAAAAACGTTCTGTTGATTCGCTTTCCGGCGGACAGCAGCAGCGTATCGCTATTGCAAGAGCCATTGTCAATGAGCCGAGGGTTCTCCTTCTGGATGAACCTCTTGGAGCGCTGGATCTGAAACTTCGCCAGGAGATGCAGTATGAGCTCATAAGGCTTAAAAATGAACTGGGGATAACCTTTTTATATGTCACCCACGACCAGGAAGAAGCCCTGACCATGTCGGACAAGGTTGTTGTCATGAATCAGGGATATATCCAGCAGATGGGAACCCCGGAAGAAATATACAACGAGCCGGAAAACGCGTTTGTAGCCGACTTTATCGGAGACAGCAATATAATAGACGGAGTCATGATGGAAGATCGCATAGTGAAAATATGCGGCTGTGTATTTCCATGTATTGATGAGGGATTTGGCAAAAAGAAGCCGGTAGATGTTGTAATAAGACCTGAAGACATTATAATCGGAAAACCGGGAGAAGGAATACTGGACGGCGTAGTGACATCCAATGTATTCATAGGTGTGCATTATGAGATGTGCATTGAAGCAGGCGGATTTGAATGGCTTGCACAGAATACTGTCAGCTACCCTGTAGGCCAAAAGGTATCCATAAGAGTTACGCCTGAAAACATACAGATAATGAATAAACCGCAATCTGAGGATGAGGAGGCACTGGCACTGGATGAGTAAAAAGATATTCAGCGGCCCCTTCCTTGCATTCATGCTGTGCGGAACCATTATTCCACTGGGAGTAATAGCATACTACGGCATAACTGACAGAAGCGGGGCATTTACATTTGAAAACATAAAAGCAATAACTACCGGTGAGCATTGGGAAGCCCTGATGCTGGCCTTGATGCTGGCATTGATAAGCACGGTGATATGTCTGCTGATTGCTTTTCCTCTGGGACTGATACTTAAAGACAGCAAACTGGGGAAAAAAGGCTTTATGGTATTTATTTTTATTCTGCCTATGTGGATGAATTTTCTTCTCAGAACCATGGCATGGCAGGTGCTTCTGGAAAAAAACGGAATCATAAATCAGGTGCTGGGCTTCATCGGGCTGCCTTCTCTTCATATCATAAATACTCCGGCTGCAGTGGTGCTGGGAATGGTTTATGACTACCTTCCGTTTATGATACTTCCTATTTACAATGCGCTGATAAAGATCGACAAAAATGTGATAGAAGCTGCATACGATCTCGGAGCCGGATTCAGGCAGGTGCTGCAGAAAGTTATAATACCTCTGTCTGTTCCCGGAATAGTCAGCGGAATAACCATGGTATTCGTGCCTTCACTTACAACCTTTGCCGTATCTAATATTCTGGGCGGAGGAAAGGTAAATCTGATAGGAAACATAATTGAGCATGAATTTACCACTGGTTCCAACTGGAATCTGGGGGCAGGACTCTCGCTGGTCATGATGATTTTTATAGTCATTAGCATGGCTCTGATAGAAAAGTTTGACAGGAACGGGGAGGGTAATATTATATGAAAAAGGTCTTAAAAGGCATATACCTTGCCCTGATAATACTGTTTCTTTATCTTCCGATATTTACTCTCATGGTTCTTTCATTCAATGAAGGCAAGACCATGAATGCCTGGACAGGATTTTCATTCAGGTGGTATAGGGAGATGTTCAGCAACAGAACTATAATGGAAGCTCTGGGGAATACGTTGACCATAGCCTTCTGGGCAGCAGCAGCGGCCACGGTGGTGGGGGTTATGGCATGCATAGGTCTCAATGCCATGAAGGAAAAACACAGGTCATTTTTTATGGGGCTTAATAATATTCCGCTCCTGAATGCAGATATAGTTACAGGTATCTCTCTGATGCTGTCTTTCCTGCTTTTTGGGATTTCTCTTAATTATGGAACGGTTCTCTTTGCCCATATTACGTTTTGCATACCGTATGTTATACTTTCGGTAATGCCCAAATTCCGTCAACTGGAAAATCATACTTTTGAGGCAGCGCTGGATCTTGGGGCAAGCCCGGCATATGCATTTTTTAAAGTGGTACTTCCCGATATAATGCCGGGAATTATCTCGGGATTTCTGCTTTCATTTACAATGTCCGTAGATGATTTTGTTATAACGCACTTTACAAGGGGCGCGGGAATAAATACGCTGTCTACACTGGTGTACAGCCAGGTAAAGGTGGGAATAAGACCTACGCTTTATGCCTTGTCTACGGTGATCTTTGCTGCGGTTTTTGTGATATTGATACTCGTCAATATAATCAGTAATAAAAGAGAGGAAAAAAGAGCATGAAAAAGTTTTTATGTGTTTTTATGACACTGATACTCTGCCTGGGAGCATTTACAGGCTGTGGAGGAAGCAAGTCCTCGGGAGAAAACGGAACTCTGTATGTGTACTGCTTCGGTGATTATTTTGATCCCGATCTTCAGTACGAATTTGAAGAGAAGACCGGATATAAACTTGTTGTGGATCTGTTTGATACTAATGAGGAAATGTATCCTGTGATCAAAAATAACACGGCAGATTATGATGTGATATGCGCATCAGATTACATGATAGAAAAACTTATATCTGAGGATCTCCTGGATGAGATAAATTATGATAACGTCCCTAATGCCGAAAATGTTGCAGACAGCATCAAGCCTTTCATGGAAGCCTTTGACCCGGGAATGAAGCATTCACTGCCGCATACATGGGGAACTTACGGAATTATGTATAATAAGTCCATGGTGGATGAAGAAATAGATTCATGGGATGTGCTTTGGGATCAGAATTATAAGGACAAGATAGTAATGCCTAATTCTCTCAGGGAATGCTATATGATAGCCGCAAAAAAACTCGGCTATTCCATGAACACCGCAGATGAAAGCCAGATACAGGAAATGACGCAGATTCTGATAGATCAGAAACCTCTTGTTTACAGCTTTGCCAATGACAGCGCCAGGGAGATAATGATAGGCGATTCTGCTGCCATGGCTGTAATAACATCGGGAGAAGTGATTTATTCAAAAGAATATAATGAAAATCTTGAGTTTGTAATTCCAAAGGAAGGCACAGAAGTTTGGACAGACTGCTGGGCCATACCTAAGGCTGCGAAAAACAAAGAAGCTGCAGAAGCGTGGATCAACTTTATGCTGGATGGGGATACGGCAGAGACCAACTTTGAATATCTCACATATGCCATACCTAACAAACTGATAGAAGATAAAATGGATGAAGCTGTCCTGAATCCTTCCAAAGACCTTCTGGACAAATGTGAAACCCTGAGAAATCTCGGGGCTGAAGCAGATGATATTTACAGCAGGTACTGGAAGAAATATAAGGCAGAGTAGCAATATATTTGCAAAAAAATAAAAATATGGTAAAATAACAGGGTATGCGAGAAGCATGCCTTGTTTTATGATTGGAGATAAATATGAGTAAATTCAGAGAAAAACGCGGTGACAGAAGGGATGGAGTGTGGCTGAAGGATCTGGATCCAATGCATGCATTCGTGCCATACCTGTATCCCAACAGAGCGGACAATGAAGCATTTATCAGCGAAAGAATCGACCTGGAGAATATAAACAGATATCTTGCGGAAAAGAACAAAGACAATCCGGAGGAACCTCTTAAACTTTTTCATGTGATTCTGGCAGCAATAGTGAAAACCATTACCCTCAGGCCAAAGATGAACAGATTCATAAAAGGCGGCAGGATGTATCAGAGAAAATTCCTGTCACTGGCCTTCGTGGTAAAGAAAAAGTTCAGCGATAACGGAGACGAAGCGCTGGCATTTGTGAATTTCGACAGCAACAGCACTCTGGAAAGCGTTAAAGATAGCGTGTATGCTGAAATCAACCAGTGCAGAAGTGAAAAACAGGATAATTCGACTGCAGGCATGGACATGCTCACAAAACTTCCGAGATTCATTCTGCGTATTGTAATGTGGATACTCCACAGACTTGATTATTACGGAAGGGTTCCTTATGAACTGATAAAAACAGATCCTAACCACGCCTCATGTTTTATCACAAACTTAGGTTCCATTGACCTGAAAAGCGGATATCATCACCTTTCCAATTGGGGAACCAATTCGATTTTTGTTGTGATAGGTCAGAAAAAAATGAGCCCCGTATATGACAGAGAAGGCAATATGACCATGAAGGAAACACTGGATCTCGGTATTACTCTGGACGAGAGAATAGCAGACGGATACTATTATTCAAAGACGGTGAAACTGCTCAAATATCTTTTACACAATCCGGAACTTCTGGAACTTCCGGCAGAGGAGGAAGTAAAATATGAGTAACGAAAACATGAATGTTAAAACACCATGGATAAGTCATCTTGGCGGTGTGCCTGCACATCTGGAATATTTTCAGGGGTCTATGTACGATAAAGTTGCGTCCATATCTGAAAACTATCCCGATTACATAGCATATGACTTTATGGGAAGCAAAACGAGATATAAGGATTTTATAAGAAAAGTAGACGAATGTGCCAGAGCTCTGGCGGCAATAGGAGTAAAAGAAGGCGAAAGCGTGACAATATGCATGCCTAATGCTCCTCAGGCTGTAATAATGTTCTATGCCGTAAACAAAATAGGCGCCATTGCCAACATGGTGCATCCGCTTTCCGGCGAAAAGGAGATAGAATTCTGCCTTAAAGAATCAGCCAGCGTTGTATGCCTTACGCTGGATCAGTTCTATGGAAAGTTTGAGAACATCAGAAACAATATTCCGCTGAGGAGTCTGATTCTTACCAGTATAAAAGATGCTCTGAGCCCCATAAAGAAAAAGGGCTATTACCTGGCAGAGGGGCGCAAAATCAAAAAAGTGCCGGCCAATGCCGAAATCGTATGGTGGGAAAAATTCCTGCGTGACGGCGCCCGCTACCACGGACCGTTTCATGCCGTAAGAAAGTCGGAAGATCCGGCAGTTATCCTTTACAGCGGAGGAACCACCGGAACAATGAAAGGCATACTGCTTTCCAACATGAATTTCAACGCACTGTCTCAGCAGATCATTGCTACCAACCCTATGTTCAAGCCGGGAGACAAGATGCTGGCAGTTATGCCTATATTCCATGGCTTCGGATTGGGCGTATGCATACATTCCATGTTGGCCAGCGGCGGAAGATGCCTGCTTATACCAAGATTCAACCCGGAAAGTTACGCTAAACTGCTGAAAAAGCACAAACCTAACTTTATTGCCGGAGTTCCCACTCTTTATGAAGCTCTGCTTCGTATAAAGAGCCTGGACAGAGTTGATCTTTCCTGCCTCAAAGGAGTTTTCAGCGGAGGAGATTCTCTTTCCATAGAACTTAAGAAGCGCTTTGACGCCTTCCTGGCAAACCATAATGCAAGCATTCCTGTTCGAGAAGGATACGGTACCACAGAGTGTGTAACGGCCAGCTGCCTTACACCTTCACATATGGCTAAGGAAGGGAGCATAGGCTTGCCGTTCCCTGACACCTTCTATAAAATAGTAAAGCCGGGAACGGAAGAAGAAGTTCCTTATGGTGAAGAAGGGGAGATCTGTCTTGCCGGTCCTACCGTAATGATGGAATACATAAATAATCCTGAAGAAACGGCCAACACTCTGCGCCGGCACAAAGACGGGCTTACCTGGGTTCATACAGGGGATTTGGGTATGATGGATGATGAAGGGTTCATATATTTCCGCCAGAGAATCAAGAGAATGATTGTAACCAGCGGATATAACGTATATCCTTCAAGAATTGAGAATATTCTGGACGCGCACGAACTGGTACACATGAGCTGTGTGATAGGAGTGCCGGATCCGTATAAAATACAGAAAGTTGCTGCCTTTGTGGTGCTTAAGCCGGATGTTAAAGTAAGCGAAGACGAAGCAAGGAAGATTCTTCTTGAATACTGCAGCAAGCATGTTGCAAAGTATGCAATGCCGGCTTACATAGAGTTCAGAGACATGCTTCCGAAAACTCTGGTAGGCAAGGTTGCTTACAGAGTCCTGGAAGAAGAGCAAGCAAAGAAGTTTGCCTGATTCCTATAGAGCAGCGGCAGGGAAAAATGAATAAGGATTCTGCATCGAAATCTGATGTGGAGCAGATCGAAAACAGAAAATTTTTTGGCTCTATGTCAAATGTTGGGGTGGAGCACACTACAAATAAAAATTGATTTTTTCAGAGAGCTTCGGCTCTCTGTTTTTTGTCTGAAAACAAAAAGGTGTTGACTGTTACGTTACGTGATGGTTTATGATATAGTCAGGTCAGGAGGAAGAAAGAAATGAAAACAGTAAAGCAGGTAAGCAGACTTACAGGAATAAGCGTGCGCGCGCTCCACTATTATGATGAGATCGGGCTCCTGAAGCCATCTGACATAACGGAGGCAGGATACAGGCTGTATGACGATACGGCTCTGGAAAGGCTGCAAAGCATATTGTTTTTCAGAGAGCTTGAATTTCCTTTGAAAGATATCAGAGAAATAATGGAAAGTCCGGACTTTGACAGGAAAGCAGTACTGAGAGAACAGAAGAAGCTGCTGGAATTAAGGAGAGACAGGCTGGATAGACTGATTTCACTGACACGCAAAATAATAGAGAGGGAGGAAACAGACATGGATTTTTTCGTATTTGATAAAAAAGAAATAGAGGAATACACCCGTGAAGCCCAGGAACGATGGGGGAAAACAGAAGCATACAAAGAAAGTAGACTGAAAAGAGAAAAACAGACCTTGGTGGAAAGAGAGGTGTCGGATATGGGGCTTATGGAAAAATTCCGGTACATGGGAAAAATAAAAAACCTTGATCCGGATTCACAGGAAGCAAGGAAAGCAGTACAGAACCTAAAAGATTTTATAACTGAAAAT
>OLSB01000945.1_pt1 | contig 31565 bp, 31 predicted proteins | sample 1672071 | NCBI WGS metagenome assembly OLSB01 (sample SAMEA3136642, study PRJEB25190) | human gut metagenome | biome: human gut; feature: human-associated habitat; material: faeces | place: Austria | collected 2013 | reverse complement strand
TCATCGTGCAGGACACCCTTCCCGGGTTTCCCGCACACACCCTTCCGCCCCGTTGGCGAAAGGTTTCCGCTCTTTTGACAGGCTCACATGACCCTCCCCGGTGTTTACCGGAGAGGGTCATGTATCGTATATCTCAGAGCTGCATAGCTTCACCACTCCATGCGGGATCTCCATCTCTCCGACCTTCCTCCGTGGTCAGTGCTTTCCCAGCCACTGGCGCAGGCCCTCCCAAAGCTCCACCGCCCGGAACCGCAGGACGTAGCCGCCGTCCTCCTCGGTGATGAGGGACAGATCCTCCTCCCCCAAGCCGCCGGAGACGGCCGTCTCCTGAAAGTCGCAGGCGGCAGTGGTACACAGGGGTGGGAACACCACGCACCACCAGTTTTTCCCGGCTCCCTCCCCGATGACCACCCGCAGAGCCAGATACTCCCCGGAGGGTAATGCAAAGCCGTCATACTCCCGTGTAGGAAACTCCGTCTCCTCCAACCCGGCGCTGACGGTGTATCGGCTGCCCTGAGCGGCGATCTCCTCCGCCGCCGTCTGCTGCAGCTGGGGCAGCGCCTCGGCGAGACGCTGCCGGGCCTCCTCCATGTCTCCCGACTGGCGCAGGATGTCCTCCGTCAGCACCAGCACCCGATCCCGCACTCGCAGCTTCAGTGCCTGATCCGCTTCGTTGTCGGAATTGGCAATGACGTGGAGTCGGATGACCTTCTGCTCCAGCGCATCCTGCCGCTGGAGGGTGCAGGCCCCCCACAGCAAAGCCGCCGCCACTGCCAGCAGCAGCGCCGCCTCCCATGTATGTAATTTATTTCCAGTTTTCTTCCGCATAGGAAACACCTCTCCGTGTCGTTGATTTTTGCACGGAAGGATGAAAGCACCGTCCCATGCAGCTTATCTGCATTGTGGACGGTGCTTTTGCGTTTTATACCGGTACGGAAAAATTTTGGACGATCACAGGACAAAGCCGGGACAAAATCACGACCTCTTTTTTCTTCCTTTTTGTCCTCTGGACGTCCGATAAATGTCCAGAAAAATGTCCAGAAAAATGTTCGGAAAATGCCTGAAAAAATATCGGGCCGTCGACGGGCAAATTACCCCCGCCCCACACAGCGGACAAAGGGGACCCCGGTCATAGCCGCTGCGGATGACCGGGCAGCTTCCTCCTGAGAAAAAAAACCCACCACGGCGGAGCCGGAGCCACTCATGCAGGCCGTCCCCGCCCCCAAGGTCAGAAGTCTGTCCCGGATGGCAAAAATCTCACTCCCCGGCGGCAGCACCTGCTCAAAGACGTTGCCGATCTGGGAGAAGATCTCCGCCAGATCCCGGCGCTGTAAGGCATCCATCATCCGGCGGGTGTCCGGGTGGACCGCCATCCCCGCCTCATCCAGTCGCCGGTACATCTCCGCCGTGGAGAAGGATACCTGCGGCTTGCACACAACGAACCAGCACTCCGGCAGCGCCCGCAGCGACAGCAGCTGCTCTCCCTTCCCCTGCACCAGCACCGTGCCGCCCCGGACACAGTAGGGGACGTCACTGCCCAACTCCATGCCCATGCGTTCCAGCGCCTCCATGGGCAGCTCCGGGGCGTACAACTTCCGCAGGCCACGCAGCACAGCGGCAGCGTCACTGCTGCCGCCGCCCAACCCCGCCTGAGAGGGGATACTCTTTTCCAAGGTAATATGCAGGCCATCGCAGGCCACGCCTGTGGTGCGAAAGAACACCTCCGCCGCCCGCCACGCCAGATTGCTGCCGTCGGCGGGGATCGCCGCATCGTCGCAGGTCAGGGAGATGCCCTCCCCTGTGCTGCTCTCCATCGTCACCGTATCGTACAGCGCCACGCTCTGCATCACCGAGACTACCTCGTGATAGCCGTCGGGGCGCTTGGCCCCCACATCCAGCGTCAGGTTCACCTTGGCGGGCGCCAATTCTTGCCGCTTCATGCCGCTCCCTCACTCTCCTTGTTCTCCCGAGGATTATATCACAGGTCATGCGGAAATTCCATAGTGAGAAGGAAATTCGTGAAAAATGGTCAAGACTCCGATCCAAAAGGGTCGGAGTCTTGTGGTATGACCGTCGAAATGCCGGGCCTTTCTTAAAAGTCTTTGCCTTTCCCGCTTCCGGAGGTGAGGGCATTCCCCTTATGGTTCCCCGCTTTTTATGGGATGGCGCACACATTGCCGCCCTTCGGCAGCGGGCAGACCGGTGTCTTTCAGGACGCCGGCCCCCGGTTTACGGTATTTCGCTCTCTGGGAGATCAGACCAGCACGACCCGGTGGAACACCTTCTTGCCCTTGCGGATGATGACGCCCTCGCCGGTGAACTGCTCACAGCCCAAGGTCTCGTCAATGGACTCCACCTTCCGGTCGTTGACGCTGACGCCGCCCTGCTGCACCAGACGGCGGGCCTCGCCCTTGCTGGCGCACAGGCCGCAGCGGACCATCAGGTTCAGGATGTTGATCTGGCCGCCGCCCAGATCGTCGTTGGTCAGCTCCGTGGTGGGCATATGGGCGGCGTCGCCGGCACCGGAGAACAGGGCCTTGGAGGCCTGTCGGGCCTTGTCGGCCTCCTCGTCGCCGTGGACCAGCTTCGTCAGCTCATAGGCCAGAATGTCCTTGGCCTCGTTGAGCTTTGCACCCTCCCAGCCGGCCATCTCGTCGATCTGCTCCAGAGGCAGGAAGGTCAGCATCCGGATGCACTTGAGCACATCGGCATCCGCCACGTTGCGCCAGTACTGATAGAACTCGAAGGGACTGGTCTTGTTGGGATCCAGCCACACGGCGTTGCCGGCGGTCTTGCCCATCTTGTTGCCCTGAGAGTCCGTCAGCAGGGTGATGGTCATGGCGTGGGCATCCTTGCCCAGCTTGCGGCGGATCAGCTCCGTGCCGCCCAGCATATTGCTCCATTGGTCGTTGCCGCCGAACTGCATATTGCAGCCGTAATGCTGGAACATGTAGTAGAAGTCGTAGCTCTGCATGATCATGTAGTTGAACTCCAGGAAGCTCAGGCCCTTCTCCATGCGCTGCTTATAGCACTCGGCCCGCAGCATATTGTTGACGGAGAAGCAGGCGCCCACCTCACGCAGCAGATCCACGTAATTCAGCTTCAGCAGCCAGTCAGCGTTGTTGAGCATGACGGCCTTGCCCTCACCGAACTCGATAAAGCGCTCCATCTGGCGCTTGAAGCACTCGGCGTTGTGGTCGATATCCTCCTTGGTGAGCATCTTCCGCATATCGGTGCGGCCGGAGGGGTCACCGATCATGGTGGTGCCGCCGCCGATGAGGGCGATGGGCTTGTTGCCCGCCATCTGCAGGCGCTTCATCAGGGTCAGGGTCATGAAATGACCCGCCGTCAGAGAGTCCGCCGTGCAGTCAAAGCCGATGTAAAAGGTAGCCTTGCCGTTGTTGATCATTTCACGGATCTCTTCCTCGTTGGTGACCTGTGCGATCAGGCCACGGGCCACCAGCTCTTCATAAATTCCCATAGTTGTTCTTTCCTTTCTCCTTTATGTGGGATGTGATCGGACGCAGGGGGAAAAGAAAACGCCCCCTGTCCGCAGACAGAGGGCGATGTATCATCGCTGTACCACCTCAGCTTCGCCGCTCCCTCACGGAAGGCGGCCTCATGGAGTGCCATCACACTCCGCCGCTGTAACGGGCGGACCCGACCGTGCCTACTGGCCCCTGAAGGGCGTTGGGACGGCTGCTCCGGGATGTATTCGCAGCGGCGCTCCTCTCCTCTTTTCACCGGACAGAGGCTCTCTTTGCAGGTGCAGGCGCTGCTACTTGTTCCCCTCCTTGCAGTAGCTTTTGTAGTTGCTGTGAGGACATTATAGGGGGTATCGGCGGGTTTGTCAAGCCCTATTCCAGCGTGCGCTTGAAATCCTCCGCCGCAGACAGCAGCTCCTCCGCCCCCTCCAGCATGGTGGGTGTGATGTGGGCGCCGCCGGTGAGGCGGGCCAGCTCCTGCCGCCGCTGGGCCCGATCCAGCCGCCGCACATGGGTAAAGGTGCGGCCGTCAGTGACGCCCTTCTCCACGGAGAAATGGGTATCGGCCATGGCGGCCAGCTGGGGCAGATGGGTGACGCACAGCACCTGCTTGGTGCGGCTGATGCGGGCCATCTTCTCCGCCACCTTCTGAGCGGCCCGGCCGGAGACGCCGGTATCCACCTCGTCAAAGACCATGGTGCCTACCCGGTCCTGCTCCGACAGAACGTTCTTCATGGCCAGCATGATGCGGGCCAGCTCACCGCCGGAGGCGATCTTCTGGATGGGGCGCAGCTCCTCGCCCACGTTGGCAGACATAAGGAAGCGCACGGCGTCCATACCGGACTCCGACAGGGGCTGGGGCTGGAAGTCGATGGCGAAGCGGATGCGGCCCATATCCAGTTGGAGCAGCTCCGTGAGGATCTGCTCCTCCAGCCGCTGGGCCGCCTGATGGCGGGCCTTGGAAAGCTCCTCCGCCGCAGACTGGGCAGCAGACAGGGCCTTCTTCTCCAGCTGCTGCAGGTGCAGCAGGGTGTCGCCGGCGTCCTCGATGGCGTCCAGCTCCTTGGTGCTGCGGTCCAGATAGGCCAGCATACTCTCTACATCCGGGCCATACTTCTTTTTCAGCCGGTACAGCTGATCCAGACGGCCCTCCACCTCGTCCAGCTCCTGCGGGGAGAAGTCGAAGGCGTCCCGCTTGTCCTGCACGGTGTAGGCCAGATCGTAAACCTCGCTGTACACTGCCTCCAGCCGCTGGTACAGCTCCTCGAAGCTGTCGTCCAGACGGCGGATGGGCTCCAGAGCGCTCTGGGCCTGCCGCAGCAGGGCCAGTGCGCCGCTGGTGCTGTCGTCGCCGCTGAGGCAGAAGTCTGCCTCGGAGACGGCGGACATGAATTTTTCGCCGTTGCGCAGCAGGTTGCGGCGGGAGGTCAGCTCCTCCTCCTCGCCGGGCCTCAGCTTGGCCCGCTGAAGCTCCTGGATCTGGTAGCGCAGGGTATCCATGCGGCGGGCCTTCTCTGCCTCGTCCATTTGCAGGGCGTGCATCTGGCGACGGATATCCGTCAGCTTGGCGTATTTCTCCCGATAGGCGGTCAGCAGCGGCTCGGTGCGGCCGAAGCTATCCAGATACAGCAGGTGCTGCTCCTCGTCCAGCAGCTGCTGGCCGTCGTGCTGACCGTGGATGTTCAACAGGCGGCTGCCCAAGGTGCGCAGCTGCGTCACCGTGACGGGGCGGCTGCCCACCCGGCAGACGTTTTTACCGTCGGCGTGGATCTCCCGCTGCAGCAGCAACTCCTCATCCCATGTGATGCCCAAGTCCTCCCCTACCTCCGGCGGGATGCCGGTGAAGCAGGCGCTGACGTAGGCCTTGTCGGCCCCGGTGCGGATCAGGTCACGGGAGGTGCGCTGACCCAGCACGGCGCTCAGCGAGTCAATGACGATGGATTTACCGGCGCCGGTCTCGCCGGTGAGGGCGTTGAAGCCCGGCTCAAAGGTGATATCCGCCCGGTCGATGATGGCGATATTTTCGATATGGAGCAATTCCAGCATCTGTCATCCCTCCGTACAGGCGCTGTTTCAGCGCAGCATTTCCTTGATCTCGTCGGCAAACTCCGCCGCTGCGGCATTGTCACGCAGCACCAGCAGAACGGTGTCGTCCCCCGCCAGAGATCCCACCAGATAGGGAACCTCCATGCCGTCCAGCGCTGCGGCGGCGCCGTTGGCCAGACCCGGCATGGTCTTGATGACCACCAGATTCTGGGCGTAGTCCACGCTGAGGACACCCTCCCGGAAGATGGTACGCAGGCGGTCGGCAAAGTTCAGCTTTGTCCGATGGGCGGACACGGCATAGCGGTAGCGGCCCTGCCCTACCGGCTCCTTGATGAGGTGCAGCTCCTTGATGTCCCGTGAAATGGTGGCCTGGGTGCTGCGGATCCCCCGCTCCTGAAGCCGTTCCAGCAGCTGTTCCTGTGTCTCCACCGTCTCCTCGGCAATGATCTGCAGCAGATACTCCTGACGCTGATTTTTCATGCTTTTGTGACCTCCCCGCCCATTTTCTTATCCAGGATCTCGCAGAAGCTCTTCTTGGACAACCGCACCAGCTTGGTGGTGTATTTGGAGGTGCTGACACGCACCTGATCGTTGTTTTTCAGAGAGAACGCCTTGCCGCCGTCCACGGACAGATAGACGAACTTGCGGTTGGCGTCCGGGGCCTCCACGGTGATGACGTGCTCCGGTGAGAGAACGTAGCTGCTGGAGCGGGTGGAGTGGGGGCAGATGGGGGTCAGCAGCAGGTTCCGGGCCGTTGGCTCCACGATGGGGCCGCCGGCGGCCATGGAGTAGCCGGTGGATCCGGTGGGTGTGCTGGCGATAATGCCGTCGCCGCCGACCTTGGTGAGCTGGCCCTCCTCTGTAAAGATATTCAGCCTTACGACCCTTGCAATGGAGCCCTTGGAGATGACGGCGTCGTTGAGAGCGATGTTGTTATACACGGACTTTCCGCCCCGGAGGACGGACACGTCCAGCATCATCCGGGACTCCACGTCGAAGCTCCAGTCCGCCAGATCCCGCAGGCGGTCCAGCTCGTCCACTTCCAGCTCCGACATGAATCCGAGGCTTCCCAGATTCACTCCCAGCACCGGGACGCTGTGCAGTGCCACCGTCCGGGCCAGATGCAGAATGGTGCCGTCGCCGCCGAAGGCGATGAGCAGGTCCGCCGAGCGGATCTCCTGATGCAGCGGGGTGATTCGCAGGCCCAGCTCCGCACCATAGCCCTCCCGCTGGAAGGGCAGGCACACCACCGTCTGAAAATGCAGGGCATCCAGCAGCTTTTTGGCCTCCTTACACACCCGCAGCTCGCTATCCCGATAGGGATTGGGGCAGAGGATCACTTTTTTCATATCTACTCCTCCTCAGTCCTTCAGCTGACTGTGCGACTCCGCCACCAGCGCCGGCAGGTCAAAGCTGCCGTCCGGCTCATCGCACTTTTTCAAATAGCCAAGATATTCGATGTTCCCCTCCGGTCCACGGATGGGAGAATAGGTGATTCCAAGCACTGTAAAGTGGTTTTCCTTGGCATGGTCCAGGAAGTGCTCCAGCACCTCCAGATGGACCGCCGGGTCCCGAACCACCCCTTTTTTGCCCACCTTTTCCCGGCCGGCCTCGAACTGGGGCTTGATGAGGCAGGCGATCTCACCCCCCTGCCGCAGCAGGCCGTACAGCGCCGGGAAGATCAGCTTCAGGGAGATGAAGGACACGTCGATGCTGGCAAAATCCAGCGGATCGGGGATCTGCTCCGGAGTCAGATACCGGGCGTTGGTGCGCTCCATGCACACCACACGGGGGTCGCTGCGGAGTTTCCAGTCCAGCTGGCCGTAGCCTACGTCCACGGAATAGACCTTCCGGGCGCCGTTTTGCAGCATACAGTCCGTAAAGCCCCCGGTGGAGGCGCCGATGTCGGCGCAGATCTTATCGGTCAGGGTGATGGGAAAGGTCTTCATGGCCTTTTCCAGCTTCAATCCGCCCCGGCTCACATAGGGCAGGGTGTGGCCACGGACCTCGATGGGGGCATCACTCAGCACCGCCGTGCCGGGCTTATCCACCCGCTGGCCCGCCACGAACACGTGGCCCGCCATGATGACGGCCTGTGCCTTCTGGCGGCTCTCCGCCAGACCACGCTCCGTCAGGAGCACGTCCAGCCTTGTTTTATTGCTCATGCACAGCCTCCTCTGCCGCAGCGGCGACGCCCTCAGCGTCCAGTCCGCAGAGATGACGCAGCTCCGCTACACTGCCCTGTGGGATAAAGCGGTCGCCTGTATTTTTCAGCACCAGCCGCCGGGGGGCCATGCCCAGCTGGGCCATGACGGCCGCCACCCGCTGGCCCACGCAGCCGGTCTCCACGCAGTCCTCCAGCACCAGCAGGCGCTTCGTGCCGGTCAAAGCCGTGCGGACGGTCTCCGGGTCTAGGGGGGCGATGGTGCTGAGCTTCAGCACCTGAGCGGAGATACCCCGCTGTGCCAGCAGATCGGCGGCGGACAGGGCTTCGTTGATGAGGGTGCCGTAGGTCAGGAGGGTGATATCCGTCCCCGGGCGCAGGCAGGCGATGGCCTCATCGCTGCGGTCCTCCTGATAGGCCCCCTCCCCGCCACGGGGATAGCGCACCGCCACGGGGCCGGTCTCCTCCTGCACCGCACGGCGCAGCATGGTCCGCAGTTCGGCAAAGCTGGCGGGACAGAACACCTTCATGCCCGGCACCTGCGACAGGTACATCACGTCGAAGCAGCCGTGGTGGGTCTCGCCGTCGGCCCCCACCAGTCCGGCCCGGTCCACCCCCAGCACCACATGGAGCCCGCTGAGGGCCACATCATGCAGCAGCATATCATAGCCACGCTGCAGAAAGCTGGAGTACACCGCCAGCACCGGCACAAGGCCCTGCTTGGCCATGCCCGCCGCCGTGGCCACGGCGTGGCCCTCGGCAATTCCCACGTCGAAAAAGCGGCTGGGGTAGGTCTTGGAGAATTTCGTCAGCCCCGTACCGTCCACCATGGCGGCAGTCAGGGCGCAGATGCGGCGGTCCTCCCCCGCCAGCCGGGTCAGTGTCTCACCGAACACGGAGGAGAAACTGGGTGCGGCGGGCTTGCCGCTGCCGGTACGGACATCGAAGGGTCCGATGCCGTGGAACCGGCCGGGATCCGCCTCGGCGGGGCCGTAGCCCTGCCCCTTCACGGTATGGACATGAAGCAGCACCGGACAGCGGAGATCTTTCGCCTCCCGCAGCATCCGGGTCAGCTGGACCACATCGTGGCCGTCCACCGGCCCCATATAGGTAAAGCCCATGTTCTCAAACAGAGTGCTGCCGGGAAGCAGGGACTTTTTCAGCGCCGTTTTCACGTCGTGGCTGACGGAATAGAGCCTCTGTCCCGTCTGGGAGGACTCCAGCACCTGGCGATAGCGCTTTTTAAAGGCGTAGTAGCCGGGCTTGCTGCGCAGGCGTGACAAATGCCGGGACATCCCGCCCACGTTGGGGTCGATGGACATCCCGTTATCATTCAGGATCACGATCATAGGCTCGTGAGAGGCCCCGGCGTCATTCAGTCCCTCGAAACTCAGACCACCGCCCAAGGCTCCGTCACCGATCAGTGCCAGCACCTGATAGTGCTGATGCAGCAGCGTCCGGGCCCGTGCCATGCCCAAGGCCACGGACACGGAGTTGGAGGCGTGGCCGGCGATGAAGGCATCGTGGGGGCTTTCCCACGGCTTGGGGAATCCGGAGAGGCCGCCCAGCTGGCGCAGGGTGCCAAACAGCTCCCGCCGCCCGGTGAGGGCCTTGTGGACGTAGCACTGGTGGCCCACATCGAACACCAGACGGTCCTGCGACGTGTCGAACACCCGGTGGATGGCCACCGTCAGCTCCACCACGCCCAGATTGGACGCCAGATGCCCGCCTGTCCGTGACACCTGCTCCAGCAGGAAGGTGCGCAGCTCACGGCACAGCAGGCGGGCCTGTTCATCATTCAGTTTCCTCACATCGGAGGGGTCATGTATCTGTTCCAACAGCAAGTTGATCGCTCCATTTCATCGGTAAAGATGCAGGGTATGCATGAGCCGGGCCACCCGGTACACCACGCCGGTACACTCGTTGATGGCCACCGTCTTTCCCAGCGCCTTGCCGCCGATGGTGATACCGGAGATCAGCGCCGTCACGGCGATGGAGATGAGGATGGAGGTGGTGCTCAGGTCCCTCTGCAGCTCCACCACGATGACAGCCGCCGTGGAGCCGCTGACGATGCCGCAGATGTCGCCCACCACGTCGTTGCAGAAGGAACTGACCTGATTGGCGTTTTTCAGAAGACGGATGGCCTCCTTGGCGCCCTTTTCCTTGTGGGCCGCCATGGAGTGGAAGGGCTTGGGGTCGGCGGCGGTGACGGCCACACCGATCATATCAAACACGATGCCGAGGGCGATGAACACCGCCAGCACGATGATGGCCACGGCGTAGCCGGTCCCCTCCAGCGCAGTGGAGGAGAAAAAGCTCAGCAGCGCCGACAGCGCCACCGCCAGCAGAAAGACCCGCAGCGCCCAGCTGCAGCCGCTTTTCTTCCTGTTCTTACTCTTGCTCTTTCCCTTATTTCTATCGGTTTTATCGCTTTCGCTCAAAGGAATATCCCTCTCTTTGCTTTGCAAAAATATAGATGCTTCATAAGAAAATACTGAACAGGGCAGCGCCGAGGGTTAATCTTGCGGCTTAGGTACGGGTAGGATTTCCCCACAGCACACCTCTCGTTGCCGATCAGGCGGTTTCCCGTTCGGTGCCGCACCATGATGTTACCGGTCATGGGACCCGACTGCCACTTAGTCCGCACTGCAATCCCCCCTGCGCCCCTGTGGGACAGCCTAGGTGATTTCCACAGCAGTCAAACCGTCTCTTAGCCTCTTTTGCAGGCAGGGTTTCGAGAGAATCAACACGCTGCCCCTGGCCGGGGGCAGTGGTGCTTCCACTTCCCTATCTACCCTGCCCACGCAAGGCAGGCTACTCTGCACACAGCGTTCACGGCACAAGGCCGGGTAGCACCGCATTGCAGGTTCACAATCTGCCTCGTACACAGGTCGCTTGACCACAAAGGGAGTACGCCTGTGCACAACAGCAGGTCTCCACAGAGGCAGGGTCGGGTCCTCCATGCCATTGGAGGGCGCCCCACCACCGCAGATGCGGGGGCTCCCGCATCTCCTCCCAGCACCCACCCCAAACTGGGCGTAAGCAGCAGGCACCAGGAGTTTCACAGTTGTGCCCTTAAAAGGATTTTTAGGCCCTTCTTAGAAGACGGCAGATCTGACTAGGATACTGCGCCGCTGTTCAGTGATTCAATATATTATCATACTTCCGCCGAATTTACAACTGATTTATGCAAGATATTCCGTATATTTTAAGTCATCCGGGGAAAAATCGGCCGTTAAGAAATTTATAAGCCCCGGAGGAAGGGCCTCCGGGGCTTGCCTTATTTCACCGACAGGCGGCGGGCCAGCGCCTCGTCCGGTACGGCGTAGATCGTCTGATAGGTGGTATAGACTACCATGCCGGGCTTCCCCCCGGCGGGCTTTTTCACGAATTTCACCGGGGTATAATCCACCGGCACCTTGCCGCCCTCCCGGCCCTGAGAATAGTAGGCGGCCAGCGAAGCGGCCTCCTCAATGCTCCGGTGGTCCGGCTCTGTGCCGCCGGTGCAGAGGATCACATGGGAGCCGTGGATCTTTTGTGTGTGGAACCAGATATCCCGACGGTCGGCGTCCTTGCACGTCAGCCTGTCGTTCTGGCGGTTGCTGCGGCCCACCAGGATCCGCAGGCCCGCTGTGGAGCGGAACTCCCGTGGGCGGGAGGGCCGCTGGAAGCCGGGCTGCTTTTTGCCCCGGCCCCGGAGGTAGCCGCCCTCCGTCAGCTCGGTACGGATGTCGTTGAAGTCCTGCTCCAGCTCCGCCTGCTGCAGTTCCTGCACCACGCTCTCCAGATAGGAGAACTCCTGCCGACCCTTTTCCAGCTGCTCCGTCAGGATGCGCTCCGCCGTCTTGGCCTTGGCATACTGCTTGAAATAGCGGGCGGCGTTCTGCTGAGGCGTCAGCAGCGGATCCAGACGGATATCCAGCTGGGGGCAGCCCTCCTCGTAGTAGTTCTCCGCCGTCAGGCAGGTCATGCCCCGCTCCATGCGGTAGAGGTTGGCGGTGATGAGCTCACCGGACAGCCGCAGAGACTCCCGGTCCCGTGCGGCGGCGTACTCCTTCTCCTGAAGGGCCAGCTTCCGGCGGACACGATCCCGTGCGGCGGTGGCGGCCTTCATCAGATCCTGCCCCTTCTGGCGGACACGGTCCGCCTGCTCCCGGCCCTGATAGAAGTCATCCAGCAGTTGGGCGAAGGTGTCGTAGGTGCGGCAGGTGACCGAAGGCCCGTACTGGGTCACGGGGAAATAGGAAAAGTCCGCCGGTCGGCCCTCGCGCTCCAGCAGCTGCGGGAGAAAGCGGCCCTCCTGCACCTGCTGCTGCCATGTGTGGAAGGTCTGCCACAGGGTGTCGGGGTCGGTGCTGCGGGCGTCCGTCTCGCCGCAGGTGCGGCAGACCAACTCCCGTGCCAGCAGGGGCGGAATGGCGGTGAAGGTGTCCATGAGCCAGCGGTCCAGCGGACTGTCCTCCGGGCGCCGGGCCAGCAGGCGGCGGAAGGCATCCTCCTCCGTCGTCAGCGGGTCGCACTTGTCCTGACGGGGCGGCAGGCGGTAGTAGAGCCCCGGCAGCACCTGACGCTGCTGGGACATCTCGAAGTCCACCCGGCGCAGGCAGTCCACGATGCGGCCCTCCCGATCCACCAGAATGAGGTTGGCGTGGCGGGGCATGGCCTCCAGGATCAGGCGGTAGTCGCTCTGCTCCCCCAGCTCGTCCACCGCCCGGATGGTCAGTGTCACCACACGCTCCAGCGGCTCCTGCTCCAGACGCAGCAGCCGTCCCCCGGCCAGATGCTTCCGCAGCAGCATACAGAACATGGGGGGCTGGGCGGGATTATCCCGCAGCTGCCATGTCAGATGCAGCCGGGGCTGGCTGGCTCCGGCGTTGAGCAGGAGCCGCCGTCCGCCCCGCAGCAGCAGGATCACCTGATCCCGTGCCGGCTGCTGGATCTTCTCAATGCGGGTATTCTCTATCTGGGCGGCGGTCTCACGGACCACGGCCTGCATACAAATGGCGTCCAACGGCATATTATTCCTCCTCCATCATCACGGCGAACAGCTGCTCCACCCGGTCGTGGCGGCCGCTGAGGTGCAGCCAGCCCAGCAACGCTTCCAGCGCCGTGGCCTGCTGGTACTGCGCACGGCTGGCATGGGTGGGAATGGAGTGGACGTTAGCGTTGCGGCCCCGGCGGAACACCGCCTGCTCCTCCTCTGTCAGCAGGGGCAGGATGCGCTGGGCCAGCTCCGCCTGCTTGGGGGCGCACACCAGCGCCACCGTGGCCCGGTGCAGGCCCTTGCCAGTGGCCTTGCCGTGGGCGCAGAGCCATGTCCGCACCAGCAGCTCATACACGGCGTCCCCCATATGGGCCAGACCGATGCTGCTGATGCCCCGGATCTGATCCGGCGGCAGCTGTATGTGAAGGTAGTCGGTCATATGCGTTATCTCCTGAATCTATATATGTGCTTCAGTGTATCACAAAGCAGGGTGAGATGCAAGCGCACCGGCGGAGAGGGCTTTTTCTCCCAAAATTTTCAATACCCCTTGACTTGGTAGGTTAATCCTGCTATACTACTAACATACCAAAATGGTAGGTAAATCTTTTCAGGAGGAATCCCTATGATATACGCAGATAATGCCGCTACCACCAAGATGAGTCCCGTGGCACTGGCCGCCATGCTGCCGGCGCTGGAGGACAACTACGGAAACCCCTCCAGCCTGCACAGTGTGGGCCAGCACGCCGCCGAGCTGCTGCAGAGCGCCCGTGAGGCCATGGCCCGGTGTCTGAACTGCAAGCCCCGTGAGATCCTCTTCACCTCCGGCGGCAGTGAGGCCGACAATCAGGCTCTGCTGTCCGCTGCGGAGTTGGGACGGCTGAAGGGCAAGAAGCACATCATCTCCACCGCCTTTGAGCACCACGCCGTCCTCCACTCCCTGAAGCGTCTGGAGAAGCAGGGCTTCGAGGTGACGCTGCTGCCGGTGGGCCCCACCGGCACCGTTACCGCCCAGCAGGTGAAGGAGGCCATCCGGCCGGATACCTGTCTGGTAACGGTGATGTACGCCAACAACGAGATCGGCAGCATCCTCCCCATCGAGGAGATCGGCGCCGTATGCCGGGAGGCGGGCGTGCTGTTCCACACCGACGCCGTACAGGCGGCGGGACATCTGCCCATTGACGTCAAGGCCCAGCACATCGATATGCTGAGTCTCTCCGGTCACAAGTTCCACGGCCCCAAGGGCGTAGGTGCTCTGTATGTCCGGCAGGGCGTACCCATCACCAGTCTCATCGAGGGCGGCGCACAGGAGCGGGGCAAGCGAGCCGGTACGGAGAACGTCCCCGGCATCGCCGCCATGGCCGCTGCGCTGGAGGATGCCTGCGCCCACATGGAGGAGAACCGGGCCAAGGTGACGGCTCTGCGGGACAAGCTCATTGCGGGGCTGTCCCAGATCCCCCACAGCGCTCTCAACGGCGACCCGGTGAACCGGCTGCCCGGCAACGTCAACTTCTGCTTCGAGGGCATTGAGGGCGAGTCTCTCCTGCTGCTGCTGGATGATGCAGGCATCTGCGCCTCCTCCGGCTCCGCCTGCACCTCCGGTTCGCTGGATCCCAGCCATGTGCTGTTGGCCATCGGGCGGCCCCATGAGGTGGCCCATGGCTCCCTGCGGCTGAGTCTCAGCGAGTGGAACCAGCCGTGGGAGATCGACCACATCCTGCGGGAGGTTCCCCGTGTGGTGGCGTATCTGCGGTCCATGTCCCCGGTATGGAAGGATCTGGAATCCGGTAAGAAGCAATTCATGCTGTAAGCGTTGATTTAGTGAAAGGAGTACTATCATGGCACTGTATACCGATACTGTAATGGATCATTTCATGCACCCCCGGAATGTGGGTGAGATCCCCGATGCCGACGGCGTGGGGCAGGTGGGCAACGCCAAGTGCGGCGACATTATGAAGATGTACCTGAAAATCAAGGACGGCGTGATCGAGGATGTGAAATTCGAGACCTTTGGCTGCGGCAGCGCCATCGCCTCCTCCTCCATGGCTACGGAGATGATCAAGGGGAAGACCATCGATGAGGCGCTGGCCGTCACCAACCGGCAGGTGGTGGAGGCGCTGGGTGGTCTGCCGGCCCACAAGCTGCACTGTTCCGTGCTGGCGGAGGAGTCCATCAAGTCCGCCATCAAGAACTACTATGACCGCAACGGCATCGAGTACGACCACAGTAGGTTCCCGGATGACTGCGGCGAGGTGGAGTCCTGCCGCATGGTGTAAGGGCGAAATAGTTTACAGGTCAAAAGTCCCTCAGCTGTATCTGACAGCTGAGGGACTCAGCGTGTCGAAAAGTTTTTTTCGACACGCTGCAATCATTTTTCAGAGCTTCAAAAAAGTTCTAAAAAATGGTGATTATTATCGTGCAGGACACCCCTTCCGGGTTTCCCGCACACACCCTTCCGCCCCGTTGACGAAAGTGTCTCCCCTTTTTGACAGCCAAGAGGCTTTCTCTATTCTCCGTCGAATGTGCGGGCTTTTTGTCACGCCGTATAAGCCGCCTATCTGCGGGAAATACTGTCATCATCCAAGTGGTGGAGGCGGCGTATGCAGGGGAAGGTGGAAATCTGCGGGATCAATACAGCCCGGCTGGAGATCCTGAAAAACGACGAGATGATGGAGCTTCTCCGGCGCACCAAGCAGGGGGATATGGCGGCCCGTGAGCGGCTGATCCGGGGCAATCTCCGGCTGGTGCTGTCGGTGATCCAGCGGTTCAGCAGCCGGGGCGAGAACGCCGACGATCTGTTTCAGGTGGGGTGCATCGGTCTTATCAAGGCCATCGACAACTTCGACATCCGTCAGCCGGTGCGGTTCTCCACCTATGGCGTTCCCATGATCGTGGGGGAGATCCGCCGCTATCTCCGGGACAACAGCACCCTGCGGGTCAGCCGGAGTATGCGGGACACTGCCTATAAGGTCCTGCAGGCCCGCGAGCGGCTCCTGCGCCAGCAGCAGCGGGAGCCTACGGTGGAGCAGATCGCCCAGGAGCTGGAGCTGCCCCGTGAGGAGGTGGTGTTCGCCATGGACGCCATGTCGGCCCCGGTGTCTCTGTATGAGCCGGTGTACGCCGACGGCGGGGACGCCGTGTGCGTCATGGATCAGATCCGGGACGACCACAGCAGCGATGAGGGCTGGCTGCAGCAGCTGGCGCTGAAGGACGCCATCTCCCACTTGCAGCCCCGTGAGCGGAACATTCTGGCCCTGCGGTTCTGTCAGGGCAAGACCCAGATGGAGGTATCCTCCGAGATCGGCATCTCGCAGGCGCAGGTGAGCCGGTTGGAGAAAAATGCCATACGCTCCATTAAGCAGGAGCTGTAAAAAAAAGGCGGTGTGTCCGGTGACACGCCGCCTTTTAGCGTTGATATTTATTCTTCCCACGGGTCGTTGCTCTCTGCCTTCAGGGGCCAAGAGAGTCTCTGCCAGTCCGTTCGGTCGGTGTAGTAGGAGTAGGTGTTCCCCTCCAGCGATACAAAGGAGATGAACACACCCTCCCAACGGCCGGAGCTGCTGTGCTTCAGTGGATAGCGCCACAGGCGCATCACCGAGGTGTCGCTGTAATAGAGGGTGGCATCCGGCTCCCCCTCCGGCAGCCGGTCGGTGAAGTGGCCCACGCCCAAAGCGGCCAGACTGCTGTATATGGATCGGGCGTTACTCTCCCGCAGGCGCAGCTCCTGTCCGTCCACCAGCGCCCGGACGCCCCGGTGGCGCTTGGCATAGATGGTGCTGGCGGAGACGGCGTCCATGCAGGCCTCGTAGCGGTTCTTGATGCGCTGGGGCCGGCTGATGAACAGGCCGATGCAGGTCAGCACCACCAGAGCGATCGCCAGAATGACCGCCCACCACGGGAAGGTTTTTTGCCGGGGGCTGCGCTGCACCCGGTCATAGAGTCCCGGCATTTTGCTGTCCCCTTTCCTTTTGCGTTCTTACACAGGATACCACACATCCGGTGATCTGTAAAGGCCTACCGGCCGCCGCTGATCTGCTGGCACAGCCACTGGGCAAAAAGCGCTGCATCCTTGGCGTAGGGATGGATGCCGTCGCTGGTGTACTCCTCCTTCATGTAGCCCTCGTCATCGCAGTAGAGGTGGGAAGCATCCAGACAGTGAACCTTCTTGCCGTCGGCCAGACCGGCGATGCCGTCGTTGACCTCCTGTAGGCGCTGGGGGCTGAAGTAGCTGGCGCTCTCTGCCACAGAGCGGGACACGCCGTAGACCTTCAGCAGGTAGATGGTGGCATCCGGCTGGAGCCTTTTCAAGGTGTCGATGTCCTCCTGATAGGCGCTCAGCAGGCTGCTCATAGGGTAGCCACACTCGTTGATGCCCAGCATGATGAAGATCTTCTTATAGGTACGGTTTTGCAGCAGGGTCGTCAGGTCCGTGGCATCGAAGTTATCGTCCGAGGCGGTAACGGAGAACATCTGGAAAACATTCATGCCAACGTCTGTGAAGTAATCCGCCTTGCCAAGCCTTGCATAGTAGGCGGAGCTGACCATGCGGGAATCTCCGATGAACAGGGCATCGTCGAAAAAGCTCTCGTCCTCGCCGTATTTGGCCCCCGGCACCACGTCGGGAAGCTCCGTTGGCACCCCCGGCACCTGCGGTTTCTCCGGCTGGGCAGGAGTCTCTGTGTCAGTAGGAATTTTCGATTCGTCGGGTGCTTCCGGGGCCGTGGGGTTTTCCGGCTGCTCGGGCTGGTTCGGGGTGCTGCCGGCCTGCTTGGCCTGCTCCATGCGGCGGAGGTCCGTGTTGTCATGCAGCAGCATGAATGGCACGGCGATGGCCAGACGGTCCTCCCAGCCCCCTACATACTTTTGCAGCTGGGCCTTCAGCACAAGGCCCGTTACGGTGGCTGCCAGGGAGGTGGCCACCAGCAGGATGGCCAGCACGGCCAGTCCTCTCTGTTTTGGTTCTAATCTCTTCATGGCTGCTCGTCCTCAAAAGCTGAAATACATAAAGGGGTCGTTGGTGGCCACCGCCATACAGTAAACGCATACCCAGAACAGCACCAGCAGGAGCACCGTTCCCAGCGGGGAGGTGCGGATGCGGCGCCAGAGCTTCTCCGGTAAGGGCGTGGACACCAGCAGACCGATGACCAACACCACGGCGTACTGCCGTCCGTAGACCAGAAAGTCCCGTGCATGGACCGCCGTGCCGCCGGAGAAGGCAAAGAGCCGCCCGATATAGCTGCCGATGTCCTTCAGGGAGGGGATGGCGAAGAGCATCCAACTTAGGGGGATCACCAGAAGCATATAGAACCGGGAGATCACCTGACTGCGCCGGAGCACCTTACCCCAGCCCAGACGTTCCAGAGAGATGAGGGCAAAGAGGAACAGTCCCCACAGCAGGAAGTTCAGCGTACTGCCGTGCCACAGGCCCGTAAACAGCCACACCACCAGCAGGTTCAGGTAGGTACGGCCCTCCCCCTTTTTGCTGCCGCCCAGCGGGATATACACATAGTCCCGGAACCAAGAGCTGAGACTGATGTGCCAGCGGTGCCAGAAGTCCCGCATGGAGCGGGCGGCATAGGGGTGCTCAAAGTTCCGGGGCAGCCGGAAGCCCAGCATCTCCCCCACGCCGATGGCCATCCACGAATAGCCGCAGAAGTCCAGATACAGCTGCAGGGAGTAGGCCACAAGGCCCAGCCACGCCATAGGGGTGGAGATGCTCTCGAAGCCGATGGTCTTGACCTGACGCCACAGGCCGCCGATCTGGTTGGCCAGCAGCACCTTCATGGAAAGACCAATGATGAAGTCCCGCAGACCCGCATCCAGCTCCCGCAGAGTGCAGGTACGGCGGTACATCTGCTCCTTCAGATCCACCGGGTCCATGAGAGGGCCGGAGAGGAGCTTGGGGAACATCAGGATCTCTGCGGCGTAGGACACCGGACACTCCTCCGGCTCCATGCGGCCACGGTACACGTCGATGACGTAGGCGGACATCTGGAAGGAGTAAAAGCTCAGGCCCAGCGGCAGGGCGATGCCGCTGCCCAGCAGGCCGGCATATTTGAAGCCGAAAAGGCACAGGCCCAGCACCAGCAGGTTCCCCACCAGCAGGGGCTTGCTCCCCGCCAGCTTCCGGCCGGAGAGCCACGTCAGAGCCATGAGCCCCAGCAGCAGCGCCAGACACCACGGCCGCTTCCATGTGCCGAGCAGGTAAAAGACAAGACTCCCTAATGTCAGAACGCCGTTTCGCAGTCGCTCCGGCATCAGGTAATATACTGCCAGAAACACCGGCAGAAAGATGAAAAGAAAGGGTAGTGTGTTAAAGCCCATGCGATTCTCCTATGGTATTGAACGTGACCGATGCTGTCTATTCAGAAAGACAGCCCGCAGATCACTCTGCAGGCTGTCCCGTAAGCTGCGTGAAACTATATTTTATTATGGTCTATCCCCATGGGAATTGCAATTACAAAATATGCACAAAATGGTTACAATTTGTCTTTTATCTCCGGACAGGGAGAGGCCCACGGCCATGCCGTGGGCCTCTCGTTCATCGGCTTCAGTTTTGGTGCTTCTCCGCCCAGCAGCCGGTGCAGCGCATATTGCAGGCGGAGGTGGGATCCATGAGGATCAGCCACGGCACGTTGATATCGTACGTTTCCGCCGTCTCCCGGGCCGCATGATAGCCCCGGATGGCGCCCTCATAGGCGGCGGCAGAAGTGTCCTATTGGGGACATTTCTGCCGGTTTATCCGAAAATTCAGTTCGACGGCTCCGCCATGGCGCTGCGGACAAAGGCGGTCATCAACTCCCCCAACCGGTCCACGCTGCGGTCGATGTCCGCCTCCATACGGTTCCACAGGAATTGCAGGAAAAAGCCCACATAGGCATAGCGACAGAAGGCGGCGATCTCCTCCACCCGCTCCTGCGGCAGGCCGCTGTTCTCCGTCCGCTGCTGCACCAGCCGGAAAAAGGTGTCGTCCGTCAGGGAGAACACATACTGCTCCATCCGGTCCCGTGACAGGGCGTTGAACACATGGTAGATCTTGGCGGGATGGGCCTGACACTCCCGCATGACGGCCTTGGTGGACGTATGCCAGTCGGTACCCTCTCCGGTGAAGCGGCCCAACTCCAGATGGAACCACGCATCCAACAGATCATAGATGTCCCGGTAGTGGTAATAAAAGGTGTTGGAGCTGATATCGCACCGCTTTACAAGGGCTGTCACGGTGATCTTGTCGAAGGGCATCTCCTCCAGCATCTCCCCAAAGACCCGCATGATGGTCTTTTGTGTGTATAGCGCCATGAACGCACCTCCCTGTTCTTCACCGTATTATAACAGGAGACGCCCTCCGGCGCAAGGGGCGCCTTCCGGCGGTGGAAATATGCCAAAAACCGGCACGATTTCCTATGCTGCGGACTGGGACTTTCCGGGTTTCCCGGCGGCTTTCCTTCATTTTTTCGCATTGTGAAACCATTTTTTATTGACTTGTGCTTTCCAGCCATGGTAAAATAAATTTTGCGTGCAACTTTGGACGTTTTATGTAAATTATCAGGGGATGGGTACGGAACAGCCCGCCCCGAAAAAGGATGTGACTGCCCATGCTGATGTGTGTGTTTCTGTTTCTGCTGTGGCTTATTTTCAACGGGCGGGTGACGCTGGAGATCTGCCTGTTCGGCATCGTCGTAACGGGGCTTGTATATGCTTTCTGCGTCGCCGTGCTGGGGTATCATCCCCGGAACGAGCGGCGGGTACTGCGGCGGCTGGGGTGGTATCTCCAATACGGCGCGACGCTGGTATGGGAGATCGTGAAGGCCAATGTGCAGACCATGAAGGTCATTCTCTCCCCCAAGGCTGCCTACCGCCCTGCCGTGGTGCGGCTGCAGGTGCCGCTGGAGGAGGCCAGCTCCCGTGTGCTGCTGTCCAACTCCATCACCCTGACCCCCGGCACCGTCACCATCCGGCAGCACGAGGAGGAATTTCTGGTACTGTGTCTGGATAAGGACGGCGGTGAGGCCATCCCGGACTGGAATCTGGTTCGTATTCTGAAGAAGCTGGAGGGCAGCAAGTGATGGATCTGATCGAGCAGTGCTATAGCTATCTGTTCTGGGGCGCTCTGGTGGTGCTGGCTGTGGGCATTCTTGCGGCGCTGGTGTATATCATCCGGGCCAGGCTGACGGTGGACCGCATCATCGGCATCAACCTCGTCGGCACCATCGTGGTGATGGTCATCGTGGTATTGACCTTCCTGTTGGGAGAGGATTATCTGGCGGACATCGCCCTGATCTATGTGGTGCTGTCGTTTATCGCCGTGATGATGCTCTGCCGCATTTACATCAATCTCTATCAGCGCAATCAGCGGAAAAAGGAGGAGGCGTCCCATGATCGGTGAATGGATCCGCTTCGGCGTGACCGCCCTGTGCGTGGTGGGGGGGCTTTTCGCCCTGCTTACGGCGCTGCTGGGCCTGTTCCGCTTTGACTATGCCCTGAACCGGCTCCATGCCGCCGCCATCGCCGACACGCTGGCGCTGGGGCTGGTGCTGCTGGGCGTCATGGTGGCGGTGGGCTTCCGGGCCGTGCTGTGGAAGCTGGTGCTGGTGCTGGTGATCCAGTGGTATACCTCTCCCCTGTCCAGCCATATGCTGGCGCAATTCGAGTACCGGGCCGGGCAGGAGGATCTGGCCCGCTATCTGGAGCTGCCGGAGGAAACGGAGGAGGTGAGCGCCCCATGAGCACCGTATTCCGTCTATTGCTGCTGGCAGGTCTGCTGGTATGTGCCGTGGCCACGGCGCTGGTGAAAAAGCCCCTGCGGGCGGTCATCATCTACATGGCCTACTCCATCATCATGTCCGTCATTTGGATCCTGCTGGAGGCGCCGGATCTTGCCCTGACCGAGGCCGCCGTAGGCGCAGGCATCACCGGCATTCTGTTCTTCCTGACGCTGCGGCGCATCGACCGCATCGACCGGGATGCCGACGTGGAGGAGACGCAAGGAGAGGAGGAACCCCATGAAGAAAACGAAGCGACCCACTGAGCAGGAACTGCTGCACCAGTGGCTGGAGGGCGATCTGGACCTGACTCAGCAGCTGTATGTGGAGAAGGACGAGCCTCAGCCGGAGGCTGTGGAGCCCTATCAGCCCAAGCGGGATCGGGACACCTTCCTACGCTCCCTGCGGCGCTCCCTGCGGCTTTATAATGTGCTGGCCTTCCTGCTGTGCGCCGTGTTTGCGGCGCTGATGCTGATGACGGTGGCCAACCTCCCCCGCTACGGCTCGGCGGATGCACCCACCGTCAATGAGGTGGCCCAGCGCTATGTGGAGCAGGGTACGGAGGAGACCGGGGCCGTCAACACCGTGGCGGGTATGATCCTGGACTACCGTGCCTTCGATACGCTGGGTGAATCCTTTGTGCTGTTCACCGCCGTGTGCGCCGTGACCATCCTCATGAATCTCTCCCCCAAAAAGCGCCGCCCCCTGCCCAAGGAGGTGGTGAACTACGCCGCCGATCCCATTGTGGCCGGGGTGTGCCGGGGGCTGATCCCGGTGATCCTGCTGTTCGGCGTATACATCCTGCTCAACGGCCATCTCTCCCCCGGCGGTGGCTTTTCCGGCGGGGCGGTGCTGGCGGCGGCGCTGATGATCTATGCGCTGGTATGGGGCGATGAGGCCGCCTCCCGCACCTTCCGGGCCTCCATTCTCCGGGCGGTGGTGGTGTGCTCTCTGGGCTTTTACTGTCTGGCCAAGAGCTACTCCTTCTTCACCGGTGCCAACCATCTGCACTCCATCATCTCTCCCGGCACGCCGGGGAACATCCTCTCCGGCGGCCTGATCCTGCCGCTGAACGTGGCGGTAGGGCTGGTGGTGTGCTGCACCATGTATAGCTTTTATATGTACTTCCGAAGGGGGGAGCTGTAAAAAATGCATCTGGAAAATCTCCCCTTTAACTATGAGGAGGCCGTGGCGGTGCTGCTGTTCGTCATCGGCTTTTGTATGCTGCTGTTCTCCCGGAATCTCATCAAGAAGGTCATCGGACTGGACATCATGGACAGCGGTATTTTTCTGCTGCTGGCGGACCGGGGCTACATCGCCGGGCGCACCGCTCCCATCATCGTGGACGGCGTCACGGACATGAGCCGGTACGTCAATCCCATTCCCGCCGGTCTGGTGCTGACGGGCATTGTGGTCTCCGTCAGCGTGTCGGCGGTGATGCTGTCGCTGACGGTGCGGATCTACAAGACATACCGCACGCTGGACGTGGATAAGCTCTACATGATGATCTCCCACAAGAAAAAGAGGAGGGACCGCCGATGAGCTTCGTACAGAACTTCCCCCTCTTTACCATCATCCTGTCGTTGGTGTGTGCTGTCATCTCCTTTGCCGCCAACGACCGCTGGGCCAGAGGTCTGACGTTGTTTCTGCTGAGCGCCAGCATCTGTATGCAGGCGGCGCTGCTGGTGTTCTGCGCCGTAAACGGCACCAGCTACTCCTATATGATGGGTCACTACCCCGCCCCGTGGGGCAACGAGATCACCGTGGGGGTGCTGGAGTCCTTCATGGCCCTGCTGTTTGCGGCGGTGATGCTGATGAGCGTGCTGGGTGGGATGCCCCGCATCCGCCGGGATATCCCGGAGCACCGGATGCGGCTTTACTGGGTGATGATCGATCTGGCCCACGTGGCTCTGCTGGCCCTGTGCTACACCAATGATATCTTCACCGCCTACGTGTTCATTGAGGTACTGACCATCGCCTCCTGCTGCCTGCTGGCGGCCCGTGACGGCGGACGGCCCCTGCTGGCCGCCGTGCGGTACATGATCTTTTCTCTGGTGGGCTCCGGGCTGTTCCTCATCGGCGTCATCTTCACCTACTCCATTACGGGTCAGCTGCTGTTCCCGCAGCTGAAGGAGTCCATTGCCCTGCTGTGGGCCGACGGCACCTACCGCTTCTCCATGACCGTGGCCATCGGTCTGATGGTGGGCGGACTTGCCATTAAGAGCGGCCTGTTTCCCTTCCACTTCTGGATGCCCGACACCTATGGTCGGGCCACGCCCGCCTCCGCCGGTATCCTGTCGGGTGTGGTATCCAAGGGGTACATCTTCCTGCTCATCAAGATCATCTATCAGGTCATCGGCATCGAGGTCTTTGCAGCCAGCGGTATTCAGGACCTGCTGCTGGTGCTGGGCATCGGCGGCATGGTGGTGTGCAGCATTTCCGCCATTCAGACGGGGCGGCTGCGGACCATGATCGCCTACTCCTCCGGCGCACAGATCGGCTACATCTATATGGGGCTGGGCATGGGGACGCAGGCCGCCCTGCTGGCAGCACTGCTGCAGATCGTGGCCCACGCCGTCACCAAGCCCATGCTGTTCCTCTCCGGGGCGGGGCTGGCCGGGGCCTCCGGCGGTCATCAGGATTTCCGCTCCCTGCGGGGGGCGGCCCATCGGGCTCCGGCGGCAGGCGTGCTGTTCACCATAGGTGCTCTGTCCATGGTGGGCATCCCCATTTTCGCCGGATTCATCCCCAAGCTGTACTTCGCCACCGCTGCCGCCGCCACCGCTGGGTGGCAAGTCTGGGCGGTATGGCTGGCGCTGGGGGTCTCCACGGTGCTGAACGTGCTCTACTTCCTCTACACCGCCATGCTGATCTGGGTGCCGGAGGAGACGGAGCACGCCCAGCGTCCCAAACGCTTCTCCCCCCTGCCTACGGCGGGGCTGGCGGCCATGAATCTGGCCGTGGGCCTTGGCTCCGCCGCCGTGACGGAGCTGTTCGCCATGGGCATGGGTCTATTCTGCGGCTGACCGGAAAGGAACAGGTGACCATCTATGCTGATTCTCTTGATCGCACTGCCCCTGCTGACCGGTCTGGCGGCAGCGCTCCCCTTCCCCAGCCGCCGGGGGCGGCTCACGTTTCTGCTGACCATGCAGATCATCGAAACGGCGCTGGTGGTCTGGACGCTGGTGTCCGGCCGCAGCTATGCCACCAACATCTGGCACCTGACGGAGTCCCTGACCATCGCCATGAAGTTGGACGGCGTGGCCGCCGTGTTCTCCGCCCTGACGGCGGTGGCATGGCTGCTGGCCCTCATCTACTCCGTGGAGTACATGAGCCACTCCCAAAACGAGGCACGGTTTTATGTGTTTCTCTTTCTGTCGGAGGGGATGCTGCTGGGGACGGCTTTGTCAGCAGACTTCGTATCGATGTACGTCTTTTACGAGCTCACCAGTCTCTGCTCCATGCCGCTGGTGCTCCATGAGCTGACCCACGACGCCGTTACCGGCGCTATGAAGTACCTCTACTACTCCATCGGCGGCGCCTTCTTCGTGCTGTTCGGTATCGTGGTACTCTACACCAATACCTCCACTCTGGACTTCGCCCCAGGCGGCACCCTCATTGCCGGGCAGCACACGGGGCTGGAACTGCTGGCGGTGTTCTTCGTGGTGCTGGGTTTCGGTACAAAGGCGGGCCTGTTCCCCATGCACAACTGGCTCCCCTCAGCCCACCCGGTGGCCCCCGCCCCCGCCAGCGCTCTGCTGTCGGGCATCATCACCAAGGCGGGCGTCATCGGTATCATCCGGGTACTGTACTTCATCGCCGGCCCCTCCGTGCTGCGTGGCACATGGGTCCAGACAGCCTGTCTGCTGCTGGCACTGGGAACGGTGTTCATGGGCTCCATGCTGGCCTACGGCGAGCGGGACTTCAAGAAGCGTCTGGCCTACTCCAGTATCTCCCAGATCTCCTATGTGCTGACGGCGCTGTTCCTGTTGACGGAGGACGGCCTCACCGGCGGTCTTTTGCAGGTATTCTTCCACGCATGGGCCAAAATTGGCCTCTTCCTCATTGCCGGTGTCATCATCCATCTGGCGGGGCTGCGGAACGTGGAGGACTTCCGGGGACTGGGACGGCGCCTGCCGGTGACGTTTTTGTGTCTGGTGTTCGTCTCTCTGTCGCTGGTAGGTATCCCGCCCTTCGGGGGGTTTGTCAGCAAGTGGGCCATCTCTCTGGCGGCACTGGACGGACTCGGCGGCCCTCTGGCCTATCTGATCCCGGCGGTGCTGCTGGTATCGGCGTTGCTGACGGCGGGATACCTGTTTGCTCCCATCGTCAACGGCTTCTTCCCCGGCGAGGGCTTCGCCGGGGAGCCACGGCTCCGGGAGCCTCCGGCCATGACCCTGCCGCTGGTGGTGCTGGCGGCGGTGTGTCTGGTGCTGGGTCTGTTCCCCGACCGGCTGACGGCGCTGTTCCAGTCTCTGGCAGCGCAGGTGCTTTAAGGAGGTGCGGGTAAATGAACGGACTTTATCTGACGCTTCCCATTTTCCTGCCGCTGGTGGGCGGGCTTGTCTCGTACCTGATCTGCTTCCCCAACAGCCGCAGCCGCCATCTGTTCTATGGGGTGCTGATCTGCCTGACCTCGGCGGTGACGTGGTTCTCCATCCTCCGCTGCGGCAGCGAGAGCTTCCAGCTGCTGCGCTTCACGGAGGAGCTGACCCTCACCCTGCGGATGGACGGCGCCTCCCGGCTCTTTGCGGGGCTGGCCGCTACCCTGTGGCCCTTTACCATGCTGTACGCCTTCGACTACATGAGCCACGAAAAGCATCTGTCCATGTTCTGGTCGTTTTTCACCGTCTCCTTCGGTGTGACGCTGGGAGTGGCCTTCGCCGGAAACATGATGACCATGTATCTGTTCTATGAGCTGCTGACACTGGCCACGCTGCCGCTGGTGATGCAGCCCATGTCCACCACCGCCCGGAAGGCCGGCGTCAAGTACGCCGTCTACTCCATGAGCGGGGCGGCGCTGGCCTTCATCGGTCTTGTATTCCTCATTGTCAACGGCGCACAGGACTTCACGCTGGGGGGCCATCTGGCGGGCTACACCGGTGACCGGCAGCTGCTGCTGACGGTGTTCGTGCTGGCCTTTGTGGGCTTCGGCGTTAAGGCGGCCATCTGGCCCCTGCACGCATGGCTGCCCGCTGCGGCGGTGGCCCCCACGCCGGTGACGGCGCTCCTGCATGCGGTGGCCGTGGTGAAATCCGGCGCCTTCGCCTGCATCCGCCTGATCTACTACGCCTTCGGCACGGAGATCCTGGTGGGGACGTGGGCGCAGCAGGCGGTGATGACTCTGACCCTTATCACCATCCTGTTCGCCTCCTGTATGTCGGTGAAGCAGCGGCACTTCAAGCGGCGGCTGGCCTACTCCACGGTGTCGAACCTGTCGTACATCCTCTTTGCCGCCACCATTATGACCCTTCCGGCGCTGACGGCGGCCTTCCTGCACCTCATCGTCCACTCCGTGGTGAAGATCCTGGCCTTCTTCACCGCCGGAGCCGTGCTGCATTACAGTCACCGGGAGTACGTCCATCAGCTGGAGGGGCTGGGCAAGCGGATGCCCGTGACCTTCGTGTGCTACACGGTGGCGGCCTGCGCCCTGACGGGCGTCCCCCCCTTCAACGGCTTTGTCAGCAAGTGGTACATCGCTCTGGCGGCGGTGGACACCTATCAGCCCCTGCCCATCATCGGCTTCGGCGTGCTGCTGGTGTCGGCGCTGCTGACGGCTATCTATATGTTCCAGATCGCGGTCCGGGCATGGTTCCCCCGGCACAGCGCTCCGGCCATTCCGGAGGGCTCCGTCCATGAGGCGGGGTGGCAGATGCTGGTGCCCATGGTGGTGCTGGCGGCGGCTTGCCTGCTGATGGGTCTGATGCCCCAGGGGCTGCTGGATCTGATCCGAGAGGCGGTGACACTGTGACGACCTTCTATCTGCTGATTCTGTTTATGCTGCCCGCCGTCATGGCTGTCGGCATCGCTATCCCACGGCGGAGGGAGCTCTCCGCTCAGTGGGTCGGAGAGCTGGTCATCGCCACGGCGCTGCTGGTGCTGGGGGCCATGCTGGCCCTGTGTCGTCTGCCGGTAGGGACAGTCATTGTCTCCCCCGTAGTGGGGCTGTCCTTTACCTTTGGCGGCTTCCAGCGGCTCTATGGGCTGGTGGTGTGCTTCATGTGGCTCATCTGCGCCATGCTGTCGCCCCAGTATTTCCGGGGCCATCGTCATCTGCGGCGGTACTATTTCTTCTTCCTCATTTGCCTGAGCTTTACGCTGGGCGTGTTCCTATCGGCGGATCTCAAGACCACCTTCCTGTTCTTCGAGCTTATGAGCCTCGGTTCCTATGTGTGGGTGGTGCAGGAGGAGACGCCGGAGGCGCTGGAGGCCGGAAAGACCTATCTGACCATCGCCGTTCTGGGCGGTCTGGTGACGCTGATGGGGCTGTTCCTGCTCCAGCATCTGACGGGGACGCTGATGCTGTCGGAGCTGAAGGCGGCCTGCGCCGCCGTGACGGACCGCACGTCCCTGTGGTGGGCGGCTCTGTGCGTGTTCTTCGGCTTCGCCGCCAAGGCAGGCGTATTCCCGCTGCACATCTGGCTGCCCAAGGCCCACCCGGTGGCCCCGGCCCCCGCCAGCGCTCTGCTGTCGGGTGTGCTGACTAAGGCGGGTATTTTCGGTATTCTGGTCGTCACCGTCTACCTGCTGCCGGGCAGCCGCAGCTGGGGCGTTCTGGTGCTGATATTGGGCTGCATCACCATGGTGCTGGGCGCTGTGATGGCGGTGTTCTCCACCAACCTCAAGTACATTCTGGCCTGCTCCTCCCTGTCCCAGATCGGGTTCATTCTGGTGGGCGTGGCCATGCTGACCCTGCTGGGGGAGCACAATGCGCTGGCCGCCCACGGTACGGTGCTGTATATGCTGAACCACTCGCTGGTAAAGCTGGCCCTCTTTCTCTTTGCCGGTGTGGTGTATTACAACACCCACCAGCTGGATCTGAACCGCATCCGTGGCTTCGGGCGGGGCAAGCCCCTGCTCCACGGGCTGTTCCTGTGCGGAGCCTGCTCCCTGGCCGGTATCCCCGGCTTTCTGGGCTACATCAGCAAAACGCTGGTCCACGAGGCCGTGGTAGAGCTGGCGGTGGAGACCGGCAGCTCCGCCATCACGGCGGTGGAGTGGCTGTTCCTGCTGTCCGGCGGATTGACGGTGGCCTATCTCACCAAGATCTATGTGGCGGTATTCTGGCAGAAGGCCCCGGCAGATGCCCACGCCGCCTCCCGGCGCTGGGGAACACCCCTCTCCGTGGCGGCGCTGATGCTGGCAGCGATACCGCTGCCGGTGCTGGGTCTGCTGCCCCATGGGCTGTCGGAGAAGCTCGCCGCCGCTACCCTCTCCTTCACCGGCGGTCATGATTTCTCCCATGCCGTCCACTATCTGGCTTGGGCGAACCTCAAGGGCGTGGTCATCTCCCTGTCCATCGGTATGCTGGTATACTTCCTGCTGATCCGGCCCCTTCTCACGGAGCGTCGGGACGGCGAGATTCGCTATCGCTCCCTTTGGCCGGCATGGCTCAGCTTGGAGGAGAGCGTCTACAAGCCCCTCTTCCGGTGGCTCATCCGGGTGCTGATGACCCTGTGCCGGATGGTGTGCGACCTGCTGGACCTACTGGTGCTGGTGATGCGCCGCACTCTGCTGCGGGATACCCGTGACCACGTGCGCCGCTCGCCCCATAGCTCCGTGGTGCGGGCCATGTCCCACAACAGCAAGTACTCCCAAGAGGAGACGGCGGATCACGTAGGCACTGTGCTGGACGCCTTCCAGCGGATGGAGGGAAGTCTCTCCTTTGCCCTGCTGATGGCGTGTCTGGGTCTGTGCCTGATCCTGCTGTGCGTCATCCTCCACGTGTTCGGATAAGCAAAAAGCCCCCGCAGGAAACGGAAGCGTTTCCTGCGGGGCTTTTGTATGCTCACTTACTTTTCGTGAAAGCGGACGGCAGCCAGTACGGCGGTCTTGCCGTCGGGCTTCCGCACCGCCATGCGACAGATGCTGCCCTCCCGGCGGCAGAGAACCGACAGCTCCTCCCCCTCGAAGCAGGGAGCGGCATAGTGGATCTCCATGGAGGCGATTTTCCCGCCTGCCAGCACGCTGGCCGGGAAGCAGTCCAGCAACAGCCGCACATAGGCCACATTGTTCATGTGGCGGCCCATGTCGATGTCCGTGGAGCGCACCGTATGCCGCTGCACCAGCTCCTCCGGCAGCAGGTCGTCCCGGAACCGGGCGGGGGCCTCCGTGATGCCCTCCCGCTCCACAAAGGGGAAATCCTCCGGGAAGCCAGACTGGGCAAAGGGAATGAGCCGCCCCTTCTCCCCCAGCACCGCCCACTGGGTGCGGCCCAGCGCCAGCAGCTGATCTCCCTGCCGCAGGCTGTAGCTGCGGAAGCAGCGCAGGGATCTCCCCTCGCAGTGCTCCGGCCATGTGGCCGCCGTCACCTCCTGCGCCAGAGCGGGCCACCGAAAAAAGTCCACCCGGCTGTGGAGCGTCAGCCAGAAGGCACCACGCCGGGCCATGGCTGCACCGCCTACGCCGATGCGCTCGGCGTGTTCTGCGGCAATGGCCTGAAACATGGTGAAGGCCGCCAGCGGCGACATCCGGGCCGATGCCCCGCAGTAGTCCGGGGACAGGGTGAAGTTCTTCTCAAAAAAGCCTTGCAGTTGGGTCATAACGCACCTCCGGGGAAAATGTTTTTTAGTATCATACCACATTTTCCCATTTCCGGCAACCCGCCGAAAAAGCAGCCTCCTCCGCCTGTAAGGCGGAGGAGGCTACTTTTCAGGTTATGTGGCTATTTGGGAAGAAGATCGATCCTCACGCTTCTTGGCGGAGAGCACCAGCACAGCGGCCACAGACAGGGTCGCTGCCATGACCCACACGGTAATGGTCATGCCGTCGCCGGTCTCCGGAGACTGGGTATCCTTGCCGGTATCGGGCTTGGTATCCGGGTTGGGGGTGGGCTCAGGCGTCTCGCCGGACTCCACGGTGAAGTCAGTACCCAGGAGCTTACTGTAAATGGCGTTGGTAGCCAGACGGTAGTCGTCGGTCTGGTGGGCCTTGTTGGTGATGCTGGTGCAGAACACCGTCATATCCAGCCCGTTGGCCCGATAGTCGATGGCCACGGCATGGCCCTTCAGGCCCGCCTCGGGATCGTCGATGCCGTTCCACCAGCCGGCCTTGTAGAAGTCATCCTCGCTGCTGGCCCGCATGAGCACGGTGGCCTCCTCCGGGTAAGCGGAAATGATGGAGCCGCCCTTGGTGTAGGTGGCAGAATATCTGAGCGACGACGAAGATGCCTTTGCTGAGTTGCTGGCCAGAAAGACCGACAAGGAACTTTTAAGGGAGCAAAAGCGCTGTGAGGAGGAACTGCAAAAGGCCATGACCCGGAACGACACCGTTTCCCGGCTCTATGAAAAGCTCTATGAGGACAACGCCACCGGAAAGGTCAGTGATGAGTGGTTTATGCAGCTGATCGACCACATTGATGTGTTTGAAACGGAGGGGATCGGCAAGAATCGTACCCAGCGGATCGTGATCTACTACCGCTTTGTTGGCTATGTGGAGATCCCGGCTGCGCCGAGGCATCCGCATTACAAAGCGGATACCCGCCAAGGAGTCGCCGTCGAATACCTCACAGAGCCGAAAACAGCATAATGAAAAGGAGCAGGCCACCGCCTGCTCCGTACATCAAACCGTATCAGAATAGAAAAATCGAGTGGTCATAAGTGAAATCCCTTATGACCACTCGATATGGTGCGCGAGGCGGGACTTGAACCCGCACGCCCGTAATGAGCACTAGAACCTGAATCTAGCGAGTCTGCCAATTCCACCACTCGCGCATATCCATATGAAGTTAGAAAAAAAGAATGGTGCGCGAGGCGGGACTTGAACCCGCACGCCCGTAATGAGCACTAGAACCTGAATCTAGCGAGTCTGCCAATTCCACCACTCGCGCATATCCATATGAAGTTAGAAAAAAAGAATGGTGCGCGAGGCGGGACTTGAACCCGCACGCCCGTAATGAGCACTAGAACCTG
>OLSB01000939.1_pt1 | contig 31739 bp, 31 predicted proteins | sample 1672071 | NCBI WGS metagenome assembly OLSB01 (sample SAMEA3136642, study PRJEB25190) | human gut metagenome | biome: human gut; feature: human-associated habitat; material: faeces | place: Austria | collected 2013 | reverse complement strand
GAACTGCTGCTTCTCTCTTTCTCTTAAAAATGTCCTTGACAAAGGGTACGGTTTAAACTGAAGTATTGTTGCTAATTATCCTAAAGAATGTTAAGATAAAGGTGATTAGAGGCAAAGAGCTGAGAGCGTATCATTAGCTTGTTTTTAGGATTTTATGTTGTTGTAATAACATATACATGGATGATGAGGAGCGGATTGTTATGCAATGCAAGTACTGTGGACAAACGATACCTGATAACGCCAACTATTGTTCCGGTTGTGGGAGAGCGGTTCGTGAAGAAGCAACTGAGGTAAAGCGGGAAAGTAAATTTTGGGAACAGGGCTGGTTTGCTGTTTTAATGCTTTTTATCTTCTGGCCGGTAGGATTATATTTGCTGTGGCGGTATCACGGAGTTTTTGCCAAAGCGATAGTTGGTATTTTTCTTTTAATAATTTTGCTGACTTTTATTACAGCTTTAGGAAGTAGCTTACATATCGGAAAATCAGATAATTCATTTGTTAAAATTACTGATAGTGTAGTTGCTGACAGTATTCCCAGCCAGAAAAAGTTCAATGAAATACAGGCCCGCTATAATCAAAACGAGAAAAAATCCATGACAGAGCTTGAGAAAGCGGAATTCAATAAATCATACGAAAAGGAATTCAATGAATTTTTTAAAGACGGTTATGTGAAAAAATGGTGTGCCAAGGTTGATAGAATTGAATCGGTAAACTCAGGTATGGCTGCTTATGTAAGGCTAAGCTGTGATTTTCCTGAAGCGGAATATGCTGTTGAAACAAAAAGATATGCCGCAGATGAAATGTTAATCCCTGCCGACAGCGAGCTTTATAAAAAGATTATGCCTTTGAAAAGTGGCGACGTTGTAGTTTTTTCCGGCAAGCTGGTGAGTGGTGATTATAGTAAAAAAATAGTAGATTTGACAACTTCTTACGGATATAAGAATAAAAAACTCTATATTGATTTTACGGATATAGAAAAAATGTCTACTAAAGAGTAAATTTGAGAAGCAAGAAAAACTCATTGACTTCTTGCTACAGCTAATGTATAATATTAGCGTTTATTGATATTTGCTAACGCGATGAAAAAGACAGTAGCTTGCGGCGCAGGTTAAGCGAGCCGGGGTATGGTGCAAGCCCGGACGAAGTAAAGCAGGTGAAAATCACTTTGGAGTGGATGCGGCGAACCTGAGTAGCTGCATACGGGAGCGCCCGATATTGCGCACACGAGTGGCGTGCGGCAAAGGCTGTCGTCATGAGGGTGGTACCACGGAGTACACGTTTTGTTAATGATGCATGATACGCATGCGTATTAATCGTTGTTAGTCTACAGCTTCGTCCCTTATCTGAGGGACGAAGCTTTTTTTATTATTGCTATATTTTTTTGTTTAATAAAATTGGAGGTTATTAGTAATGGACTATGGTAAAACACTGAATCTGCCCGAAACAGAGTTCCCTATGCGTGCCGGTCTGCCGCAACGCGAACCTGATTTTCTGAAATTCTGGGAAGAAAACGATATTTATGGCAAAAAGCAGGCTCTGCATGCAGGCCACAAGAAATTTGTTCTGCATGACGGCCCTCCGTATGCAAACGGCAAAATCCACATGGGTCATGCCCTGAACAAAATCTTAAAAGATATCATTATGAAATACAAATATGCTCGCGGCTTCGATACCCCGTATGTTCCCGGCTGGGATACTCACGGCATGCCGATTGAGCACGCTGCTATCAAAGAGCTGGGCCTGAACCGCAATGAGCTGGATCCGCTGACTCTGCGCCGCAAATGCCACGACTTCGCTCTGCAATGGGTTGATATTCAACGCGAAGACTTCAAACGTCTGGGCGTTTTGGGTGATTGGGAAAATCCGTACATCACTCTGCATCACAGCTTTGAAGCTGAGCAGATCCGTGTATTCGGTACTATGGCTAACAAAGGCTATATCTACAAAGGCAAAAAGACCGTTTACTGGTGCCCGCACTGCGAAACCGCTCTGGCTGAAGCAGAAATCGAATACGGCGAACAAAAAACTCCGACTATCTTCGTAAAAATGCCGCTGGTAAAAGACAACGGCCAAACTCCGGAAGCTGCTAAAGGCAAAAAAGCTTACATGGTAATTTGGACCACCACCCCGTGGACCATGCCTGCCAACGTTGCTGTTGCTCTGAACCCTGCTCTGGAATATGCTTGGGTTGAATGCGAAGGCGAAGTTCTCTTTATGGCTAAAGACCTGCTGGCTCAGGTTGGCGCTGTCTGCCACAAGGACCTCAGCAATATCCTCGGCACTACTCTTGGTAAAGATATGGAATTCGCTGAATGCGTGCATCCGTTCCCTGAATACAACAACCGCCGTTCTCTCGTAGTTATGGCTGACTATGTAACTACCGAAGCCGGTACCGGCTGCGTACATACCGCTCCCGGTCATGGCGATGTCGACTTTGAAACCGGCCTGAAATACAAGCTGCCGATTCTCTGCCCGGTTGATTCCCAAGGCAAGCTGACCGAAGAAGCCGGCGAACGCTTCAAGGGCATGTTTGTATTCGACGCTAATATCCCGGTACTGAAATATCTGGCTGAGCTGAACTGCTTGCTGGGCAAAGAAAACATTAAGCACCAATACGCACACTGCTGGCGCTGCAAAAACCCGATTATTTTCCGCGCAACCTCTCAATGGTTCGCTTCTATCGACGGCTTCCGTGATGAAGCACTGAAATCTATCGACGATGTACAGTGGATTCCTTCCTGGGGCCAACAACGTATCCACAACATGGTAAGCGACCGTCACGACTGGTGCATCAGCCGTCAGCGTGTATGGGGCGTTCCTATCCCGGTATTCTACTGCGATAACTGCGGCGAGCATCTGATCAACGAAGCTACCATCGATTCCGTTGCCAACTGGTTCGAAAAAGAAGGCAGTGATGCATGGTGGGCTCACACTGCAGAAGAGCTGCTGCCGGAAGGCACTGTCTGCCCGAAATGCGGCGGTAAGCACTTCCATAAGGAAAGCGATATCATGGACGTATGGTTCGACAGCGGTTCCTCTCACATGGCTGTTGCCGCAAAACGTCCGGAGCTGTCTTGGCCGGTTGCTATGTACCTCGAAGGCAGTGACCAGCATCGTGGCTGGTTCCAGTCCTCTCTGCTGACTTCCGTTGCTGTTGCAGGCCGTGCTCCGTACGAATCCGTACTGACTCATGGTTATGTAGTTGACGGCGATGGCCGCAAGATGTCTAAATCCGTAGGTAACGTTATCGTTCCGCAGGACGTAATCAAACAATATGGCGCTGATATCATCCGCCTGTGGACTGCTTCCTCCGATTACAAGGCAGATATCCGTATCTCCCCGAAAATCCTGAAGCAGCTGGCTGAGGTATACCGCAAAATCCGTAACACCATCCGTTACATCCTGGGCAACACCAACGATTTCAACTACGAAACAGATGCAGTTCCGTTCAACGAAATGCTGGAGCTTGACCAATGGGCTCTGATGCATCTGCAGCTGCTGAAGAAGGAAGTTACCGCTGCTTACGAAAGCTATGATTTCCATGTACTGTATCATGCAATCCACAACTTCTGCACCGTTGAAATGTCCAGCTTCTATCTGGATATCCTCAAAGACCGCCTGTATGCTTACAAGGCTGACAGCAAAGAGCGTCGCAGTGCACAAACCGCTATGCATGAAATCCTCATGGACCTCATCGTTATGCTGTCCCCGGTACTGAGCTTCACTATGGAAGAAGTATGGCAGTTCATGAAGAAACCTGCTAATGCTCCGGAATCCGTACAAATGCTGCCCTGGCCGGAAGTTAAGGAAGAATACATCAACGAAGAGCTGGAAACTAAATGGGATAACTTCATTGAAATTCGTAGCGAAATCACCAAGGTGCTGGAGCTGGCTCGTCGTAACAAACAAATCGGTCACTCCCTGGACGCTAAGGTTGAGCTGCACGCCGAAGGCGAAGCTCTTGCTATCCTGAAATCCGTAGAAAAAGACCTGGCAACTCTGCTGATTGTTTCTCAGGCTATTATTGTTGAAGGCGCTGCCGAAGGTGCCGAAGCAACCGGCCGCGAGGACCTGAAGGTTACCGTTGCTGCTGCCGAAGGCCACAAGTGCGAGCGTTGCTGGATTTACAGTGACGAGGTTGGTCAGGACGCTGAGCATCCGACTCTGTGCAAACGCTGCGCTGAAGCAGTTAAAGATTGAGTATAAGGCATCGTCTTTGCATAAAGTTGTAGCTGACATAAAATAAATACTTAAAGCCGTCATATCATGTGAATTTTGCGGTTCTTTGTCAAGTTTTGGGGTATTCAAGACTTTAACATCATAGACCTAGACAACACATAATTATTTTTGCAATTCAACTAGCCTCTAGTATATTTATATTGGAGGCTGGTTTTATTTTTCTAAAATAAGACATAGTTATCCTAATGCATTTTCACAATATTTTATTGCAGATACAGTATTCTGTTACGAAACCTATCGAAATTCTGCACACCATAGCTGATTCGCTTCAATACTTTGATTTTATTATTGCTTCCTTCGATAAACCCGTTAGAAACTCTTTCGCCAATTATATTTGCAATTTCAGTCTTACAATTACTAAAAGTCGTAATGCAATGCCTGAATTCAGGAAGTGATAAATCAGCTGCCAACAATAACCAGTTTCCCAGTTCTTTTTTTGCTTCAGTTCTTGTCTATTTCCTGAACACTTCATAAAAACGTTCTTTCAAAACATATGCTTTTTCTAGATCGTAAGATGAGTTAAGCATCTGAGCTAACTCTATTTTATCTTCATCTGTCAGTTTGTATTCCGGCTTAAGCAAAAGATAACGACTTCGCTTGAACCATTTCCTTTTTGTTGCATAAAATTCTTTCTGGATGCGTTTTCTAACGTTTTCCAGGCTGTTTATGACTACTCTGATAACATGAAACTTATCTGCTACTATCTTGGCTTCGGGAAACATGGACTTGGCAACAGACCTGAACAAAGTACTTAAGTCCATAATTATCTTCTTGACCGCAGCACGTTCTTTATATGGATATTCCAAGAAATGTTTACAAAGATTCTCCGTATTGCGACTCGGCAGGATATCTATTACTTGATGTTTTACAGGATCTGCAATATTGCACTGGAATTTTTCACCACCGGCATTACCTCTTAATTCATCTATTGCTATGCATTCCGGTAACTTAGGATGAGGGTAATTGAGATTGTCGAACCATCTTATTATACTGGTTACAGATACGCCAAATCTCTTAGCTATTGATGAAAAGCTCTGCAAGCAGAAAGTTTCTTTGATTGATTCAAGATAAAGCCTGTCTGGAAAATGGCAATATCTTTTTATATATGGATTTTCTTCAGTAAAAGTAGTATTGCAGTTTTTACAAATATAACTTCTTTTTCTTATTGTGACAATTAACGGCTTGCCTAAAACAACTAAATCTCTAACCGTTTGAAGTCTGTAATCCTTAATATAAGTAGTACTATTACCGCAGTGAGGACAACGATGTTCTTTCACAGGCATCTCTATAAAGGCTTTATATGATCCTGTTGATTAATCTTCCTCAAAGTATTTTGTGTTTACCCCTTTAAAAAAAGGAATGGATTGTGTATAATTGTCATGAAGCATAAGGTGTCTGGTCTCCTTTGTAGATTGTATTGTTTTGGTCGATGATATTTTACTACAATTCCAGCATTTTATGCTTTATTTTTTTGCCTAAAAAATAAGTGTTGGAAGTATTGACTTAATTCAAGTCAATACCCCAACACTTATTATAGAACCCAAAAAATGCGCTCTGCTTTCGCAGAGGGCACGAGAAACCATCTGTTATTTTTCGTAAGTGAAGTTGTTGATATGCGGACGCAGGTCCTCGCCTTCCTGTGCTTCGGCAGACAGAACAGCCTGAACAATGATAGCATTTTCCAGACGTTTCTTTTGCAGACGACAACCATACTCATACGGCTTGGTAATATCGCCGTTAATTAAATCCGCATTGGCGTGGCAGCCACCGCTGCAGAAGAAGCGTGCCCAGCATTTACTGCACTCCGGCTTAGTAAGAACATGGGTATGACGGAACTTTTGCACCATCTCAGGTGTAACGATACCGGTATCCAGAGTACCCATCTTATATTGTTCACGGCCTACAAACTGGTGGCACGGATAAATATCGCCATCAGCGGTAATGCAATAGTATTCATGACCGGCGCCGCAGCCTGCCAAGCGCTTAGCTACGCACGGACCGTTATCAAGTGCTACATTAAAATGGAAGAAGTCAAAGGGATTTCCTTCGCGACGACGCTCCAGATATGCGCGTGCCAGCTTATCGTATTCATCGAAAATTACCGGCAGATCTTCCTCGGTCAATACCCAGGGTTCATCAATGCCTACTACCGGCTCTACGGAAATCTCCTTGCCAACCTTAGTCATATCAAGCACATCCTCACAGAAATGGGTGCTGAAATGGGTATAGGTTCCGCGCAGATAGTAGTTTTTGCCCTCACGGCTGTCAATTACCTTCTTGAAGCCGCGTACAGCTGCATCATAGCTGCCGGCTTTATTCGGGAACGGACGCATAGCATCATGAGTTTCCTTCTTGCCATCCAGGCTCAGAACCAGCATAACACGGTTATCATTGAGGAATTTGATATTATCATCATTCAAAAGAGTACCGTTGGTAGTAAGCGTCAGCTTAATATTCTTACCGGTTTCTTTTTCGCGACGGCGTACATATTCGGTAATATGTACAACAACCGGCCAGTTCATCAGCGGTTCACCGCCGAACATATCCAGTTCCAGATTATGGCGCTTCTTGCTGCCTTCAATAGCAAACTCAATAGCCTTTTCCGCAGTTTCCTTGCTCATGAGCTGACGGCAGCCACCGAAAGAACCGGTGTCGGCAAAGCAATAACCGCAGCGCAGATTGCAGTCATGAGTTACAAGCAGGCACAGGGATTTGACAATCGGCTTTTCGGCAAAAGTCGGCGGTACATCAAAGGAAGGGCTGAAAAGCAGACCTTCATCCTGCAGGCCGTGCATTTCTTCCAATGCATCGCGCAAATCCTCTTCGCTGTATTTATCCTTCAAAGCAGCCATAGCCTCAGCATCGTTGCTGCCATCATAATAATCGAGTAAATCGTAAATAACATCGTCTACAAGATGAACGGCACCGCTGTTGATATCCAGCACAGCCATATTGTCATCAAGACGCATTTTATGTATCAGCATGTATTCCAACCTTTCTTTTTTGCATAGATAGTAAAACAGCCCCCTGCACCAGACAGGGAGCTGCATTAAGCTCAGATATTATTTGCAGTGTTCGCAAACCTGGTTGCCAACGGTGCAGGAAGTTTTGCAAGCGGATTGGCAGGAAGCCGGGCACTCGCCGCAGCCACCGGTACGCAGAGTTTTGTTCAGCATTGCTTTATTAACAGTTTTGATGTGTTTACGCATAACGATTACCTCCGAAAAAATATATTATTACTTGTTTTATTTTACCTTGTTTTTGCCTATTTTGCAAGGATTTTTTTAAATTGCTCATTTACAAATACTATTTCGCGACCTATATTCTTCCATTGCATTATCTGTTTTATTATAGCCTGTTTAAACGCTTTTATCCATACAACACCTGTCAGAAAATAATTGCAACACGCGGATAGAAATAATTTAATATTATTTTCTGCTATTTGCTACCCAACCTCAATAATGTATAGTCATGCATTCATAGTAAAATTTCATCGTATATGCTAGAATATTCTTAGTAATTATATAGGAGGTCTGCTTGCTATGAAAATAACACGTATTTTAATCCTTCTGAGCGCTGCCGCCATGCTGACGTATGGTATCTGCAACAGAGAATATCTTGCCGTTTGGCGCAAGGCAGCGACAATTTGTCTGGAGTGTATCGGCATTGGTTAAACGTAAGCTTGTACAAATTTGCACCGCCCTCCTATATAACGGCAATTTTGCAGGCTTTACCGATGGCAATATCTGGAATGGCAGCAGCAAGAATATCTGCCTGCCGGGGTTAAACTGCTATTCCTGCCCCGGAGCCTTGGGCGCCTGCCCGCTTGGTTCGCTGCAAAGCTCACTCAGCGGTGTATTTTTGCGCATTCCCTTCTATGTGCTGGGCTTTATTCTGTTCTTTGCGTTAATCTTTGCACGTCTTATCTGCGGCTGGGGCTGTCTCTTCGGCCTTGTACAGGAATTGCTCTACAAAATTCCTACGCCTAAGCTGCAGCGCAACCGCTTTACCTATCTGCTCAGCTATCTGAAATATTTTATTGCATTGATTTTTCTTCTGCTTTTGCCCTTAGCCTTTTACCATTTCACCGGCAGCGGCGTACCTGCCTTCTGTAAATTTATCTGCCCCGCAGGTACTTTGGAGGCTGCTCTGCCCTTGGCATTTTTCAAGCCGCAGATTCGTGAGCTTTTGGGCCAGCTGTTTATTTGGAAGCTAACACTGCTGTGCCTTACCGTACTGACAGCCATCTTCATCTATCGCCCCTTCTGCCGCTTCATCTGCCCTTTAGGCGCTATTTACGGACTGTTTAATAAAATCTCCCTCTTTGGCATGAAGTTAAATGCCGTAAAGTGCATCAACTGCGACCGTTGTATGGAGCATTGCAAAATGGATTGCCGGCATGTAGGTGACAGCGAATGTATCGCCTGTGGTGAATGCCGCAAGGTCTGCCCGGTAAAGGCAATTTCTCTCGGCAAAAAGTTTTAATTTATATATACCATTTTTCTTTTATTCTTATAAGGAGGTCAACATGAAAAAAATCCTGCTCACCTTATCTCTGACTGCGCTGCTATTATTTACCGCAGGCTGCAGCTGTCCTTTTTCCGATAAAACTGCCGACAGCAAACCGCAGATGAACACCGCTGCTGCCTCAGCTGCCGAAGCCGCACCCGATTTCAGCTACAAGGAGTTAGGCAGCGGCAAAACCATGCGCCTGAGTGACTTGAAGGGCAAGCCTGTTTTCATCAATTTTTGGGCTACCTGGTGCCCTCCCTGTGTAGGCGAGCTGCCGCATATTGAAAAGAAATACGCCGAATATAAAGATAAAATGCATTTTGTTATTCTAAGCGTAGATGATAACGAACAGGATCCTGCACGCTTCATCAAAAGCAAAGGCTACTCCTTCCCCGCTGCCTACGGCGACCACCAGGCACTTGGACGAGCCTACGGCATTGACGCTATTCCTGCATCCTACATCATCAGCGCCGACGGCCATATAGTTGCACGTATCGTCGGCAGCATGAACGAATCTTCCCTGGATGCCTTCCTGCAGAAGGCCTTCTAAAAAGCTAAAAGCAGTCCCGCAACCTTTTTATAAGATTGCAAGGACTGCTTTTTTATGCCTTCAGCCAAATGCCGGCCTTATAACCGCGCACACCCAGCATCGCCGCACCAATGCAGAGCACAACATCAGGAATAACCTGCAGAATACCGCAGTACCAGATAACTGCCCACACGGAAATCGGTGCATTGATTATATAATTGGATACTACATAGAACCATACGAGTCCAAACAGATAAACAATTACCATACCAACAAGATTTGCTTCCAACAGGCTACGGAAATTAATTTGCTTAGCCTTGCGCGCCCAGGCACCGTTTACCCATGCCTGCACGATAAAGCCCAGCAGATAACCGAACGTCGGCTGTGCAATATAACCGGGGCCGCCGCCTGATGCAAAAACAGGAATTCCGACCAGGCCCATGACAACATAAGTGCCGACAGCAATCGCGCCCAGACGCGGTCCGAGCAGCAGACCGGCCAGCAAAGTAAACAAAAACTGCAGTGTATAGACATCGGTGCCTACCGGAATTTTAATAAACGTTCCCACAGTAATAAGCGCAATAAACAATGCGCATAAAATCAGTTCCTTCGTACTCAAATGCATATTTTACGCCTCCAAAGCTTCTGTAACCTCTGTTACAGTTCATAGTTTATAGGATACGCCAGTTTTTATTTATTGTCAACCTATTTTATTTTTACAGTTAACATTACTTACAAAAGAAAAGGGAGACAACCGCCTCCCTAAATTTTACTTAGCGCACAAATATGTCGCGCACAATATTGATATCAATGCCCTTAGTCTGCAAAAAGCCAAAGAAATATGCCTGTTCCAGGCGTTTCTTGAAGCCTTCAAGTCCGTTACCGTCATCAGCAACTGTTACGCGGTACATTTCGAAAGGTGCCTTTTGATAGGTAGCCGCCGTATTGACACCTACATGCCCAGTCAGCGCCCTGTAAAAGCCGTATTTTTTCGCCGCAGCAATAACCCTTTCGTTATAGCTGCCGTTAGGATAAGCCAGAGTACGCACGATATAGCCGTCAAATTTTTTCTTCAGCCAATAACGCGACGTATCTGTTTCCCAAACCAGATATTTTTCGTCAATGGCAGCCAGCGGATTATGGCTGTAGGTATGCGAGCCAAGCTCCATGCCGGCAGCAATCAGCTCCTTAATTTCCTGCTCATTCATATGCAGCTCATCGCCGATATCCTTGTTGATGACAAAGAAAGAACCTTTGGCATCATACTTCTTTAGTAACGGCAGCACCACGCTATGATTATTCTTATAGCCATCATCAAAGCTCAAGGCAACATACTTATCTACACTTTTTCCCTGCTGCAAACGCTCTGCCAGCTCTGCTACCGTCACAATCGTATAGCCCTGCTCCTTCAGGTACTGCAAATGCGATTCAAACAGCTCCGGCTTCATAATCAGCGTTTTAGGCCAGTCTGCGCCTTCTTCCGGACCGACAGCGTGATACATCAGTACCGGTGCACCGGTTTTTCTGAAGGCCGCATATTCCTGCTGCCAACGCTCGCCGTTAAGCTTCCATGCAACACCAGCAGCCGCCAAAAGTACGACAACCAGCGCCAGGAATACTAAGCATACTTTCTTAATCATTTATCTTCTTTCTCCAATTCCATACCTAAACCTACTGCAATATCCTGCAGCTTTTTCAAACGATGGTTGATGCCGGATTTGCCCAAACCACCGGAGTATTCTACCAAATCATTTAACGACACATCCGGATATTGCAGACGCAGACGCGCCGTATCCTGCAATCCCTGAGGCAGCTCGCTCAAGCCCATATGCTCATCAATATAATGGATGCAGCTTACCTGACGCACGGCAGCCTTAACCACCTTGTTCAGGTTCGCAGTTTCGCAATTTACCGCTCTGTTGACATTGTTGCGCATTTCTTTGACAATACGGACATTTTCCAGCTCCATCATCGCATTATGCGCACCGATAACGCTCAAAAAGCTGATAATGCTTTCGCCATCCTTCAGATAAACAATGTACTCGTTTTTTCTGTCGGTCAGCTTGGCCTTCAAGGAAAAGCTCTGCATAACCTTAATAATTGTCTGCGCAAAATCCTCGTTGCCTGTCACCATCTCCAGATGGTAATCACTGGCCGGACGGCTGATACTGCCGCCGCCCAAAAAAGCTCCGCGCAAAAAGGTGCGCTTGCCCTCGTGATGCGAAAGCAGCGGATTTTTCAAATCGCCCTCTACGCTCAACAGCTGCAGCTCGTTCAGCGCCTTGCTTACCTGAGGCGCCGGCACTACATGTACCTGATAACGGTTATTCTTCTTCAAACGGCGTGAACGGGTAATAACTACCTCCGTCTGCACCTGATAATTGCTTTTCAACAGCTGCAGTACACGTCTGGCCAAAGCAGCATTTTCAGTAGAAAAGTGAATACCTATATTCATACCGCGGATGACAATCGCACCGCTCATACGCAAAAGACCGAGCAGCTCTGCCTTGTCACCGGTCGCATCGTTAGTTTCTATACGAGATAATTCATTTTTTACATCATTGGAAAAAGACAAGCAGACTCCTCCCTTCTCAGCCGACAAGGCTGCAGCGTCTGGTTTTATTTTTGTTTATACAGCTTCTTCATGCCCGCACGCATAAAGAAGTAATCGAAAAACTGCATGCCGCGTCCAAAAAGACGCAGACGATAAATTAAAGCAATAAGCACACGCGCCAACTTACGCGGATCATGGCGCACCAGATCATCCTTGCTTATCAAGCGCGCCGGCACAACCGTAATCCCCAGACTGCGGATTTTATCAATATCCGGCGTTATAGGACGCGAGCCTTCAGCATCATACTGACGCAGCTGCTCCGAAGTGACATCCTGGGAATTGACAATAGCGTAATCCAAAAACTGTGTACCGACATGATCAATCAACGCCTGCACATGGTCATAAGCACCGTAGCCGTCGGTTTCGCCGGGCTGTGTCATAACATTGCAGATGTAAATTTTGATTGCCTTCGACCGTACAACAGCATCACGGATTCCCTCAACCAAAAGGTTAGGAATAACACTGGTATACAGGCTTCCCGGTCCGAAAATAAGCACATCGGCATTTAAAATTGCATCGATAGCTCCGTTTGCCGCCTGTGCATCCGCCGGCAGCATCATCATCTTCTTAATATGCTTGCGCACCTTGGGAATCTCGGATTCGCCTGTCACAATGCTGCCGTCAGTCATCCGTGCCTGCAGGCGGATATCCTCCAGCGTAGACGGAATAACCCTGCCGCGTACCTTCAGAATCTGGCTCGTAGCATTGAGTCCGGCCTCCATGCCGCCCTCGGCCTGCGCCATCGCCGCAATAAACAGATTACCGAAGCAATGTCCTGCCAGCGGTGAATCGCCCTGAAAGCGATACTGCATCAAACGTTCCATCAGCGGTTCGCGGTCAGCCAGAGCTGTCAGGCAGTTACGCAAATCACCGGGAGGAATAATACCCAGCTCCTTACGCAGACGTCCGGAGGAACCGCCGTCATCAGCAGTTGTTACTACGGCCGTACAATTATTGGTGATATACTTCATGCCGCGCAGCAGCGTCGACAAACCGGTACCGCCACCGACAACGGTGATAGCAGGGCCACGTGTCAGCTTGCGCTGCATAAAAATCGTTTCCATCAATGAACCGTTTTTGTCGGGCACTACAACAGATACTACCGAACTGATTAAGCGACGCGTTCCGTATACCATAATAGCAAAGCCTACAATAAGAAAGCCCACACCCATCGTCATAATCAGGCCATTCGAATAGCGTCCTGTTGTCAGATAGGTCATCTGGAAGAGCAGTTCTTCTGCCTTGCCCATCAGCTGATAATTAAAAAACAAAGCCAGTCCCAAAGCACATAAAAGTACACCTACCGCAAAAAGCAGCAGCCAGCGCTTCAAATTAATGCCGGGACAAAGCCAACTAATCCAACCCATTAGGCCCCTCCCTTACTTTCTGTGAGGAATATCACGATGCGTCACATCAACGCTGTAACCCTTTTCACGCAGATATTCGTACAATTTATTGGCAATAAAAACGCTGCGGTGCTGTCCGCCTGTGCAGCCTACGCTGATAACAAGCTGTGCCTTGCCTTCGTTAATATATTGCGGTACAAGAAAATCAAGCAGCTGCTCCTCCAGCTTAAGATACTGGAAGGTCTGCGGATAGCGGCAGATAAAATCCGCTACCAGGCGGTCGTTGCCAGTCATATTGCGCAGCTCCTCCACATAAAACGGATTCGGCAAAAAACGCACATCCAGAACCAGATCGCTGTCCAGCGGCAGACCATGCTTGAAGCCGAACGAACGCACAACAATGCCCATACGCTCTTTAGAAGAGCCCTCGCCAAACATTTCCGTTACCTTAGCCTTCAGCTGCGCTGTAGTCAGCGTCGAGGTATCAATAATATGCGTAGCCTTTTCGCGCAACGGATCAAGCAATTCACGCTCACAGGTAATATTCTTCAGCAAGGTATTGCGCTCACCCAAGGGATGACGACGACGCGTTTCCTTGTAACGGCGCACCAAAGTCGCATCGGAAGCATCCAAAAACAGCAGCTCGTATTTTTGGCCGCTGGCCTCCATCTCATCCAAAACCTGCAGCAGCTTATCAAAAAAGCGTCCGCCACGGATATCAACAACAAGAGCTACCTTTTCCTCCGAAGTCTGACGGCAAAGCTCCGCAAACTTAGGAATCAAGGTCGCCGGCAAATTGTCAATGCAAAAGAAATTTAAATCCTCCAGGGTACGCACAACCTGCGTTTTGCCTGCACCGGACATACCGGTAATAATAAGAAAGTGTGACTGCATTTTGCTTCACCTCTTTAAAGTCATTAGCAAATTATATTATATCATAAATTTTGCCGTAGAGGGCAGTGCGTCCGTAAATAAATGATGGATTGGTTATGTGGATTGATGATGCGGAAGAAGGTGCGTTATCAAATAAATATGTGCGTCAGAACGTACCGGATTCAAAGAAGCAATCCCGAAGGCGTATTTTTCATACGTCGAGGGATTGATGATGCAGAAGATAGTGCGTTATCACGCACATATAAAAAATAAGCAGACTGCTCGCAACTACAGTCTGCTTATCTTTTTGAGATTTTAAGGTGTAAGATTTGTATTAAAAATTCATGGAAAACTAATTAATCAAGATTCGGCATGCTGCTCGGACGATCAAGATCCTTGAGCATCTGCATATCGCGGTCAGTACCACGGCCGGCAGTCGTCAGATAACCGCCGATCATAATGCCGCTTGCACCGCCATTGAGTGCCAATGCCTGCAGGTCACGCAGATTTACTTCGCGACCGCCTGCCGTACGGATTTGTGCCTTCGGCAGAACAAAACGGAAAAGAGCGAACGCACGCAGAATTTCCAGCGGCGGCAGCGGTTTGTTGTTTTCAAACGGAGTGCCCGGAATCGGAGTCAGCATATTCAGAGGTACACTGTCAATGCCAAGTTCCTTCAGAGTGAAGGCCCATTCAACACGCTGCTCACGTGTTTCACCAAGGCCTAAAATACCACCGCTGCAAACACGCAGGCCGGCAGCCTGTGCATTTTTGATGGTAACAAATTTATCAGCATAGGTATGAGTGCTGCAGATATTCGGGAAATTGCTGCCTGCGGTTTCCAGATTGGAATGATAGCGGGTTACACCGGCTTTGCGCAGCTCTTTTGCCTGCTCTACAGTCAAAATGCCCAAAGAAGCGCAAACTTCAATGTGCAGTTCTTCTTTAATACGTTTCAGTGTACGGCAGATATTTTCAAAGTCATCGGCTTTGCTCTGTCCGCGACCGCTGGTAACGATGGAGAAGCGTACAGCGCCTGCTTCCTTAGCTTTTTTAGCTGCATTGAAGATTTCCTCTTCGCTCAGCAGACCGTATTCCTTAACACCGGTATGATAATGTGCGGATTGTGCGCAGAACTTGCAGTTCTCGCTGCATTTACCGCTGCGGCCGTTGATGATTGCACAGCAGTCAACAGCATCGCCGGCATATTTTTGGCGAATCTTGTCAGCCATGGCCAAAAGCAGCATGGTGTCGTCATCGCTCACGTTAATCAAAAATTCAGCTTCTTCTTTAGTAATATCCTGACCGTTTAAAACCTTCTCGGCCAGTGTAATAATTTTTTGCATTGTAATTCACATCCCTAACCTTAGTAGTTAACCGACGCTATTCGTTGGTTAACTGTATCTATTATATAGCAGAATTCCGCTTGCGTCAACCGTTAATTTCCAGGAGTTAACTTCAATATAATAAAAAGCGCGCCATGCCGCAAGCCAAAGCTCACAACGCAGCGCGCTATTGCATTAAATATCAGCGAATACCCGCAATACCCAAAATCAAGCCCAAAACACCGCTCATGCACAGTGTACGGATAACACTCATCTTATGACGGATACACCACAGGGAAATCGGCAGCACAATGCAGCCAAGCAAATCAACCTTGGTAAAATCCTTCGGCAAGGTTTCCGTATTCCACAGCGCCAGCATTACAAAGCTCAGTCCGGCAGAGCAGATGAGTGCCACAACCGCAGGACGCAGACCGTTCAGAATACCGCGAATCGGACCGATATCACCATATTTGAAGAATAATTTTGCGAGTGCCAGCACGATAAATACAGAAGGGAAAACAAAGCCCACAGTTGCCGCAACAGCACCGGGCAAGCCTGCAACCTTCGTACCGACGAACGTCGCCGCATTGATACCAATAGGACCCGGCGTCATCTGCGAAATCGTAAAAATATCAATAAACTGCGGCATAGTCATCCATGCATGATTTTCAATAACCTCCGCCTGAATCAGCGGCATCGAAGCATAACCACCGCCGACGCAAAAGGCACCAACCTTGACAAAGCTCCAGAAAAGCTCCCAATAAATATACATCTCGCCGCCTCCTTATGCGTACTTCTTGTCACGCAGCAGGAAGAAGCCGATAACAGCATCCACAACGACTGCATACATCAGATTTACATTAAAGAAATAATTGGCAATAAAGGTACCGACAATAATCAAAAGCGGCAGTGCCAATTTTTTCTTCAGCTCTTTTTTGAGCAGGTCAATCGCAACGTTAATAATAATAGCCGTCGCGCCGCACTGCATGCCCTTCAAAACCAGCTGAATATACTGGTTATGTGCAAAGGCATCATAAGCGTAGGAAATAATGCTCAAGGTAATCAGCGGCGGCAAAATAGTTGCCAGCAAAGCAGTAAGCGTACCGCGGATACCGCCAAGCTTGTAGCCCATGCTAATTGCCGCATTGGCTGCCACAACACCCGGCGCAGACTGCGCAATCGCCACAAGGTTCAGCGCTTCCTTATCATCCATCCATTTATACTCATCAACAAATTTGGCCTTCAACAGCGGAATGATTACAAAACCACCGCCGATAGTAAAGGCACTAATTATAAAGGTTGATTTGAACAGCTTCCAGTAAAAATCTTTTTCGGCTGCAGCTTCACCCATTATCAACAGCTCCTTCTGTCCATAGAATGAAATTATTATAGCATATTTGCCAGCAAAAACATAATTAGACTGCACTAATAGCTAAAATTTTTTCAGCCGCGGTTTTTTGTAACAAAAAAGCACACCTGCTACCAAATCAGTAACAGAGTGTGCTATCTATAGCCTACTCAAGCTATATTATACAGTTTTGACATCCGGCCTGCAGATTACATCATACCGGGCATGCCGCCGCCCATCGGAGGCATTGCCGGCATAGCAGCGCCTTCCTTAGCAGGTTTGTCGGCTACGATGGATTCGGTGGTCAGAACCATAGAAGCGATGCTTGCAGCATTTTGCAGTGCGCTTCTGGTAACCTTAGTCGGGTCAACGATACCGGCTTCGATCATGTCAACATACTCTTCAGTCAGAGCGTTGAAGCCATAGCCTTTGCGGCTGCGTTTAATGGTATCAACGATAACAGCGCCTTCCAGGCCAGCGTTGTAAGCGATTTGACGAACAGGCTCTTCAATAGCGCGTTTAACGATTTCTACGCCGGTCTTCTCATCGCCGGTAGCTTTGATTTTTGCCAGAGCAGGCTGTACTTGCAGCAGAGCAGTACCGCCGCCGGCAACAATACCTTCGGCAACAGCAGCGCGTGTAGCGTTCAGAGCATCTTCAATGCGCAGTTTTTTATCTTTCAGCTCAACTTCGGTAGCAGCGCCTACTTTGATAACAGCTACGCCACCGGCCAGTTTAGCCAGACGTTCTTGCAGTTTTTCTTTATCGAAATCAGAAGTGGTTTCCGGAATTTGTGCACGGATTTGAGCAACACGTGCAGCAATAGCGTCTTTATCGCCCAAGCCGTCAACGATAGTAGTCAATTCTTTGGTTACGCGAACCTGACCTGCGCGGCCAAGATCTGCCATGCTTGCGCTGTCCAGCTTACGGCCAACTTCTTCACTGATAACGGTTGCACCGGTCAGAGTAGCGATATCTTGCAGCATTGCTTTACGACGGTCACCGAAGCCAGGAGCTTTAACAGCAACAGCTTTGAAGGTGCCACGCAATTTGTTGACAACCAAGGTTGCCAGTGCTTCGCCTTCAACATCTTCAGCGATGATTAAGAGTTCGCCGCCGTTTTGAACAACTTTTTCCAGAACCGGCATAATGTCAGCAATCATGGTGATTTTTCTATCGGTAATGAATACGTACGGATTGCTCAGTACAGCTTCCATTTTATCAGCATCGGTTGCCATGTACGGGGAAATGTAGCCACGGTCAAACTGCATGCCTTCAACGGTTTCCAGATGAGTTTCCATGGTCTTGGATTCTTCAACAGTGATAACACCGTCGTCGCCAACTTTTTCCATAGCATCGGCAATCAGGTTACCGATTTCATCATCAGCTGCGGAAATAGAAGCAACTTGTGCTTTTGCAGCCTTGGTTTCAACCTTTTGGGAAACATTTTTCAGTTCGTCAACCAGTACATCAACTGCTTTTTTGATACCTTTTTTCAGAACCATCGGGTTAGCGCCGGCAGCAACGTTGCGCATACCTTCGTTAATCATAGCCTGTGCCAGAACGGTAGCAGTGGTAGTGCCGTCACCGGCAACATCGTTGGTTTTGATGGATACTTCTTTAACCAGCTGTGCGCCCATGTTTTCAAACGGATCTTCCAGTTCGATGTCGCGGGCAATGGTTACACCGTCATTGGTGATGGTCGGTGCGCCGAATTTCTTTTCCAGTACAACGTTACGGCCTTTAGGACCGAGGGTTACTTTTACAGCGTCAGCCAGAGCATTTACGCCACGCTCCAGGCTACGACGAGCTTCTTCATTAAACAGAATTTGTTTAGCCATTTTATATCGCTCCTTTGAAAATTCAATTAAAAATTAATTACAGTTTTTATGTTACTTATCAATGGTTGCTAAGATATCGCGTTCGCTAAGAATCAGGTAATCCTTACCTTGATGTTTAACAGGAGTTCCGCTGTATTTTGCGAAGATAACTTCGTCGCCAACATTTACTTCGGGTTTAATCAGAGTGCCGTTGTCGCTGTATTTGCCTCTGCCTACAGCCAGAACCTTGCCCTGTTGCGGTTTTTCTTTTACTGCGGTATCCGGCAGGAAAATGCCGCTGGCAGTTTTTTCTTCTACTTCTACAACCTCTACAATTACGTGATCAGCTAATGGTTTTAACATTTTTATAACCCCTTTCGAGTATTCTTACTTACGTGAGAGTAATTTGCTTCTTGGTTATTAGCACTCATTTGTTCCGAGTGCTAACCACAATTCTTATTATATCCATATTAGGAAAAATTGCAAGTACTTTTTCGCTGTTTTTTACAAAATTGTCGCAATTTCTGCTTCACGCCCTCAAAAATCGGCTTCAGCGTCCTGTTTTTTTGCTTCTCAGGCCCAAATTTTTGCTTGAACACAAAAAAAGAGCAGTTCACACTGCCCTTTCAGCTCATTGTTGTCTTTTGGCCGCAGCTGCAATAATGCTTTCCGCCAGCTCCTTCAGACTGATACGTTTGGCCATACTGAACTGCTGCATCTTACGGTATGCTTCCTGCTCCGTCATTCCGTGCGCTGCCATCAGGATACCCTTGGCACGGTCCAGCAGCTTACGTGTCTCCAAGCTTTCCTTCAGCTTATCAAGCTCCAGATTAAGCTTATGCATTTCCTGAAAGCGTTTGGCCGCAATCTCCATTGCCGGGAAAAGCTGTTCCTCGCGTACAGGTTTAACCAGATAAGCGATAACGCCTGCATCCGATGCCTGCTCAACAATATCCTGCTGACTGTAAGCTGTCAGCAGCAATACCGGAGCAATATTATCGGCAGCAATAATTTTTGCTGCGGTAATACCGTCCATAATCGGCATTTTTACGTCCATGATAATAAAATCAGGCTTTAACTCTTTAGCCAGCTTTACTGCTTCCTGTCCGTTGGCAGTCTCGCCTACTATTTTATGACCGGCATCCGCCAGCATTTCGCGCAAATCAAGACGCAAAATAGCTTCATCATCTGCCAATAATATTCTCAGTTTATTTAACATCTTCCAGCTCCCCCTTTGGAATTGTTACTAATGCAAGTGTACCGCCATCCTCACGATTCGTCAAGCTAAAGCTTCCCTGCAGGTCAGCTTCCGCCATAGTCTTGATAATTTTCAGTCCTAAGCTTTGACGGTTGCTGTTTAATGAAAAGCCTTCCGGAAGGCCTACACCGTCATCGGCAATTGACAAAACATAACGCTTGCTTTCTTCCGCAAAGCGCACCTTAAGGCTGCCGCTCATCCGGCCTTCGTAAGCATGTTCTATAGTATTCTGCAATAATTCGTTGAGAATCAAAGCGATACTTGTTGCTTTATCTGACGGCAGCTGTACAGGATCTGCTTTGAAATCGGCATGCAGGATAAATTCCGGATGCAGCATGCTGCTGATAATCGCCTGATAAATTCCCTTGGCCACCTTACCGACATCAATCAGACCGGTATCCTGCTGCGAAAGATACTCATGCACAATAGCAATGCTGTTGACTCTGTTGACGCAGTCACGTAGAACTATTTTGGTTTCGTCACACTGCGCGCGACGCTCCTGCAGGCGCAGCAGGCTGGCGATGGTCTGCAGATTGTTCTTTACGCGGTGATGAATCTCTTTAATTACAACAGATTTTATCAGCAGCTCCTCGTCCTTTTTGCGCAGCTCGGTAATATCTTGCAAAATAACAATAGCACAACCGGCCTTAGGCCTGGGAATTACCGGCAGAATACGTATGGAAAGCAAAATGCCATGCATCGTAAATTCCTTGCTTTCCGCCGTGCCTGTTTCCATAACCATACCGACCAGCGGCCAATTTATAGCAACATCGTTGGTACGGCAGCCGACAAGATGAGAAATATCCATAACATCAAACATATGACGTGCACGGTTGTTGGCAGCAACAATCACTCTGTTGGCATCTACCACCATAATGCCGTCAGAAGGCCGCAGCCGCTGATAGTTGCTGTTATTGCTCAAATCCTGGCGCAGATTGCACAAAAGCTCCAGTGACTGAGCAATAATAATATCATCGGGAGCAGCACTTTCAAAGCTGACGGCACCGTAGCAATGTCCGCGGCTGTCACGCAGCGGAAAAACCTTCAGACTGTTGAACATGCCCAAAGCCCATTCACGCTTGCCGTTAACAGGCACATTTTTTTGCAGCACACGCGCAACGAGCGGCTCTTCAACCGCACGTACACGCCGACCCGTCATATCCGGGCGCACATTGCCGACCTGTGTCATCGGCTGCTCCTGCTTATAAACATTAAAAAACTTTTTATTCTCTCCCGGCAGATAAATCGTCACAGCAGCATGTGCTATATCTGCCGCCAGACCGAGTACCTGTGGCATAGCTTGTAAACTGTTTCTTTGTTCTGCTGTTAAATTGCTCAGCATGTTTCCCCTCTTCTTCCTTCTGTTGTCCTTTCCACAGCTTTATCTGATTAATCCACTATTTTATCCACTATATCCACAGGCTTTTCCACAACAGTAATGCGCTTATATGTGGATATTGCCCGTTTATCCACAATATCCACAGGCTTATGCACTATAAAAGACACTTGTTTAGCCTAATTTCAATGATGGATTAGCGTTCAAGTCCAATGGACTGAAGCTGCCGCCCTGATACATAAAATAACCGCGGCAGGCAATCATTACAGCATTATCGGTACATAAAATCGGTGTCGGATGCACCAGCTGGGCACCAATACCCTGCATAGCCTGTGCCAGTGTGTTTTGCAAGGTTTTATTGGCAGAAACGCCGCCGGCCAACACAATTTTATTGTAGCCGGTATGCTGCATAGCATGCACCGCTTCCTTAACAAGTGCATCAACAACCGCACGCTGGAAGGATGCCGCAACATCGCTGCGGTTCACCTCACGGCCTGCCTGCTGCTGATTGTGCAGATAATTGATTACGGCAGATTTCAAACCGCTGAAGCTGAATTCATAAGGCTTGTCCAAACGTGCTACCGGAAAATCAATAGCATGGTCATTGCCGCCCAATGCCAAGCGCTCAATTTCCGGACCTCCGGGATAAGGCAGCCCCATAACACGGGCAATCTTGTCGAAGGCTTCGCCTGCCGCATCATCACGCGTCTGTCCCAAAAGCTCAAAGCTGTTATAGCCGGTAACCTTCAGCAGGGCCGTGTGTCCGCCGCTGACAACCAACGCCATGAACGGCGGCTTCAGCTCGCTGTCTGCCAAAAAGTTGGCAAATACATGGCCTTCAAGATGGTTGACACCTATCAACGGTTTGTCCGTTGCCCAGGCCAGCGCCTTGGCAGCCGAAAGACCGACAAGCAGCGCGCCGACCAGACCAGGTCCGTAGGTAACGGCAACAGCATCTATCTGCTCCATGCCGACGCCTGCCTGTGACAAAGCCTCGTCGATAACAGGCATAATATTTTCTATATGCTTACGGGAAGCAATTTCCGGCACAACGCCGCCGAATTTACGGTGAATAACAATTTGGGAGGAGATAATGTTGCTCAGTACCTCACGCCCGTTCTTTACTACAGCAGCCGCAGTTTCATCACAGCTGCTTTCAATACCTAAAATATATACATCCTTCTGCTCTTTATTCATGGCCTGCTCCTTCTTTATACAACCACATTATAACTGCATTTTCATGATTGTCTTCGTAATAATTCGGACGAATGCCTTCGCTGGCAAAGCCACAGGTCAGATAAACCTTCTGCGCGGCAATATTTCCCTCGCGCACCTCTAGCGTAATAGCCGTAGCGCCAAGCTCCCAGGCCTTGTTGACCAACGCTGCCGTCAGACGTGTGCCATAACCCTGGCCGCGTTCTTCATCAGCAACAGCCACACGGGTAATCTGCGCTTCGCCGGCTACCAGCCAGAAGCCCGCATAACCGACAAGCTTGCCGGCACATTCCATTACCAGATAGGTAGTCAGCTCGTTGGCTATTTCATTACGCAGCATATTTTCATTCCAGGCATCATAAAAGGATTGTGCTTCTATGGCAACCAAAGCCGGAATATCCGCTTCCGTCATTGCTCTGAAGCTTATTGTTGCTTGTGCTTCTTCTCCCACAATTCCTCAGCCTCCGATCTTCTGATATAGTATGGCTCCAGGCCAAAAATTTTCTTATCGTTTTCTGCATCAAATTCCGCCAAGGCAGCCAATGCTACAGAGCTGCCTTTAGGCATACGCAATGCTTCCGGTGCCACGCTGATAAAATCAGGCAGACCGTTTTTCGCAAGCTTGCTGCACTCGCCCAAAAGCAACGCAGGGGTTCCCTGCAGCGCAATTCTTTCTAATGCTTTTTCCGCACTGACAACCTCAACAGGTGCCAGCTCCACAAGCTCACCGTTGCGCCATTCGTACAAGGCCTGATAAAAATTACCCTTTTGCGCATCCAGCACCGGTGACAGCACCCTGCCCTCAAGCTGGATATTATAAGCCAAAGCCTTTAAAGTATCAACACCGTGCAAGCAGCACTGCCAGCTATAGGCCATAGCCTCTGCCGTTGCCAGACCGATACGCAGGCCGGTAAAGGAACCAGGTCCCATGCTTACAGCCAAAAGCTCGATGTCCTGCTTTTGTACACCGGTACGCTGCAGCAGCTGGTCTAATTGCGGCAGCAAGCCTTCGCTGTGTGTCATCCCCATATTTATCGTATATTCAGCTAAAATTTCCTTATCACGGCATAATGCAATCGTGCACACCTTAGTAGCCGTATCAATTGCCAAAGTCAGCATCTTTTTCTACCTCCCGCAGCAGTTTTTCATATCTTTCACCCTGAGCCTGCAGCACAGCACGACGGCCTTCACCATCATGCAGCAAAGTAATCTGCAGATATTCCTCCGGCAGCTCATCCTTGAACAGTTCAGCCCATTCAATCAATGTTACGCCATCGCCTCCGGCATATTCCTCAAAGCCGATGTCCTCCAGCTCCTCCGGGCGGTTGAGGCGATATAAATCAAAATGCCTTATTTCCAGCTCACGCCCCTGATAAACATTCATGATGGCAAAGGTCGGACTGTTAACATCTTCGGCCTCAGCCCCCAAGGCTACAGCAACACCGCGGCTGAGCAGCGTTTTGCCTGCGCCAAGGTCACCGCTCAGGCAGAAAACGTCACCGCTTGCTGCATGCTTTCCCAAAAGCCTTCCCAAGGCTTCCGTTGCAGCGCTGTCCTGCAAATAAAATTCCATAACCAACTCTCCTCACATTTGGCAAGAAAGAAATCCCCTGCCATAGTAATCAATAATTTGAAAAAGCGGCACCAGACTTACCAGTACCGCTTCTTTGTTTTTACAATAAAGTCGTATTACGCGTCAGCGGATCCTCAATATCCATATGACCACTCAAGGTAATAGCCTTTTTACCTTCTATCAGAATTTGTACCCGCTTAATTTCAGGAAATTCTGTCAAGGTATTGGTAATAGCGTAGCAAAGCATCATCTCACCATAGGATCCTTGTCCCTTCTTTGCCAGCTCGCGCGTAAAATCAGCATAGGCAGTGCCGTCCTGCTCAATTTTAAGACTGCGCACCTTAGTACCGATAGGTACAACATCATCCATTTTTGCATCCTGCGGCTTAGTAGTCACCAAGGCAATCAAAGCATTTTCCGGCAAACTTTTGCCGTTATCCTTCATCGTAATTTTTTCCGGCAACAGCTTTTCGCTGCCATCGGAAGCTGCACGATAAACAATAAAGCTGATATCCTTTTTTTCCTGTACCGCAGCTGTTGCTGCATTCTTGGCATCCTCTTTCGGCGGAACATTTTCACTGCAACCGCTTGCTATTACTGCACACAAAAGCAGCATCAATAAAATTAGCTTTCTCATTACTTGCCGCCTCCGTATTATGCAAAATATTTTTCAATGCCTTCAGCAATCAGACGAGCTGTTTTCTTTTGGAACCATTGTCCCTTCATCAAGGTCAGCTCCTTTTCATTGCTGATGAAGCACATTTCTACTAAAACTGCCGGCATACTGATACGCTTGATAACATAAAAGTTTGCCTGACGTACACCCAAATCATCTACACCGAAATTAGCAGCCAGCTTATTTTGGATATTTTTAGCTAAGCGCAAATCATTATCGGTTTTCGGATAGTAGTATGTAGAAAAACCACCAACATTTTTATTGACCGAAGAATTGACATGCAGGCTGACAAACATATCCGAATTATATTTTTCGCCAACGTTTACACGTGCCTGCAGTTCCTCTGCATCACTGGCATTAGGTCCGAATACATCAACATCGGTAGTGCGCGTCATATAGACCTTGGCACCTTTATCTTCCAGGATTTCCTTAAGCATTTTGGCAATTGGCAGAGTAATATTTTTTTCCTTCGTACCATCACTGCCTATAGCTCCCGGATCGCTGCCGCCATGGCCTGCATCTAAGGTAATAATTTTACCGTCAAGACCGCCGCTTGTGCGGAACCTGCCGTTTCCTTTGATTACCGCAAGCTTATCAGCGTCAGATTTATTTACTTTTGTTTCCGTTTTGGCAGCAGCAGTATTTTTCTTATTATCGTTTTTATTTTTACTGCTGCTCTTCTTTTTATCCGCTTTCTTATCCGCTGCGGTACTTGTTTTTATAACGATATTTTTCTTGATACTGCTGTTATTTTTTGTCGGACGGTTGCTTACTACCGGTCTGTTGCTTACAACGGTGGTTGCAGCACCGGAACCACTGTAGGAAGCCTGGCGCGGCATAACATCAAGCACTACACGGAAGGGACGGCCTGTTGCAGGATCCTTATTTAAGACGAAAGCCTTATAGCTTTTTTCCAACAGACGCTGTTTCAGCGGTACACGCACCACCGTATAGCTGCCTTTATCCACAATTTTCAAGGAATCAGCCAAAGAGCTTTTTACAGCCTTACTATGCGGCACCTGCGCTCCCTTATCGGCATTCACCGTCAGATTCAGCGTATCGCCTTCCATATCAACAGCATAGCCTGCAGTATCCGTTACATCAACAACAATACGCAGAACGTCTGCTTTCTTGACACCCCATTTTACATCTGTTATCTGCGCCGCCTGAGCAACCGCGCCTAAAAGCATACAGCAGGCCAGCAGCGTCAGCAGGAAAATCTTGCGCAATAGTTCCACCTCGCAAACTTACATACTCTTACTAAAGATTTTACTTCAACAGTTTATTTTAACACTAATTACATAAGTCTGTAAACAAAATTACCGTTAAAGCATTAATTGCCCTTCAGAACCTCATGACGGGCCTCCGGCAAAAACTGCGCCAGCTCGCCTGCTGCCAGCCCGATATCAATACCGCTGATATCCGCAGCCTTTCCGTGCAGGTAAACCCCGCACACAGCAGCCTCCTGCAGAGTAATCTCCTGCGCTGCCAGACCGGCAATAATACCTGTCAGCACATCACCGCTGCCACCTGTAGCCAAAGCACTGGAGCCGGTGCTGTTTACATAAACGCTGCCATCCGGGCAGGCAATAACGGTCGGTGCTCCCTTGAGCACCAGCACAGCATTCCATTCCTGAGCATATTGCGCAGCAATATTGATACGGTCAGCATTAATTTCGCTGATTTCTTTACCGATAAGACGTGCCATTTCACCCGGATGCGGAGTCAGCACCTTAGCTGCCTGCATCTGTGCAAGAATTTCAGTATGTCCCTGTAATGCTGTCAATGCATCCGCATCAATAACAACAGGTACCTGCACCTGCAGCAGGATATCACGCACTACCTGCTGTGTACTTTCACTTGTACCCAAGCCTGGGCCGATTGCCAGTACATCGGCAGCATTAGCATTTTTCACTATATCGCCTGTTGCGCCGCCGCCAAGAATACCGGGCATACGCTCCAGCAGTCCGTGCACCATAACCTCTGTAAGCTTGCCTGCCAGCACATCACGGCTGCTGAGCGGAGTATAAAGCGCTACAAGGCCTGCACCAGCCTTTACTGCGGCGTAGCTGCTCAAAGCAGCGGCACCGGCGAAGCCGGGGCTGCCGGCACAGATAACAGCGCGTCCTGCATCGCCCTTATGCGCATCAGCTTTACGCAGCGGCAGCAGCTCACGCACAATATCGTCTGTCAGACGATATTTTTTGCTGGCACATTCCTCTACCATTTTTGCAGGCATACCTATATCTGCCAGCTCAATATCACCGCAATACTCACGGCCGGGATAGAGCAAAAGACCGGTTTTTAACAAAGCCATCGTCACGGTTTTATCCGCACGTACAGCATTTTCAGAAACAGCACCATTGTCTGCATTTACACCTGTCGGTACGTCAACTGCTACAATATATTTTTCGCTGTCATTCAGTAATCTGCAGGCACGCAGCAAATCGCCCTCAAGCTCGCCATGAAAGCCGGTTCCTGCTAAAGCATCAACCAAAATATCAGCCTTCGCAGCAGCAAGCTCAGCTACTACCCAGTCATCCTCGCCGGCAATAGCCTCTACCTTAGCATCAGTTTTTTGCAACATCGCAAGCTCTGCCGCAGCATCACCTGTCACAGCCTCGAGTTCCTTGCCTACAACAAAAACGCGCACTCTCGCACCATAATTTTGCAGCCAACGGGCAGCACCGAAGCCATCGCCGCCATTATTGCCGCCACCGCAAAAAACAACTACGCTTTCGCCATCCAGATCATCTAAGCTATCATTAACAGCATCGGCAACAGCCTGCGCTGCATTATCCATCAATAAGATTCCCGGTACAGCATATTCCGCTGTCGCCAGTTGATCAAGCTGTTTCATTTCCTGTACGTTTACTAATTTCATTTTTCATCCTCCATTATCACATACGCCGTAGCAAGTTCTCTGCTATGGCTTAAGCTGATTTGTATATTTTTTACTCCAAGCTGTTTTGCCAGCATCGCAAAGTGACCGCTAAGCTGTACTAAAGGCTTGCCCAGCCCATCGTTGTCTACGGCTATTTCCTGCAGCGAGCCTTCGCGCAGACCGGTTCCCAATGCTTTCAGCACCGCTTCTTTAGCAGCAAAGCGTGCTGCAAAGCTTGCTGCCGCCTGCTGTCCTCTTCTTTGACAATAGGCAGCTTCCTCAGCAGTAAACACTCGCCGGATAAAAGATTCACGCTTTATTGCCCGGGCAATACGTTCTATTTCAATAATATCACAGCCTACGCCTACTATCATTCGCTTTCACTCCTTCACACAGCTTTGTAACTATTATTAATTCTTGCAAGTATATCTAAAATCCTTTTTTTATTTTTGTTTTTCACAAAGATATTGCAAAATTGAAAGAACAGATGCTGTTAATTCAGAAGCAGGCAATCTGACCGTCAGTACGTTTTTCGGTTGCACCGCACAGCACGCCATCCTCATCACGGATAATAATCTGTCCGCGGCCCATATGATACGGATCAGGCTGAACCACAACGTTATGGCCCATACGCTGCAGCTGGCGGATAATGTGGTTAGGAGTATCCTGTTCCACCTCTACAGTTTTGCCGCCGATCCACTGCAATCTCGGAGCATCCAGCGCCTGCTGCGGATTCAGTCCGAAATCAATCATGTTCATAGCAACCTGAACATGAGCCTGCGGCTGCATAAAGCCACCCATAATACCAAAGGCACTCACAGCCTGACCATTTTTGGTCATGAAGGCAGGAATAATGGTATGGTACGGACACTTGCCACCCTGCAAAGCATTCGGATGGTTTTCATCAAAAGAGAAGTTCTCGGCACGGTCATTAAAGGAAATAGAAGTGCCGGGTACAACGATACCGCTGCCAAAGCCACGATAGTTGCTCTGAATCATGCTGACCATATTACCTTCGGCATCAGCGGTGCAGAAGTAAACAGTGCTGCTGTAGCGTGGGTCGCCTACAACCGGCTCCAACGCTTTATCATTAATCAGAGCACGGCGGTATGCGGCATAGCGCTCGCTCAAAAGCTGCTCGGCAGTAACCTTCATGTAGTAAGGTTCGGCAACATATTCTTTAGTATCAACAAAGCTTAGCTTCATAGCTTCGATTTGCTTATGCATGCTTTCTACGGTATCGCGCTCGGTAAAGTTATAGCCTTTAAGAATATTCAGCGCCATAAGTACGGTAATACCATGACCGTTAGGAGGCAGCTCCCAGATGTCGTAGCCGCGATAGTTAACGCTCAGCGGTTCAACCCATTCCGGTTTGTAGGCTTCAAGGTCGCTCTTGCGCAGGAAGCCGTTATGTTCTTGCATAAAAGCATCAATCTTATCTGCCAGCTCACCTTTATAGAAGGCATCGCCATAGGTTTCGGCAATCAGGCGCAGGCTTTTGGCCATATCAGGATTCTTGAATACTTCGCCCGGCTGCAGCCAATGACCATTAGGCTCAAAGGTATCAAACCAGCCTTTGAATTCCGGTCTGTCTTTATATTTGGTATAGAAGCCGTCAGCCTCTTCCCACAGACGGCTCATGTTCGGAGAAACAGGATAGCCGTTTTCCGCATAGTTGATGGAGGGTTCCATAACAGTTTTGATAGGCAGCTTGCCAAACTTTTTATGAATTTCCATCCATGCGCCTACAGCACCCGGAACGTTAATCGGCTCAACACCATAGGGAGGAATTTTATCAAAGCCACGTTCCTTCAAAGCTGCGATAGAAGCAGCCATCGGAGCCGGACCGCTGCCGTTAATGCCATACAGCTTGCCCTTATACCAGATAAGTGCAAAGCAGTCACTGCCCAGGCCATTACCGGTAGGCTCAACTACAGGCTGACAGGTTGCAACAGTAATAGCGGCATCAATTGCGTTACCGCCCTTAAGCAAGGTTTGCAGGCCTGCGGAAGCAGCCGTAGGATTACCTACGCATACCATACCATTTTTAGCATAAACAACACTACGTTTAGAAGCATACGGATAATTTTGTGCATCAAATTTCATTGCTATTCTCCTTTACCAACTTACAGGAATTTCTCTAAAATACCGGCAGTAATTACCGAGAAGGTAGTAACGGTAGCAAAACCGCCTACAAGATATTTCGGCATAATTGCGTCGTTGACAACCTGCCTTTCCTCTTCCGTTTCGCCTGTAGCGATAGCAATTTCGTTTGCTACCAGATAGGTTGCTGGGAAGCCCAAAAGCTGCATTACGGCTACACCCATAGCCAGGTTTCTGTTGCCCAGGATTTTCCACAGCGGCAGAATATAGAAGAACAGGAAAAGTACAGCAAATACCACGATAAATACCATAATGGTATTAAAGCTCAATACAAGCAAATCACTGACTTTAATTTTTGCCAGAGAAGGAATAATTACCGCAAATACACCAACGTTAAAGATACCGGAGGATTTTGCATGATCCAGGATTTTCAGTGGAACAAGGCCGGTGCTGCCAATTACTGCACCTAAAATCAAAGACCAAATAGTAGCGCTCAGACCGGTATATTTTCCGATAACGAATGCCAGCCAACTGAAGAAGGCTGCGATAGTCAGAGAAGCAAAAGGACCATAGAATTTTTTGTGTTTTTCAAAGAAGGTTTCTTTAGGAGCTGCACCGCCATGCACCTCTTCCTTCGGTGCATAAGGATTAACACCAGTACGACGGAATTACGCCAATGCTTCCTTAGCAGCACGCAGGCCAAAGTAAGAAGCAACAGGAGTACCAAAGAATTTTTGTACAGCGTATAAAACAGTACCCAAAGCAGCAGCCATAGCAAAGCCTTTATCCATAGCAGCGCTGGTCATAATCTGAGTAGCAACGATACCGCCGTTGATAATAGGAATGCTGACAATAGTTTCCTGATAGCCGATTACGGGAATCAGAACAACGCTGCCGGCAATCAAAACAATCATGGATAAAACAGCAACTGCAACTGTGCGCCATTCAGCAATCAGCTGCTTAATATTCAGGCTGGTACCCATGCTGAATACTACGAAAATCAAAGACCATTTACCAATGTCGGTAAGACCGGCGAGCTTAATAATATCCGGCGGCAGAACACCTGTCATAAAACCAACAAGGAAAAGCATCAGGCTGACAAATAAAGCAGATACCTTTGCCTTTGTCGCAACGCCTAAAACGTCACCAATGCCAAAAATCAACAGGCAGATAAATAAATAAATAAATAAAAAAACATACTTGTAAACAAAACAATACCCCTTTCAAAACATATATACTATTTCAGTCCGAAAATAGTCCGATTTGTCTTAGTATATATGTTTCATAGGTTTTTGACAAGCATAACATACATTTTTGCGCAAAAATAATTACAAGTGTTTCTTACATTAGAGTAAAGCACAATTCTAAAATATCTGATTATAGTGTTTGGGAAGACAAATAGTATGCATAAACCGTAAATTCCTTTGAAATACCGAAAGCATTATGAGGTGTGCTATTTTCGTTTACTACGACTACTGAAACAAAGCGCTTAGTTAAAATTACATTTTCAATCCGAATCAGCTTAGCCGGGAAATACAAAAACTCCGCAACCAAAACAGTTGCGGAGTAATTTGTGCGATTTGTATTTGTGATTGGTGCTTGACAGTAAACCAAAAATTAACGTTTGGATAAATTTTAATCTCTAAAAATCCCTATTTCATGCGGTTTTTCCATACTTTGTTGCAATTTTGTTGCAAACGTCTATTCATACAACTGTTCACTAATCAAAATGTTTCATCAAACTGTGCTGCAGCATCTCGCCCAGCATACATTATACGAACTACACTAACGATATGGCCATCTTCATTAATCTTATAGAAAATATTATATTTTTTTACAGGAAGACATCTGATTCCCTGACTAGCCCACGGCTCATGAGGAAAGACCTGAAATCTACTAGGCATAAAATCCAAACCTTCAATTTCTTTGATTATGAGACTGGCTAGTTTCCTAGCTGTTTCAGGCATCATAAGAACATAACTCAAATATTCCGTTATATCACGCAAATCCTGTTTTGCCTTAGCGGAATAAATAGAAATCCGTCATTTTTGGTGGTGTGGTCGGCGCTCCTGCACTTTTTGTGCCTCT